>Ga0247844_1002647_pt1 | contig 28650 bp, 27 predicted proteins | sample LaCtaG_FD_192421 | JGI IMG/M metagenome (GOLD analysis project Ga0247844, IMG submission 192421) | Freshwater microbial communities from meromictic Lake La Cruz, Castile-La Mancha, Spain - LaCruzMarch201714.5m_1 | ecosystem: Environmental > Aquatic > Freshwater > Lake | place: Spain: Castile-La...
CAATGAAAGAAGGCATGAATCATTGAGTCAAATTGCTCCAAATGATTTTTATAAAACCCACCTTATGGTATCCTGAAATACCTTAATTTTGACAAAAAGCTGTCCAGTTTATTGGTTCCATTATAATTTATCATCTTAAATTTTAATCAAAGTTAGTTCTTTTTTTATACTAACCGAAAATTTAAGTCAATTTATTCGATTATAACCGAAAATTTAAGTCAAAATACTCGGGTATAACCGAAAATTTAAAATTAAATTTTCGGTTAGAGAATTAGAAGATATATTTTATAAAATGATTTTCAAAAGAAAAGGTACTAAATAGACTTGAAAAGAAATTATGCTTCTCATTCTTTTTTCTTTGGGAAATAAACTTTTTGACGAAGAATAATGGTAAATATACCAAGAGTAATGCATGCATCGGCAACGTTCCAAATTGCTGGAAAAATTTGATTGCCACCAACATAGGGAATCCATTTTGGCCAGTTAACATTGAATTGAAACATATCCACCACATTTCCAAAAAGGAAACCTTTGTGGCGCACTTCAACTGGATAGGTGAAGCCATAATCGGTGCAATTCATTTTCACACCAGACCCTTGAAGTTGATTGAAACCTTCACAAGGATTAAAAGTGAAAAAGAAATCATAAAACATGGAGTCTAGAAGATTTCCTGTTGCCCCAGCAAAGACAAAGCCTACAGCAACTAAAAATTCCATTTTAGCTCCTTTTTTTGCTTCTGTGAAAATGTAATACGCAAGACCAAAAATGGCTACTACTCGAAATAAACTTAATGCAAGTTTGTGCCACATTTCCGATCCAAAGGTTGTCCCGAAAGCCATTCCTTGATTTTCTATATAGTGCAAGGCAAACCAATTACCTAGAACATACCTCACTTCATCCGAAGCAAAAGATGTTTTGATATAAATTTTGACTATTTGATCAATAATCAATAAAGCCAAAATAACAAGACCAACAATCGTTAGCTTTTTTTTCACTAATTATTTTTGAGCATTTTTAGCATCGATACTCATGGTAGCATGAGGAACCAAACGCAATCTTTCTTTTGGAATCAAAGTTCCATTAACGCGACAAACACCATAAGTTTTGTTTTGAATGCGCATCAAAGCTGCTTGTAAACTTTGTATAAATTTCTCTTGTCTTGCAGCTAATTGAGCAACTTCCTCTCTTGATAAAGTTTCTGACCCATCTTCCATCATATTGAAAGTTCTGCCAGTGTCATCTGTACCGTGGTCATCATTGTGTGAAAGCGAGCCAATTAACAAAGTGTAATCTTCTTGTGCCTCTTTTAATTTATTATTAATTAATTCCTTGAACTCCTCAAGATCTGTATCTGAATATCTGTTTTTTTCCTTTAACATAGTCTAAATTTTATTTTTTTATCCTAAAAATTTGGAGAGCAAAGGTAAAATATTTAGTGAAATAGCAATAACTGAATTAATAAATTTAAAGAATATTAATCTCATGTTTAAACAATTCATTGGAGTTATTCACAATTTCCACTATTGCAACTGATTAATGAATATTTTCGCAGTATGATTCGTCTATTTTTAGAGAACAGAATTGGAGTCCTACTTCTTCTCCCATTATTTATTTCTGTTTATTTTTTACTGAATTTTCAAACTGGATATTATTTAAATTCGGTAGATCTTAATTTAGGTTTATGGAATTTTGATTCAATTGATTCCATTTTTTTTAAAATTTTTAGTGCTATAATTGTTTTGATTAACGCTATTGGGTTAAATGTTTTATTCAACAACAATGAATTTTTTGAGAAAGACACATATATTGTTTCATTATTGTATGTAATTACAATGAGCTTTTATCATTCATTTTACAGTTTGAATGGTTCATTAGTAGCTCATTCATTTATTATTTTAATGTTAAACCAATTTTTTAGATTAAAACAAAATATTGATGGTAGGGCTCAAGTTTTCAATGGTGCTCTTTTCGCTGGTTTTGCAGCAAGTTTTTTTCCACCATTATTGATTTCTCTTCCTTTCATTAGTATCATGGTTTTGATTATTCGACCTTTTTATTTCCGAGAGATGCTTCTCTGCGTTTTTGGTTTCGCGACACCATTATTTTTTGCACTTGTATTCGTTTGGACAAACAACAAAGTTATTGATTGGGGGATTTTAGTTGATAAATCTAATGTACAACTTCAAACTGATTTTGTTGTGTCAATGGTCGTTTTTTTCGTCTTATTAACTTTAAGTATTTTTGGCTTAACTGCGAGATTACAAAAATCATCGATTCGTCTAAAAAAACAAATACAAATTATTTGGGTTTTAATTATAATTGCAGTCTTTTTGGGTATAGTAGATTTTATTTTCTACAAACAGATTGAGCGTTTTAGTATACTTATGATCCCGCTTTCCATTTTGTTGAGTTATTCTTTTTACCATAAAAACTATGGAATTGTTTCCACAGTTGTATTTTACTTAACGATGCTTTATTCGGTGTTGAAATTTTTTATTTTCTCTCCCCACCATAGCTTGTAATTTGATTAATTTTGAACATTATTAAAAAAACGAAAATGAAATTTGGAATTGTTACTTTCCCAGGCTCTAATTGTGATCAAGACATGGTTTATGTGTTACGAGATTTGTTAGGTCAAGAAGTAGTTAAGCTTTGGCACAAAGACACTGATTTGCAAGGTGTAGATTTGGTTGTTTTACCTGGAGGTTTTTCCTTCGGAGATTATTTAAGATCGGGGGCAATTGCAAAGTTCTCACCAATAATGTCAGAGGTAATTAATCACGCAAATAAAGGCGGTTTTGTTTTAGGGATTTGTAATGGATTTCAAATTTTAACTGAATCTGGTCTTTTGGAAGGAGCACTTTTACACAATAACAACCAACGATTTATTTGTAAAAATGTAAATCTTAAAGCGGTTTCATCGAGTGCTGCAATCACAAAAGATTTGGATGTTAACGCTACTTTTAAAATTCCAATCGCACATGGAGAAGGTAGATTTCATGCGTCGGAAACCACTTTGAAATCATTACAAGATAACGATCAGGTTCTGTTTAGTTATTGTGATGAGTCTGGTATTGTGAACGACCAAAGCAATCCTAATGGCTCATTGTTAAATATTGCTGGAATAACTAACAAATCTAAAAATGTGTTTGGAATGATGCCACATCCCGAAAGAGCAGCGGATTCAGATTTAGCAAACACAGATGGATTGGCAATTTTTAATTCGATTTTAAGTCATTGTTCATGAAAATATTATTGTTAGGTTCTGGAGGAAGAGAACATGCTTTGGCTTGGAAAATTGCACAAAGTTCTATTTTAGATGAATTATTTATCGCTCCTGGAAATGCAGGAACACGACAGTTCGGAAAAAATGTTTCGCTTTCTCCAATCGATTTTGAAGCAATCAAAGATTTTGTGCTTGCTAATGCCATTGAAATGGTTGTAGTTGGCCCTGAAGAACCACTTGTAAATGGAATTTATGATTTCTTTAAAGCGGATGAAAAATTGCGAAAAGTTGCGTTAATAGGTCCAAGTAAAATTGGCGCACAATTAGAAGGAAGTAAAGATTTCGCTAAAGCATTTATGCAGCGTCACAGTATTCCAACTGCGAAATATGGAACTTTTACTGCCGAAACGATTGAAGAAGGCATCAAGTTTTTGAACAATATGAAAGCTCCTTACGTGCTCAAAGCTGACGGTCTAGCTGCAGGTAAAGGTGTACTAATTCTGAAAAACCTCAATGAGGCCGAACATGAATTGAGAAGCATGTTGGAGCACCAAAAATTTGGAAAAGCAAGCTCAAAAGTAGTTATAGAACAATTTCTTTCAGGAATTGAACTTTCTGTTTTTGTTATTACCGATGGAGATTCATTCAAATTATTACCCGAAGCGAAAGATTATAAAAGAATAGGGGAGGGCGACACAGGTTTGAACACAGGAGGAATGGGTGCTGTTTCTCCAGTTCCATTTGCTGATGCAGCTTTTATGGATAAAGTTCATAATCGCATTATCGTTCCTACTGTTAAAGGTTTGAAATCAGAAGGGATTGACTACAAAGGTTTTATTTTCTTTGGTTTGATTAACGTAAAAGGCGATCCGTATGTTATAGAATACAATTGCAGAATGGGTGATCCAGAAACTGAAGTTGTTATTCCTCGTTTGAAATCAGATATTATTGATTTATTTGAAGGTGTTGCTACGAATACTTTATCTGAAAGAGATATTCAGTTCATAGACAAAAGTGTTGCAACCGTAATGATGGTTTCTGGAGGATATCCAGAAGCTTATGAAAAAGGGAAACAGATTTATGGCTTAAACGGAATTGTTGATAGTCTTGTTTTTCATGCGGGAACTGTTTCTGATGGACCTTCCGTGCTGACAGCAGGAGGACGAGTGTTGGCTGTGAGTTCGTATGGAAAAAACATTGAAGTTGCAGTTGAAAAAAGCTATGAGTCTATTTCCAAAATTCAATTTGAAAATGCTTTTTATAGAAAAGATATTGGACATGACCTTATATAAATTTAAGCAGATAAAACGATGAATTTTGATTATTTATTGGTTTTTTTAGCGCTACTTTTATCTGCATTTTTTTCTGGAATGGAACTTGCTTATTTAGCATCCAATCGCTTGAAAATTGAAGTTCAAATTAAACAAAATACTTTTCAAGGAAAAGTTCTTTCAATTCTTTATAAAAAGGACTCAACACTTCTTGCAATACTTTTACTTGGTAACAATATCGCATTAGTTGTTTATGGTATTTCAGCTGCAAGTATCTTAAACCCAGTAATTTTAGATTGGGGAATTGCTAATAATGCTTCTGTTTTGATTCTTCAAACTTTGATTTCAACTTTATTAGTGCTTGTTACTGCCGAATTTATACCAAAAGCTATTGTTCAAATTAACCCAAATAATTTTTTAAATATTGGAAGTTTAATTCTTTTATTAATTTTTTGGATTTTGTATCTTCCAACTCAAGTTATTTTAATTCTTAGTAATTTGATTTTAAAGTTATTCGGAATTCAAAATCAAAATTCAGATAAAGTTTTTTCAAAAGTAGATTTGGAACATTACGTCGATGATTTATCTTCTCGGATTAAATCAGAACAAGAATTCAGTAATGAAATGCTAATTTTAAGAAATGCGCTTGATTTTTCAAATGTCAAAGCGCGCGATTGTATGATTCCAAGAACAGAAATTATTGCTGTCGAAATTGATGAAGAATTAGAGGTTGTAAGAACTATTTTTATATCAAAAGGTCTTTCTAAAATTATCGTTTACCGTGATTCAATTGACAATATCATTGGTTATGTTCATTCGTATGATTTATTCACACGTCCGCAATCAATAAAACAAGTTTTAAAACCGATTAGCTTTGTTCCAACTGTGATTACAGGAAAAGAACTGCTAGAAAAATTCACAAAACAAGCTGGAAGTTTGGCTGTAGTTACAGATGAATATGGCGGAACAGCTGGAATCATTACATTAGAAGATGTAATTGAAGAAATTTTTGGAGAAATTGAAGATGAGCACGATAATGAAGATTGGTTGGAAGAGCGGATTAATGACAAAGAATTTCTGTTTTCTGCTCGAGTTGATATTGATTATTTAATTGAAACTTATAACTTAGAACTCGAAGAATCAAACGAGTATGAAACATTGGCAGGTTTAATGATTTTTCATTTGGAAAAAATTCCAGATCAAAACACAACGCTACGTTTAGGAAATTATAAATTTATTATTGAAGAAGTTAGCGATCGAAAAATTGAAAAAGTGCGTTTAATAATTGATTAAATTAATCGACCAATGAAAAATGGAATCATTCTCTTGTTTATTTTTTTTAGTTTCTTCATTTTTTCTCAAAAATCAACTGTTCTTTCAGAGGAATTAAAAGAAATTTCGGGGATTCAATACATTAATGACACTTTGATTGTGGCTCACAACGATGGTGGAAACGGTCCATTCCTTTATTTCATAAATCCAAATTCAGGAAAAACACTAAAACGTGTGGTGGTAAAAGGCGTGAAAAACACAGATTGGGAAGATATCGCTTTAGAGGGAAAGTTCTTGTACATTGGCGATTTTGGAAACAACGAAAACAAACGTAAAAATCTTTCAATTATTCGTGTTTCATGGAAAGAAGCTCTTACAAATGATAGCATTAATTCTGAAAAAATGACTTTTGAATATAGCGACCAAAAAGCTTTTCCTCCTGAAAAAAAAGTACTGAATTTTGATACTGAATGTATGGCTTTTGCAGACGGATATTTATGGCTTTTCACCAAAAATAGAACAGATCCATTTGATGGTATTTCGAATGTCTATCGTGTTAAATTTCAAGAAAATACACATTCAATTCTCAAAAAAGAATATTCCATAAAAATTGGCTCAAAAGGTTGGATGTTTGATAGTGTAACTGGAGGAGATTTCGCTTATGGTTATTTTTATTTAACGACTTATAATCGCGTTTTGAAATACCTTTTTAGCGATGGGAAATTTACTTTAGTGAAACAATATAAATACAATGAATACAATCAAAAAGAGGCCATAACAGTAATTAAAGACGATCAAATTTATGTCGCTAATGAATTTAAAAAAGTGCTTGGCAAGCAGAAATTGTATCGAATCTCCCTTAAAAAATGAGTTTAAAAATTAGTGATTTTGAAGCTGTTATTTTCGACATGGATGGAGTCTTAATTGATTCTGAACCCTTGTGGAAAATTGCTATGGAAGCCGTTTTTTCTGAATTAGGTTCAACGCTCCAAAAATCAGATTTTCAAAAAACAGTTGGTTTAAGAATTGACGAAGTAATTCATTTTTGGAACTTACATGAATCATGGGAAATTGAGGATGAAACAATTATTCAAGAAAAAATAATTTCAAAAATGGAAGAATTGATTGCTGCAAACGCACAACCACTTCCTGGCGTAATTGAAACCTTGACTTTTTTAAAATCGAAAGGATTGAAAATTGGTTTAGCAACTTCTTCTTCTTCCCGTTTAATTCGAATTGTTCTTAGTGAATTAGTAATTTCTGATTTCTTTGATTTTACTCATTCAGCTGAAACAGAAGATTATGGTAAACCACATCCAGCTGTTTATCTTACTGTTGCACAGAATTTAGCTGTTCATCAATCAAAATGTTTGGTAATTGAAGATTCATTGAATGGTGTGATTTCTGGACTTGCTGCAAAAATGAAAGTCGTTTGTATTCCTGAAAAAACCCATTTTCCAAACCCAAAACTAGCATTAGCTGATTTTCAGTTTGAAACTATGACTGAAATGTTAAAAGAAATTATTGAAAATTAAATTTTGTCAGATTTCACCTCATTTTCCCAGCATCTTTCAAATCTTTATTCCATTCTTGAGCATTTTTTACTGCTTCTAGTACTTCTTCGGGTTCATTAACAATTTGCCAAATCTCTTGATGATCTTCAGCCATGAACTTTTCACGAATTGCATGTTCCATCAATAATCTAAAAGGTTCGAAATAGCCTCTTGTGTTTAAAATGATTATCGGTTTAGAAAATTGACCTAGTTTTTTCAAAGTTATAGCCTCAAAAAGTTCTTCATACGTTCCTGTTCCACCTGGAAGTGCAACCAAAGCATCCGTTCCCTCTAAGAATTTTGATTTGCGCTCGTGCATTGTTTGGGTGTAAACAAAATCAGAAACACCGCGATGTCCCCATTCAACTTCATTCATAAACTGCGGCATAATTCCTTTTATACTTCCGCCAGCTTCAATCATTGAATCTGCTAACTGTCCCATTAAACCCGATGAGCCACCACCAAAAACCACAGAAACACCATTTTCAGCAAAATCTTTTGCCATTTTTGCGGTTGCTTCAAAATATTCAGAATGGATTTGCCCGCTAGAGGCACAATAAACACATATTTGCATGCTTGATTTTTTTTCTACGAAATTAAGATTTGTTTATCGAGTTTGGATTTTTCTCTAGTTTTCCCATATAAAAAGCGGAACAAACTAATTCATTCCGCTTTTGTATAAATTAACTAAGGTCGTATTATAATCTGTATTTTTTAAAAAACGCATCCCAATTCCAAATGAAATTGCCCATCACTTCGTCCATTCTTTTCAAGAATAATGGATTCGGTGCTTGCATTCTTCTAAAGTATTCATCTTGGAAATCGTTCAATTTATATTTGTGGAACACAGCTTTCGACATGCCATAAATCCAATTTTTTGAAGGATGATTAACACGTGTGATAAAACTTTGATAATCGCGAATTAAGTTTTTAAATGAATGAATATCCATCTCATACATTTTGGCAAGTTTCTCGAAAATTAAATTCTCAACTCTTGCAGCTTGGTCAGCATCGAATGTACTTTCTAAAAAAGATAAATTTCCAACAATCACAATCAGACTAAATTCACCATTGTGTTTTTCAGTAATATTCGGACAAGTAACAAATGCGGGATCTTCATTTATGATAGAAGCAACTTCCTTAAATCCTTTGTCAACACTATCAAAAATAGCATTGATGAAAACATTTGCGACTTGATTATCTCCAAGTTTCTTTTTTATGAATGTGTTAAACATTTATATCGTTTTATTATTGGTCCAATTACAAAGATAGTTTACATGCTAAGCTATCTGAATCGCAATGTTAAATCGTTATTAACTAAGTTTTCAACAGACATGTGACTATTCAATTGTTTAAAACTCTATGTTTAAATATAAAAAACTAGAATTAATTTCGTGAAAAATTTGAAATGAAAGGAATTATTAAAACAAACAAAGGAGACATGCACTTAACTTTTTACGATAAAGATGCTCCGAATACAGTTGCTAACTTCGTGAAATTGGCAGAATCAGGTTACTTCGATGGTTTAAAATGGCATAGAGTTATTCCTGATTTCGTAATTCAAGGTGGTTGTCCAAATACACGTGAAGGCGAAAGCGGAATGGCAGGTACTGGTGGTCCAGGTTACAAAATCGATTGTGAGTTAACAGGCGAAAACCAATTTCACGATCGAGGTGTACTTTCAATGGCACATGCTGGAAAAAACACTGGCGGTTCTCAGTTTTTCGTTTGCCATTCAAGAAGGAATACTGCACATTTAGATAGAGTTCATACATGCTTTGGTATCGTTACAGAAGGATTGGATGTATTAGATGAAATTCGTCAAGGAGATAGCATAGATACGATACAGATTATTCAAGATTAATAATATCTAAAAAAAATAATTAACCGGTAGCAATATCGGTTTTTTTGTTTCTATATTTTTGATAGAATTTAAATGATTTACACTAATTTTATTCCATGAAAATAATAAAATCCCTTTTAATTGTTACGACGGCATTTATAATAAATTCGTCATTCTCTCAAGAAATTCGGTCAAAACAAGACGAAAACACACAGCTTTTCGGGTTTATTGACGGCGAAGAAAAGTACATTGTCAACCCAATTTATAAAGAAGTTGATATTAATTTTGGTTACACAGAGGGTGGTCTTTTCAAAGTAGTTGATACAAAAGATAAAATTGGCTTTGTTAATGATCAGGGCAAATTAATAGTTCCCTGTAAATATGACTATGTGAGTAGTTTTGAAAATGGTTTCTCTGTGGTACGCTACTTGAAAGGTGAGTATGAATATACTTATGGATTTATTGATAGCACCGGTAAAGAAGTAGTCCCAGTGAAATATGGTCATTTAGAATATTACCCTGAAGATAAAGTACTTGTTTACGGCGAAGAAACAGTTTCAGATTTGGGATTAATGAATTTGAAAGGTGAAATTTTAATTCCTGCTCAATATGTTTATTGGTCTAAAAATATCACTAAAGGCATATGGCCAGTTGGAAAAAATGATAAATTCGGTGTCATTAATCTAAAAAATCAAGTTGTAATTCCTTTTGATTTTGCTATGATTGAAAGCTATTCAGATGCTTTGGGTATTGCGGCTGCTCAAAAAGAAGAATCAGGAAAATTTGGTTTTATTGATAGAACGGGTAAAACAGTTATTCCATTCGATTATGATTTTGGTTGGCCTTCCGATAAATTCATAATTGTGAAGAAAAACAGTAAATGGGGAATCATTGATAACAATAATAAAATTGTTCTTCCTTTCGAATATGCGGAGATTTTGTCAACATTTGAAAATTCTGCTTGGGTAATCAAAAATGAAGGTGAAGAAATGTTTGAGTTGGATTTGATAACAATGAAGAAAAAGTAATTTTTCAAGTTAAATTGAAAATTAATAGCTGGTTGAGATGTTAACTATTTAGACTTGCTATTAAAGTATTAACAAGTCCGTTTTTTAATCAGAAGACTCAATAATCTAAAAACTTAAAATCGCCTCGAACAACTCACACGTTGGTAAACCCATCACATTTGTGTAGGAACCTTCGATTTTTTCAACGCCGATTAATCCAATCCAATCTTGGATGCCATAGGAGCCTGCTTTGTCGAAAGGGTGATGGTTGTCAATGTAATATTCTATTTGTGAAAGACTTAAGTTGGTGAATTTCACTTCTGTTTTTACAGAAAATACTGTTGTTTTTGTTATTGATTTTAATGCAACTCCAGTAATTACCGAATGGGTATTTCCCGAAAGCTGTTGTAAAATGGATACCGCGTCTTCACGGTCATTTGGTTTTCCCAGGATTTTGTTGTTTAATATAACCACCGTATCGGAACAAATCAATAAGTCATCTTTTTCAAGCGAATCAACTAAGGCTTTTGCTTTTGATTCAGCTAAAAAAGCAGGAACATCTTCAACTGGCATTTCGTCGGAAAACGATTCGTCAATATCAGGACTCATTGTTCGAAATTCAAACCCCATCGCAGCCAAAAGTTCCTTTCTTCTTGGCGAGCTTGATCCTAAAATGATATTCATAACGTATTGGTAAATAATGCACTAATTCCAACTAACATACTCCATTTGATAATGGTATTGATAATTTCAAATGGATACGGTTTGCGAATAAAAAACAGTACCAAACAAGCTAAATTCAGTAGGGCAGAAACAAGCAATAAAAAACCAGAGATTAAATTTATTTGTAACCAATTTTGTGAAATTGCCACAATTCCAATAAGTAAAGGTAGTTGTAAAATTGCCACTGAAATCAATCCTGCTTTACGTTCTCCGAGTTTCATTGGCAAGGAATATACATGTATCAATTTATCGCCAACAACGTCTTGAATGTCTTTTGAAATTTCTCTTGAAAGGTTTTGAAAGAAAGCACAAACAGCAAAAAAGTAGATGAATGAATAATCCAAATAAGTGGACCAAGTGTCTTGATGATAAGGTGAAAATGGTGCTGAGCTTTCGTTGACTACTTTAAAATACCAAACAGAAAGCAAAGGAACTAAAGCTGTCAAAAGTGCTATAACGACATTTCCAAGTAATAGTTTCTTTTTAAAATAAGCACTGTAAAACCAAAGTAAGTTCATCGACATCAAGTGTATAAAAACAAACAAAAAGCTACTGTATCGAATAGATAAAAGGATAGAAATAAATACTGCGACTAAATTTAAAACCCAGTGAATGACAATTGCCCACCTTTTTTTAAGGTATTTAGAAATAATTAATTTGTTTGGTTTATTGATTCTATCCGCTTTAACATCGAAATAGTCATTTATCATATTTCCAGCTGCAGCAATAATTACAGTTGAAAAAATTAACAATGAATAATTCAAAATATGAAAATCAATATAAAGATGATTGTTTGTTTTTAAAAGGTAAAAAGCCACACCAATCATTGTTAGCACAATTATCAGCAGGTTGACAACGCGAATTAGTCGTAGGAAATGTTTCATGGAAGAATAGTGTAAACGGTGCGTCGATTTTTTTGATGTGCTTGTTCTTTTTCAATATCTGAGCCAAGTTTTGAAATGGCATCATCGGAATAAATTGGTTGTGTTGACCCAAAACCTTTATAAGAAAGTCGGTTGGCTAAAACTCCATTTGCAACTAAATAGTCGTAAACAGTTTTCGCACGATCATTAGAAAGTTTTAAGTTTTCGTCTTTGTTTCCACGTGAATCGGTATGTCCTCCTAATTCAATTTTAATTTTAGGATTCCTTTTTAAATAAGCGACAAAATCATTTAACTCAATTTTAGATTCTGGACGAAGTGTTGATTTCCCTAAATCAAAAAACACGTTTGCCAATACATTTTCTTGTTGACTCGTCTCTGGATTCAAAGGAATGTCAAGGTGATAACTGTCTTTTCCATCTGGAATCAACAAGTTAAAATTCAAGGTATAAGGAAAATAACCAGGATACGTAACACTAATTGCATATTCACGATTGATTGGCAACGCAACCATAAAAGTTCCATCTGTTTTGTCAGCGTCGGAAATAATCATCACTTTTCCTGTTTTTAAATCTGTTAATTGGAAATGTCCAGGAATTGAATTTTTAGAAACCGCATCAAACACACGACCGTCAAAATACAATGTTTTCACAGGTCGCAATTCCTCAGGAAGTTCGAAGTAATAAATATCCAAATCGCCATAACCTCCTTCACGATTGGAAGCGAAAAAAGCAATTTCACCTGTTGGGGCAACGACTAATGAATTTTCGTCATTTACTGTATTAATTGGATAACCTAAATTTTCTGGCTTCGACCAGTTTCCATTATCGTCCATTCTAGAAACAAATAAATCGGAACCGCCCATTCCAACGTGACCACGAGATGCAAAATAAAGTGTTCTTCCGTCAGGGTGAATGTGTACAGACTCTTCAGCATAAGGAGTATTTACGGTATTAGGTAAACGTTGAGCTGTTCCCCAAGTTCCATCTTGTTGCAAATAAGAAACGTAGATATCAGCATCTCTTTTTCCATCTCTATTTCGTAAACCACGAATAAAATATAAGGTTTTTCCGTCAGCTGAAAGAGAAGGTTGTGTTTCCCAATGCATTGTATTTACATTTCCAGGAAGATTGATTGGATTGGTCCATTTATTTCCAATTTTCTGCGTGAAAAACAAATCGCAACTTCCTTTTCCTTCCCGATTTTCTCCGTAATAAATTCCTGATTCATCTGAACAGCCTACGAAAATTAAGCTTTTTCCGTCTGGTGCAATTGTTGGTGCTCCTTCGTTGTTGATTGTATTTACGTTTGGAGGCATTGCAAATGAAGCGCTCCAAATTTTATCATCACCAAAGTTGGAAATGTAAAAATCTTCTTGTGCAAAGTAATGTTCAACACGCGGGTCACTAATTTGTCGGGTAAAGAAAATCGTTTTTCCATCCACAGTCATTGTTGGGAAATACTCTGGAAAACCAGTATTTATGCCTGGACCAATATTTACTGGTTTGAATGGTTTTGGATTTTGAACGGCATTTTTGGCAAATTTTGCATTCGCTTGAATTTGTCGAGCTAAACCGATCAATTGATCACTCGCATTTGGATTGCGTAAAAATCGTTCAATGTTCGTATTGGCATCATCGTATTGACCGACAGCTAATTGAACAGCTGATAAATAGTAAAGAGTTGAACCACTTACACTGTGATTTGGGTCAATTTCTAAAGCACGTTTGTAATGAACAATTGCATTTTTGTAGTCATTACTTCGTTCGTATAATTCCGCGATTAATAAATGTGCTTCCCAAAAATTAGGATCTTTTTCTAATGCTTGATTTGCAATTTCAATTCCTTTTGGGTAGTTCGGACCTTTTTGTTGATCGAAATATAATTCGGGTGCTTTCTGTGCTTCTTCAAATAATTTAATTGCTTTTTTATTGGATGTAGAGTAGGGAAATTGCGCCGTAGAACAACCTATTAAAAAATAGCTAAAAAGCAAGAAAGCGATTATTTTTTGCATGAAAAGAATTTAAGGTATTTGCATAAATTTATGGGTTTGTAACGAAATGTGCCACTTTTTGTTACTTTTCACATATTCTATTATTAGTGGCAGAATTTCAGCTTGTTTACTCCATTCAGGTTGTAAATAAAGCACACAATCAGGATTAACTTTTTGAGCATGTGTTTCAGCCCAAGCAAAATCTGAGGGATGAAAAATAACTATTTTCAGTTCACTAGCTTTTGTGTAAGCTTCTGCTGTAGGAGCCTTGAATTTCTTTGGAGAAAAGCAATACCAATCAACGTTTCCTATAAGTTCATAGCAACCTGAAGTTTCAATTGCTACTTCAATATTATTGGCCTTTAACTCGTTTATTAAATTTGTTAAGTTATACATAGCAGGCTCACCACCTGTAATTACCACAAAGTCAGCGTTATTTTCTTTAACCATTGATACTATATCTGAAATTTTAACTAGTGGATGTGTAGTTGAATCCCAACTTTCTTTCACATCACACCACACGCAACCGACATCGCATCCAGCAACTCGAATAAAATACGCAGCTCTTCCTGAGTAGTAACCTTCTCCTTGAATGGTATAAAACTTTTCCATAACTGGCAAAGCTTTAGTGTTGTCAATTTGACTAAAATGCATAAGCAAATGTAATCATTTCAAACGTTAAAAATGTTAATAATTTAAGATTAAGGATTTGTAAGTTTTTCTATACATTTGTTTCCAATAAACAAAAATTATGAAAAAATTAGCTTTAAATATTTTACTTTTTACAAGTGTTGGAACCTTTTCCCAACAACAGATTGGGAATTCAAATATGGAATTATGGGATAATGTTGGTCAGTCAACAGAAGAGCCAACAAATTGGAATTCTTTCAAAACAGGAACGGGTGGTTTATCATCATTTGGTTCTCAACAAGTGGGGCGTTCAACTTCTATTCGCTCTGGTGCAACTGGCTCATATTGTGCCAGAATTTACGCAAAAAGCACTTTAGGTTTAGTAGCAAATGGTTTAATAACTGTTGGACAAGTGAATATGGGAAGTTCAACTGCGAGTAGTCCTGATAATTATAATTTTACAAAAACTTCAGATGCTAATTTTTCAGAAGCATTGAATGGACAACCAGATTCAATTGTTTTTTGGGTAAAATATACACCTATTAACAACAATAACCAAGCTCGTGTTCATGCAATTTTACACGATAATTACAGTTTTAGAGATCCGATTGATGCAAACTCAGCCCCACATACTGCTGCAAGAGCGGAATTAAATTATGGAGCAACAGGAGGGAACTGGGTTCGAAAATCTGTACCTTTCGTTTACGAAGCACAAATACCTGCTGTTGGTGTAGAATTCATCTTAGTGACTTTTTCAACAAGTTCAACTCCAGGTGGTGGTTCAGCAAATGATGAGGTATTATTGGATGATGTTGAGTTGATTTATAATTCAGTTGGTGTCAATGAAATTCATAACACAACTTTTAAAGCTTATTATTCTGTTGAGAATGGTTTGGTAATAAAAGGTGAAAATTCAAACTTTGAGTTGGTTAACTTAACTGGTGCAACTGAAAAGTCAGGTGATTTAAACACTTTAAATGGTTTGCATTTAAATTCAGGGCTTTATTTCTTGAAATCGGGAGATTCAGTAGTGAAAATTTTAGTTCCTTAATTTGAAGATCCAACATTTCATTGCTTTTGTTTTTCTTGTTATTAGTAATTTCTTAATTGCTCAGAGTGGAAAAATTACAGGTGTGGTGCGCGATGAGAAAGGCGTTGCGTTGCCTGGTGCTGCTGTAATTTATCGGAAAGATGTTACAATTGGAGCTTTAACCGACGATAAAGGAAGATATTTACTGGAAGTGCCTGCAGGAACTTGTCGTTTAGTTTGTCGCTTTACAAGTATGAATCCTGACACAGTAACGGTTCAAGTGTTTGAAAACCAAACAGTAAATCTCGATTTTGTATTGACTTCTTTTATAAAAGAATTGAAGCAAATTGATGTGAAGGTTGGACGATTTGATAAGCCGATTGAAGAACAAACAGTTACAATGATTGTCCTCAAGCCAGAATTGATTGAAAATAAAAACACTCGTAGTATTGAAACGGCTTTAGATCAAACGCCCGGTTTAAATATTTTAGATGGTGAACCTCAAATTCGTGGAGGAAGTGGTTTTACATTTGGAGTTGGTTCAAAGGTTTCTGTTATTGTGGATGATATGCCAATGCTTTCTGGCGATGCAGGGAAACCAGAATGGGGATTTATTCCAGTGGAGAATATCAGTCAAATTGAGATAATTAAAGGAGCTGCATCTGTTTTATCTGGAAGTTCAGCTTTATCAGGATCAATTCATATTCGGACGGCTTATCCAACTTCAAAACCTCTAACAAAAATAAATGTTTATTCGGGAGCTTATTCGGCTCCAGATCAACCAAATGCTAAATGGTGGACAAAATATCCAGGCATACATGGAATGAATTTTTTACATTCTCAAATGTTTGGAAATTTGGATGTTGTTGTTGGAGGAAATGTTAATATTGATCACGGATACATTGGTCCTCCAATTACCGATTCAATTGTTGCGACGGTTTTTCCGGATACAATAACGAACTTCACAGAAAGTGAAATGATTTCAAAACGCGGTCGATTGAATTTCAATTTGCGTTACCGTTCAAAAAAAATCAAAGGACTCAATTACGGAACGAATGGGAATTTTATGTTAATGCATTCTGTAATGCCGCTTGCTTGGTTAAACGATACTTCAGGATTATTTAGAGCTTATCCCGGAGCAGTTTTTATGCAAGACCAATTTATTTTTAACATTGATCCGTATATTAATTTTTTCACACAAACAGATGGTAAACATTCTTTGCGAACTCGTATTTTACACGTTGACAATGAAATGAGTGCCTATCAATCGAATCGTGCGACTACATATTATGGCGATTACATGTTTCAGAAAAGTTATCCTGATTTAAAAAATTTGGATTTTATTGGAGGAGTTACAAGTACCTATACTAATTCTTTTGCTAATATTTACGCAGGTTCTGGTTCTCCAAACAATCAATTATTGAACATTTCAGCGTACACTCAAGTTGAAAGTAAATACAATAAATCGTTAAATATTTCAGCTGGTGGGCGTTTTGAATATTTTAGATTAAACGATTCAATTACTGTAATGAAACCTATTTTTCGTGCTGGTGCAAGTTTAAAATTGTATCAAGAAACGTATTTAAGAGCTTCTTATGGTCAAGGTTATCGTTTTCCAACAATTACTGAACGCTTTATAAGAACTGGAGTTGGAAATTTTGGAGTTTTTCCAAATCCAAATTTAAAACCTGAAAGTAGCTGGAATGCTGAGGTTGGAATCAAACAGGGTTTGAAGTTAGGTGGTTTAATGGGTTATTTAGATGTTGCTGTTTTCTGGCAAGAATACCAAAACACAATCGAGTACATGTTTGGTGTTTGGCATGAACTCAATGATGTACAAGCTTTGGGAAAAAGTGCAGGATTTATGTTTTTAAATACAGGAGAATCTCGTGTGACTGGAATTGATGCTTCATTTGTAGGTGGAGCAAAAGTGACCAAAAAATCAGAAATGACATTTTTATTGGGTTATAATTACATTGTTCCAAAAACGCTTTCACCAGATTTAGTTTACGCAACAGATTCATTGAATCGTGTATTTACTTATAATTCAACATCTTTAGACCCTTCCAACGGAATTTTGAAATATCGCTTTTTGCACAATGTAAAATTAGATGCAGAATTTGTTTACAACAAAAAACTGTCGATTGGAATGAGTGCAAAATATTTTTCCAAAATTGTAAATATGGATGCAATCATTAAAGATTTTGAGGAATTTACAACTGATACAAGCTCCGATGTTGGTAATTGGTTGCAAGATTTGCGATACATTGATTTTTTCAACGCACATCGCTTTGGAAACTGGATTTTCGATGCACGTGTTTCTTACAACATAAATGAATCGCACAAACTCGCTTTGATTGGAAGCAATATATTAAATAGAACTTATTCTCTGAGACCACTAAAAATTGAATCACCAAGAACATTGATGGTTCAATATACTTTCCGCCTTGAAGGAAAGAAGTCGAAAGTATAAAGCATAAAAAAACCTCCTTTGGGGAGGTTTTTTTATACTACTTTTTAGATTAATTATCCAACAAATCGCTTGAAGTTGATCCATTAAAGTCAGCTTCATCTCCTTTTAATGAGAATGGAGGATAAACATCAGTCATGTATCCCATATAAATTGAAATTCTATATTGCCAACGCATTACTCCAACCATATAATCGTGCATTCCTTTTGGAAATTTGCCTGTGATTAAAACAGCCCAAAAAGCAATCAAGCGGACAAAAGAGGCTCCAATTGACAAAAAGATTAAACAAAAAACATGAGGTAACATAACATATAAAAATCCGAAAATTGCTCTTAGAAGAACTGTTCCTCTATTTGATTTTTCTGGTCTTTCTAGTTCAATAACAATGTTTGAATCAGTTGCAGATAAACCAAATGCAGGATAACCATCACTTAAGTTTTGTAATCTTGCACTAACTCTCAATCCCCAACGTTGAAGATTTAATTGATAGTTAAACATGCTTTCTGGAAATTTCCCAGTAATTAGAACTACAAAAAAGGTGATTAAATTCAAGATGCTAGACCACAACATTAGAAATAACAATAAAAATGCATGTGGTAACGCAATGTACAAACCTCCGAAAAAGGTTCTTAGTAATAATTCTCCACGAGAATACGATTCTTGGTGTCTTACGCCATACTTCATAATGTAAATAATTTAAGGTTAAGTTGATAAATATAGATATTATACTTAAAACTAAAAGCCTGAAATTAAAATATTTACACAAAAGCATTGATAAAATGTAATTGTGACACTAAGTAGACTTAAATTTTTTCAGAATTAAACCTACCGTTTACTAATAATCGAAAGGTTACAATGGTGCGATTAATTTTCAAATTCCTCAATTTTCAAATTTTCAAATTCTCTCATTTTCAAATTAACTACTGTTTACTCAACTTCCCTTCTTTCCAATCTTTAATCAATTTTGCCCATGAATAAGGGTTCAATAAATTATTTGCTGGAAGCTGACCATTTGTATAAAGTTTCGTGTAACGTTGATTGTTAGCATAACCAGAAGCCAAAGAAGCGTCATTATCTAAACGAGCTGCAACAAAAGCCAATGATTCTCCAGATAATTCTCTTTGCGCTCTTCTAATTGCATCGTCGTATGGTTTCATATTTACAAAATAATTAGCAAACTCTTCACGTGAAGGCCATGGAAAAACAGTCACTTCAGGCAAATTTAAAGTGTCTGGTTGAAGCATGTGAATGATACTGTATCTGTTATCTTTTAAAGTATCGGGAACAATATATGTTGAAGTTTTATAGCCGAAATATGAAAAATAGATGGTGTCGCCAGGAAAAGAAACAGTAGAAAAGAAACCATAATAATCAGCAACAACACCTTTTCTTATTGATTTATCAAAAACGGTAATATAGGGCATCGGAACTAAATCTTCTTCTGAAACAACAACTCCAGAAAGCTGAATCATGCGACTTTGATCAATGTCTTTACGCTGTGAAAATAGTTGAGAGGTAGCTAAAAGTAGAAGTGAAAGAAATAATATGCGCATAATGTGAATTTTTGACTAACAAGTTTAATCAAATTAGAAATAGAAGCTTCCTTTTTTGAAGAATATTAACAAAATACAACTTTTAAATCACGATTTTTGCAATTGAATTTTTGTTACATTTGCAAGAATTTATTTAAAAATAAGTTCAAATGTCTCTAACAAATCTTCAGCAAATTTCAGAAGGACTTACCTACGACGATGTATTACTCGTTCCTGCTTATTCGGAGGTATTACCCCGTGATGTTCAGTTGAAAAGTTATTTTTCTAAAAACATTCCTGTCAATACTCCAATTTGTTCATCTGCTATGGATACAGTGACAGAAGCTAGTCTAGCGATTGCTATTGCACAACAAGGTGGCATTGGAGTGATACATAAAAACATGTCGATTGATATGCAAGCGATGAACGTAAGAAAAGTAAAACGTTCTGAAAGTGGAATGATTATCGATCCAATCACGTTGAGCGAATCAGCTTTAGTGGCTGATGCAATGAAGTTAATGCGTGAAAATAGCATCGGTGGAATTCCAATTGTAGATGAAAATAATATTTTAAAAGGAATTGTTACTAACCGAGATTTAAGATTTGAGAAAAAAGGCGATCGTCCAATTGTCGAAGTAATGACTTCTCAAAATATCGTAACAACTGTTGATGGCACAGACTTATCAACAGCAGAGGGGATTTTACAAGAAAATAAAATTGAAAAATTACCTGTTGTCGATAAAAACAACAAATTGATAGGTTTAATCACTTATCGAGATATAATTAAAGTTAAACAACATCCTTATTCTTGTAAAGACAAATTAGGAAGATTACGCGTGGCAGCTGCTGTCGGAGTAACTCCTGATACAATGGAACGTGTGTCAGCACTTGTTAAAGCTGGCGTAGATGCAATTGTAATCGATACAGCACACGGTCATTCGAAAGGGGTAGTTGAAAAATTAAAAGAAGTAAAAGCTAAATATCCAAAAATAGATGTTGTTGTTGGAAATATTGCAACAGCCGAAGCTGCACTTTATTTAGTTGAAGCTGGAGCTGACGCAGTGAAAGTTGGAATCGGACCAGGGTCAATTTGTACAACACGCGTGATTGCAGGTGTTGGTGTACCTCAATTGACAGCAATAAATGATGTTGCTCAAGCTCTTGAGGGAACTGGAATTCCAGTAATTGCTGATGGTGGTGTGCGTTACACAGGTGATATTGTTAAAGCAATTGCAGCAGGAGCGGATAGTGTTATGTTAGGTTCAATGTTTGCAGGTGTAGAAGAATCGCCCGGAGAAACAATTATTTTTGAAGGAAGAAAATTCAAAGCTTATCGTGGAATGGGCTCAATTGAAGCGATGCAACAAGGTTCGAAAGATCGTTATTTTCAAGATGCTGAAGATGATATAAGCAAACTTGTACCAGAAGGAATTTCTGGTCGTGTGCCGTTTAAAGGGAATTTAATGGAAGTAATGTTCCAAATTATGGGAGGCTTAAGAGCTGGAATGGGATATTGTGGAGCCCCAACTATTGCTAAATTAAAAGGTGCAAAATTCGTTAGAATGTCGCTTGCAGGAATGAAAGAATCACATCCACACGATGTTGTTATTTCACGTGAAGCTCCAAATTATAGTATTAAATAAATGTTAAAATCAAAAGTGAATTTTTAAAAGAATTTATTTTTAAACTTCAATTTAAAACAATGAAAAAAATTATTTCTCTATTAGTTAGTGTTTTATTAGTTCAAATCGTTGATGCTCAAAAAGAGCCAATTGTTATGGAAATCAATGGTAAACCGGTTACAAAATCAGAATTTCTTCAGATTTACTTGAAAAATAACAATGACCCAAAATACGATAAACAAACGTTAGATGATTATGTGGAAATGTTCAAGAAATTTAAATTGAAAGTAACCGAAGCAGAAGCTTTAGGTTATGACACAATTCCAAAATTGAAAAAAGAATTAGAAGGCTACAAAAAACAGTTGGCGACTCCTTATTTAATTGATTCAGTTGAAAATAGATATTTAGTTGAACAAGCCTACGAACGCATTAAAACAGAAGTTAGAGCTTCACATATTTTGGTGAGAGTTGAGCCAAATGCAAGTCCAAAAGATACTTTGGCTGCTTACAATCGCATAATTGCTTTGAAAAAACGCATCGAAAAAGGGGAAGATTTTTCAACTGTTGCTAAAATGAAGAATGGTTCGGATGATCCATCAGCTGTTAATAACGGTGGAGATTTAGGTTTTTTTACTGCTTTTCAAATGGTTTATGCCTTTGAAGAAAAAGCCTATACTACTCCAATTGGCTCCATTTCAGAACCATTCAGAACGCGTTTTGGTTACCACATTTTGAAAGTAACTGATAAACGTCCAGCAAGAGGGACAATCAAAACGGCTCACTTGATGGTTGCTGTTCCTAAAGATGCTACGCAAGAAGTTAAAGATAATGCTGAGAAAAAAATCAATGAATTATTCGACAAACTTCAAAAAGGAGAAAAATGGGAAGATTTAGTGGCTTTACATTCTGATGACCCAAGTTCTTCCAAAAAAGGGGGAGAATTAGCAGCTTTTGGTTCAGGAACAACACAAAGAATGGTTCCTTCATTTGAAGATGCTGCTTTTGCTTTAAAAGCGGATGGCGATTTTAGTAAACCAATTCGCACAGATTACGGTTTCCATATCGTTAAAAGATTAGAATGGAAAGATGTTGCACCTTACGCAACTATGAAAAAAGAATTACAAGGACGAGTAAACAAAGACGAGCGTTCTAAAAAGACACAAGATTCATTCGCTGCGAAATTGAAAACAAGTTATGGTTTTAAATATGCAGGAGATAAAAGCTTAAAATGGTTTGTTAATAATCTTGATTCAACCTACTATTTAGGAAAATGGAACGCTGATAAACTAAAATCAAATAAAACCTTGTTTAAATTAAATGGCAAAGCTTTCACTGAGAAAAGTTTTGCTGATTACTTAGTGAAAAATTACCGTGCTGCAAAAAGAGACGAAAGTAAAACAGTAATCAAAACACAATACAAAGCGTGGGAAAAAGCAGAAATTTTAGGGTATGAAGAGCAATTGTTACCCACAAAATATCCTGATTTCAAAGCTTTAGTGAACGAATATCACGATGGAATTATTTTATATGAAATCATGTCGGATAAAGTGTGGAACAAAGCTGTAAAAGATACAACAGGTTTAAAAGATTTCTTTGCAAAAAATAGAGCTAACTATATGTGGCCAAAACGTTTAGATGCAACGGTTTACGAATGTTTGAATAAAGAAATTGCAACCAAAGTAACTGGAATGTTGAAAAACGACACTATCAATTCTAAAGACGTATTAGATGTTGTTAATAAAGATTCTGAGTTGAATTTGAAAGTAAGAATGAATAAATTTGATTTGGAACAAACTAATTTCTTAAAAGATAGAACATTCAATAAAGGCGTAAATCCTGCGTTTGAGTTTGAGGGTAAGATGTATGTTGTGAAAGTAAATGAAGTTTTAAGCCCAATGCCGAAAGAATTCAGCGAAGCAAAAGGGATCGCAACTTCAGATTACCAAACCTATTTGGAAAAAACATGGTTGGAAGAGTTAAAAACTAAATATCCAATTAAAATAAATAACGAGGTGCTTTACAATCTTGGTAACAAATAATTCATGAACAAAATCCTATCGATTTCCTTTTGCTTACTATCAATTGCTTGTTTTGCTCAACCGAATGGTAAAGTTGTAAATAAAGTTGTTGCGCAAGTAGGTGACAACATTATTTTACTATCAGATATTGAAAATCAAAAACAGCAAGCAGTTCAAGCTGGTGTAGAAACAACCCACGAAATGGAGTGCACTATTTTGGAACAGTTGATGATGGGAGAGCTGTTGGTTAATCAAGCGAAATTAGATAGTTTGGTCGTTTCTGACGAACAAGTGGATGCAGAAATGGAAAACCGTTTACGAATAATTGAAAGTAAAATTGGTAGTCGACAGAAGTTAGAGGAGTTTTATGGAAAAACAATCACTCAAATTAAAGAAGAATTCCGCGAACAAATTAAGGATAAAATATTGGCTCAAGAAATGCAGCAAAAAATAGTTGCAGATGTTACAGTTACACCTAAAGAAGTTGCTGAATTTTTCAAATCTTTACCAAAAGATAGTATTCCTTACATCAATATGAAATTGAGTTTTCAGCAAATCGTGAATTATCCAAGTATTACAAAAGCAGATAAATTGCGCGCTTTTAATGAGCTAAAAGATATCAGAGAATCCATAGTTGTTGATGGGAAAAGTTTTGAAACACAAGCAAGAATTAATTCTGATGATCCTGGAAGTGCACCACTAGGAGGAAAAATTGAAGCTAGTCGTGGAATGATGGTTCCTCAATTTGAAGCTACTGCCTTTCAATTGAAAGAAGGTGAAATTTCAGAAATTATTGAAACTACTTATGGTTACCATATCATAAAATTGATTTCAAGAAAAGGAGACGATTATGTGGTTCAACATATTTTAAGAATGCCAGAGTTTAGTCCTGATGCGATTAATCAATCTGCATTAAAAATGGATAGTTGTTATCGCTTGTTGAAAGAAAATAAAATCACTTGGGACGATGCGGTAATTCTTTTTTCTAATGATGATTTAACAAAGCAAAACAAAGGAATTATTACTAATCCAATAACTGGCGACCAAACGTGGGATATGGAAGATTTAAATCAAGTTGATCAACAAATTTATTTATTGACAGATGCAATGGAAAAAGGTGATTACACTTCACCAAACTTATATGTAGATATCTATGAGCGCAAACAGGGAATTCGTATCGTTCGATTGATGGAAAGATATCAGCCACATATTGCAAATTTAAAAGATGATTATTCTCTTATTAAAAGTGCAGCTGAAAGCGATAAAAAGCAACGAATTATTACTGAATGGACGAATTCCAAAATTGGAAATGCATATATACGAATTGATAAAGAATTTTCAAGTTGTGATTTTAAAAGTAATTGGATAACGAAAGCAGACTAAAATAAAATTATGTCAGATAAAGAAGCCATTGATCGATTAGTAGTTCATTATAAAGAACTTAAAGAAGAGATTCACAAAATTATTATTGGGCAAGATGAAGTGGTAGATCAAGTTTTGATTTCTATTTTCTCTCGCGCACATTGTTTGTTAGTTGGAGTTCCAGGTTTGGCTAAGACTTTATTGGTGAACACAATTGCAGAAACCTTAGGATTGAGTTTTAATAGAATTCAGTTTACTCCCGATTTAATGCCTTCGGATATAGTTGGTTCAGAGATTTTAGATGAAACGAAAAACTTCAAATTCATCAAAGGACCTTTGTTTGCAAACGTCTTATTGGCAGATGAGATCAACCGTACGCCACCAAAAACACAATCTGCACTTTTGGAAGCAATGCAAGAAAGACGTGTTACAGCGGCAGGTATAACTTATACTTTACCCGCACCATTTTTCGTATTAGCAACCCAAAACCCAATCGAGCAAGAGGGAACTTATCCTTTACCAGAAGCGCAGTTAGACCGTTTCATGTTTAATATTTGGGTAGATTACCCAAGCTATGTGGAGGAATTGGCAATTGTAAAAGCGACAACTGCTGATACGAAAATTAATTTACGAAAAGTTTTAACTGGCGAAGAGATCATTGATTATCAAGAATTGATTCGTCGTATTCCTGTTGCAGATAATGTATTGGAATATGCAGTAAAATTAGTTGGTAAAACACGTGTTAATAATCCAGGAGTTCCACAAATAACTAAAGATTTCATTACTTGGGGAGCAGGTCCAAGAGCTTCACAATATTTAGTTGTGGGAGCAAAATGTCACGCTGCTTTACAAGGAAAATATTCACCTGACATTGAGGACGTAAAAGCTGTAGCTAAAGCAATTTTACGTCACCGTTTGGTAAGAAATTACCGCGCCGAGGCAGAAGGTTACTCAATGGATCGAATTATTGACGAATTATTATAAATTTAATGAACGGAATTTCCGTCAAGTGAAAAACCGTTGTAATTTTAGATTATGAAAATTCGGATACTTTCCGTTTTATTGTTAGTTAACTTCTTTGTGTTGCTCACGCCACGCGATTGGTGGCATCATTGTAATCATAACGAAGCAATAGAGTTTTCGCATTCCGATACCCATTTCGACGATGGTTCTTGTAATTTTTGTGATTTTGATTTAGGTTTCTTTACCATTCATAATTTTCATTTTTTTACAGTAAAAAAACAAGTTTATTCTGTCGTTTCTGAAGCTGAAATTGCAAATAGAGAATTAGCAGCAATACAATCCTTTTTACTTCGGGGTCCTCCTTCAATTTGCTGATTTCCACTACTTTTTTACACAAAATAATCTCTTAATTTATCACAAATTAATGGTGTTTTTTTATTGTGAGTCGATTTATAATAAATAGTTAGAAATCAGAAATACATTTTTTTACGCTTTAAAATTTATTTTTAAGTAATGTGATATTTTTCAAATCACTGAAGTAAAGTAAAATTCAAATGAAATTTATTGTTTTAATAATTGTGTTATTTGCACTTCCTGCAATGGCTCAAAATCAATTCTCTGGAATTGTAAAAAATCAAGTGACCAACCAAGTATTGGTTAAAGCTAATGTTCAAATTGTTGAAACAGGTGAAAGTTCGTTTACTGACGAAATGGGAAAGTTTGTATTCAAAGGTAATTTACCACAAACCATTCAATTGCGTGTTTCAGCAATGGGATTCGAAACTAAAATCGTTGGTGTTACAATTAAAGACCAGAATGAAATACAAATCAGTCTTTTGGAAAAACATTTGGATTTAGAAGAAATAACTGTTTCAAGCGGAATAACTGTTCAACAAAACAAAAATCCATTCCATGTTGAAACACGCAAACTTTCTGATTTGAATGGAATTGCGAGTATCAACATTGGTGAAGCATTAGCAAAAATCCCAGGTGTTTATCAGTCGAGTTTAGGAAATGGAATTTCAAAACCAGTAATTCGTGGCTTACAAGGTATGCGTGTTGTGAGTTTGCTCAACGGTTTACGTATGGAAGGACAGCAATGGGGTGGCGACCACGGAATGGGAATTTCAGAAATTGGAATTGGTTCAGTGGAAGTTATTAAAGGTCCAGCTTCTTTATTGTATGGTGCCGATGCTTTGGGAGGAGTTTTATATTATTCCGACGAAGCTTATGCTGCTGTAAATTCTCGTGCCTTGCAATTGCAATCTTTTTATCAAACCAACACAAATGGAGGTGCAGTAAGGTTTTTGTATAAAGAATCGAATCAAAAATTCCGTTGGATTCTTGGAGGGAGTTATACCAATCACGCGGATTTTCAATTACCCGACAAGAAATTTGCTCAAAATTCACGCTTCAATGAATCGGTTGTGAAAGCAGCATTAGGTTGGAATGGTAAGAACAGTGTCCATCATATTCGTTATTCCTATAATCATTCAATTAGTGGAATTCCAGGACATACACACGATACTGTAATCAACCCACTTGATTTTCAAGTTACGACTCAACGCAGAAAACGAACAATTCCAGCGCAGTTTTTTGATAACCACTATTTGTCTTTTGAAAATAAGTGGTTTGCTGGCAAAAATGAATGGAGTTTGTTACTTGGTCAAACCTTGAATAAATTGACTGAATACGATGAAAAAGTGACAATTCCTGGCATACAAATGCGTTTGTGGAATTCTGTTTACAATTTGAAATGGTCACATTCTTTTTCCAATAGTTTGAAAGTAATCAATGGTTTACAAGGAATGTTTCAAAACAATAGCAATGGTTCAAAAGCAACAGAATCACTCATTCCAAATGCGATTACGCTTGACAATGGAATTTTTTCTAATTGGATTTATTCCTTGAATAAGTGGAATTTTCAAGCTGGAGTACGATATGATTTACGTTACTTAAAGACCTTAACCGATTTTAAAGGAAAAGCTCCAATTACTAAGACTTTTGCTAGTCCAAACGTTGCTTTGGGTGCTGTTTATTCAACTACTGCTTTCACGTTTAGAGCTAATCTTTCTTCAGGCTATCGTGCTCCGCATTCCACAGAATTATTGGCAAATGGTTTCCATCACGGTGCTTTGCGTTTTGAAATTGGAGATGTAAATTTAAAAGCTGAAAAAGCACTTCAATTGGATCTTACTTTTGAATTAAAAGGAGAACATATCGTGTTGATCGTGAATCCATTTTTAAATCGAATTACAAATTTTATTTACATTCAGCCAGTTGATTCAATTGTGAATGGTTTACCTGTTTTCAATTATAAACAAGTGGACGAAGTGCTTTTTTATGGAAGTGATATTGGGATTCACTATCATCCACATTTTGCACATCATTTACATTTTGAATCTACTTTTTCGTGGGTTCAAACACAAACAGTAACTGATAGCAGTATTTCATTAATTCCACCAGCACGATTCACAAATAGTATTCGCTATGATTTTAATATTGGAAAGAAACTTCAATTTAAAGATATTTTGGTGCAACATACGTTTATGACTGCTCAAAACAAAGTAGCTTTCAATGAAACGCGCAGTCCATCCTATCAACTGTTAGATGCTTCCTTGCGATTTATTTGGAATATCAAAACTCCTTTACACCTTCAAATAGGATGTAAAAACATCTTAAACTCAAATTACATCGATCATCTTTCACGATTGAAAAATATAGAAATGCCAAGTCCAGGCAGAAATTTTTATTTAAGTCTCCATTTTTTTATTAATCAAAATCTAAAATCAAAGTAGTATGAAAAAAGTAGTTTTATCGAGCGCAATCGCTCTAGTAACTGTGTTTGCAATGAGTTCTTGCAACAAAAACAAATGTCATGAATGTCATTATGACAAAGCTGGTGCTGAGATTGAAATGGGTGAGTTTTGTGGCGATGCTTTAGAAGATTTAGAAGCATTAGGAACTTACACAGATACAACTGGTACTTACACAGTTCATTGCCACGAGCATTAAATTTAGTTTATCCTCTGAAATACTGCTAGTTAAAATAAGATTTGCTAGCAGTATTTTTCAAATTTAATACTTAAATTATCTTCGTTTCAAGTTTAAGGATTTCAAGTACCTTTACTGAATGAAACCTGATTTAAATTTACTACACACAGAACTGAGCTTTAAAACAAGTCGCAGTGGTGGAAGTGGTGGACAGAATGTTAACAAGGTTTCTACTAAGGTTTTGTTGGAATTTGATGT
>Ga0247844_1002651_pt1 | contig 28622 bp, 34 predicted proteins | sample LaCtaG_FD_192421 | JGI IMG/M metagenome (GOLD analysis project Ga0247844, IMG submission 192421) | Freshwater microbial communities from meromictic Lake La Cruz, Castile-La Mancha, Spain - LaCruzMarch201714.5m_1 | ecosystem: Environmental > Aquatic > Freshwater > Lake | place: Spain: Castile-La...
ACGTCACAACAGTGAAGCGACGTCACAACAGTGAAGCGACGTCACAACAGTGAAGCGACGTCACAACAGTGAAGCGACGTCACAACAGTGAAGCGACGTCACAACAGTGAAGCGACGTCACAACAGTGAAGCGACGTCACAACAGTTTTAAAATAAAAAAAAGATTTAACACCTATACTCCCCCAAGGGTAGCTCATACCCACTATGAGATTTAGAGAGAACAGTTAGAGAGAGAGAGTAGCTAGAGAGAGACAGCTAGAGAGAGACAGCTAGAGGACGTGACCTCGCCAAAATTTTTCTGGGGAGGAGGGAGGGTGAGAGCTGGGGAGTGGTGGTCACGTGACCCCCTAAAATATATTTTTTTGCAGGAAGGCCCGCGTGGACCCCTGACCCTGACCCATGATGACCCTGACCCGGACCCGGCCCGACCCGGACCCGGACTGGTCAAAAATATATTTTTCTGGAAACGACTCGGCATCACGTGGGGAGTACCGTGGTCCAGTCGGCGCGTTCAAGTTCGCCCGGGAAGGTCACGTTTCTTCAGTCGCCAACTTGAAATCCCGGGGAGGGTCACGTGACTCCCGTGCCTCCAAAAATGGATGCATCCGCTATAGTGAATCGGTCGAACAGACAACTGTTCAGTTTCATATGCTATTATAAAATAGTTTTAAACATTATAAAATTACAACTCTAAAACTCGAAACGATGTGAAAACGCAACGGTTGGCTGGTAGTCGGAAAAACGAAATCGCGTGTTTTCACATTGTATATGAACAGGTATGAAATCACACCGGTTCGAAATCACAACGGTTCATATTGACATTATAAAACACAACTGTTCAACACACAACTGTTCATATTGGATTTAGCACCTATACTCCCCAGGGGTAGCTCATACCCATTATAAGATTTGGAGAGAGTAGTTAGAGAGAGAGAGATAGCTAGAGAGAGAGAGACAGCTAGAGAGAGACAGCTAGAGGACGTGACCTCGCCAAAATTTTCTGGGAGGAGGGAGGGTGGGAGCTGGGGAGTGGTGGTCACGTGACCCCCTAAAATATATTTTTTTGCAGGAAGGCCCGCGTGGACCCATGATGACCCATGATGACCAATGACCCATGACCCGGACCCGGCCCGGACCCGGACCCGGACCCGGCCCGGACCCGGACCCGGCCCGGACCCGACCCGGCCCGAACTGGTCAAATTTTTTTTTTGTTTTTTTCTGAGAGTACGTGACACCCCCAGGCCCGGGCCCGACCCGGCCCGGCCCGAACTGGTCAAAAATATTTTTTTCTGGAAACGACTCGGCATCACGTGGGGAGTACCGTGGTCCAGTCGGCGCGTTCAAGTTCGCCTGGGAAGGCCACGTTTCTTCAGTCGCCAACTTGAAATCCCGGCGGCGCCCGGAAGCGACGTCACAACACTGAAGCGACGTCACAACACTGAAGCGACGTCACAACACTGAAGCGACGTCACAACACTGAAGCGACGTCACAACCGTGAAGTGACGTCACAACACTGAAGCGACGTCACAACCGTGAAGTGACGTCACAACACTGAAGCGACGTCACAACACTGAAGCGACGTCACAACCGTGAAGTGACGTCACAACCCATTTTGTGTCTATAAAAGCTTTTCCTGAGCCCCTTGGGTGCCACCACTGCCACGCAGCCAGACCGCCACCAAGCATCTGATATGGCTGTTATTCCATTGACCTTTCGCGACCTCCTGTGCTCTTTGCTGCTGCTGCTCAAGGTGACCGTCGTGCTCTTCTGGCTGGGCCTCAGCACGCCACAGGATTTCATTGGCAGCTCTCTCATCCTCTCGAACCTGCTGCTTATCGACCGGCTTGCGACCCCCGTGGATCCTCGCATGGACTCGAATGCGCTGCTGTGCCTCATCTTTGGAGGGCGTGTGATGCAGGCATTGTGCTTTTTTCTCCTTTCGATCTTCTCTCGTTCTTTTTACTCGCTTACTGTGCAGTTTTTCCAGGTCTTGCGCAGTTTCTCAGGCCTGCCGCTCTCGCTGGGCTACTCTGTGCTCTCGTGCCTCACCGCCGTCGCCTGGACGACCATTGGGCTGCTTGTGATGATCGAGGCGTGCCAGGCATCGCGCCCTGGAGCAGGGCGAGGAGGCATCCTGCACCCGCGGATGCTCTTGCGTTCAGCGCGTATCGCCACCTTCTGCTGCTTTATGGTGAGTCTGCTTTTCCCTTGTTTCTTTCTGGTTTCTCTCTCTCTCTCTCTCTTCTCATTTTGCTGTTGCAGTCCACCATCACGCTGCTGCTCACGCCCTGCTCGTTGGAGGCGCCCAACGTCTTCGCTGTGCGCTCGACGGTGCTGGCGCTGCTGGCGCTACTGCTTCAGGCAGACTGGGATCCCTCCGTCGTGGGATCCAGGCGCTTCATGATCTGCCTCCCTGGGCTGCTCTTCCTTCCGCTGAGCATCTTCTGGATCTTCGCTCTGCTCTTTGTGTTCATTCCGCTCTTGGATGAGATGTATTCTCTTGCGAGCGGATGCAAGGAGGGGCGTGTTGCAAAGCCTCCTCCTTCCCCCCAGCAGCACCACCACTACGGTGGTGGCCATGTCTACCCGTATCGCACTGTCGTGATGGTCAGGGGGCCCATGCTCGATTACTGCCTCTGATCAGCGGCACTGTGATGTTGTGATGGTTCTGGTGGGCCCACTCTCTCTCTTTCTCTCTTTTGCTACTGCCTCTGAGCATCTGCAGAAGCAGGGGCTTTTCATGCCTATTTAATGAACCTGTTGTGTGTCTTGCACTGTTTTTCGGTGCAATATGTGTCAGAAGCGGGTTTCCATGAAGTATTTCAATGCCAATGATGAAGATGACGACCGTGATGATAGGAGAGGGGTGCAATCGCGTAAGGTGAAAGGAAGGCCGCAGGCTGAGAGGGGCAGGGGTGCGCCTGCGGTGTATGCAGCAGCAGATCAGGAGGCTGAAAATGGTGGTGTTGACGGTGATAGTGGCGGTGGTAGGCGGCAGGGGGGGGCTGGCGTTGTTGACTATAGTCGGAGGAGGGAGCCTCCTCCTGCTCCTTTTCCGTCTGCGCCTCCTCCTCCTCCTGAACCTCAGAGAAGGAGGGACTATTATTATGATGAGGGAGTGCCTCCTGCTGCTGCAGGGCGAGCGCCTAGGGCTCCTCCACCGCAGCCTCCACCGCAGCCTCCACAGCAGCCTCCACCGCCTAGGCGTGTGGCGATTATCAATATAGTGCCTCCTGTGGTTGAGGATGGCAATGGCGGAGGAAATGGTCCCTCCTACTACAATGCCAGCAGCGACGGGAGGAGCGATGCTACTACCCTCGAGTGTGTGTGCGCGCGGCTCGACCAGCGCCTGCGTGGGGTGGAGCTCTCGCTGGCAGCGCTCTCACGCTGTATGCAACAGTGCCATGCTGATATGGACGAGCGGCTCGCGCGGTTAGAGCAGTGCTAGTGTTGTATGTGTGCAATACATGTGAGACACAATTGAGCCAAAATTTAATGAAAAATACACCATGAGAGGTGTGGGGCTCTCTTCTTCCAATGCTGGACCATGTCATCCTTTTTAGGAATCCACTGCATATGAAATGATTCAAACAAATACAAGAGGTCCCTTGGATCCACTTGAATATTCTTCAAGCTCTTGATCATGACGGGCCTTGATGACAGAATGAAGATAGGTCTTGGCTTCCTCATGTGTAATCTTGAAAAACTCCCCTTCTTCACGAAAACAATCAAAGTAGTCATGGGCCTTTTTCTCATCACGTACTGCATCAAACGTAGGTGCCATGCTGATGAGAACATGTGGAGCTGGAGCAGTGAAAGTGTTGCCAGAACTGAGCCTTGCCTTGACATTTTTAGACCTCCCAATCTTCACCAGCCCATGAAATGCAGGAGAGTAAGTGGCATAGATGTAGGAGGTGGCTGGGATTTCCTCCATCATTTCATTCATTTTCCTCTTTGTGTCTTGTTCAACTGTATTCATCAATTTCAAATAGCTTTTGATTTCACCCATGTTCTTGTTCTCCACTATTTCCTGGCATAAGCTGAGATCACCTGTAATGTACCTTGAGATGATTTTTGACATGCTGGACCTTCGAAAAGCAGCAGTAGAACCAGGAAGAAACATGGTGAGCTGGATGGCAGCAGGAAATGTAATCACAGGTTGCTCTGATTGTCCACGACCAGGAAACTGGTAAGACTTGCAATATGGGGAGAGCTCAGCCTTATTTTCATCTGACATTCTTCGCCATATTTCAGCTGTCTGATTTTTATCTCTTCCACACACATGCATGATCACATCACGAATGGACATGTATTGCTTTCCCTCAATGATAGTGAAGCGCACAGTGGCTCCTGGAACAATCTCATCAATGGGCATGACAGCAGGGATGGCAGACATGGCTGATTTTTTTTCGTGGCGTGGCAGGCGCGCTGTTGCAAACCTGAACTCTGCAAACTCCATCTTATATAGACCTTTTTAAAACCCTTGGCTGCTGGCAAGAGGCACTGTCTGCAACAAATTCAAATTCAGCACCTCGCGACTGTTCGCAAGAGGCGCAGTGACGTCACTACTTACCAAAGTGTACCACTGATGCATCCAAAAATGGATGCTAAAATAAAAAAAGGGTTTTCTCGCCGTGGTGTGTGTTTTCATGCGTTTTTAGAACAGCACACAAGCTGCAGCCTGGGGGCATGCGGCGCATTGATGTAGGGCACATGGATCTAGTGCACTATGGGCGGCAGTGGCCACACTCTGCGCCGCCGTGTAATCGCGCGATGATTGCATATCTTGAGCGCAATGAGGGACTGGTGTACTGGCTGCAGCCGCGGGGGGCTGGTGTGGAGCTGCAGATCCCAGCGCTGAGGCTTAAAGATGGCTTCTACACGCTGAGCCTGCGCATGATGAAGGCCATCTGGCGGCATGTGCGGCTGCGCAAGGGCTTCTGCAATCTGGAGCGCGCGCAGTTGGGGGGGTTCAAGCTGCGCATTCCAGCGGTGTTGCTCACGGAGAAGATGCGAACGCAGTCGCGATTCAATGTGAGTTTTTATTTTGTTTTTGTTTTTGATGAAGTGAGTAAATGGCCTTTTTCACCTACTTGTGAATATTTGAGTGTGTATGTGTCTCTTCAGGTGATGCGCATGCTTCACAATAACAATAGTAATAATAACAATAGCAGCGGCTGTTCTTCTGCCTCTCTTGTGTCTCCTCCTTTTGCCGAGGAGGATGTTGAGACTCCTCCCATGGTTGCCGTGCCGCCGCCCGCTGCTTCCGCCTCGCTGCTGCTGCAGCGCGCTCCAATGAGCGCTGCGACCAAGATCAGTCGCCTGGTGGACGAGCTATTCCTGCCGATGGCGTTGGAGCCAGGTGAGCAGTACACGTCCTTTGTGGAGGATGCTGAAGGGGATGAGGAGCGGGCGGCGGTGGCGCGTCTGTGTGAGCTACGGCCGTGGATTGCGGGGGACCGCGCGGCGTTCGTCGAGGTGGCAGGTGAGCTTTTTGATCGGTATGTGATCGCGCGGTTGGTCTGATTTTTTTTTTGTTTTGTTTTATTTTGCGTGCAGCCTGATGAGTGGGATTGCACTTAACCCCTGCGTTGGTGAATGACTGGGTGCTTGTGGGCAAACAATGATGATCAAGTAGATTGCTGGCGCTTGTGGGCAAACAATGATGATCAAGTGGATTGTGGTACTAGTGCCATAATGTCATCTATGCTCATGTAGGGCATTGAGATCTGGTAGGAGGTGGGCGAGACGCCGTTGAGGCCGAGGTTGGCGACGGACGGCCAGGGCTTGTCGTTGGCAGGGATGGAGTTGTAGAGGCGCAGGTGGCGCTCCATGAACCACCCGAGGAAGACGATCCAGAAGGCGAAGAGCATGGTGCTGGTGAGATCGCTAAAGTACGCGTAGTGCGAGATGGACGGCGCTGATCGGATTCTGAGGGTGCCCACCCACACGCGGTTGATGAGGTTGAAGACGACGAAGGCGCCTGGCAGCAGCCAGAAGGGTCTGAAGGCTGCCTCGCTGGGATAGGGGATGAAGAGCGACGAGTCGATAGACGCCAGCGCGGCGACGGTGAAGAGGATCAGGTATGCCTCCTGTGTGTATGCCGAGTTGAAGACCTTGTTTGCGGTGTCGTCTTTCCTGCCTGCGGTCGTGCTGTCGTCTTTTTTATGCAGGTTGAACCACATGACGAGCGCATAGACGAACGAGATGCCGTGCGCCTTTACGAGCTCGAATGCGAGGCTCTCGTACTGTACGACCCCGCGTGCGAGCAGCGCGAAGAGCGTGAGCGCCTGCAGGGCCGCGTCGAAGTAGAATGGGTGTAGCAGCGTGGGGTCGTAGGACTTGTGCAGCTCCCAGCCCATGAGGTCTGGGAGCTCCACGTAGAGCCCTAGGAGCACCGCTGGGACCTCGATGGCCAGGAAGAAGATCTGCTCTGAGTATCCGTTGCTGCTGCCTGCGAGGGGCAGCAGGATGCACACGAGGGCGTGGACGAGCAGCAGGACGCCTAGGGTCATGATGGGGCCAGAGTGGTGGTCGTTTACGCCAAAGTAGTTGTTTCGCAGGACAAAGGTGTTGATGCAGTTGCACAGGATCGAAATGGCGAAGAGGATCAGGGTGTAGCTGAGCTTGAAGCCCTGTTCGTTGAGCGGGGTCCTCACATCGTTTTGGCGGCGCAGGTCTGCGCACTTCTTGATTCCCTGCACGGCCACGTCGGAGAGCTTCGTCACCGTCGTGGTGTCGCTCGCGGGGGTCATCAGCGTGTTCTGGTGCTCGTTATCTGAAAGGAAGTTTGTGAATCGGCGCACGCACGAGCAGAACTGCGAGCCCTCGGTCACGCAATCGGTGCGGTTGTGGATATCATCGATCAGCGTGGAGCGGATGGGGGTGCAGTGCTGGTTGTTGAGGGTGAATGTGATGGACGGGATGGCAGTGTTTGGTGAGAACGTGACTGTCGTGGCGGCGGTCATGTCTATCAGGGCCATCAGGCCTGAATCCTTCTCGACACCGTCTCCCTTGATCAGCACCTGGTATCCTGGGTTGGTGTTTGTCGGGCATAGCTCGGCGGTGGCGCCTGTCTGTCTGTCGAGCTGGACCCTGACATAGCCGCCTGATACTGCGGTAGTTTTCAGGTGGATGGGGCATTTGGCGAGCGCGGTGATGTTGGGGGCGAATCGGACTGTGGGGAGTCCGAATACTGCTGGGGTGTTGCACTTGAACCCTGAGTTGGTTAATTTTGTGCCTTCTGTATCGTGATCTATGAAGCTGGCTTGCAGTATGGTGTTGACTGCGTCTAAGTTGATCTGGCGGGGTTTGTAGGTGTATATGACCCTTCGGTCGCTGAGGAAGAGGGGTGAGGCAGCGTCATTCTGTGCAAACATGTATAGGATGAATGACACTACAGTGAGCGTCGTTGCTATGATGAGTGGGACCAGGTGCTGTGGCATCTGCATCTTGCTCTCTCGCTGGCTTCGCTGTGTGTTGTCTTTTTATACGTGACGCTGTTTTTGAAAAACTATGCTTTTTGGTTTGAGTTTTGCATTTTTTTTTGAGGTGGAATGTGTTTTATTTCGATTTTTCAGGCATCACGCCGCGTACCCCACGGCGCCCTTTGGGCCGCTCCTGGTGTAGCCAAACTCGGGCTGGATGGGGTCTGGGAAGTCGCCCTCGGCCCAGTAGCGGAGGAGCCAGTTGATGTTCTTAATGGTGCAGCAGAGTGTGTCGGCGTCGGGGATCATCGCCTTTGTGCGCTCTGACAGCGTGGAGCCGGCGATATGAGTGAGCGTGGTGGCGAGGGGGCTGCCCTCGTCGGTGTGCTTGTGGAACTTGATCTGTTTTGTGTGTGTTAGAGTGCGCATGATGGTGAATAAAGAAGAAAAAGCGCACCTGATAGATGTGTGCGACGACAGCGTTGAGCGCGCGGTCGGGTTTGAGGCTGCGCGAGGCTGGGTCGTAGGCGCTGGCGAGCAGCATCCACAGTGTGGGCAGCATGTCGTAGACGCTCTTGCCGCTTGTGAGCGGGAGGCCGCGCGTGAAATCAGTGCCCGTGAGCCCAATCAGGGCGGCGAGCATGGTCATCTCGTGTCCTTGTACGTGTACCATCAGGTGTGAGTGCTGCTTGGGAATGCACTGGGGAATCAGTACGGCCCTGAGCGTGTCGAAGAGTGTGGTGATGTGCACGTATTCGTACACCCGCGGCGGGTTGCGTGGCTGCTCCTTTCGGGTTGTTGTTGTGGCGCCTCCGTGGGATTCCTCGTCTGGTTCATGTGGGATGGAGGATGCTGCGCGTTTCTCGTGTGGGGTGACGCGGGTTTCAAGGCGCAGGACGCTCATGGCTGTGGCCCCGTGGCGTTCCATATGCAGCAAAGCGATGGGTATGGAGTCGCCGTCCACGCTGTCGATCTGGATTGGTTTTTTTTATTGTGTTAGATGGTTTTCAGCATGCAAACAGGGAAAAAAAGGGGAGGGGGAGGGCTGCCGTGCCTGAATGCTTTGGAACATCTGCGCGTAGCGAGGGAATTTCACGTCAGCCTCGCCAAGTGGCACAAGTCCTTCAATGGGAACAGGCGAGGCATCGCAGGTGTGGCGCATGGGTGTGCCCTGGTAATCGATGATGAGGCTTTGGCCTGGCAGCAAGCGGACGTGGCGGCTAATGCGGAAGATAGCCAGCGTGATAACCTGTGCGCGCGTTTTTGAAACATCGTTATGTGTTCTTTATTCTTTCTATAATACAATTTTTGCAATGAGGCACACACCTTTGATTTGAACACACGGTTCACAATGCATTGCACCCACCGCTCGCCGTTAGGCACTACGGGGGGGAGCTCGTCCCGCTCGTTGAACTGCATCGTGGGCACGTGTTTTCTGCGCTTGGTCTGCGTCATGCTCTTGGCCTGGGGCACCCGCTGGTAGTCGTCAAAGGCCAGCACAACGCACTGCGCCCCGGCGTCGAGGTAGTGCTGGATGGACCGCTCGAATTGGCATCGGACGTAGTCGTCCCAGGTGCGCGTCGTGCAGCTGTTGGGGCACATGAGCTTGATCTGGCCGTCTAGGAAGACGCATGCTGGGGCGAACGGCCTGGCCTTTGTGAAGCAATGGGGGGCGTCCTCCTTGAGGCGCGCGATCCAGCTTGAGTCGATGGTCATGTCGTGGGGCGTGTTTTTTGACTTTCTCTGTTTTGGTTGTCTTTTATGCACTGCCCACGCGCCGCTTCGAGCTGATTCGCGGCTTATCGTGTTGCGCCCCTTATCGTTTCTGTGGGTACATCATGCTGAACAGGGGTGTGTCCCTGTCCGCTGCGGACTGCAGGTGTGAGGTGGGCGGGGTGGTCATCCTTTTCTCTGATGGTATGGTTGTTGTTGTATCAGTTGGTTGTCCATTGTATGCTGTTAGCAGCATCTTCTGGCGTGTTGACATGGTGGCAATGCTCATGTTGGCGTCTGGTTTTGACCTGGCTTCCTTGATGTGCTTGCCATTATCCACCATGTTGTATGTTAAATGCATTACATATTCCAATGCTTTGTTGAACTCTTGGTTGATTCGCAGCGTTTCCATGTCCTTGATCTTGAGATGGCCATTTTTTAACATTTCTGTGATGAGTTCCATGAATTCCTTCTTGCTCCTGTTGTGTGGTTTATCTCCCTTCATGATGCGGATGTCTGGTTGCTTAATCAGGATGAACGGGGCTATGTTCGTGAACTGCTGAATGCTCTTGATCTCTACAGTTGCAATACCTGTGACGATCTCGTGGTATGTGTCAAATCCGTTTGGTAGTGTTACCCCATTGCTTTTGGCGATATTCTTGGCTATCGGACGAGCAGCGTTCGCGATCAGCTCCTCTTTGCTCAGGTGATTCAGCAACCCCTTGAGCTTGTTATATGACGTTTTCATGTTCTCCAGCGAGTCTGTCTGCACGCCTGTGATGCTTTTTTCGACGAAGGAGACGTCAGACACTCCTAAGCTGGTAGCGATGCTGTTGAACATCTTCGCCAGTTTTGCAAGCGCCTCTGGGAGCTTCTTGAGAGCAGTCTCCTTTGCCTCCATCAGTTTTGGTAGTCCTGTGTTTTCTGGTTTCGACTTCTCAATTGCTGAAGTCAACGAGAGCAGGCTCAGGAGCGTCTTGTTGGCGATGGAGCCCTCCCATTGGTACATGAAGGTTTTCTGGGGCTTGGGTCCCTTTCTTCCTTTCTTGTTATTGTTCTGTCGCTGTTGTTGTGGGTTGAAGCGCCTCGTGGCGGGGGCGGTGGCAGGACGGCGTGGCTGGTATCGTGGCTGCTGGGGTGGCCCTGCTGCCGCGCGACGCGGGGTCCAGTTGCCTCTGGGTTGTCTGCGTTGCTGCACGAAATATGGCACGGACGGGCGTCTTCCGCGGTTCGACTGGGCGCTCTGGGGGCGCATGGGCATGGTGTAATGGCGCAGTGGCTGTTGTGGATGAGGCGCAACGCCTCGTCGTCCTGTCACTGATCGTCGGCTGGACACCGAGCTGGATCTGGCCCTGCCAAATTTTTCCATTCCTTTGATTTTAACTCCGAGATCAGGCACGTTGGGCTGTGCCCATTCCGTATACATGGCATTGTTGCCTCCCCATCCTCCCCGCATGTCAGCGGACATGCTTCGTTCGTGCCTGTATTCTGCGGAAATGCTTCGTGAGCGCGAGGGGCGTTGGTTCACAAAATCATCACAGTCATCCGTGTATCGGTGCATGGCGCGACGGGTGCCGTTTCCTGGTGTGTTTAAATAGGCTTCGGCGCCTGATCGTTTTTTATTTCACTTTTGGAAATATAGCCAACAAATCTACATGAGGCGTGCGTGCTTGAACAAGGCGCCGTCGCGCTGCCGCTCGAGTTGTGTGAAGTAGCACGCGAGCTGCAAGCAGATGCAGATGTCGTCCTTCATGCCGCCGACCTTGCCGCTGATGGCGATCTGGTCCTTCTGGAACGTCGTCTGGGCGGTCTTGTACTGGTAGGAGTAGATCTCCATCTGCTCGCGCAGGCGCAGGCGCATTCCCTTGTGGTCGCGGCTTACGAGGGGCTCTCTGAGGTGGATGCGGCGCTCCTCGAGCATGAGGACCACGAGCTGGCACATTCCGTGCTTGATTGCGTTCGTGGTGAGGATTCCCACTCGTCCATGCTGTTCGTCGAGGTAGAACCGTGTATTTTTTATGGTGCTTAATGCGCGCTGGTGGTGCTCTGCCTCAAATCCGAGGTTTCGCTCCACGTAGATTGTGACGTGGCTTCCCGAGTGGCCTGGTGTTCGACGCAGCGCGGATATGTGCTCTGCTACGAGTTCAAACTGCCTTCCAGGGTCTGTGGGGTAAAAAAAGAGAGGGTGTCGTCAGGGTGGGGTCGTAGCAGGCATCATTCTTCAGTGATACGCACCTTTGCAGCCGGAGAGAATGTCAATTCCCAGCACCTGTCCCCACAATGACTGGTTACTTCAGTTGTTGTATGGCTCTGACCTTGACATGCTTCGCAAGGTCATTTTCAAGGCAGCGCAGAGCATTGAGCTGACGCACAAGTGCTCTCACGTCACGAGCGTGCTGCTGCTCATGCTTTCCAAGCCTAACGACTCGATCAACACGTTGCGGGTAAAGATGCTCGTCTTGCTGGATCAAGATGAGCCCACGCGTGCAGCTCTCTGTGCCACTGGCCCCTCTGATCTGTTTCCCACGCGCATTCCAGTGTGTCCAAAGAAGGCCTCTGGATTTTTTCAGGGGCTGCACGATGAGCTGCTGCCGCGGTGGGTGAAGGACGAGTCCGTGACTCTGGGTGATTTGATAGAGGATGCCAGGATGCTCTATTTAATTGCGTGATGCCTTGCAGGCATTGATTTTAATTGAAGCATCATGAATCCAATGTCTATTGGATTGCGTGTGTATAATCAGCGTAGTTTGCTTGCTAAACATGTTGGCATACCTACGGAGGGTGGCTCCTGTCATTCCTTTTTTTCGGGCAATAGGAGTAAGTGGCCATTTTTGGGCAGTGATGGGTGTGTGAAGCCGCTGTGCATCTGCAGGTCTGATGACCAGCTGTTGGATCTGGCGCGGCATGCGCCCCCTGTCTGTATAGATTATGACCCTGAGCACTGTAGTAGGATGCTCAGATCACGCTCAAATGTGTTGAGCCTCGAAGACTATGACCCTGTGAGGCGCATATCAGGGCCCTTACGCCCTCCTTCTGCTCATGTGGTCTTTTCTCGTTGGGGGGAGGTCTGTGCGTGTATGCTTAGGCGGGCTTACCGTGATGATGCCCTTCGCGCGTGTGATGCTGACGATGGCATAGTCGCTGTGGGGCCCTCCACCGGCGGGGTCGATGAAGAGGTGGATGTCCTCGTTGATGACCTCGGGGGGGCACGGCTGCGCGAACATGATGTCCAGATGAGAAGTTTTAAAGATCTGCTGCAGGGAGTCGAATGCGAGGCCAGAGAGCTCGCTTTCGATGAGATCTGGACGGTCCTGTTATCGTCCGCGAGTGGGTCAGATGAAACTATGGATGCGGACGTGGAACGCACAGAATGAATGGAGGCAAGGCACCTGCATGATGGTTTTGAGCTTGACGTGCCTGTCAGCGCTCTGCCACCTGCAGCGCGATTGGCGCGTGTTGGTCAGTCTAGGTGGATGGTGGGGCGAAAGCGGAAGATGGACGAACCTGGGGACGAGGTGCAGCATGTGGACGCAGTCAATAACCTTTCCCTCCGCCTTGCAAGCGGCACAGGCCAGCTGCACGCTGAGGAATGTGAAGACTGGGAGCTGTGTGATCTTGTCCCGCATGCGGAGCAGGCGTGAGTAAAAGTTGATCTCTGAGGTCAGGGTGCTGATGGCTAGGAGGGTCGTGTTGCCCATGATGAGGAGCGGCGCGACCGTCTCGTAGAAGAACCCAGGGTCCACATATGCAGCCTCCTCGAGGATCAGGATGTCTCCTCCCGTTCCCTTCGTCGTTGACACCTGCGCCCCTTCATGCAATCATGGTCAGTCGTGTGAAATTCTTGCGTCGCTTCAGTTTTTTTATGGATTGCTATAAATAGTCTGACTTGGTTTGTTCTTCACTTTTTGGCGCTGCTGCCACGCAAAAAAAAATGACCCCTGCTTCTTCTGCTCCTACGCCTGCCGCTTCTGCAGCCTCTGTCTCTTCTCCTGATAATTCCAAGCGTACGTGGTGCAGCACCTTCAGCCTTTCTGGGCGCATCTGTTTTGTTTCCATTGTGTTTGCTTTCATGCTCACTGCAGCGCTGCTCTTCGCGCCGTCCTGTGCGTTTGCCTCGTCTGAGGATGGGGCGTGTGGCGCGTACGTCTTCGCGCTCTCTGGCATCACCGACTTTATGTTCTGGGCGCTCGCGTTTGTCCTCATTGAGAACCTCTGCGTGGATGTATTTGCTGCGTTTTTGGATGTGAAGGCGATGCGCCACAACGAAAGTCTGAATGCCTTCATGTTCAGTAAGCTGTTGGATGCACTTAAGGATGCCCGTAGTGGGAGCACTACGTCTGCTTCTGCTGCTCCTGAGACGTCTGCTCCTGCTGCTCCTGAGACGTCTGCTCCTGCTGCTCCTGAGACGTCTGCTCCTGCTGCTGCGACCGCAGCCTCTGATGTCCTTGATGAGACTAAGGAGTCCTTCTCGTCGGTTGCCGATGAGAATTTATCTGAAGCCTCCACGAGCGAGGTTGAATAAAGTGTTGTGTCTATACGCCCTTTCGAGTTTTTTATTCTGTGTCTATTTATGGCGCGTTGTGTGGTGTTTGTCCATCGACCCGACCCTCATGAGCCTGTACAATGGGGAGCTTTTTGTGTATACCCAATCGCGCATGCTGTCGTTAAACGGGCGCCTATACAGGCCGCCTGCCTACTTCTTCATAGGGCGCTATCTCATGGACATGACCATCGTTGATATCATGCTGAGTGGGCACAGACTTGTGTTGAATAGACGGGTGTTTAATTCCACGTTGGTGTATTGCATCACCTGTGGCATTCGCATGTATTTCCTGGAGATAGCAGCCTGGGATCATGAGATGCTCGTGCTCACCCCCAAGGTGTGCGTGTTGCAGCGATTGGTCAGGGCGCGTTTCGCGCGACGATGCGCTGAACGCCAGCTGGCTGTGGCCATGGCGTCGCACACGCGGCTCGGCATGGGCAGCAGTCTGGGAGGGCTTGGGCAGGACCTCGTTGATTTATGTGCGCGCTTCGTAACATGGACTCCTGGTGAAAGGAAGGCGCTCGACTACGCTGGCTGCATCCAGGAGAAGCGGCGTATATCTGGGCTTGCATCGGCGATGCTTTTCTCTGCTGTGGCGTGAATCGACCAGTCTGCGCCGCTTCGTTTTGTTTTAATTTTTTTGTATTAAAGGTGTTTTGTGTGTGATCTTTTCCATTCTCAATCGCCACGCCACGCGCCATATATGCTTTCCCCTCAGAAACCCGCGCGTCGGCGCGTCCGGGTCTTGAAAAGGGTAGGCAAGCCGCCGCTCTTCTCTGATGATATCTGGTTGATCATCATGCAGTGGCTCAAGGACAGTCCCTATTGGGCCTTGATGCTTGGCTGGACGTGCAAGCATCTGCGTGCGCTTTCTGTCTCCTCCTCTCATTTCTGGTTGGATATTCTCCGCAGCGACCAGGAGGTCTACTTCAACACGCATCGGCAGCGGGGGGTGTCCATCCTGCGCATCTCGTTGCGTATGCCTGGGATCTCGTGTCGTCCTGTCCCCAATTTCAAGTTCAAGCACGAGCGGTATAGCACGCCCTGGCGCACCTTTGATGCCACCAAGCGCTGGCCCAACTTTCCTCTGTGTGAGCGGAGCGTGCGTGGGCTCGCCTCTTATTGCAGGCGTGTTCTCATGCTCAAGCACGGGACGCATTGTGCCCTGTGTGGGGCTCGTTGGCACCACGTTCCTGTCTGGACCCTTCGCATGCGGGTGTGCTACGATTGTTTTCGGAGCCACTTTGTCTCGAATGTGGTCCTCTTCCATCGGTATGGTTTCAACTTCTGGGGTCACATGACGGCCATTGCGGGGAAGGTGATGTATTTCAGCACGCAGTTCATGCCTAAGACTGTCGCGCGTCAGTACTCTTGGGACCCCCTGGACTTTGCCAATGGCAAGGGGGACCGTCCCTTCGTATTCTTCTGGCGTCCACATCTGGAGCAGCATCTCGATCTGCGCAGCCGCGAGAAGGAGCACCGTCTGCGCCTTGCTGCGGCCGCTGTGCTTTGCCAGCGTGTGCGCTTTTTGATTCTGCATGCCAATGTGCACTCCAATGGGGGGTCGTTGTCGGGAGTCTTGCGCAAGGCCAAGGAGAAAGTTGAGGCCTTCCGTCAGCAGCTTCGTTTTTTCATGCCCGTGTCTTCCACGTCCTCTCCTCGAGCTACTGTCTCCAGGCTTCGCATGTTGGATGCGTTGCGCGCGGGAAGACTGGTCTGGCCTCGTTTGGTGCATGTTCCCGCCCCTGGAATCAAGAAGCTTTTCGACCAGTGGGACGATCGTCTGACGGAGACTGTGGTGTGATTTTTCCTCTCTGTGTGTGTCCTATGGAATGAATCCTTATTAAAACAGGAGTGTTTTTTCTTTCCTGTGTGTGTATGAGCCTTGCCTTGCTTGCTGAATCGATGAATGCAGCGGGAAAGCAGTATAGCATGAACGTGCGCGATTTGCGCACGCTCTGTGTCAAAATGGTGGTCCTCAGCCTGCGATACGCGGACCGCCGGCGTATGTGGGATGCCCTTTTTCCTGATGATTTTGTGGACTGGGATCTTGTCCAGCGCGGTGGCTTTAACATGCTTGGCGACTTGCATGTCTGGGTGCCACTCTTAGAGCTCTTCTCTTGGGAGGGAATGGAGCGTGCGGAGAGCGCACCGAATACCTCTCTTGCTGTCTTGAGGCGGGCGACGCGTGCCCATGGCCTGGACGTGGGCACCTGGGCCCTGCCCTGTCAGCTGCAGATTGCGCAGCTGCTGCATGGTATTCCCGTTTTGCAGGTCTGGCAGGTGCTCACCTGCCGCGCGTTGAAGCGGGATACGCACTCCCAGTGTGTGCTGTTGCTTGCGAGCCTCAGCGACAACCAGTTTACCCCTGCAGAGTATGAGGATACGCTTCGTCTCATCCTGGGAAAGGGGCTTGTGGTGGACTTTTCGGGGCTCGAGTTGCATCTGCGCAACGCCTCGATGCGACGCGCAGACCTCAATGAGGCCTTCAAGCTCAAGTCGCTGAGCTCCTATCACGGTCGGCCCAGGCTCCGTGACCGCGCGCGTGCCACGGACGAGCAGAAGGTGCAGCTGGACGTGACCCTCGGCACCTGGGAGTCCTACGTCGGCTTTTGTCAGTTGCATCAGTTTCCCAACGTGTTGTCGGAGACTGTCAAGAAGCGGCTCTACTTCCTGGTGTCGCAGTCGCGGTGGGAGTGGCAGCCGTTTGTGGGTCATGTCATGCGCTACGAGGGGGGGCTATGCGATCGCATTGGCAAGTATCCAGTGTCCAGACCTGATCTGCCAGTGCTGCAGCAGGTGATTGACGGGCTCTGTATGGATGGGTCGCCTCCGTTTGAGGAGATGACCCTGTTCAAGAACCAGTGCTTTGGGAGCTTTCCTGTCAGCTCGTTTCAGCGCATGACCCTCACGCAGGTGCTCAAATTGTATGTCTGTGCTTATCAGAATCCCGTCTTCTGGAAGGAGCTCTGGAAGCTCCAGTTTTGCCTCATATCTCCTCAGATCATCAAGGATTGCGAGGCGTTTGTGGAGGCGCATCCGTTTGCTGGGGCTTCTTTTATGACGTTATTGTGTTCGATGTGAGTTTTGTCGTTTTTTTAAGGAGTGATGGGTAGTATTTATGCTCCCTTCGGCTTAGCTGTCAGCCAATGCGCCTGCCAGTATTAGCATTCGCCCTTGTGTTTGATCTTGGCCACGCCTTGCATTTCTCGCATCGCTTGCATCATAAAAAGAATCGCCCTAGCTTCCTCATGCCCAAGCTGAGTGATGATGTTCTCCCTCCGTTTCCCATCCAGATTCCTAAGCGGCGTGTGGCGTTGCAGCGGCGGCTGCTGCAGGCGGGTGACTGTGATCCGAACTTCACGCTTGTTGGAAGCACGTGTGTGTGTTCAGCTGGATATTACCCCTTTGAGACAACCTGCATCAGCTGTCCTGATGGCAAAACCTCCAACGTCGGCGCGAATAGCATCGACGACTGTTTCGCCTCGAATGGCATCCTGGTGAACAACACTATCGACTCTGTGGACCCTTATTACAATCAGAGCACTTTCATTGGGTTGCTGCCGGATTACATTCAGTCCATCTCCTATTCTGACGACGAGGAGGTCTTCTTGGAGAACTGCCCGGCTGGCTACTTTTGTATCTCTGAGACCACTGTTCCTCAGCCCTGCGCGGCGGGAACCTATCGCGACGTCCCTGGGGCGACGGCGCAGACAGACTGTTTCGCCTGTCCGCCTGGCAACTATTGCCCTACGGGTTCTCCCACGCCCACGTATTGCTCCGCTGGTTCCTATCGCGGCTCAGAGGGGGGGAAGTCGCCTGAGGAGTGCGCTACCTGTATCGCTGGCAACTACTGCCCGCTCGGCAGCATAGACCCGGTCAACTGCTCGGCGGGAGGCTATCGCGGCACCACTGGGGCTGCGGCTGCGATCGACTGCGCGACCTGCCCCATGGGCTACTACTGTCCGCTCGCGACTGTCACGCCTGATGCCTGTCCCGCTGGGACGTTCCTCGACAACACAGGTGGCCTTTCCGTCGACTCGTGTGAGCCTTGCACGCCCGGCAGTTACTGCCCTGTGCATTCCACGCTTCCCACGCCGTGTGCTGCGGGCAGCTATCTTGGCGATTACAATGGCGTCTCACAGGACTCCTGCACCACCTGTCCTGTTGGTAGCTACTGCCCGATCGGCTCCACTGGGCCCACCTCGTGTGCCGCTGGAACCTTCCGCGGGGTCACAGCGGGTGTGTCTCAGGAGGACTGCACTACTTGCCCTGCTGGCTCGTATTGCCTTGCGGGGGTCTCGGTGCCTGTGAGCTGTCCTGCCGGGACGTTCCTCAGCACCTCGGGTGGCGACCAGCTCGATGACTGCCAGTCCTGTACTGAGGGTTACTTCTGTGTGCTTGGGTCTTCTACCCCCGCGGAGTGTCCTGCAGGAACCTATCGTGACATTCTTGGCGCACAGGCGCAGGAGGACTGTTACACTTGCCCGTCGGGAGAGTTTTGTGTGGCTGCCTCTGTGTCGCCGGTGGGATGTGATGCTGGCACGTATCGCGCGACGAATGGGGCTACAAGTGACTTGGACTGCATTGCCTGCCCTGCTGGTCATTACTGCGTGTTCGCCACGACCACGCCGACAAACTGCCCTGCTGGCACCTACCTCACTTCCACTGGCGGTGTGGACCGGTCTTCGTGTGTCACTTGTCCCGCTGGAAACTTCTGCCCAGAGGAATCGACGTCTGCTACCCAGTGTGCGGCGGGTACCTTCCGATCGGCCGTCGGTGCTGGGGCGCAGGAGGAGTGTTCTAACTGCCCGACGGGGCAGTATTGTCCGCAGGGCACTGTCACGCCGACTTCCTGTTCTGCTGGCACCTACCGCAATGCCACCAATGGCATTCAATCTGACGACTGCCTCGTGTGCCCCGCGGGGCAGTATTGCCCGCTGCGCTCCACCGTTCCGGCGGATTGCTCGCAGGGCACCTACCGCAGCACCCAGGGTGGCGTGTCACAGGAGGACTCTTGTACTGCCTGCCCCAGCGGCAACTACTGCCCTGATGGCTCGGTGACCCCATCTGAGTGCCCTGCTGGCAAGTACAATCCGTCTGCTGGTGGGCAGTCTTTGGAGCAGTGTTACGCCTGCCCCATGGGTTACTACTGCCCCACTGCCACCACCACACCCACTGCGTGTGAGGCTGGTTCTTACGGTCCCAGCACGGGCAACGCTGCACAGGTTGACTGCACGACGTGCCCTGCTGGCGCGTACTGTCCCTCGGGCAGCGTCACACCTGCGTTGTGTGGCTCTGGTCATCATCGCGACACCCCGGGCGCGACCCATCTTGCCAACTGCCTGCTTTGCCTGCCTGGGACGTACTCGTTGGACACAGGCAGGACATCCAACTGCCCTGTGTGTCAGGCTAACTACTACTGCCGCACTTCTACGATGCTCGAGGCCTGCCCGATGCACACCACTGCTGCCACTGGCAGCTACTCACGGCTCAACTGCAAGTGCGACCCGGGGTATTCCTGTACCTACTACAAGCAGATCCAGGCCATTGTCTCTCTCAATGCCACCCTGGCTGACTTCAACAGCGACTATGGTGGCATCAAGACCGCCTTCCTGGCTGCCATGGCCAATGCAGCGCAGGTGTCGGTTGGGCACGTTGTCATCAACGGCGTCGTCGCGCGTACGAGCTCCCGTCGTATGCTCTCTATGGATGGCAGCGCGGATGACGCTGCCTACGAGACCGCCCGCGAGAACACCTGGCGGCGGCTCGATGGCGCGCACACGCCCTCGCGGCGTTCGTTGCTGTCGGCGGCCAATGATTCCAATACTGGCATCAAGATCTTTGTATCAGTGGACGGCTCTGGACGGCTGGCCAAGTTGGACCAGGAGCTCGCGAAGCATCGCAAGGGCCTCTTCATTGAGCATCGCTGGGAGCCTGCACATCGTGTCAAGACTGAACCGATTCGTTCAGATTGAGTGATGTGAAGCTTGCAAGTCGCGTCAAGGCTGAACCCGTCTATTGTTTTTTAAGGTTGTGAATGAATGTTTTGGGCTTGTCATTTAAACCTGTCGACTCCCTCGCGCGCAATAATGGGAGGGCATTTCTTGCGTTTTTCAGCTCTACTTCCCCCCTTCTTGTTGTTGTGGCTTGCAGGGTGTCGTGGGGCAGATGCCTCTGTTGTGAAATACCTTGAGGTAGTTGTGAATCTGCAGGGGGCATCCATTTTGGACCCCTTGCTGCTGCCATCTGTGTACGCCAACTCTCTCTCTCAGATGGATAACTCTGACGTATCTGTGAAGCTGTGCCCTGATGAGACCTTTTCCCCTGATCATGGGGGTGTATGTGGGCCCTGTGACACCTGTCATACGGAGCAATATATCGCCGCTCAGTGCCTCCCGTGGCAGAATCGCGTGTGTTCCAATTGTACAGTGTGTGGCTTGCATGAGGTCGAGCTCTGCAGCTGTGATCTGATTGATGCCAGGTGCTTCACGGGTGACCGCATTTGCGTGAAGCTGGTGCCTGCGGCGCTTAATCTTACGGTGTACATGCGTAGCGTCAATAAGGAGCTCACCAGCATCCAGAAAAGTTTCATCACAAGTGGTTTGCAGATCTGGTACGTGGATTGGCTCAAGTCGACCTTTGATATTGAATCTGCATCCTTTGCGAGTTTTGAGTATCGTGGAAACTACACCTATGCAGCCATCTTTCATGTGTTTGGTGTGTACGACTCCGCGACGCTCACGCATCTGCAGGCGGGGATCCCGTCTCAGTTCCAGGAGGGATTCACTTATTCGTTTGGCCTGCATAGGCGTGTTTTTTCGCCTCTGACGGATGTGTACGTGAACGGGGCTGGCACGGAGTGTGCTCTGCCTGAAAACACCTGTTCCAATATGACAGTCTTCACCCTTTCAGATGACAGTTGTAGGGCTGTGTGCATGCCTGACCCGTGCCCGGCTGGTTATTACGGGATGTATGGCAAGTGCTTTCCGTGTCTGGAGGGCACGTATAAGTCCAATGTTACTGATGGAAATTGCACATTGTGCCCTGAAAACATGACTTCGCCTGTTGGTTCCAGTTCTCTTTGGCAGTGTTTTGTGCCCACTACTACTGCGCCTGTTACAACCACGTCCACTCCTGTCTTCACCTCCTCATCTGAGGTTGTCTCTTCTTCCACTGCTGTTACTACCCCTGTGGGAACTACTATTTCCACATCCAGCCGTGTATTCACCTCTTCTGTTGTGTCTGTTGCATCCACGTCTACTAGTAGTGTCCTTGCTACTACCACCACCACACCTTTAACCACGGTTGTCACGTCTTCTGTGCCAGTCCTTACCACACCTTTGGTCACAGAGGTCGCCACCACTACATCTGCTGTTCTTGTATTGCAGACCACTGTTCCTCCCGTACAGACCTTCACCATGGCCCCTCAATCCATTCCTGGGACTACATCCCCTACAGCAGCAATTTCGACGCCTGCGCCTTCATCGGGGGGTTCTCTGTTTGATTCTAGCATCATGTTCATCGCGGTCTGGGGTACCCTTGGCGTCACTGTGGTGGCGCTGTGCTGTTTTGGGATATGTTTCGCGTGTCTCTTCGCGGTTGTGCTTCGACGACTCGCGCCTCGACACGCTCGTGCTCTGGAGTCTCACTTTTTTGATGCTGTTTATTCCACTGATGATCTCAGCCTTGACGAGATCATTGGCTTCGACGTGGAGGCGCGGCCTATCATTCGCTGTCGTCTCTATGGGCACTCGTAATACATTGTTTGTTTTCAGTTTTCCAACTGATCGAGCTCGCTCAAGATGGTGGATAAAGCTTGAGCTTGCACGGCGTTGTTTTTTTGCTGTTGGGTGTGCATGACAAGCGGGTCGCTTGTTAGCAACACGGTGCACTCCACTTCGTGTGGCAATGTGGGGATAAACTGCTGCAGAGCGTGCAGATCGCCTGCCCATTGCAGCACGCATAACGGATGCGGCAGGGTGGAAGATAGAAGGCGGAGACGTTCTCCCCTCGACGTGGGGTCGGTTGCCCCTTGGTCTATGATGTCGAATGCCAGCAGGTGTGGGGTCTTTGTGCCGTCTTGTTTGTTCTCGTCAATGCACCAGTGTGCAAGCACTGCGCCTCCCGTTGGAAATCCACCCCCTAGTTTGGCACATGGGTTGGCGAAATAGGCTGTGTCGTTGTCGTGGCAGTATATCACTGTGTCGGTTGTGGTCTTGATGAGTGTGAATATATGCGTGTTTTTTGGACGCCACGTGAACAACCCTGCGCCAATTGCATTTTGCTGCATAGGTTTGGTCTTTATGCTGTGGCATACTCTGAATACTGCCGCATCAAGCTGCAGGAATATTGGTCCTGTGATCATTGAAAGCGCTGTTGCGAGTGAGTCTGTGTGATGCATCATTATTCAATCAGTATGATCCTGTTGAGTTCTTTTATCGTGTTGGCAGTTGAAAGGGCGCTACTGTATGCGCCTGTTTTCACGAGAAAAAAAACGGGTTTTTTCCGTTGGTGGCATGTGTTTCACTGATCACATCCATTTTTGGAAACATGCAACATGTGGATTCAAATCGCGAGATCAGGGCCATGATTCTATGCGCGTTGCCTTACCCTCCACTGCCCGTGTCGGTACGGCGTTTTGATGAGGACAACAAGCTGGGGGATGAGGCCGTCTGCACTTCACACGATTTGATCTCGCAGCTGCTCGAGGTGGCGTGCATTCGCAGCACGGCAGAGGAAAACAGCGAGCGGCAGAAGAGGCAACGAGATATCCTTCGTGCGTTTGTCTTCGACCTGGTCAAGGACGGTCCTCTGCATCCGCCAGCGCTTTTTGAGGTCTACTGCCGTAGGACCCATGAGCACATTGGGACCTACTTTTCAGGAGGGCACTTACTTCCAGAGGTGCGCTTCATGCCCTTTAATTTCGTGTGCAGAGGAGATAAATACCACGCCAAGATCTGTGAGTACATGGCAGCGCAGGCCATCCTGTTGGAGCTGCAGGGTGGCAAGGCTACACAGGATTGGATGATGGCTGATTTTCCTACGCTGCTCTCTGTTTCGCGGGATAGGATAGTCAGCGAGGGTGAGCTCAGGAAGCAGATAGAAGAGGGGAAGGAGCCAGATCCAGGAGCGGATTCAGATTCAGATTGATCAATTCCGTTGTGGTCGCCTGATCTCCTGCCATTGAGCCTCTGGCACCCCAATAGTGTATGTGGTAACTTCGCGTCCAGGAGGGTAGTACTTGTGTTGTGTAGTGAAGATCACGTCCAGTCCCCTGTGGACGCGTGTGTCAATCAGGCTCTTGACGTGCATCACGTCGCCTACCTTGGGTGTTACTTCATAAAGTTTGTTTTTGCCTCTTTTGACGTGCATCACGAGCTCGCGCGTGCCAGTGCGAACCACGCCCGAATCCACAAGGCCAAATGTGCCCTCGTCGTCGATAGCCACATATAATTTCTTGTTGATCCTGCATGCCACGCCCATTTCTGCCAGGGTGGGGGGTAGTTTCTTTGCTTGTTTCGCCTGTTTGTTTCGTTCTTTGTTCTTTTTTGTTTTTCGTTCGTGTGTCGTCTGTGGCTCTCTTATTTTTTCTATGTTCTGTGGCAGCAGCCGCTGTGTTGTTTTTTTGGTATGTGCATCCCAGTAGGCTATGGAATCTGCTTCTTCTGCGTTTTCTGATATCACTGTGTCTTCTTCGTCTTCTTCTGTTGATTCCACTTCTTCATCTGATGTCACAGACATAGTGAATGTATCATCTATCTGTTGTGATGTGTCTATGACTCTATCCTGTTCAAGTTCTATTTCTGGTTCTGCTTTCTTTTCTTCTTCTTCGGCATAATCTGATGCAGCTATGACTTCCCATTCTCTCTCCTCTTTGCTTGCCTGTATTCTTTCTTTGGCAGTTTGTTTTGTTTCTTGCCTTGTCAGTCCTTCTTTTTGATGGGGTCTGTGACGTTTCGCCACGATTCCCCATGTTTCCTCTTCTTGCACGTTCCTCTTGATTTCCTGCAGTGTCGCTTTCTGAACCTGTGCTGGATGAAATGCGAACCCAAGGAAGTGCTGCATTTTTGCAGTATTACGTGGTCTGTTGTATTTATACTGGTCGGTATGCATGGACAATATGCTTCGTGCCGCGTGTTCGCTTGCAGCATGCTTCTGTTTGATGCTTTTTATTCCCAAAACGTCGTGTTTGGCTGATTTAGACGAGAACCAGGTGCCACCCAACAGTATTGGTGATCCAGTGGCGATCTTTCTACGGGATCTTTACAAGGATGTAGGGGGTGATACGCCTGTGGAGTATATTGTCGACGAGTTTCGGCCTCGATATGACGCCCTTACTAACGCGTTAGGTGATGGGTCTGTGTATGATGATCTCATGCGTCTCTTCACGATCAGGCGCGCGGAGCTGCATGCAAGCATCGCATATCAGGACAGGCTATTGGACGCATTGCAGCTGCTTGGCTGAACATTTTCGACTCAAACTGACGCGAGTTGGATTTAAGCCTATTTTCAGTTTGATGTCAGGGGATGGCATGCTGTTCGTATGGGGGTGTGTATATTTTCGGAGTGGTGCAGTTGCTCATCATCAGCGCCTGTATCTTCTGTTATCCAGCCGCTACGGTTCAGACATTCGTGTATACACCTCGCGTTGTGAACGGCACTCTGGCACATGAGCATGGAAGGCAGCACTTGTTCCTCTTTGGCTTGGATTTTCCTTGTGTCCTTGTATCGCTGCTGGTAGCTTCGTTCGTTTCAAATACATTCGGTCTTTTCGAGGCTGGGACGCTCCAAAGCCACAACAGCTACACGCCTGACTCTCTCCAGCAGGTGGGTCTATGGGACCCTCTATTTTGGGTGATCACTGGTCTCACCCATTTTACTGCGGTTGTGGCCGCCTGCAGCCCTGTGGATGTGTTTTCCTTGTTTTTTTCTGCGTTTCTCCTCACGGACAGTCTTAGGGAGCTTTGCGCCCCTATTGATCCCGAACGTGGGCCTACACTCGTCAATTTTGGCCTGGTGCGGTATATGTTTGGGCTTATAATCGCTGTGGTCTGTGTTCCCGCTGGGTGCTCGGCGCGTTATGCCATTTTGCTCGTCATGGCCGTGTTGGACTACTTTCTAGGGGTGGGACACACGTGGGATCGCGCGCCTACATTGGAGACGATCGCCAACTGCCGCCTCTTCTGGGCAAGTGGCACCGCACTCTGTTTTGCCGCTCTCTATGGCGCGTGGAATGACGCGCTTCTCATGCCTGTCGTGTCGGGAACGGATGAATGAGACCATTTTGTGTGTTTGTTTCATTTTCTCTATACTTTTTTCAGTTGTTGTGCGAATGCATGCGCGCGTGCGGAGAAGGGAGAGGGAGGGGTGCTTACGCAGAGGCTAGCAGGAGCGGTACTGCTATGTCCAGTTGCATAGCATCTTCGCCACAGCACATTTTCTTGGCTTGGTCATTAGGCTCATCATTGTCCACTGAACGCTTGCGCTTATTCCCAGTCTGATCAGCCTCTTTTTCAGGCTCGGATTTGTCAGAAGCACCAGCAGATACCTCTTGAGTATGCAATACGTTAACAGACATTTCTGGGACGATCGCACTGTCTTCGGATTTGATGGAAGCACCAGCAGATACCTCTTGAGTAGGCAATAAGTTAACAGGCATTTTTGGGACAATAGCATTTTCTTTTGTTTTTTGCATAGCCTTTGCTGATTTTGCAGCTTGAACCTCTTTCAATCTGTTTTTATTTTCTTCATTGGCGTTTATGGCTGTACTGATAATATTCTTCTCTTCAGTCTCCTTTTTTTGCATCTCGTCTTGCTGGCATTTTATGAACCACATCACCTTTATGCATGTTACGATGAGATCGCTCCGACTTGCCTTGTATATTTCTCCATATACATATACCGCCAGGCTCAGCATGAGGATTGCGTCAATTTTTTTTTTGTGTCCATCCTTGAATATCCTGTCGCTTAACGAGGTATACTTTGCGATGGCATCCAGCACAATCTTGTATTCTAGTGGCGTCAGCATAACACGCGTCCGAATGACAATCACAGCAAATCTTATGATGGAATACTGACTGGTAGTCGCATGTGGAATTGATAGCATGTTTCCAAGCATGGAGCTAGGGTATCCTGGCACACAGATCGCACTGAGTATCAGTAGATTGTTGGTATCTATCCAATTCACCCCAGTGCTTTCTGTTGTCTTTTTCAGGATGTAGTACAGTGCCAGTGCGCTGTTGATCCACCACGAGTTTCCTCCCATGTCCAATGCATATAATGTGCCAAGGAGGATGATGAGGTTGTTTTCTTTAGCAGTGTTACATACCATCAGCACGCACAAGACGCGAAGCAATATGCCCGTGGTAAATTGATTTTTGTTTATGATGCGTGCGACGGATGACACAGTCTGGTAGCCTGGGACGTTTTTCAGAGAATTGAGACTATGCATGACTGCATCTACGAGGACGTTATTTTTCGTATCTGTGTGCATTTTTGTGACACCCGTGTGTTTTCTGTATCACGTGCGTGTGCGTGTGTGTGTTAGTTCTTTTAATACATGCATGTGTTCAATGAAAATTCATTTTTTGTATAACGTGCCGGAAGCACAAAACATCTCATGAGATAATGGAAAGAGAGAGAGAGAGCAAAGGACGTGAAATGAGGCGTCTTTTTCAGCGCGTCTTTTTCGTCGTCTTTTTCAGCGCGTCTTTCAGATCGTCGTTTGAGACGTGTTGAAAACGCTTGTTGCGTTGTATACCACCATATCCGTTACCGTGTTGTATGTGGATGCTGCAATGGAACCAGTCACAAAGATTCCCACGTTGAATGTGATCTTTGTAATATTAGCAATTATGCTGCTAATGTGCTTAAATATTGTAATGCATGCAACCACGATTGGAGTGGACGTGTTGTACACGTTTGTGACCAATGTGTAGTCTTTGTCCGTCTGGTAGTCTCGGAGCAACCACAGTGCATATATCAGTGCATTACCCAAGAGGGCTCTTTGCATAATACGGTAAAAAATATCTTTTTTGTAGTCTTCTGGTGCAGAATTTTCCTCTAACTTGAAATTTTGGATTGTTTTAATGTCTCCGTTGGTTACCGCGATACAGATTATGTACCACACGAAAGGCGCCGTAACAGTTAACATTAAGGAATTTTCAAATGCGACAAGGCTCCAGATAGCCATGAAGATGCCAGTAACACACATTTCCACCGTGTAGCTGTTCATTGTCAGGTTTTGTCCGCATGCACGGTTGAACATGTGCATGATGTATGTTACTAGGGCAAAACGGGGAAGGCTCCTGACGATGGGGGCAAGTTGTATAGTTGCATGTAATGGTGTGTTGTAGAGGTTTGCTACCTGTGTATCGTCAATGTCACGAAGGGGTATCTTTTGGTTTGTTATGGAATTACTGAACCAAACGAGTGCCACCAGTGAACAAAACATGACCATCATGGCAGTGGATGCGTCGTTCATCACAGACATGGTCAGCCTCCATGCGGCATTGCATGCCATTACCCACATCGCCCCCAATATGACTGTTGCCATTTTGGATTCGTGTCCTGCCATCAACACCATGATAATCGGGAATATGGCGTGAACTGCAAGAAAGGCTATGCCATTTTTACGCGACACGCCTATTTTCTCGGGGATTTCGTCTGCATGTGCAATGATGTTTTTCGTCCACGTATTCATGTGAGATATTTTTTCGAAAAGCGTCATAGGACGGGAAGTCACGTTCTCTAAAAACTTGGACTGCATTTTCGTTATCCTGTGCTTTAAATAGTTTATTGCTTGTTCTATATTTAAGTTTTTTGTTATATTTTTTGTATCAAGGTGTGTTTTTGCATGGTGATCAGTTATCATGACATATACAAGGCGTATGATGACTTTATCGCCTCTAAGCGGCGCTCTGAGGCCGCCGTTCCTAAGAACGCTTTTTCAGCCTTTTTGATGCGCAGCACTGGCGAGGCACGAATTGATGGTTTCAAGCGCATTCAGCTCTGCAGAAAGGCGCTTGATGCGCTTGACGTCAAGTACCAGCGCTCTTTTCACCAGCGCATGTTTCATGATAATTTCATCCGCGCATGTGCCCGTGTTTTTTTCAAGCCTGATCCGCCAGGATCATTTGCTCGAGCCCATCAGGCTCTTCTGGACCTGAATGGTTGGGACAGCCTGGCGCAGGAGATCCTCATTTCTACCCCCAGACGGTGTGTGTCTTAGTCGCCTGGTTCCAACTTGTGCATTGTTTGCGGACCACTCATACGCTGCACGAAGACGACACAGGCTGAGTGCAGCATCACACGGCAGAGACGCACGCGGTCGTCCTCTTTTTCCACGTCAGAACGCCGAGAGACCGCAAGCGCCAGTGCTCGTTCAGCGGCTCGCAGTGCCCTGCACGCCTCCTCGAGCGCGGCGGTTAGCACGCGTGTGTCTGGGGTTCCAGTGTCCATGTCTGCCTCTTTTTTTTCGTTTTGTGTTGACTTAAATCGCCCCGCAGGTTTGGCAAGACTTTCGCTGTTAGCATGTTCGCCGCCGCCATGATCTACTCGGCTGCGGGCGTGGAGCTCAGCATTTACTCGACCTGCAAGCGCATCTCTCAGAAGCTTCTGCGTAACGTGCAGACCTTCCTGCGCGAGATCTACTTGCAGGTAGGCACGGAGCCCATGCGGGAGATCAACGCCAACATGGAGGAGATCGTCCTGCAGGGACGCGAGGGGGCGCGGGACACGCGCAAGGTCAACTCCTACCCTAGCAAGGTGTGTGTCTTTTCTGATCCTTTTTTATATGTAGCTTGTGTTTGTGTTGTGTGTTGCCACACACATACACACGTTTAATTTCATTAAAAATCACGCCAATTTCACCCTGTGTGAGTGCACCATGCACAGTTTCTCTTGGCACATGTAGAAGTGGTGATCTGACTCCACT
>Ga0247844_1002652_pt1 | contig 28616 bp, 28 predicted proteins | sample LaCtaG_FD_192421 | JGI IMG/M metagenome (GOLD analysis project Ga0247844, IMG submission 192421) | Freshwater microbial communities from meromictic Lake La Cruz, Castile-La Mancha, Spain - LaCruzMarch201714.5m_1 | ecosystem: Environmental > Aquatic > Freshwater > Lake | place: Spain: Castile-La...
GAATATATAACCAAATGCTTGATTATAAGTCATGCTTTGATCGGTTTGTGCATCGCGAAATTTTTTGGTTGCTAAGTAAAGAAAAACAATAATACCAATAGATAAAAATACTGAAAATGAAGAAAGTACAGGTATTTTTAATGCAGTTATAAGGAATTTTACGGCAATCATTGCACCTACAATTAGTCCGTTTTGCATAGCTGATTTATTCGAATTTTGATCCATAATGTTTATTTTTAAATATTCGCACAAAATTACTAAAAATGTGGCACATACGAAACACCTCAATTATTGGTAAATTGAGAAATCAACATTAATAATTGATATCTTTTTGAAATGATAAATTTAAACAATTTTCAAAAATGCATTCCATAAGGCATCATCAGTAGGAGTAGGAGCTGTAATATCGATTATCTCCTTCGAAACCGGATGAATAAACGACACATTTCGAGCATGCAAACTAATCCCACCATTGGGGTTTGAGCGTGCAAAACCATATTTTAAGTCACCTTTTATGGGACAGCCCATTTTAGCCAACTGACAACGTATTTGATGATGACGACCAGTTTCAAGGTGTACCTCCAATAAATAGTATGTGTCCGACGAAGCTAATAAACGGTAGCTTAATGCTGCATTTTTGGCTTCGGGCACCATTTTGGTGTGAGCGGTTGTTTTGTTTTGTTTTTCGTTGCGCACTAAAAAATGTTCAAGCCTACCTTCTAGCTGTTCGGGTTTGTTTTTAACAACTGCCCAATATGTTTTTTTAATCTCCTGATTTTTAAACATCTCGTTGAGTCGGGTTAATGCTTTGCTTGTTTTAGCAAAAAGCACCACGCCGCTTACAGGCCTATCAAGCCTATGAGTAACCCCTAAAAAAACTCCGCCAGGTTTATTGTATTTCTCTTTCAAAAACTTTTTAATTGTTTCCGACAGCGGTTCATCGCCTGTTTTGTCGCCTTGTACAATTTCCGAACAGGTTTTATTTACAGCAATTATATGGTTATCTTCGTAAAGAACTGTCATTTATTTGATAATTGTATATTGAGATATTTTGATAATAGGATATTTGGAAAAATACGAAATTATTTTTTTGTTTTTTTTATGAGAATTTGCCATAGTCCACTGAAAATTGTAAGATAGCGATAAGGGTAATAAAACATATACAATTTCTGGTTTTTTATTGCGTATTTTTCAATCATGAATTTTTTTGGAGGAAAAAATAAATCAATTAAATATTTAGCAATATCCAATGGATTTTTCAGCATCCGAAGGCTGTTGATATGTCCTGGAATGGCCGTTGTGATTGTTTCAACATATTTATATCCTTGGATATACCTTACAAACTGTGTTCTGATTTTGTCATCCACTTTTGAAGAGTATTTATTTAATATTTCCTCTGGAATAACGCTTATTAAATAAAAATGTTGTACCAAAATTAGGTATTTAAATACAGTTTCAGTGGCATTGTATACGTCGCAAAGTTTAATAAACGAGTTCCAATAAAAATCTTCGGGCAATGAACTTATTAAATTTACAATGTCGGTAAACGACGTGAAATTCACATTTCCTTCATCGAAATGCTTATGTGTATGCAATGAAATGTGAATTAATTGATGCATAAAGTCTAACGCAAATACCTTACTTCCGTTAATTTCAATTGGAATTCGTGTTGCAAAAACTCTATCAATATTCATTTTGTAGGGCTGGTTTGCACTATGAAGCTTGATGTGCAATTCAACCGAAACACCATTTGAATACATAGGTGGCAGGTGTACCTTATCTTCTTTTGCTCGTATAAAATCGCTTACGGGAATTGATTTTTTGTAGTTATAACCAAGTTTTTGTAAAATTTGTACAGCTTGTTGTGCTTTCGTTACGGGAATGAGAATGTCAATATCGCTAAATTGTCGTAAACCTATTGTTTTATAAAGATTTTCGGATAAATATACTCCTTTCAGAGCAATGACATCGATATCCGCTTTTTGTAATTCTGCAACAATTAACGAGAAATGCCCTAATAGTTGAACGCTTCGGTTTACCGTACGTAAGTATGCTTGCTCAATCAACAGCAAATTGTCAGTAGGAATCAATTCTTTGTTTTTAAATTGAGTTATTTTATTGAAAAATAATCCAGCCATTCCACGCTTAATAATCTGAATAGTAAATGCTTCCCAATCTGTAATCTTGGACAAACAATTGTCTATTTCATCAATTTCGGGTTGCTGAATAGACAATTTTGCTACTAGCAAAACAATTTTATCGGCTGGATTTAATGAAATTGAGTGATTAAACATGAAAGTTGCTGATTATTAACAGAATAAATGCTGGCTGCTGTTGCTTAATTTAAGTTGCAAATATACTACGAATTAATGAGTTATCATCAAAAATGCTGCAATATCTCTTAAATCTGAAAACTTTTTATACCTTTGCATATTCATTTTTAAACAACTATAATTATGGCTATGCAAAAAGACAGTCGCCTTGCTTGGGGTATATCTTTACTCGTTTTTGGTATCATTTTTTTAATACGTCAATTAAATATTTTACCTGAAAACTTGTCGGATATAATATTTAATTTCAAAAACTATCCTCTTATATTAGGTATCATTTTTCTTTTAGCTCACAAAAACAAAACACCTGGTTTAGTGCTTATTGTAGTCGCACTTATTTTTCGATTATCCGAAATTATTCGTTTAACTGAACATATTTCGGACTTTATATGGCCTGTATTGCTAATTGTGGCTGGTGTGATACTGGTTGCAGGTGTACTAAAATCTAAGAAATAACAATTTCAAATTAATGAAGATTGTATTTATCGGTGCTGGGAATGTGGCCACTCATTTAGCATGGGCTCTAAAATACCAAGGCCATGATATCGTTCAAATCTATAGCCGGACAAAACCATCGGCCCAAAAACTTGCCTTAAAAATCAACACTGAGTTTTGTACTTCATTGGAGTTGTTGAAAGAAGCCGATATGTATATTTATGCTTTAGCAGATAATGCGCTTAAAAGCGTTATTGAAAGGATGGAATTTAGCTCAGGTATGCATATTCACACAGCTGGCAGCGTTAGTATTGATGTTTTTGAAAATAAATTTCATAATTACGGTGTGCTTTATCCGCTTCAAACATTTTCGAAGGAAAAAGATGTTGATTTTAGTGTAATTCCAATTTTTGTAGAAGGAAACAATGAGGCAACAACCGATATCTTATTATTAATTGCCAATAATCTATCTGCCAAAACTTTCAAAGCTACTTCCGATGAGCGAATTCGCTTGCATATTGCTGCTGTTTTTGCATGTAATTTTACAAACTATTTCTATACTATTGCTTCTGAATTAGTCCAAAAAAGCAATATCCCTTTTGAAATTCTTGAACCACTCATTGCTGAAACAGCTTCTAAAATAAAGACTTTAACTCCTTTTGATGCACAAACAGGACCCGCTCGCCGTAACGATGTGGTAACCATGAATAAACAGTATGAAATGATTGAAGATGAAAATCAAAAACTGATTTATAAGTTTATAAGTAATTGTATTGCAGATAAATATAAAAAATAAATGATTTATTTTACTCCTAATTGTTTGTTGATTTCCTCAATTTCTTTGCTCCGATTTTTAAGGTGAATACTGTATTGATTTACTGTAAAATAATGCTCGAAATTTACAATTGGAGTGCTATTGAACACTTCTGTAGATTTTTTATTGTAGCGTGTTGCATTTTTTATATCTCCTTCAATTTCGTAAGCTATCGAAATATTATGTAGCAACTTCGCTTTTGTAGCAATCGACGCATTTTCAACTCCTTTTTCCCAAATTTTTATGGCATCACTCCATTTTTTCACAAAAACTGAATCCATTCCATGTTTTATGCTTTTGTTATTAGTAACAAAAAAATAACGGTCTTCTTTGTCCCACCAAGGTACAAGATTTTTCATTACATGCTGTCCAACATATAAAGCGCCATCAATCAGTGCGTTATATCTGTCTGGTAAACTAGCCAATGCTTTCTTACGCTGATACGACTCGGCATCCCAATATATAGTATCTTTAAAACTATAGGTCTCGCTTTTAAAATTTTTGGAATAAGTTACACTCCAAGTGCTCTCAAAATTGGCTTCGAGCATGGCATAAAAATAATTGCTTTCTTCGTTATAATAATCAGCAATTCTGTCAGTTACTTTAATTTTATCGAGCGATAAAACTACGTCGGCTCCATATTGAGCCGAAAGAACTTTTAATGTGTCGATTTGTGGCGTGTTCGAAATTAAAAAATTACCTGATTTGTTGATACTATTCAAAACGAGCTGAGTTGTTGGGAAAAAATCATTTTTCAAAAATTCTTCGTTAACTACGCTAACACAAAAAATGGCCAAACTATCAGTTCGTACCGATACATTTTTTGGTTTCTCGTTAATTAATTCGTTACGATGGCCAATATTATTAGGCTGAACAACAGTATTGTTTACAATTAGTAAATTGGATGCATTTTTATCGAAACTTACTTTTGCTGGTCGAAGTACATCAATGCTTGTATACATCATGGTAGTACAAGAGCTAAACAAAAGTAAACCAATTAATGGAATAAATAATCTCGTTTTCATAACATTTAAAATTCTAATTCAAGATTGTCATAAGATAAAAAAATGCCTGAAGGTAAGCTGCTTTCAACTTCGGCATGTAAGCCTAAATCGTGACTAAAATGTGTAAAATAAGTTTTTTTTGCACCTATCTTTTTGGCAATTACAATGGCTTCGTCAAGTGTAATATGTGCTATGTGTGTTTGTACACGCAATGCATTTAATATTAAAACATCTAAGTCTTTGAGTTGTTCATAAGCTACTTCATCCAAGGTTTTAACATCGGTGAGATAAGCTAAATTTCCAAACCTATAGCCATAAATTGGCAATTTAGCATGCATAATTCGAATTGGTTGTATTGCTATGCCATCAATATTAAACGGATTGTTATCAATATTATTGAGTGTAAGTTTTGGAACCCCTGGATATGGATTTTCTTTGAAACAATATGGCATGCTTTGCATAATTTGAGTATTTACCCGTTTTTCGGCATAAATCTGAACATTACCGTAAGGCCTAACATCGTCAATTCCACCAATATGATCGTAATGTTCGTGCGTTATGACTATGGATTTTAAATTGTCAATATTATGTTTCAACATTTGCTGACGAAAGTCAGGACCACAATCAACCAATATCGAATGTTGATTATTTGTGATCAATACCGAAGCACGTAGTCGTTTGTCGCGTATGTCAACCGATGTACACACCTTGCACTTACAAGCTATTTGAGGTATTCCGGTTGAGGTGCCAGTACCTAGGAAAATTAATTTCATACGTTGCAAAATTACAAATTCATTCGAATACGCCAATGCTGCGGATATAAATTATTGCATCGATTTCCAATATTTTTCACCCAGCCGAGTGTTAAACCTTTAAAAGTGAGTAATAAATAACCTTTGTCAACATCGTTTAGTTCTATAGCTTCGCGTTTTAAAAATCGTATGGCGGTATTATAGTCTACTTCAAAAAGTGTACATGATGTTGTGTCAAGTAGTTTGGATAGAGCTAGTTGAGCTGTTGGAATATAGTCACGACCTTTTAATTCGAACATCTCGATACCTGCTACAAGATATTTGTACTTAGAGCGTAGAAACAGTAATTCATTTAAAATGGCTGAATCAAAAGCAATAATTCGATTATTAATATTATAGTACGAAAAATGTGTGAAGTCCATTAGTTTAAATGGAAGCTCATTCGCATTAATTTTTTTTGTATTTTTATCCAGAACTAATTTGAAATTTTGCTCTTTAATAGCACTTTCATTTTTTCGAATTACAGCCATGAAAAATCCTTCACCTTTCATTCTGTGGGGATAGAAACGATAACCACCATCGGTTATTACAATATTTGTATCTTCGATAGCTAACTGTATTATTTCAGCTCCAAGTTCAGTGCAAATCCAATGTACATTTTCTTCATTTTCCTCTCTATTGAAAGTACAAGTGCTATAAACCATTATACCACCTGGTTTCAATGCATCCCAGCTATCAATTAATATATCACGTTGCCGGCTCACACAGTTCATTACATTGTCCACAGACCATTCGTTTATTGCATTTGGATCTTTCCGAAACATGCCTTCGCCCGAACAAGGCGCATCAACTACTATGGCATCAAAATAATGTTCCAGCATTGAAAAATGTCTAGCTTCGTTGTTAGTGACCACTACATTTGGGTTGCCCCATTTCAATATGTTCTCGGCCAAGATTTGAGCGCGCGAATGTATAATCTCATTACTTACCAATAAACAACTTTCAGGCAGCGTTTGCGCTAAAAGTGTTGATTTACCACCTGGAGCCGCACATAAATCCAATACCCGATTGGCATTAGGAAAACATTGTTTTATTGCTTGATATAAAAACATGGAGCTCGCTTCTTGTACGTAATATGCTCCACCATGAAACAAAGGGTCGGCTGTAAATAACGGTCGTTCAGCGAGGTAACAGCCGTTTGGACAGTGACTTATTGTGTCATTGGTTGGGAGGTAATCTATTTTATTGTTTATACGAATGCTCGTGGGTGCTGGTGTCGAAAGTGCAGCTTCGAAAGCAGTAAACTCATCTTTTAATATAAGTTTGGTTCGCGCAATAAAACTATCGGGTAGCGACATAAAAAAAGCAAATTATTATTCCATTATATTTATAAAAAAAAGCAGTGATAAGAACTTCATCACTGCCTTTAAAATTTTTAAAATCAGATTAAAAAATCAGACTTTCACATCTTCGAGAATACGAAGGGCAATATCCAAAATTTGAGTATCGTCCAACATTACTAATCCGCCATCGGGCCCTGGTTCAATGTGAACACCACAACTTTTTCCATCGTTGAAATTGTGACCCCCAAAATAATTACGTACTGTTTCTTTTTCCAGACCAAGTTCTTCAGCGATCTTGGCCATACTTCCACTTGGCAATGAATCTTTTACTTTACGTAATTCGTTGAATGTTATCGTTTTAGTCATGTCAATAAGTATTAGAATGTTAATAATAATAGTGTATTTTTTGGTGCTATAAACTTACAACATTGGAATGAGACTACAAAATAATTTAACATTAATTTTCACAAATATTTCTATTGTGTTTCAATAAAAATGCTATGTTGCTGAATATCAATTTGTAAGTGTTTGTTTAAATATTTCGGTAAAATTCAACAACTGTCCTAATTCCTTTAAAAAACAAATCTACCGGAAAATTTTCGTTTGGCGAATGTATGGCATCGGATTCCAATCCAAATCCCATCAATATTGGCTTTACTTGCAGGGTTTTTTCAAAAATTGGAATAACGCCTATGCTTCCACCTCGGCGAACGGGTAAAGGACGAATGCCAAAAACGGTAGTGTATGCTTTTTCGGCTGCTTTATAGGCTGCCGAATCGATGGAACATACATAACTTTCGGCTCCATGCAAAAAGGTAATGTCCACTTTTATATGATCGGGAGCAATTTTTTTTATGTGATCCGAAACAAGTTCCGAAATTTCAGGACTTAATTGGTTTGGGACTAAGCGTGCCGATAATTTTGCATAAGCTTTGGAAGGTAACACTGTTTTGGAGCCTTCGCCAGTATATCCACCCCAAATGCCGCATATATCGAGTGTAGGTCTTACTCCAGTACGTTCAATAGTGCTATAACCTTTTTCGCCAAATACTTTTTCAATTTTCAGATTTGCTATGTATCCTTCTTCATCAAAAGGTATTTGTGCAATTAAATCTTTTTCTGTGTTGGATAGTTGTTCTACTTTGTCGTAAAAATGTGGGATGGTAATTTTACCATCAGCATCAGTTAATGACGCAAGCATTTTAGCCAATTCATTAATCGGATTTGCCACTGCACCACCAAAAATGCCCGAATGTAAATCGCGTGAAGCTCCCGTAACTTCAATTTGCCAAAAAGCCAATCCACGTAATCCGGTAGTTATGCTCGGCATGTTGGCAGCGAGCATACTTGTGTCCGACACCAATATTATGTCACAAGCAAGTAATTCCTTGTTTTCGGCACAAAAAAGTTCCAAACTAGGCGATCCAATTTCTTCTTCACCCTCAATTAAAAATTTTACATTGCTTTTTAATTCATTGTTGCTAACCAAATACTCGAAAGCTTTAGCATGAATAAACGATTGGCCTTTATCATCGTCGGCACCACGCGCAAAAATATGTCCATCGCGTACTTCAGGCTCAAAAGGTGGACTTATCCATAAATCGAGAGGCTCAGCAGGCATTACATCATAATGTCCATATATTAAGATGGTTGGTGCATTTTTATCAACAATTTTCTGAGCATAAACCACTGGATTTCCGGAGGTGGGTAAAATGTCAACTTTATCAACTCTAGCAGCAATCAATATATCTTTCCAACGATGAGCACATTGTTGAATTTCGGGTTGGCGATGACTGTGAGCGCTTACACTCGGAATTTGTATCAGCGAAAATAATTCATTTAAAATCCGATCATTATTGTCAGATAAATAGCTAGTGATTTCCATTTCTGAGTTTTTTTTAGTTTAGTAAAAGAACAGATTACAAATACAATTTGTTTTAATTAATAATGCTTAGATACAATAATATTTGAATAATGGCGTTTGAATTTTAATAAATATGTACGCAAGAAAGGCTATTTGAAATTATAAATTCATGTTGCAAAATCATTTGCTGATTCAGTAAATTCTGATTATCTTTGTGAATCCTTAATTACTAACGTTAGTTTTGTTATTTCATTGTATTATAAACCTACAATTAATTTTTTTAAATATATGATTAGAAATTGGATATTTTTTTTAATTGCTTTTGTGTTAGGTAGTTGTATTTCGCAAAAGGATATGATTTATGTGAAAAACATTGATATAAACGAAAAATACATAGCTAAGGATTTAAATAAAAGCAAGGATTTAGTGATTGGTACCGGCGACCAACTTTCAATTACGGTTGATGGTGTTGACCGTGAATCAATTCGTCCATTTAATATTCAGCATGACTTAAATCCTTCTATTCGTTCGTATTTGGTTGATTCAAAAGGGGATATTACATTCCCAGTAGTTGGAAAAATACGTGTTAACGGACTTACAAAGGCCGAAATTACAAAATTGGTTGATGAGAAACTAACTCCATTTCTTAAAAATCCAACAATAACTGTACAGCTCGAAAATTTTCAGGTTTCAGTATTGGGCGAAGTAAACCGACCTGGAAAGTATTCTACTCAGAATGATCGTATTACAATTTTTGAAGCATTGAGTTTAGCAGGCGACATAACACTTTATGGTAAAAAACGTAATGTATTGGTAACTCGTGAGTTAAATGGAAAAATTGAATTTGCACGTTTGGATCTCACAAGTCCTGAGATTTTTAAGTCGGAATATTATTTCTTAAAACAAAACGATGTTATTTACATTGAACCAAATAGGTTAAAACCTGTTTACTCACCTAATGTTCAATCTCAACTCAGTATTGTAGGTATTGCTACTACACTTATCACTTCGATAGTGCTAATTATAAAAAAATAATTATTCAACCATTGATTTTTGCTCATTATGAATAATCAGTCACCCCAAAATATCGATTTTATTGATTTAAAAGAAATTGCAATTAAATACCTGAAAAATTGGCGTTGGTTCATGCTTTCGGCAGGTATTTGTTTGGTTATTGCTGTTTTTTTTATTTTAAGTTCGAACACTATGTTCACAGTAGAATCTACTGTGCTGTTGCGCGATGATAATAATAAAGAATTGTTTTCGGAATTAGCTATTGTTCAAAGTTTTGGATTAGAGAGCGTTAAAAAAGATGTCGAAGATGAATTGCATATATTGAGTTCCAAAGCATTAATGAGCAGTGTAATACGTGATTTAGATTTGTGTACAGAATATTATGTGAAATCACGATTCAAATACACCGATATTTATCCTGTAGTTCCCATTGTATTAACTGTTATTAGTTACCCAGCCGAAATGCCACAACAGGTATTAACTATAAATGTTCGTAAACAGGCTGATGTTTATTTACTAAAAGTTGAGTATGGAAAAATAAAACAGAAATATACTGTTGCTGATTTATCTAAACCGTTCAAAACTATTGCAGGAACTTTAAAACTAACTCCAACTAAAGATTTCAAGGAAGAAAATACGTATAAAATTAAAACATATCCAATTGTTGCACTAACTGATATGTTTAGTAAAACTTATGCTGTAAGCACTGTAAATAAAAAGTCGAATGCTGTAAAAATATCAACAGTTACGAGTAATACAGTTAAAGCACAAGCTATTATAAATAAACTGGTGGAACTTTATAATCTCGATGCTGTTATCGATAAAAATATTATTGCTTCCAATACGAAGGATTTTGTAGAGAAACGATTGGAACTCCTAAAAAACGAACTTCTAGATGTTGAAATAAGCGTAGAGACTTACAAAAAACAGAATAACATGACTGACTTGACAACTCAGGCAGAAATGTTTATGCGTACTACAGGTGAATACAACAAAGAACTTTCAAAAATTGAAACTCAACTAAATCTGATAGAGTATATTGATAAACATGTAAAAGATGCTGAGAATAAATACAGTTTAATTCCTGCTAATTTGGGGATTCAGGATGGACCGCTGCAATCGTTAATTCAAAGTTACAATGAAGCACTCTTACAGCGTTTAAAAGTAAATCGTACTTCGAACGATAAGAATCCACTTATTTCGCAATTAGAAGAACAGATAAGTGCGTTGAGAGGTAGTATAACAACAAGTTTGGCTAGCGTAAAAGATGGATTGAAAATTTCGAGAAGGGATTTGAAGCAAAAAGAAAGTCAGTTTACAGGCAAAATAAAAGAAATTCCAACCCAAGAACGGGAGTATATTGACATTAAACGTCAACAAGAAATTAAAAATAATCTATATATTTTCTTGCTTCAAAAACGCGAAGAGAATGCACTCGCTTTGGCTAGTTCAATACCTTCGGCCAAAACATTGGATAAGGCTTTTGTAGAGCCCAAACCAGTTTCGCCAAACAAAATTATGATTATGTTTATTGCATTGATTATAGGTGTTATTATTCCTATAGCAGTAATTTACGTTGTCGATTTATTTGATCAAACTATTAAAAATAAAAAAGAACTTCAACGCTTAACAAAAGTACCTTTCGTAGGATCCATCAGTAAAGTAAAAGATAACGAAAAAGTGGTTGTGGGCGAAGGAAAAACAACTCCTATTGCTGAAATGTTCAGGTTAATCAGAACCAATCTGCAGTTTATGTTATCCAACAAAGCTTCGCATGTTATTTTGATTACATCGGCCGGAAGTGGTGAGGGTAAATCGTTTACTGCCTTAAATTTGGCTCTTTCGTTTGCACTTACAAACAAAAAAGTGTTGTTGATGGGATTAGATATCCGGATGCCTATGCTTGCTGATTATTTGAATATTCAGGAAAAAAACGGCATAACGCATTACTTATCCAACGATGCCATGACAATTGAAGAGGTGACGATTAAAACAAATCTACATAAAAACCTACATGTAGTGCTTTCAGGGCCTGTACCACCTAACCCTACTGAACTATTAATGAGTTACCGACTTGATGAAATGTTAGAAACATTACGCGAAAGCTATGATTATATTATTCTGGATTCGGCACCTCTTGGAATAGTATCGGATACATATTTGCTCAATCGTCTGTCCGACAATGTATTGTTTGTGTGCCGACAGGATTATACCCCACGCGAAGCCACCGAACTTATTAACGAAGTTTATCAAAAAGGTAATTTGAATGGAATGGGATTGATATTAAATGGTGTGGATAAAGAAAATGCTTATGGATATGGTTATAATAGTAAATAATTTGTAGTTTAAACAAAACAAGTAATTATTAAAAAAATGCCTCGATACAATATCGAGGCATTTTTTTGCATTCCAACATTCCAATACTACAACATGGAAACTATTATATTATCATAGTTTCCATGTTGTTTAGTGTATATATCAGTAAATCAGTTAAATAAAATTAGTTCATAATATTTAACAAATAAAATATGAACAAATATAATAGAAATTGGTTTAATGTATTGTACTTTTGCAACGTCAAACAGAAACAATTTTCAATAAGAGATGAACTCCGTAAAAGAAAACATATTACAAACTGCATCACGACTGTTTCATCAATCGGGTGTTCGTAATATATCGATTGATGAAGTATGTTCGGAATTGCGCATATCAAAAAAAACTTTTTACCTGCATTTTCAACAAAAAGAAGATTTAATTGACTCGGTTCTTTCATATATCGAAGTTCAACATTTTGAACGTTTTGAAAAAAACCTTAAAAATAAGAATGCGATTGATTCACTGATTTTCATTGTTAAAGAATTGAAAAAAAATTCGGATTGCGAGCCACATCAACTTTGGTTCGACATTCAAAAGTATTATCCAAAAGTATTCGAAAAACACGAATTAGTTAAACAAGAAACTATAAAACATGGATTTGAATTTAATTTGAAACAAGGTATTGAAGAGGGATATTATCGCTCGAATTTAGATATTGAGTTAGCCTCTTTTTTTCACGCAGTGCAAATGAAAACTACATTTGCTATGATGCAGGAAAATCAGAAAAAATTTTCGAAAAAACGCATGATGGACTTTTATATAGATTTAATTATCCATTTAATTGCCAATGAAAAAGGTTTAAAGTATTTAGAAGAGAATTATTACAATGAAGTTAAATAAGCATGGTCATTTACCTTGTTAAATGTGTCATTTAACTGTATTTTTTGGTCACTTGTAGATTTTAATACCGAACAATTATACTTAATAAACTAAATTTGCAAACAAAAATTTTAAACAAAAAATAATGAGGAAAAATTTTAAATCACTTCTGATAATTTGCCTAATGGGCAGTATGTCAACAGCAATTTTAAATGCTCAGGATACATTAAAACTGAATCTGAAACAAGCAATTGAAATAGGGTTGAGTAAAAGCCCTACAATTAAAATTGCCGATAAACAATTAGAGCGAGTAGATTACTCCAATAAAGAGAAAATAGCTGCTCTTTATCCAAATATTTCGGCTTCGGGGTCGTATCAACGAGCACTTAAAAAGCAACGTATGTTTTTTTCGTTTCCAGGTATGCCAGCTAATCCTGATGGTATTGAAGTAGGTCAGGACAATACTTTTGTTGGAGGTATTTCGGCTCAAGTGCCAATTATTTCGCCTACGCTTTGGGCAACACTTAAAATGAACGAAACCGATTTGCAATTGGCCAACGAAAATGCACGCTCGTCCGAAATTCAGTTAGTGAATCAAATTACAAAAGCCTATTACACCATTTTAATGATGCAGGATTCGTATCAAGTTTTCGACCGCAGTTATAGAAATACGGCCGAAAGTGCTCGGATTATTGCTGATAAATTTAAACTTGGAGGTGTTTCGGAATTTGAATGGTTACGTGCCGATGTGCAATTGCGAAACGCTTTGTCAAATACCATTTCGGCCGAAAGCGCAGTAGCAATGAGTAAATTGCAACTAAAAACACTTATGGGTATAGACCTTAATGTGGAAATTAAACTTATTGGAAGTTTAGGCGATTATGAAAAATCGTTATTTGCCGAAATGCTTTCGGTGGATGCAAACGCATTAAATAAAAATACTGATTTAAAACAACTTGACTTGCGTATGGAACAATTGCAAAAATCCATTGAAGTGCAAAAATCAACATGGTTGCCATCTTTAAATGCCAGCATAAATTATCAATACATGTCCATGGCAAATGATGATATTGCTTTGGCAAATTATCGTTGGTTCCCTACTTCGAATGCGGCAATTAGCTTATCAATTCCAATTTTTCAGGGTGGTGCAAAACATTATAAATCCAAACAGCTACAATTGCAAACACAAGAAATGAATTTGCAGAAAGTGAATTTGAAGAAAAACTTGGAATTGCAAGCCAATATATATATCGACAATATGAAAAAGTCGATCGAGAAAATAGGTTCGAACAAAAAAGGATTAGAACAAGCCGAAAAGGCAGTTGCTATTTCCAAAAAAATGTACGAAGTAGGAGCAGCGACTTATTTAGACCAATCAAACTCAGAACTTGCATTGATTCAGGCTGGATTATCGTACAATCAATCTATTTTCGATTTTATTTCGGCCAAAACCGATCTCGAAAAACTAATGGGAAATACAATAAGTAGATAGTTTCGAGTTACATGAGAATTATTAGAATTTAAAAGTAAAAAAACAAACAAAATAAAGACAAAGACATGAAGAAGTTAAATTTATTTCCAATCATTATTTTTGCAATAGCACTGGTTTCGTGCACTAAAAAAGAAGCTGCCAAGGTTGAAACAAAGGAAACTAAACCCATAGTGAAAACTGCATTAGTTGAAATGCGCAAAGTAGCGCAAAGTAGCGATTTTACAGCTACAGTACAGGCTGATGTAAAAAACAACATTGCACCGTCCACTCCCGGACGTATCCGTAAGATTTTTGTAGAAGTGGGTACATCGGTAACTAAAGGTCAAAAGTTAGCTCAAATGGATAATGCTAACTTATCGAATACCGAAGTGCAAATTGAAAATATGCGCCGTATTTACAAACGTGTTTCGGGATTATTTGCTGTAGGTGGTGCTTCGCAACAAGAGTTGGACAATGCCAAATTGCAGTTGGATATGGCTGAAACAAATATGAAAAACCTAAGCGAGAATACCTTTTTACTTAGTCCGATCAATGGTATTATTACTGCTCAAAACTACGACGAAGGCGATATGTATAGTGGTCAAATGCCCATCATGACAGTAATGCAAATATCACCAGTTCAACTTAAGATTGATGTTTCGGAATCGTTTTACTCAAAAGTGAAAATGGGTATGCCGGTTGATGTTAAAATTGAAGTATTTGGCGATGATACTTTCAAAGGGAAAGTAAGTCTTATTTACCCAACTATCGACGAACGCACACGTACTTTTGGTGTAGAAGTGAAAATAGCAAACGGTAATGGTAAAGTCCGTCCAGGTATGTTTGCCCGCGTTAATTTCGATTTTGGAGAAATGAATCGTGTGGTAGTTGCTGATCAATCAATCGTTAAACAGTCGGGTTCAGGTGCTCGCTTTGTGTATGTGTATAACAATGGAAAAGTAGAATTCAGACAAGTAGAAATTGGACGAAGATTGGGCAACGAATTTGAAATTATCTCCGGATTAAATACAGGCGAACAAATTGTAATAGCTGGTCAATCCAAATTGATTGATGGTGGCGAAGCACAATTGGCGAAATAGAAGATAATTAATAATTAACAATTAATAATTAATAATTTCAAATCTCTAACTTCTAATTTTAAATATATGAGTTTATACGAAAGTTCTGTCAGAAAACCCGTTATGACTTCGCTGATTTTTATTGGTGTGGTTGTATTAGGCTTGTTTTCGCTAAATAAATTACCGATTGATTTGTTGCCAAAAATCGAAACAAACACCATTATGGTTATGACAACCTATGAAGGTGCAAGTGCTTCGGATATTGAAACAAACGTTACCCGACCGTTGGAAAGTTCATTGAATACGGTTGCCAATCTCAAGAGTATAAAATCTACTTCGAAAGAGAACCGTTCTATTATCACCATGGAATTTAATTATGGGTTGGATATTGATGTGGTAACCAACGATATTCGTGATAAGTTGGATTTGGTGAGTTCTTATTTGCCAACCGGCGTAGGAAAACCAATTATTTTTAAGTTCAGTACCGATATGATTCCTGTTATTATGCTTACTGTTACAGCTGACAAAAGTTTGCCTGCATTGTATCGTATACTCGACGATAATGTAGCTAATCCATTGGCACGTATTAAAGGGGTAGGGTCTGTATCTATTACTGGAGCGCCTAAACGCGAAATTCAAGTTTTTGTAGATCCTGTAAAATTAGAAGCATACAAACTAAGCGTTGAAACCTTGGCGCAATATATTCGTATGGAAAATATGAATACACCTGCCGGTTCGATGGATGTAGGTAGTGAAACTTATTCGTTACGTGTACAAGGTGAATTTAAAGATGCAGCGGAACTGAATAAAATTATTGTTGGCAATGTAGATGGTAAAACTGTGTACCTGTCGGATGTGGCTGTGGTAAAAGATGATTTGGAGGAAAGAGGTCAAAAAAGTTATACTAATGGCATACAAGGTGCTACAATGATTGTTCAAAAACAATCGGGTTCGAATACTGTGGAAATTGCCGATGCTGTACAGAAAGAATTACCTAACATTCGGAAAAATCTACCTGCCGATGTTAAGTTGGAAGTTATTATGGATACAGCCGACAATATCAAGCAAACAATCAACGGTTTGACTGAAACGGTGCTTTATGCATTCTTATTTGTGGTATTGGTAGTGCTTTTCTTTTTAGGTCGTTGGCGTGCAACCGTCATTATTATTTTAACAATTCCCATCTCATTAATTTCAGCATTTATATTTCTTGGTTCAACAGGTGGTTCGCTAAATATCATTACGCTGAGTTCGCTCTCGCTGGCCATAGGTATGGTGGTGGACGATGCTATTGTGGTACTCGAAAACATTACCACACACATTGAACGTGGTAGCCGGCCCAAGAGTGCTGCTGTAAATGGTACCAACGAAGTGGGGCTGTCAATCATTGCATCAACTTTAACCATTATTGCTGTGTTTTTTCCAATGACATTGATCACTGGCGCTGCCGGAATTATGTTTGGTCAGTTAGGTTGGATGGTAACAATTATTATCACCGTATCTATGATATGTGCATTGACATTAACACCTATGCTGGCGTCGCAATTGTTGCGATTGAATCCTGCACGTACCAAAACATTTGTAATGCTTTACGGCCCTATCGAACGCTTTTTGGATGCTATGGATAATAAATATGCTGCCATTGTTGACTGGTCGGTTCGTCATCGTAAATCAATTATTGTTTTCACAACTGCATTTTTCTTATTGAGTTTAATACCTGCAGTCTTTATTGGTACGGAGTTTTATCCCGCACAAGATAACGGTCGTATAGCACTTACAATAGAAATGCCTGTAGGTACAAGGGCTGAGCTAACACGTGATATGGCAAAAAATATGACTGAACAATGGAAAAAGAAATATCCCGAAATGGAAATGGTAAACTACAATGTAGGACAAGCCAGTAGTTCCAATGTGTGGGGATCGTTTCAGGCAAATGGTAGTAATATTGCCACATTTTCCATTGGTTTAACACCATTATCCAAACGCGAACGTACGCTTTTCGAAATTTGCGATAGCATACGCGAAGACATTGAACAAATACCCGAAATTCGCAAATCGAACGTGATAGCTGGTGGTGGAATGAGTATGATGGGTGGCCAGTCGACTTTGGATGTTGAAATTTATGGTTACGATTTTATTTCAACTGATAAATTTGCTTCGGAACTTGCAAAACGATTAAAAAACGTAAATGGACTTGTAAATACACGTGTGAGTCGCGAAGAATATACACCGGAATACCAGGTTGAATTCGACCGCGAAAAGTTAGCACTAAATGGATTAAATGTAAATACAGCCTCCATGTATTTACGTAACCGTATCAATGGTCTTACTGCTTCGCTATTCCGCGAAGACGGGCAGGAGTATACCATCAAAGTGGCTTATGCACCGGAGTATCGTCAGTCGTTGCAAGCCATTGAGAATATCATAATTTACAATCCTCGTGGACAAGCCATACGCTTAAGCGAACTCGGAAAAGTAGTGGAACGCTTCACGCCTCCAACCATCGAACGCAAAAACCGTCAACGTGTGATTACCGTATCTTCGACCGTTTCAGGAACTACGCTTGATAAAGCAGTTGCCGGCATTAATGCCGAATTGAAACAAATTAATAAACCTACCGATATCTATGTTACCATAGCTGGAGCATTTAAAGAACAACAGGAATCGTTTGGCGATTTGGGAGTTCTGTTGTTGATAATCATAATGTTGGTATTTATCGTAATGGCTTCGCAGTTCGAGTCGTTGACTTATCCGTTTATCATTATGTTCTCCATACCATTTGCTATTTCGGGTGTGTTGATTGCATTGGGTACAACAGGTACTACGTTCAATATGATGTCGTTTGTAGGTGTCATTATGCTTATTGGTATAGTAGTGAAAAACGGTATTGTGATGGTAGATTACATTAACCTGAACCGCGAACGTGGAATGGGCGTAATAAAAGCAGTAGTGAGCGGAGGTAAATCGCGTTTGCGTCCGGTAATTATGACCACGCTTACCACCATTTTGGGTATGTTGCCGCTGGCATTAAGTAATTCGCAAGGTTCCGAAATGTGGAAACCAATGGCCATAACCGTAATTGGAGGCTTAACCGTTTCCACTATGCTTACCTTAATTATTATTCCAACTTTGTATACCTTATTTGCTGCAAGTGGAATTAAACGTGAACACAAAAAGAATAAAAAGATGGCTGCATTGAAACAAAAGAATGCAAGTTTTTAATCTACTATACAAAACAACTAATTAAAATGAAATCAATATTTATAGCATTCGATCAGGCTTATTATCAGCAAATAATATCAATTTTGAATACCAATCATGTTCGTGGTTTTACAGGTTGGGAATCGGTTGTTGGTCGTGGATCTAAAACTGGTGAACCACATTTCGGAACACATGCTTGGCCTGCACTCAACTCAGCAATTATTACCGTTGTTGACGACGAAAAGGTAAAACCCATACTCGAACAACTGCGCGAGCTAAATGCCACATCTGAACTAATGGGTATCCGTGCTTTTGTTTGGAATATTGAGGATGGAATTTAAGAAATAGTGTGTATTGAAAATTTGAGTATTGAGTGACTGAAAAGTTACTCAATACTTGTTTTATACCAACCCGCATACATAGCATAATTATGCGCAATTTTTCGATTCATTTCGTTGGTTTTTTCAGGCTCAATTTCTTTAACAAATTTGGCTGGAACTCCTGCCCAAAGTGTATATGGAGGAATAACAGTATTGCTCAAAACTAATGCTCCTGCAGCTACAATTGCACCTTCGCCCACATGAGCATAGTCCAATAAAATAGCACCCATGCCTATCAGCGCATAATTATCAATTTTTGCTCCATGTACAGTTACATTGTGCCCTATTGATACATAATTGCCAATTTCGACAGTTGATTTTTCGTACAAAGTATGTAGTACCGATCCATCTTGGATATTTACATTGTTACCAATTCTTATGGCATTTACATCGCCACGCAATACAGCATTAAACCAGATACTACATCCATCACCAATAACTACATCGCCTACAACGGTAGCGTTTTCAGCCAGATAACAATCATTTCCAATTTGTGGGGTAAACCCTCTTACTACTTTTATTAATGCCATTTTATTAAATACTTCTCTTTTTAATTGTTAGTTAACTAACAGTCATTTCGCCACAAATACTAATACTTAGTTTTTGTTTTATTTGTTCGGGTTGTGAATATTCGCCCAATAAATACATAAGTTTGGTTACAATGGCTTCAATGGTACAATCATAAGCACTCAGCACACCAGCATACATCAAATTTAGACTTGTTTCATATCTTCCCATTTCAACCGACCCTGTACTACACTGACTCCTATTTACTAATATTATACCACGTTCGTTAGCCGCCTTCAACGATTCGAATAACCATGTTTTGCGAGGTGCATTGCCTGCTCCAAACGATTCGATAACTACAGCTCTTAGATTTGGGATATTTAAAATGGCCTCTACAGTATGTTGTGTTATGCCTGGAAATAGTTTTAGTATTGCTACGTTTCTATCTGTATTTGTACGCACTTTAAGGTTTCTATCGTGCTCGTTATAATGAATGTAAGTCCGAAAATACTTAATATGCACACCTGCTTTGGCAAGTGGAGGATAATTGTATGAATTAAATGCGTTGAAATGTTCTGCGTTTTTTTTAGTAGTCCGATTGCCACGAAACAAAGTATCTTCGAAAAATATACACACTTCGGGTACAATGGGATGCCCGTTTTCGTAGGCAGTAGCAATTTCAATGGCAGTAAGCATGTTTTCTTTGGCATCGGAACGTAACATGCCAATTGGAAGCTGGGCTCCGGTAAAAATGACTGGCTTTGTTAGGTTGTCGAGCATAAAACTCAGCGCCGAAGCCGAATAAGCCATCGTGTCGGTGCCATGCAAAATTACAAAACCATCATAATCGTCGTAGTTTTCTTGTATAATAAGTGCCATTTTCTCCCAAACATCCGGATTCATATCCGACGAATCGATAAATGGAATAAATGGGATACTTTTGAAACGAACTCCAATGTCTTTTAGCTCTGGCATAAAATCCTGCAAGCGATTAAAGTCGATCGGACGAAGCGCACCTGTTGTAGGGTCTTCGGACATACTTATCGTTCCACCGGTAAAAATCAGTAATACGGCACTTTTTTTATCCACCACGCTAATTTCTTTTTAAAATCGAAGGACAAAGATAATCGAAATATTTTAAAAAGAAATTACTTGGCTTGATAAACCAATTTTACAGTAACAGATGCAGTTTTCTTTTTCGATGATGTGTTAAATGCACCACCCCAACTATAATCTTCCGACGAATTGTATCCTACTATCTGAAAAACGCCTTGAGTCGAATTTACCATATTCCCTAAAGAAGCATCGCCATTGTCGGCTATTGTTTGGGCACGTTGAAGGCCATCTTTTGTGGCTTCGGCAAGCATTTTTATTTTCAAATCGGCCAGTTTAGTATAATAATATTGTGGCGACATGGATGTAATTTCAATGCCTTTATTGATGAGTTCAGTAATTTCGCGCGAAAGTTTTTCAATTTTGGCTACATCGTTGGAGCTAATGCTTACGGTTTGGTTTAATCGGTAACCATCAAATGTTGAAAAACTAGTGCCTCCAGGACCATTTGTATAAATGTATTCTTTAATTATATCAACGGCTGATAGTGTCATTTCATCCTTTTTTATGCCTTTTTCAATCAGAAATTGTGTGATAATGGCATTGTTCTTTTTAATTTCTGCATAAGCCTCTGTCAACGAATTGTTTTTGGAAGTAAACTGACTTTTCCAAACTATTAAGTCCGATTCAAAGCTACGCTCAGCAAGTCCTGTAACGGTAATCGTATTGCTACTATTGTTTCGGTTAACAAATGTGTACGATGCTATAATTACGGATATTAAAATGGCTGCCGAAATAATAATGGTTTGTTGCAAATTGTTTTTGTTCATGTTTGTGTGTTATTAGCGAAAATTAATGCATTATTTTTAATTTTTCTCCAAGACTTAATTTGTTGCTGCTTTTATTGTTCCATTTTTTTAATTCGGATACTTTGCAATTGTATTTTTCGGCAATTTCGGATAATGTTTCACCACTTTTTACCGTATGTGTTTTTGTTTTCTTTTTAGCAGCCACTACTTTATTAGTATTGTCTGAAGGAGTTATTAATTTTTGACCAGCTTGAATATTATCTGTAGTCATGTTATTAAGTTCCTTCAATTCTGCTATTTTTATTCCATATTGTTTGGATATGCTTTGAAGTGTCTCACCTTTTGTAACAATATGTGTGCCGTTATTAAGCAGTTTGTTTTCTGATAAAATTTTCTGTTCTGTTTTTACTGACACTGTTTTTTCGTTTGCCGGAGTTTCAAAAGTTTTTGTTTGTGCTTTTTCAGTTTGTATGTTTTCAGCTACAGTTTGTTGACTTATAAGTAAACGTTGCCCTTTGAAAATACTGCTGTTTTTCAAGTTGTTTATTTCCTTGATGTTATCAATACTTACAGTATATTTTTTTGAAATGCTAAAAAGAGTTTCGCCCTTTTGTACCGAATGGTAGATAGTAGATTGACTGCTTTTTTCTTTCGTAGTTGTTGTCGTTATTTCGGTTGGTTGAGTAGTGCTAACTATTTCTTTTGCAGGTTTTTGTTTTGTTTTTTGAATCACTTCAATATGTTGTTCGTCTTTAATTTTTAAGCGTTGTTTGAGTGCCAAAAAATCTTTTTTCAACTTATTTTTCTTTTTAAGCTGCGAAATACTCATTCCATATTTGTTGGCAATTCCGGATAATGTTTCACCCGATTTTACGGTGTGGTATTTAGCTGGAATCGTTTTTTTAACGATAGTTGTGGCTGTAGTAGGGATGCTGTTTTCGGCAGTTGTATCGCTTTTTAAAGAAGTTTGATTAAGGCTTTTAGTACGATACGTTTGCGTGTTTTGTGTTGAACGTGCCATCAAAGTATCCAACTGTATAACCCTTCCTGCTTTTACAAACCTGCGTGAATAATAATCGGCTTCAGAATTCGAAATTGAAATACCTACACTCGAAGCAGAATGTATAAAATCAAAATTTCCGTTTTCGTGTTTCGAAACTACCATTCCTACATGTCCCACTCGGCTTCCTCGCCTATGACCATTGTAAAAAACCAAATCGCCAGGCGTAATATCTTCTTTGCTAACAGTAGGTACTTGTTCGGCTTGGTCCGATGACGAACGTCCTAATTTGATGCCAAAATTCCGGAAAACGAAGGAAGTAAAACCAGAACAGTCGAAAGAGTTTGGCCCGTCATTTCCACCTCTGTAGGGTGAGCCTAAATAGGATTTGCTAAAATTTATAATAGAATCAATCAATGAAATATTGGGCGTATATATTTGAGTGTAATCCGACTGATGAGTCGATGCTGAATCGGTCTGAAATGTTGTATGTTCCTGACTTAGTATACTTTGCGAACTGAGTATCAGTAAGTAAAAAAAGAGGATTTTTTTGATAAATGACATGCTGAATCGATAAGTGTTTTTTAGTTCTATACAACAAAGATAGCTTTTTGAAGCGAGAAATCCGAATTGAATGAGCTAATTTAACCCAAATTAAGGTTGATGTTGGCAATTTTATTTTTCAATACCACAGACAACTGAATGGTTTTTTTATGCAATTTCGGAATTGAATTATCGAAAATATTCCGTAATTTTGCAGGGCAATTTAATGGATTCATATAAGTTATATGTTTGTCTTCTTAATATGATTTTTGATTTACTTTTGTGTACTTATGTGGTTTAATATTTCAGAATTACTTTAACATTCAAAATTAGTTTATAATGGCAAAACCTTTTATTTTTCAAGAAACTTTTCCGTTGGGAAAAGAAAAAACAGATTATTACTTGCTCACTAAAGAGCATGTGTCAGTTTCGGAGTTCGACGGACTAGAAATTTTAAAAATAGAACAAGAGGGTATTGCTAAACTGGCCCGCACTGCTATGCGCGACTGTGCTTTTTTGCTTCGTCCCGAACATCAAAAACAAGTTGCAGCTATTTTGGACGACCCTGAAGCTAGCGAAAACGATAAATACGTGGCTGTAACCATGCTTCGCAATGCCGAAATTGCTGCCAAAGGCGTACTTCCATTTTGTCAGGATACAGGTACTGCTACTGTTTATGCCAAAAAAGGAAATAATGTTTGGACTAATGGCAACGATGAGGAGGCTTTGTCGCAAGGTATTTACGAAACATATACCGAAGAAAATTTGCGTTACTCGCAAAATGCTGCTCTTAATATGTACGACGAAGTAAATACGGGTACTAATTTACCAGCGCAAATCGACTTGGTGGCCAGTCATGGTAACGAATATAAATTCCTGTTTATAGCTAAAGGTGGTGGATCGGCCAATAAATCGTATTTATTTCAGGAAACGAAAGCATTGCTGAATCCTATTTCGCTCGAAAAGTTCCTAACCGAAAAAATGAAAACCCTAGGTACAGCAGCTTGTCCGCCTTACCACATTGCATTTGTGATAGGTGGAACATCGGCCGATGCTTGTATGAAAACAGTAAAACTTGCTTCTACAAAATATTACGACGAATTGCCTACCGAAGGAAATGAACTTGGACAAGCATTTAGGGATGTAGAAATGGAGCAAAAAATCCTAAAACAAGCACAAGCATCGGGTTATGGAGCTCAGTTTGGAGGTAAATACTTCGCTCACGATATTCGTATTGTTCGTTTGTCGCGTCATGGCGCTTCGTGTTTTGTTGGGATGGCTGTTTCATGCTCTGCCGATAGAAATATAAAAGCAAAAATTAATAAAGACGGACTTTGGATAGAAAAAATGGAAGAAAATCCAGGTAAATTTATTCCTGAGAACTTGCGCAATGCAGGTGAAGGTGATGCTGTGAAAATTGATCTGAATCAACCAATGAGCGAAATATTGGTCAAACTTTCAGCTTATCCGGTATCCACACGTTTATCCCTTTCGGGGACTATTGTTGTAGGTAGGGATATAGCACATGCCAAACTCAAAGAATTGATTGATGCAGGTCAGTCTTTGCCTCAATACGTAAAAGATCACCCTATTTATTATGCAGGCCCAGCTAAAACGCCTAAAGGTATGGCTTCGGGTTCGTTTGGACCAACTACAGCAGGTCGTATGGATTCCTATGTAGATTTATTCCAACAACACGGTGGCAGTCTTATAATGATCGCCAAAGGTAACCGTACACAACAAGTAACTGATGCTTGTAATAAGTATGGTGGCTTCTATTTAGGCTCAATTGGTGGACCTGCAGCTATTTTAGCAGAACAGAATATTAAAAAAGTGGAATGCTTGGAATATCCTGAGTTAGGTATGGAAGCTATTTGGAAGATAGAAGTAGTGGATTTTCCAGCTTTTATTTTGGTCGACGACAAAGGAAATGATTTTTTTAAACAAATAAAATCGAACGTAATTTGTTGATACTAAAATATATTGCTTAGTTGGGTTTTCTGATATATTGGGTTTTTAAAGAAAAATTCAAATAGCTATTTGTCAATTAAAAAAATGTCCGTATATTTGCACCCGCTAAGGCAAAATGGCGTCATAGCTCAGTTGGTAGAGCAAAGGACTGAAAATCCTTGTGTCCCCGGTTCGATTCCTGGTGACGCCACAAAAAAACAGTTACATGAAAATGTAGCTGTTTTTTTGTTTTTACCTACTTCAAGTGATTATTTAGGCTCAATGTAAATTCGTTAACTTTGTACGTAATTTTTTTGAAGAAATGTTTATTGCTTTCCTCAACACAGATAAATCGATATGACAGGATTAGTCTGCATTTTACTTGTCTTATACTTCCCAAAGTGGAAGCGGATTGAAAATTCCGCTTTAAAAGGGAAGAAACTCTTATATTTGATGTTTAATTAGAAAATTTCTTATATTTACATTCTGCAATAAATTGAATGTCAGTATATTATAAAATTTGTTTGATCAAAGTTGTTGAATAATATATAAAATAGAAATAAATAGAAATAAACAGATGAATTATTTATATGGTAGATTACTTGAGCCAAAAAATATTTTAACAAATAAGGCAAAATGTAAATATTTTTTTGTAGTTTTGGAGTTTGAAAAAATTATCTATTCATTGGCCACCAACAAACACTTAATCATACATTTTCAAACACTAGATGAGTGCTTCCGTAATAATGGAAAGATTACTATATTGACGATTTGATTGACGCGTGAAATATTAATTAGATGCTAAGTTACCTTCGTCAGATGATTTAAAAAATATTATACTAAAACAAATTCAAGTAAAAAATAAATAAGAAATAGAATGGCAAATTTGAACGAAATATCTGATTTTATTTGGGGAATTAAAGAGTAGTTGCGCGATGATTATGAATCGAAACCTTATGCTGAATTGATTGAACGATTAACCGAATTAAACATGCGATTTACGGAAGATTACATATAATTCGAATATAAATATAATTAGACAAATATAAATGGCTTCTACCAAACTTTCACTTTCACAACTCGAGCAATACCTATCAAAAGCTGCATGGATTTTAAAAGGTCCGGTAGATGCTTCTGATTTTAAAGTATATATATTCCCATTATTATTTTTCAAACGTTTATCCGACGTTTACGATGAAGAGTATCAACAGGCATTGGCGGAGTCTGGTGGAGATTTAGAATATGCTTCATTGCCCGAGTTTCACCGTTTCGAAATACCAAAAGACTGCCATTGGAATGATGTGCGCGAAACAACAAACAATGTTGGACAAGCAATTGAAAAAGCTTTTAGAGGTATCGAACAAGCTAATCAGGAATTATTGTATGGTATTTTTGGTGATGCGCAGTGGAGCAATAAAAATAAACTTTCCGACAGATTATTGATTGATCTAATTGAGCATTTCTCGCAATACAGTTTATCCAACTCGCTGGTTGAACCGGATATACTAGGACAAGCCTATGAATACCTGATAAAACATTTTGCCGATTTAACCAACAAAAAGGCGGGTGAATTTTACACGCCACGTTCAGTAGTACATTTGTTAGGTTTAATACTCGACCCGCACGAGGGTGAAAGTGTGTATGATCCTGCTTGCGGTACAGGTGGTATGCTGTTGGAATGTGTCAACCATTTACAAGCCAGTCATGAGGATTACAGAACATTAACCCTTTATGGTCAGGAAAAGAACTTGACTTCCAGCTCAATTGCTCGAATGAATATGTTCTTGCATGGTATTGAAGATTTTAATATTGTTCGTGGCGATACACTTCGCAATCCCGCATTTTTTGCAGCTGATGGTTTAAAAACATTTGATTGTGTAATTGCCAATCCGCCTTTCTCACTCGATGACTGGGGTAGTGAAAACTGGGTGAACGATCCTTTTGGAAGAAACATTGCCGGAGTACCACCCAAAGGGAATGGAGACATGGCCTGGGTGCAACACATGATTAAATCGATGAACAGCACCGGACGAATGACAGTTGTGCTTCCTCATGGAGCATTGTTCCGTAAAGGTGCAGAAGGAAGAATCCGTGATGAATTGTTGAAACAGGATTTGCTTGAAGCCGTAATAGGATTAGGTTCCAATATTTTTTACGGAACTCAATTGGCCGCTTGCGTGATGGTATTCAAGCAAAATAAAGCTCCCAATAAAAAAGGAAAGGTTTTATTTATTGATGGCTCCGATCAAGTGCGTGTTGGCAGAGCACAAAATTTCCTTGAACCTGAGCATGTGAAACAATTGTTCGATTGGTACACCGCCTTTCAGGAAGTGGAGAATTACAGCAAAGTGGCTACACTGAAAGATATTGCCGAAAATGATTACAACCTCAATATTCCATTGTATGTCGAAAAAGTGATAGAAGATAATTTGCCTTCTGTGGAGGTAGCATTGGCCGATTTGAAAATAGCTTGGAATGAGAGTATTCATGCAGAAGAAAAGTTTATGAAAATTCTCAAAAACTATATCTAATTGCATATAAATTTACGTAAATACAAATAATTATACTCAATTGCATATAATATGATTTTATTTACTATTTTTGTATGCTAAAGCATATAAAAAATGAATACAATAACAGAATTTGTCAAAACAAAAAGGAAACAATTGAAGCTTACACAGGAGGGATTTGCTTTGAAAGCGGGTGTAGCATTAACTGTTATCCGGAAAATAGAGCAAGGAAAAGAGAATCTGAGTTTATCAAAGGTAAATCAGGTATTAAAGATGTTTGGTCATGTTCTAGGACCAGTAAATGAGAAATAAACATGAGAAAAGCTATTGTTAAATACAACAACATTCAGGCGGGTGTACTAAAAGAGTTGGATACAGGCGAGTATGAATTTGTATATGATGAAAAATATATTCAAAATCATCCTGATTTGTTCATTACGTTCCAAATGCCTGTTAGCAACAGATCATATAGAAGTAAGCGGCTTTTCCCATTTTTCGATGGATTAATTCCTGAAGGTTGGCTATTGACAATTGCGGCAGAAAGTTGGAAAATCAATAAAAACGATCGTATGGGGTTGCTGTTAGCATGTTGTCAAAATACAATTGGAGCTGTAAGTGTTCACCCTTTAAATGAATACCAAAATGCCTAAGTGTTTGTATTGTTATAAGGAGTTGGATGCAAATGATACAGGTGATTACCATCCTAAATGTATCAAAGCTTTTTATGGAACTAAGTCTGCGCCAGCTTTGCCTTATCGATTAGATGAGATGGAAAAATTAGCGAAGGAAGCGGTGGAATTGTCGGTTACTGTTCCGGGTGTACAACCTAAACTATCCCTTGGTTGGATAAAGAACAGATTGGAAGATGGCCATAATGGTCGTTTAACCATAATGGATGCATTAGAGGGATTGTATATTTTAAAACCGCAAAATACAAAATTCGAACAGATGCCTGAAAATGAGCATCTATCTATGAAATTAGCAGAACTCTTTAAAATAGAAGTAGTTCCTTCCAACATGATACGAATGGCTTCGGGTGAATTGTGTTACATCACCAAACGTATAGATAGGAAAAAAGACAATTCTAAAATACACATGATTGACTTATTGCAAATACTGGAATTAGAAAACAAGTATTTAGGAACAATGGAAAATTTGGGTAAAACTATTGGAGAATTATCGGTGAATACCCTCATGGATAAACTGCGCTTTTTCGAACTCGCCTTATTTAACTTTACTCAACTTTCGCAAGTAAAATAACTTGCTGATTTATAACAAAATAACAGCATATTAATTTGGTAAAGTCGCTGAAAATCAGTAACTTTGTGTCGCTAAACAAAACCCAAATAATATGCTGCGACA
>Ga0247844_1002663_pt1 | contig 28535 bp, 19 predicted proteins | sample LaCtaG_FD_192421 | JGI IMG/M metagenome (GOLD analysis project Ga0247844, IMG submission 192421) | Freshwater microbial communities from meromictic Lake La Cruz, Castile-La Mancha, Spain - LaCruzMarch201714.5m_1 | ecosystem: Environmental > Aquatic > Freshwater > Lake | place: Spain: Castile-La...
AAGTTAGCGAATTAATAATTAACAGCCAAATTAATTAAGGTTAATTCATCTTTACTTTCAAACATTTATCTTTGAGTATCGTATTGACTTATTGATGATTAGAAGTTTTCTTTCAAACACTAAATACGGTGAATTCTCCAAAACCTGAATCGATTTTGTTACTTCAATAAATGGAATGCCATCAATTATACCAATGCCACGCCCGGTATTTACACCTTTAATTGCCTGAGCATATAGGAAATTCGGGTTCATAGTTGTTTCTGGATTTACAAACCATGCTTTCAAATGTGCAACTGCGGCAATTGCATATTTCTTTTTGCCAGTAAGTAAATACGCCGAAGTTTCTGTACCCACAACCCACGAAAACTGACTGATTGCCTGCCGGTGTGAGTCGAAATTAGCAGGGTTATTAAGTCCGTCTTTGCGAATATAAGCTCCGTTTGGGTCTGCAGGATTTGGCCACCAATAGGTTGCTTCTGAATAATAATCATGAATTCCACCTGCACTTCTGGCGCAGGTAAATGATGTGACTGTAACTGGTTTTTCTAGCAAAAAACTATCGGCCAAACTGAGCACTCTTGCTTTTTCAGTTTTAATAATTTGCTTTTTTATGTTTGTAATTGATTCCTTTGTATGTGAATTTCCAACATGATTACTCGAATAAACATTGAAAGGAATCTGTGATATCAGCAATATAGTAAGAAGTCTTATTATCGATTTTTTCATAGTAACAGATTTATATTGAGTAGAATAAAGTGATAATATAATTTCAAAATTAAATGTAAAGATTGCATTCAGAAAATAATCTGAATTGAAAATGGTTTATTATTTGATTAAAATGAAATGCTAATTTTGTTGTTGAACAACTACTAGTTATTCCAGCAATCCAATGTCTTTTTCATCGGATGCTTTTGCTTTAAGTGGAGATTTTTTTGAAAGTTGGAAACTCTTTTTTTCAAAGCCCGGATTTACATTATGAATGTTTTGTGATTTCGCCCCATTCTCCAATTTCGGATTTATACAATCATTTATGCAACAATTAGAAATTGAGTTTTTGGCACCATATAATTTTAAAGAGGTTTTTGCCAATGAATGATTGAAAATCGAGTTGTTAATAGAAACATTGACTATTCCTGTCAATTTGAAAATTGTTTGTTTTTCATCTTGTGCTATATTATTGAATACACAGTGATTTACTTTAAATGCTCCACCCAAAGTTGATTCGTCATTTCCACCTCGGTAGTAATCAATAATAAATTGACTGAAATTATTGAAAACCGTGTTTTCGAATAGAATATTTTCAGCACTGTATTTGCCGATATCTTCCTTTTCTTCACCAAGACTAAATCCACGGTATGCATCTCTTAAAATTGAATTTGTTACTTTGATTGAATCTGCCAATGAACCTTTGTAGGCCTTGAAAATGGCTCCGGTTTCAACATTAAAATCATAGATTTCGCTGTTATTGATGAAAAGTGAGTAACCCTGTGCCACTTCTTTTGCCGCTGTAATGGCGTATTTTGCTGGAAATTCAGCTTTACTGTCACCGTTAATGCCTACGCCGTCAATGCGTAAACTTGCATTTCCGGACAATTCAAAAATAGTTCCATTCGCTTTGTCGGTTTTCATTATTATCGTCGGCTTTGTGTTGCCAATAGCTCCACGTATCGTAATGCTTTTCGCGATTGTAAGTTTCTTGCTTACAATGTGTTCACCTGTTTGCAACTCAATAATATCTCCTTCGCTGGCTTTTTTTACAGCATTGTTTAGCAAATCAGTACCTGCAGCAACCTGAATAATTTTGCCTTGCGTAACCTTCTTTTTTATTGTGGAAGTAGTTGATTTGTACCATTCTGGGCCACAATTCAAAGATGATGCAATTTCCACAGTCGGATTTTCTCCTTTATTCTGAAATGCGCCAATAACTGATTCACCGCGAAGTTGACCAAGAATATCATATTTTACAAAAGGCATTTTTTTTGCTCTTAAAGTGGAAAATGGCACTTCGAAATCTCCAACTTTCCCAATCATTGCTTCTCCCGCCACGGTTCCACTGTCTTTCGATACACCATTTTCACCAGTCATCAAATTGTTATTCAGCTTAATACCATCCGTTTTATCATAGCTTTTTATCAATTCAATTGATTTTGGACAATAAACCAAATTGTTGAGTATCAATACACCTTCTGGTCGCACAATTCTGTTCCGCTCTTCCACACCTACGCCAAAAGCCCAAGGGGTGGCACAATCATAATAAGTATTATTCGCAATAATCACATTTCTTACTGGCGCATAACCACTTGCTGGTGAATTGGGTATACCATTCATAATGGTTAAAGCCGAACGAAATCCATCACCAGCAAGTTTATAGAAAAAGTTGTTGAAGATTTTGTGTCCTTCATTTATAACCCGTACTCCGCCCGTAAATTCTTTTCCGTTGCCAATAAACCAGTTCCCAGAAACCAATGCATTGTTGCCATGACGCAGCACAATACTGCCTTCGCATTCCCAAAAAGTATTGTTTATCAAAATGTTATCGCCAGATTTGTTGGAAATAATTTCTACTTCACCATTGCAATGTTCAAAATAGTTTCCTTCAACAATAGTTCTGGAGCTCACCGTGCAAACCGTACTCGTTCCGATGCGGATAGATTCACCACCATTTGAGCCCAATCGTGGTCGAGGTCCAAAATAATTTCTGTAAATATGATGCCCATTGTTGATTGAATTTGAGTCGTTTGGCCAAACTACCAATGTAGTTCCAATGTTCGATTTACCACCGAAATAGCAATTCTCTACGCTGTTCTTTTTCCCCCATAATCCAATCCAATGATCGGCAGAGTCCTTAATTGGTTGATTAAATTTATCGATAACACAATTTGAAAGAACACAATTATATGCAAAATCTTTGGAACTGGTTTTAAATTCTATTACTGTTTTCTTTGGTGTAGAGCCATTTACGAAAATCAATCCCGAAACATAAAGCCAATTTCCAGATAATGTTAGACACGATTTTCCTTCCAACTTTACTTGTCCTTGAGTTTCGGCTATTAAGCATATATTCTTTCCATTTTCACCAAAGCCCTTGAATACCAGTTCAGCATCCTTCCAAACTCCATTTGCCAAAATAATTGTGTCACCAGCAACAACTGCTTTCACACTTTCTTTGTATTGCTCAATATTTCGCACTTTCGTACTTTTCGCAGATATTGACGTTGATAAAAGTGAAAGGAAAATTATTATGGATAAATGTTTGATATTCATGATATTGAAAAGTATTATTCTATTAGGTTTTTATTATAAGCGCCAAACTAATTTCAATATTAAGGAATTATTGCCGCCACAAATGCCGTTTTTGCATTTTCCAATGTTGTAATTGCAGTTGCCATTTGAGCAACAGTAGTTGCTCTAGTGTCACGAACACTTTTTGCTGCTGTAATGGCAGTCGTAAAAGTTGTTTTGGCAGCTTGAGTAACCTTTCCACTTGTAGTTCCCACCAATGTAGCCGTATTTAAAGTTTCTGCTTGTGCAATGGCAAAGTTCAATGGAATGGACGCTTCAAATAATTTTCTGGCTTCACCAAGTGCATAATTTGCTGCTTTTACTGCTCCGTCTGTTGAGGTTGCCGATTCACGTACTACTTTTGCCGTAGTAATTGCAGTTGTGAAAGTTGTTTTCACTGCTTGCGAAACCTGACCACTTAATGTACCCACAAGAGTGGCTGTGTTTAATGTTTCAGCACTTACAATTGTTCCGTTCAAAATGGTTTTATCTGCCACATTTGGAATAAATGCTTTTTTGGGAACTATCAAAGTTGTCATTGCAGCCGAAACGATATTGAAAGTTACGCTTGGTTTATTGATAATTGAATCGGCATCGTGCAATGCTTTTGTGTATGTGGTTTTTGCAATTGGGTTATATTCTCCAATGCCATAACCAGCTATACTATTGTCTACCAACGATTTTTCTGATGCAATAAATGAATTGGATTTGATTAAATAATCCTCAATTGTAGCCGGTATAATCGCCGCAATAAATATCTTTTTCGCATCAAATAGTTTTACATTGGCATCTGCAACTTGCCTTTCGAGCATGGTGGTTTTTTCACGAACTACTTTTGCGGCAGTTATTGCAGCCGTAAAAGTCGTTTTTATGTCCGTCAATACAGTTCCAAGACCGCCTCCAGCCAAGGTTTTCGCGTTCAATATTTCGGCTGCCACTACAGAATCATTCAGTGAGCGACGGTCAGAAATAAAACAACCCAACCAAAAAGTTTTACCTGCCAATGACATTGCCTGGTTTGCTTCCACAAGTTCGGCGATAGTTACATCTGGTTTGTTTATTATGGCCGAATCGCTTTTTAATGCCTCAAGATATGCTCCCAAAGTGCCTGAAAATGGAGTTGTTGTATTTGGAATGGGACTGTAACATCCTTTGTTGTAACTTGGTTTGCAACTGTCAACACTAGCCCTTTCTGAAGTAACAAATTCTGTCATTTGAGCTTTGTATTCAGCCAAAGTCTTTGGAACAATCACCGTAACTTCGTCTACAGTAGTACAAGCACTCCATCCCATTACCATTCCCAAAAGAAGGATCTGTGTAAACGTGTTGACTGTTTTTTTTATGTTTTTCATATTTTCTGTCGTTAATTGTTAATAACCAGGATTTTGTGAAATAATGCTGTCGTTGTTGGTGTCAATTTCTGTTTGAGGAATTGGCAATATCAAGTGTTCATTGGTGAAAAAACGCACATCTGGTGGCAATATTGGTTTATATTTAGAGTAAATTGTAACCCAATCCAGACTTGATGCAAAAGTGTGCACTTTAAGTACGGTAATTGCTTTTTCAGGGTCGTTGTAGGACGAGTTCATACGCAAAATATCGTACCAACGTTGATTCTCAAAAGCCAGTTCCAATCGTCGCTCATTATATACAGCATTCAAAGCCACTGTTTTAGAAGTGTAAACCACGGTAACAGCTGCCAAACCCGCCCGAACTCTAATTTTATTTACCTCTGCACGTGCATCATCGGGAGTTGTTCCTTGTGCCAGTATCTCAGCATATAACAACTCAACGTCTGCATAACGAATTACAATCCAATCATTTTCCGATTGCAGTGCTTGTGACATGGAAGGGTCAATATATTTTGAAACATAAGGCAAGTATTTTGAGCCTTTTACCCAACGTCTGAAACAGGCATCACTGCGGGTTTCCTTTGGACCATTAGCATCAAATAAACTCATGATTTCAAGTGTTGGATTATTATTTCCACCGGGAGTACCAATCTTTAAGAATAGATTCTGGGAACCGTCAGGGGCAAATGTTCCCCAGAAAGGCGATCCAATACCCAAAGAACCTGCTGAATATCGAATGGCAAAGATGATTTCCTTATTCATTTCATTTCCAGTGCTGAATACGTTGGCATATGCACTTGAAGTGTTGCCTTTATCGGTCAATAATAAATGTCCCGATGTGTTTAATACTTCCACCAACAATGGTTTTGCCAGTGCTAAATTTGCGGCTCCTCCAATTTGAATGTATACTTTCGCCAATAAACTTTTGGCGGCCCATTTGGTAATTCTTCCTGCTTCATCAGAGTAAACAGCTGGTAACTGAGCTGCTGCTTTTTTCAAATCGGGAATAATGAGACTGTCATATATTTCTGCTACCGGAAGTCGAGTCAGCTTCTTTGCATTATCTGCCTCATCAGAAGTACCAATATACGAAGTTACTTTAAACATATCACCCCACAGATTTACCAGCGTAAAATAATGATAAGCCCTGATAAACAACAATTCACCTTCGTATTGTTGACGTTGTGTCCTGGTCGGAATCAATGTGCTGTCAAGAGTTGACGGCAACACAGAATTTACATTTGAGATATTTTGGAATAGTTTGAACCAAAAATCTTTTATCAATGGCAAACTTGGTGAAGTCCTCATAAATTTCATATCACAGATATCTACACGCACTTGTGAACCTGTTCCGGTGCTTGATACGCAAGTATTGTCGCTTCGGTCTTCGGTAAACATCCATTCATCTTTCATCACGTTTGCCATACCGGCATAGCAACCCATCACGCCCTCGTTGACACGTACTGGCGAATTGTAAAAATTAATCTGATTCTCTATTGATTCAGGTTTTTCAATCAGAAAATCAGTACAGCCTGCGAAGCCTATTACGGCCGAAATTGCTATTATTATTCCTATTATATTTTTCATTTTCTTTGTGTTTTTACAATTAAGTAGTTGGAATTATTTATTGATATATTTGTTATTTCCTAAGACGTTTATTTATTAGGTCTTACTAATTATTAATTGTTCATTGTTCATTATTAATTACTTAATTGTGTTGTAGGTTTTATTAAAAAGTTAAATCAAGTCCAATTGTATACGTTCTGTTCAGTGGAAATACGCCACGTTGATATCCATCAAGTAATGGACTTGAATAGTTGCCAGATGTTTTGCGTGCTTCAGGATTTATTCCACGATATCCTGGTGCCATAATATAAACCAGATTTTGTGCCGAAAAATAAAGTCTGAAATCAGCTATCTTCAGCGATTTTATTACTTTTTTTGGAAGTTTATACCCCAAAGTGAAATCGCGTAATGCAGCATAGGATGCATCCTCAATAGCATAATCGGTAAGCATTAAGTCGCCACCCGAAGTGTATTTGTCGTAAGTGGTTTGACTATCCCCAGGATACATTGGACTTACATACCGGTTGTTGGTATAAGCTGTGTTGGTCCGAAGCATTTCATTGTAATTCAAATTTCCATTTATTACGCTCACACCTTGTACACCTTGAAATAAAAAACTTAGGTCAAAGTTGGCATAAGAAAAAGTATTGGTAATTCCCCATGTGAAATTTGGAAAAGGATTGCCCAAAACTTCACGGTCGTTTGGATCTACTTTGTTGTCATTGTTTTTGTCCACAACTTTTAAACCTCCCAATACAGGATAGAATTTTGAGTAAGTTATAGCTACACCATTTACATCTGTAATGGCAATAGCATCAGACACTTCCTGGAAAGTTGTGTAAACACCACTACTTTTATATCCAAAAAACTGAATGGATGGTTGACCTACAATGGCGCGATAAACTTCATTTCTTTCACCAAAATTATCTTGTCTATCTTTGTTGCCATAGTTCAATAAAGTATTTTTATTGGTGGATAGATTGGCTGAAGTTTTCCAGGTAAATCCTTTGGAGTCGATATTCGTTGTGGTAAGTTCAACTTCAACTCCTTGGTTGTTTACTTTTCCAATGTTTTTCCAAAATGATTGGTATCCAGTGATAAACATTATCGGTTGTTGAAGCAATAATTGAATGGTATTGGAATTGTAATATTCTACCGAAAGATTAATTTTGCTGTTGAATAAACCAAAATCAACTCCATAATTTGCTTCTGCAGTTTGTTCCCAGGTAATGTCCAAGTTGCCTACTACCAGATTATTAGAAGCCATACCAGGTGTAAGTGTTCCAATTCCAGAACCTAAAACATAATTGCTGGTGTTTACGGAATTCATGTACGAGTATTGCGGAATTTTATTATTTCCGGTTAATCCATAACTGGCTCGAAGTTTCAGATTTGACAACCATTCCTGATTTTTCAAGAAACCTTCCTCAGAAGCCCTCCAACCAATAGATCCTGCAGGGAAAGTTCCCCATTTGTTACTGTCGAATTTTGAACTTCCATCCGAACGTAAACTTCCCGACAACATATACTTCCCTTTATAGGCATAAGTGATACGGCCCAAATATGACATTAATGCTTCAGAATAATAGAAAGAGCGAATGCCAGAAGCTGACGGACTGTCTAATATCAGTTGAGATGCCAGATTGAATGACAACATGTTTTCATCGGGGAAACTTGTAGCCACCATTTGATTGTAACTATCGCTTGTTTTTTGCATGGTGAAACCCAACAAAGCACCAAACTCATGATTACCCAGTTTTTTGTTATAATTCAAGGTATTTTCCGACAATAACTCAGAGTGCAAAGTCATTTGACGGGTCAGCGAATTTGGAACACCAGCTTTGGTGGCCGAAGTCATTTCCTTTTTGTTGTATTCGCGATAAGAAACATAACCACCATTCGATGTTTTGAATTGAAGTCCTTTCATAAAATCAATTGTCAAATAGCTGTTTCCAAGTAATTTATAATCATCCGTCAAAATACTGGTGCGTTCTCTTATCGAAACTGGATTTTGACTGCTTGAACCTGAAAGCGATGCTGCATCCACATTCCATGTATTTCCATCAATACCAATTCCACTTATTGAAGTGCTAAAGAAATCGGCCAAACTAGCATAATCACCAACGGTTTTTCCTGTTGAAGCTGCAGTGGCGGCATTGTGGCGTATAGGTAGCCATGATGGAGTTCGCATGTAGTCCGTTAGGTCATTTGCCGGAGTTTCTTTTTGGCTGTATGTAGGAGTCAGATTTATTCCAATAGTAATTGCTTTTGAAAGTTTCACATCTACTTTTGCACGAAAACTGTATTTGTCGTAGGTGCTTGCTTTCATTATTCCATCCTCTTTTGTGTAATTGCCTGAGATGAAGTATTTCATGTTTTTATCACCGCCAGCCGCGCTTAATTGGTAGTTTTGTACAAGTCCAAATTTCCTCAAACCTTCATCTAGCCAATTAGTCGGTTGGTCGTCCAAATACTTTTCTACTAAATAGGATGCTTTATCTGCCTCAGATACGTTGTTAAATGCCAAGTTTGTTCCATCTATCGATGTGTCAAGTTCACGTTGGGCCGCCTCATCATATAGTAGTTGCGTGTATTGTAAAGTGTTCAGCATCACTGGTAGTTTGAGGGCTGTTTTGACACCAGAGAACATTTTAAAGTTGTATTTTGGCTTGGTAACATTTCCACTTTTTGTGGTAATAAGAATTACGCCACCAGCAGCACGAGAACCATAAAGCGCTGCCGAAGCGGCATCTTTAAGTACTTCAACAGATTCAACATCACCTGGGCTTATCATCGACAATCCATCAGGAGTAGGAAAACCATCGATAACCACAAGTGGAGCATTATTGGCACTGATGGAACCCATGCCGCGAACGCGAATTACCGGAGCTTCACCTGCTTGTGGGTCTAAACTCAAAACTTGTACGCCAGCCATTTTGCCTTGCAAGGCTTGATCAAGTCGAGAAACTGGAATTTCATCCAACTTGTCACCTTTCAGCGAAGCAACCGAACCTGTTAAGTGCGATTTCTTTTGTGTACCATAAGCCACCACTACCACTTCGTCCATCAGTTTTGAATCTTCTTCCATCAATACGTCAATTACGGTGTTTGTTCCAACTGTCTTTTCCACCTTTTTGTGTCCAATGTACGAAAATACCAGTACTGACTTAACAGAAGGTACCTGGATATAGTACTTTCCATTAAAGTCGGAAATAGTGCCAGTCTGAATCCCTTTAACGGTTATATTTACACCAATCAAGGGGTCTTTATTGACGTCGGTAATAATACCGCTTACTTTTACCTGTGACATTAATCCAGCGCTGTTCAAACAGAATAGAATGAACAAGCAAATAACGTTTCGGAGGAATCGTTTGCTGTTTTTGATTTTTTTCATTGATGTATTATTTTTAGATTGATATGATTTACTCTATTGTTTTCAGGCGACTCCTTTTGAATTTTGGTATTCCAATTTTTATGGTCGTATAAATGAAATCAAAACTTGTTTTCAATTACACTAAGTGTCTGTATTCCAAATGGTAATTAAAGAGCGTTGACTGTTTTACCACCCAAATATCTAATTTGGTTGACCAAAAGTAGTGTGTCCGCACACAATTACCAAACATTTTTCAGTTTATTTTTCGATTTATGTTGCATAACATAATTCTATGTTAATTGATTGCGGGTTTTGAAAAGTATGAATTGGAATCTTTTGTATTTGAGATTTTAATGATAAAATGGGCATGACATTGTTGCAAGAATTCGGGAATTCAAACTGTAAATGTATTTCAAAAGGGAAAATAATTCTTTGTAAGTGTCGGGCCTTTTGGTTGACCCTTTAGAGACTTTTTATGTTCTAAATTGAATGAGTTTGGAAAGCAAAAAATCTTTTGGCATTCTGGCTATTTGGGTAGGGCAGACCGACTTGGTAGTTTTACCCGAAATGTTTACTTCAGGATTTTGTGTGGAGCAACTTGTATTGGCTGAAACTATGGATGGTGAAACGGTTCAATCAATTAGAAAATCGGCTGTAGATTTTCGTCGCTAGTGCAGGTTTGCGACCTGTGATATTTTAAAAGAAAGTTTTTTATCTTTTTTCCATTTTGTCACGGTTCGCAGAACCGCGCCAGCGTGGTGTGTGTTAGGGGTTAGGGCATTGTTGTAATCACATTTTTTTCTTTAAAAACAATGTCACTTTGTCTATAAACGATACTGTCTGGAAAATTGTCTTTGCCAATATTTAATAAATAGTCTGGGTTAATTATGTTGTTTACTCCAATTTCACTCATAGTCTGAATAGCCCCTGATTTAGTTCTTTTTAGTCGTTTGTAACTGACAATCGGAAAATGAATTTCATCTTTAATCTTGTAAGCGTATAGACATTTTGAATATAAAGTTAACGGAACTGATTGCATAGGTAGAATTGGATTAATGTTTTTGAATATAGGTTCGCATATTAGAAAATCCGCTGACCAATAAGTGTATGTTTTTATCGTATCAAGAGTTGAAAGATAAAATACACCATTTTTCGTTTCAGTCAAAAGATTAACAATACTGTCATTACTATAAATTTGTCGTGCTTTTGTGTCCGATAGTATCTCCAACTTGAAATTATAATTATCGTATTTTTGAGCTTCGCTTTCAAATGTATAAGGTTTAATGTCTATGTATAATAGCATTTCGTCAAAACTTGATATAAACATTCTGATAGAGTCAAGATTTTTTGTGTTTTTGTCTTTGGTTGACAATATTAGTTCTCCAGTTGTAATTGAACTTTGTTCGTAAATTTGTGGATAAATAGGTTTGTTTTGTTCACATGCTACAAAAACAAGTGAGAATATCAAAAAAGTGTAGAAATTGAAAATTCGTGTTTTCATGTTAAATATCTATTTGGTTTTTGCTGTAAAACTCATTTTTTCACATTGTTGAGTGAGATCGTTTATATTAAGAATCTAATTTCTCAATCATTGTCAAGCTGTTGTCTTATTTTTTTTTGCCTTACGCCGCTAGTGCAGGTTTGCGACCAGTGATATTTTAAAAGAAAGTTTTTTATCTTTTTTCCATTTTGTCACGATTTGCAGAACCGCGCCAGCGTGGGGAAACTTTCGCCAAACTTTACAGCCTTCGTACAACTGATTTGAAAAATAACAAAGAATAGCTAAATCAATCGGTCGCTTAATGCTTGGCAATTATTGTTGCTCTAAACTCTTCCCTTCTTTCGCCATTTCCTCCTTCGATTTAAATATGGCAGGATAAGCCCCACGGATATCTTCATCTACTTTTCCTTTGATACCATAATGGTACATGTATAGTCCATACGATGTGATATCAAGATGATTACCCCAAATGGAGATTGTACCGGAATTGTTAAGGAGGGGGTGGCGGTGTTTAGCATCGTCGTATAATGCTCCATAAAAAGGAGTTTTGAACTCTGCCATGTCATCAAATAATGACACGCCATACATGTTCAGCTGATTTAGGCAGAAGCTCAAATTGACGAAATCATCCCAGCCATAGGCTTCGTTCAAGTGTGCAGCGAAAAGGTTGGCGAAAACTTTCGACTTTTCGATTTGTAGGAAAGTATCATTGAATACCATGATTTGTTCCATCACTTTCGCACGATATTTTTCGTCAGTGGTGAATTCCTCCTGGAACTTGTCGAACTTATCCTTTGGCAATTTTCCGGAGTGAAATTCTTTGAGAAAGGTTAGAATTTTCTTAGTGAAGAATATTTCCTTGACTTTTAATCCAGATTTAACAACACCAACCACTGTTTTGACAATAGGTATTTCCTTCAGGATCTCGTCGCTAACAAACGCATCCAAGCCTATCTCTGCATAATCCAGCGCATTGTCGAAATTATTAGAAACCAGTGCTATCCCAACCTCCTTGCTTGTGTCTTTGTGTTCTGCGTAGGACTCCTCTGTTTTTATATCGGCCATAAGTTTATTAGTAAGATGTGTAATATTAAATAAATAGATAATCGTCAAGTAAATGCTTTGTCTGTTCTTCTTCGTTGCAAATTTTTTTTTTCTGCGTCTTCCTACGCTAGCGCAGGTCTGCGACCTGTGATATTTTTTAAAAAAGTTTTTTATCTTTTTTCCATTTTGTCACGGTTCGCAGAACCGCGCCAGCGTGGGGTGTGTTAGGTGCTAGGTGTTTGATTTCCATTTACTTTTCTTTATTGTCAGGCTGAGAAGAATTAATGCATTAAACACAATCAAGTAAATCCATATGTTTTTCATGTAGTCTGTCTGACAAGGTGGGCAATCGCTAGAATTTAAACAAGGCTCACAACGAATAGTAATTTTATCAAAGAGATATTTTGAAATCAAAACGAGATTGATAAATATGCCAATTATTTCTATAATTCTATTCTTGAATTGTTTAATCATATCTTTGGAGATCTATTCTTCAATGTATTCAATTAATTCTTCTTTTCCACAAGTTTGACATTGTGCAATAAGATTTCCATCTTCAGTCTCTAAAAAATCAATTTTCTTGCTGCCACATTCAGAACAAGCTTGTTCGTTGTCAAAACCGAGATATTTATAAAATAAGTTTTCAAGCAAACTAACTACACATGACGTGAATAAAAGCGCAATTTTCACATCTGGATATGTTTTGTTCTGAGAATGAACAATTGTCGAATTATAACTCCATGCGCTATCAACTAGTTTCCTCGAATAATTTCTCAATTCAGAATTGCACTCTCCTGGAATATAAAGATTAATAAACTCGTTTGCAACACCCTTGAAATCTGCGTTTTTCAATCCCTTTTCTTTTATTAAATCTGGATTTCGTTTACATAGCTCCTTAGATAATTCAATTAAACTTTCTCGGCAGATTAATCCAATTGATTGAAATTCTTCTGGTTCCAAATCAATCGAAAGTTTTTCAGAGGCCATGTTTAGTTTCCTATTAATAACTTTTAATTGTTGAATGTCTAATGGGATTTCGTCAATAATATGCTTGAAATTATTCTGTCCTCTTTTCGCCAATCTTTGAGTTATTCCCATGTGATAAGAATATGCCTCGTCTGCTGATAAATAATGAGCGTCTTGAGTATATAAATTCATTGGTGCGAATTCTCCCTCAACTACCCAAAAAGATCCAGACTTAGTTTTCACATTCCAGACATTTACATCTACTTCTAAATCGTCAAATGTTTTCTCACATTTAATATTTGTTATTTCGCCAATATCATCAAAAGTATTGAAGTATTCGCGGATTCTATTTTCTGTTTCTAATCTGTATTCTGGAGTCATTCTATTCCTTCCAATATAGTTTTAATCTGTCTGTCTTTCATTTTTTAAACTTGCCCATAACGAGAGTCTGCGCAAAAAATTCCGTATTATCCGCCAAAGTTAGCAATAATTTATTATGTTAAGCTTGTGTAGCTATTTTATTTTAAAATATAATTATGCGGCCGTTTTTGAGTTTTGGAGCTCATGTGGCTTATATGAGCTCCAAACAGGGCTGTTTAGAGGTTTGAACGCACTTATATAGCAGTATATAAGTGTTTTAAATGCCTCCAGATTCTGGAGTCTATTGACGCAACGAGCCAGGTTGTAGCCAATAAAGACCAAACTCAGTTCTATTTCTTAGAATGTCGTTTGGACTTTGAGATTCAATAATGTAAATCTTACAAATTTTCGTAAAATCTATCATGTTTTTTTTTATATATTGCACCTAATGAGTAGCTATTTGAACTCAATTTTCCCTATGAGAACCCCTAGTTCTCATTCCTCCGTTTTATCTGTATGTCAGATTTTTATTATATCATTGATGAAAAGAAACCACTTCTATATCTTCACATTATTCCACCTACAAGACTGTAATCCTTTCAATTTTATTTAATTTCTATAATTTAAATAACTCGCAAATCTACGATATTAAAACCAGTTTCCAATCTATTTGTAGCATTATTTTTAAATAAAATTTAAAGTTGTTTAAGTGCCTGATTTTTTTACTACAAAAGAACCGTACTATCCTCACAGTCAGCACGCTGATATGCCCGAAGGTGGTGGCTTTCACAGGGAAATTGGGTGAAATGAAGAGCGATTGCGAACCTGCGCCCTTAGCTTTGAGAAATCCACCATGTTGCCTGCTTTGTTTTCCGCAAGTTCTGCATTTACATCCACCTCATCTCGCTTTCTAGTGTCGTTGCTATCCACTGTTCACCATGTAGCATCCAAGCATGGGCAGTATTTTTCTTGTTTGCTTGTATTGTAAATCGAAAAATCGTAAATGCCAAGTACTTGTAATTGTAGGTAGGTCAATTTCGTGGCAATCATTCAAATTCATGAAGGCATAATCTGTCGTTAGCGGTCAAAACCTTGCATTTCTGCTTCAAAGGGATACATTTGCATGCTAGTCAGTACCAGGAAGTTACCTTTTTTGGGGAAACAAAGTGATTATTAGGGGGATAATTTTCTTATTTCTGACCAGTAATGGGATTTTCCTGACCAAGAAAACAATTTTACTAACCAAGAAAATCATTTTACTGACCAAGAAAACCATTTTCCTAACCAAGAAAATCATTTTACTGACCAAGAAAACGATTTTACTGACCAAGAAAACGATTTTACTAACCCAAAAAATCATTTTACTGACCAAGAAAACGATTTTCCTAACCAAGAAAATCATTTTACTGACTAAGAAAACGATTTTACTGACCAAGAAAATCATTTTACTAACCAAGAAAACTCCATTCCTGAACTGTAAGGGAGTTTTCTCAACAACGGAAATCATTTTTCAGACACCTAAAATTGCTGTGCTGGTGGGTAAAATAGGGCTTTGTGCTAGTAATGTAGATTTATAGCATGACTTGAAGTAATAGTATCACTTAGGAAATGGTTTTTTTTTGTTGGTGTGTTTCGTAGCGACGCGACACGCCACGTCTCTACTCAGAAAATCCCTGGGGGCGCGACTTTGAGTCGCACTCCCAGGGATTTTTTTCTACACCCCCAGTTTTCCCAGCGCTTCGTACACCAAATATGCCGGCCACACCATGGCTTTCAAAAACCCGAGCACACCCATCCAAAATCCTGTAGCATGCGAGATAAAATAGATGGCAGCACCAATAAATCCCAATCCATAAACGGCACCTCCCGAAGCAGTGGCTTGGTGGTTGCGGTTGCTGCTTTCACAGCATTTGTCTTCATTCATATTTTTATTGTTTTAGCGAGAATTACTATATAGTTTTTTCCGTACACTTTGGCGCATTTGGGGCAGGTGGTGTACCACATGTACATTTTCCCTGTTTTTATGCCTTTTTCTTTTGTCGTGCGTTCAAAGTCTTTCACCCATTTGTCGGTGTCTTTGAATGGTCCTTCGTACACCCGGCTATAGAATGAGCCACTGAGTTTTACATTTTCGGTGCCTGGTATTTCTTTGTCCACTGCCAAATAGAGGTCCATGTTCCAAGCGGAAGTATGGTCTGAAAGGCAGAGCCAGTCGGGTATTTGAGCACCCGCTTTTTCAGCATTGGCATTCAGTCGTTTCATTGCAGCACCAAAATTTAAGGGCATGTAAAGCAACGTGCAAACTTTGTCCCTGATAAATAATTTGTTGTCCCATGTCAGTATTTTGTCGTCCCATGGAGTGGGGTCGAAGATGGGGCAACAGCCAGTTTCCTTCATTTCTGTTTTCATAATCTTCACACAGTTTTATGGTTGATTGTAAACGAAATAACGATACAAAAGTATGAGATATTTTATGGAATAGTACAATTTTGGACGTTAAATATTTAATCAAATTGGTTATATTCAATTATTGGTTATACAAAAAGTTATTATGCTCCTGAATAATTCGAACTTGCTAAATTTATGTGACAAATACAAAAGCAAAATGGATAATCTAACATATGTTTCGTATAACAACTGCGTTCAATTTTTTTTAATTCTTGGATTGCTTTAAATACGATTTTATACTTTAACGATTCTGTGTCACTCAAATACAAACTGAGAGAATAATGATGTAATCTAATAACTGAAAATCCAATTTTTTATGCTGTTTTATCTTGAATGATTTGAAAATATAAAATTACTATTACAGTGAAAGTATTTTTTACTTGAGATGTTAGAAGGTTTATGAATGTTTATTAATGCCAATTTTAGTGTAAATAAAATTAAAATCTATTTTATTTAGTGCCTTTAGACCAACAAATTATTGGGGTTAAAACCAAAATAATAAAGGATATCTGCAATAAATACTTGTTAATTGTAGTAAAATGAGTAAGGTATGATTGTATATATCAAATTGAATTAACCATCAGATATAAAGTTGTTTATGATTTTAAACTAGCATCAAATTATTTCATCAAATCGAATAATTCTATTAAAAATATTTATAATGAGTATAATAATAAAACTGCTGTAGTAAAAAGAATAGTCGGCAGTAATTTTTACTACTTAAAACTACATATCTATTGTGATAATATAACATTATATTTGCAAAGTCATATTCTAGAGTTGATAGTTATCATGACTAGTATTAATTCCATACTGTCATTTTTATTTTCTAATTTGGAAATTCATAAATCATTGCTGAATAGATATTTGATTTGAATAATTAAACTATTTTTTTTAGACAACAAAAAACATCCACATTTTCAATTTAATGCCATGAAAACATCAATTCCTTTTATGATTATGCTTTGCATAATTTGTATGGCCAACACAGTCGTTGCTCAACAAGTAATTGTTACAGACGATGCCAGTTACACTACCCCAGCCAGTGGTGCAATGCTGGATGTAAACTCAACAACAAAAGGTTTTGTAGTCCCTCGAATGACTACTGTTCAAAAAACGACTTTAGGGGCTACTACTCCGGTAAATGGAGTAGTTGTTTACGACACAGATTTGAAATCATTTTGGTATTGGGAAACTAATGAATGGAAACAAATAGCAGCGTCAGGCTTGAATCTAACAGGAATTAAATTTGGCGATGCTTCCAATTATTCTACTTTTGAATCGGATGGAACATTATTGTTAATTGGTAATTCCACAGTTTGGGATGACATTAGGGTTTCGCTTATTACAAGGGGTTCAGGTGGTGTAAATCCTGTTTTTTCACAAATTCAAGGTAAGTTATTTGCCTACAAATTTAGTGGAACAGCTGATAATGAAATCTTTTTTGAGATTCAAATGCCACATGGCTGGAAAGAAGGTACAAAAATTTATCCGCATGTACATTGGGCCCCAAATGGTACTTCAACTGCAAGTGTTACATGGGGGATGGACTACGAATGGCAAAATATTAATGGAACTTTTAGTGGAACAACAGCCAATATATTTACTAATATTGCTGCGGATGGTGTAGCCAAGAAACAGCAAATTACTAATATAGGTACTGGGATTGAAGAAACTGATAAAAAAATATCAAGCATGATCTTGTGTAGATTATATAGAGCTGGGAATTCTGATACAAATAATGATGAATGTTTTTTGCTTGCATTTGACGTTCACTACGAAGTTAATACTATTGGCAGTCGCGAGGTAATAACAAAATAACCATAATTAGTAGGTCTTGCTAAATTAAATGATAGAGTATGAACACACACACTCAAATACACTTATTTATATGTTTTTGTATTGTTGTATTATGTCCATTAAGGGTTTCCTCTCAAGGAATTAATATAACCTCTGGTGGAAATTTTATTGTTTCTGGAGCTGCTTCGATTCAAATAATAGATGGCAATTTCGTGAACAATGGAACTTATAATAAAGGTACTGAAACTGTTAGTATGTCTGGGTCGAGTGCACAAACCATGTTGGGTACAGGCACTACAACCATTTACAATTTGGACGTGACCAATACTGGAGGTGTCACCACCAAACTTCCATTATTAACTACTACAACACTTAATGTTGGTAGTGGAAGTAAACTGACAATTGATACTACAAGAGCAGTTGCGGTTGTTAATACTATTTCCAATAATGCCGGAACAGCTGGATTGCTGATTAAATCTAGTGCCTTGGTTGCCAATGGTTCGCTCATATTTCATAACGATTCATCATCTGGTAATAGAGTTTCAGCTACTGTAGAAATGTACAGCAAAGCTTCAAAAGTAAGTACTACTTACAAATGGCAGTTTATGGGTTTTCCTGTTTATTCTTTTGATAAATATCCCACTTTCGTGGATGCCGTTAATTATGTGCGCAAATACAACGAAGCTGGCTGGAATAGTGGTTTAACTTCCGACAAACATTGGATTCAACAACAAAATGGCGCCATATTAAAACCATTTACCGGTTATGAAGTTGCACAAGCGGCAGCCAAAACCTATACTTTTGCCGGAGATTTAGTTAATTGGGATTATAATTCAGGCAAGCTGCCATTTACATTAACCGCTCAATATACAGGACAACATTTAATCGGAAATTCTTACACAGCTGCAATCGATATTTCTAAAATAGTATTCGGGTCAAGCAATGCCGGAATTATTGAAAATACTGTTTACCTTTACAACACAGGCTCTTATGCCGATTGGCAATCGTTTAGCAATGGAGCACCTTCAGCTTCAGAAACCCAAAGTCCTGGACAGTATGTTAGTATTCCTAAATCAGCAGCTGGTACCAATGGTTTACCTTCGCAAATCCCTTCAATGCAGGCTTTTTTGGTAATGGTGGCCAGCGATAATGCATTGGCCACAGTTTCTATTCCATACAGTGCAGCTGGTACCATAGTGAAAAATACCACCAAGCAACGTTTAAAAGCTGCTGATAATGTAAGCACACGCATTGATGTGAAAGGTGCAGGTTACGGAGATAGAATGTGGATTATTTCACAGCCAGATTGTACGCGCGACTTTGATAATGGTTGGGACGGTTATAAGTCATATTATTCAGGTGTAACACAGTTGTTTGGCATGGAAACTTCTGGTGATTATCAGGTAAATTCGGTGGATAATATCAATAACAGCTACCTCGGTTTTCAGGCAGGAGCAGCTGATACTTACACAATGACTTTCACCAATGAAAATATTGAAACGCAATACTCCGTTTTATATCTTATTGATTTGTTTGACAACAACAAAGTGACAGATATTACAACAAGTGGATCAACCTACACGTTCACTTCTGCTGCAACTGCCACACCCGAAAAGCGGTTTAAAATAGTAACCAGTTTGGGATTGGCAACTGATATTCCATCTCAAAATATCAATAGTTTTAGTGTTTATTGTTCAAATAATACTATATTTGTGCAAAATTTCACTGACAAGAAAGGTGATTTAGTAATTTATGATTTGACCGCTAAAGTGTTACTAAAGCTCTCTTTTGATGCCAATAAAATTACCAGTTTGCCAATGAATTTGTCTGCAGGTGCTTACATTGTAAAAGCCAAAGCCGGTAGTAAAGAAGTGGCTGAGCGTTTTATATTACAGTAAGTTAGTGACATTACAGTCCTGGGAAAATCAGGATAAAAATGGAATTAAACAAATAAGAACTAAGAATGAAACGCGGATTTTCGCTGATGTAGCGGATTAAAACGGATTTTAAATTTACTTCGTAAATTGATTTAAGTGCGAAATCAAAAATGCTTGCATTTTTTCTTATCCGTATATAATCCGCTTAACCCGCGAAAATCCGCGCGCTATTCTTCATTTGTTTCTTATGAGAATATTAAACATCATTTCTATTCAATACAAGATAATTTTAAATTTTATGAATTATAAAAGAATCTCCATTATTTTATTCTGCATAATTGGATTTTATGCTAAAATTTTCGCTCAGGAAGTACCATTAAATCCTACTTCCGTAGTTTCAAATCCAAAGGATACAGCACCCGTTTTTTGGGACGATTTGCGTATTACGCTTGATAATGGTAGTAGTGGTACTGCCATCGAGTATTTTTCTGGTACTACTGCTGGGCCTCAACTCTACTATTTTAGAAACAATGATGGTCTTGAAGCCATGTCTTTTACAGTTCAGTTGCCGCATAGTTGGAAGGAAGGCAGCAGAATTTATCCGCACATTCATTGGACACCAAAATCCTCAATGTCAGGCAATGTTGAATGGAACTTTGATTATACCTGGGCAAATCATAATCATGACAAGGTTGAGGTATTTCCAAAAATACTTACCAACACAGTTTTAAGTGTTGGACCATTTGTAGCCAATACGCATAATGTCACTGTTCTCACCAAAGATAATGAAGGACTTGATGGGACAGGAAAAAAGGTTTCAAGTGTATTGATTTGTAGAATTTGGCGCTATTCGAAATCAGTGAATGATACCTATAACGCTGACGCTGGAGCTTTGTTCCTCGATTTCCATATTCAGATTGATGGTCTTGGAAGTAGACGTGAATATGAAAAATAATTATTGTAGATACTAAAAAACTTAAAAGAGCCGATACAGTCTGTATCGGCTCTTTTAGTTAAACAATTCTTTGTGGCAAATTTCAAAACTGAATGAATAAAAATGGAATTTTCAGGTTGGAAAATTGTAACCCAATAGTAATTCAGTCCCCCTTCAGGGGTTAGGGATTTATTTATACATTCTCTCTCTTACTGCTTTTATTTCGTCGGAAGTAACATAATCGTCGTAATCCATTTGTTTGTCAATAATACCACGTGGTGTAAGTTCAATAATGCGGTTACAAACGGTTTGTATAAATTCACGGTCATGCGACGCCATTAGCACGTTGCCTTTGAAATTCACCAGTGTGTTATTGAAAGCCTGAATTGACTCCAAATCCAAGTGGTTGGCTGGAGAATCCAACACCATTACATTCGCATTTTTGAGCATCATGCGCGAAATCATGCAACGCATTTTCTCACCTCCCGACAGTACACTCGACTTTTTGTAAATTTCCTCACCCGCAAACAACATTTTACCCAAATATCCACGAATAAATGCTTCGGTGGTATCTGTCGAAAACTGTCCGAGCCAGTCTACAAGGTTCAAGTCTGTATTGAAAAACTCGGTATTGTCAATTGGCAAGTAGGCGTGCGTAATCGTAATTCCCCAGTTGTAAGTTCCTTGGTGGTTCTTGTCGTGGTCGTTTAGAATTTCAAAAAAAGCAGTCATTGCGCGAGGATCTTTCGACAAGAAAATGATTTTGTCGTTTTTCTCCACGTTGAAATTCACATCTTTGAAAAGCACTGTTCCATCATCGGCTGTTTTGCCAAGTCCCGCAATTTCCAATACCATATTTCCCGGTTCACGTTCTGGGGTGAAAATGATGCCCGGATATTTACGGGTAGAAGGTTGAATTTCCTCCACGTTGAGTTTCTCAAGCATTTTCTTACGGCTGGTGGCTTGTTTTGACTTGGCCACATTGGCACTGAATCGGCGAATAAATTCTTCCAATTCCTTGCGTTTTTCGTCCGATTTCTTGTTTTGGTTTTGTTGCTGACGCAATGCCAACTGGCTCGATTCGTACCAGAATGAATAATTTCCAGAGAATTGTTGCACTTTTCCAAAGTCAATATCCACGGTGTGGGTACTTACTGCATCCAGAAAGTGACGGTCATGCGATACTACCAAAACTGTGTTTTCGTAGTTGGCTAAATAATTTTCCAACCACATTACAGTGTCCACATCCAAGTCATTAGTCGGTTCATCAAGAAGTAAGTTGTCAGGTTTTCCGAACAATGCACGGGCCAAAAGCACACGCACTTTTTCCATTCCGCTGAGGTCTTTCATCAATTGATAATGCAAATCTTCCTTTATTCCTAAACCACTAAGTAACGAGGCAGCATCACTCTCGGCATTCCATCCGTTCATTTCAGCAAACTTTTCTTCCAATTCAGAAGCACGAATACCGTCGGCATCCGTAAAATCTTCTTTCAGATAAATGCTGTCTTTTTCATCTTTTACTTTCCAAAGCACACTGTGACCCATCATCACGGTGTCAATTACCGTCATTTCATCAAATTCAAAGTGGTCTTGTTTTAAAACTGAGAGTCGTTCGCCAGGTCCAAATAGAATTGTACCTTTTGTAGGATCTAAATCGCCGCTGAGGATGCGGATAAGTGTAGATTTTCCGGCACCGTTGGCGCCAATTATGCCGTAGCAATTGCCAGCAGTAAATTTGAGATTTACATCTGAGAATAATACGCGTTTGCCAAATTGAATGGCGAGATTTGAGACGGTAATCATTAAAAAAGGTTTGAAAGGTTTGAAGAATTTGAAAGGTTTGAAAATTTCGTAGCGTACAACCGCTTTTCTGCGGTTTGACGCGTTGATTTGATTTTGCGTTTCAACTATTATTAAATGAAGAATAGAACCAGCTTGTTTTTCAAACCCGTTCTATTCTAAAATGACTAATTCATGAGTATGAATTAAGAATTATAAATTGTGAATTACTTTATTATTCCCAATTTGCGGGCATCTCTTGATATTTTTTCAATCGATTCGTCAATTTGGTCGAAAGTGTGAGTGGCCATCAACGAGTAACGAATGAGTGAATCTTCAGAAGGTACTGCAGGTGAAACAACTGGATTTACAAATACACCGTCATCCATCAACATGCGTGTCAATTTGAATGTGTTGGTGTTGTCGCGTACAAAAAGTGGAATAATAGGCGTTTCCGTAGGTCCGATTTCAAATCCAGCCTTCAGGAATCCAGCTTTTGCTCTTGCGGTATTAGCCCACAAAGCATCTTTGCGCCAAGGTTCGTCTGCCATTACATCCAAAGCCGCCAATACACAACCTGTTGAAGCTGGTGTAATGGATGCGCTGAAAATTAATGTGCGTGAATTATGTTTTAAATAGTTGATGATATTTTCGTCGGCAGCAATAAATCCACCAATGGTTCCCAGTGATTTGCTGAAAGTTCCCATGATTAAATCTACATCGTCGGAAACTCCAAAATGTTCGCAAATTCCAGCTCCCGTTTTACCAAAAACACCCAGTGAGTGAGCTTCGTCAACATATATAGAGGCATTGTATTTTTTCGAAAGAGCAACGATTTCTGGTAATCTGGCAACATCACCTTCCATACTGAAAACGCCGTCTGTTACGATTAATTTCAACTTGTCAGGCTCGCATTTTTTGAGAATCTTTTCCAACGAATCCATATCGTTGTGACGATATTTTAACTGTTTTGAAAATGAAACTCGTTTTCCTTCTATAATCGAAGCATGGTCGTATTCATCAAAAATCAAATAATCTTCGCGTCCTGTTACACACGGAACAACTCCTGAATTTACAGTAAAACCAGTAGCATAAACCAAAGCTGATTCTTTATGAACCAATTTCGCCAATCGTTCTTCCAATTCAATGTGAATGTCTAAAGTGCCATTCAGAAACCGCGAACCAGCACATCCAGTTCCGTATTTTTCAATTGCTTTAATTGAAGCTTCTTTTAATCGAGGGTGATTTGTAAGTCCAAGATAACTATTTGAACCAAACATTAAAACAGGTTTTCCGTCTATTTGTACAACTGTATCTTGATCAGATTCAATGGCTCGAAAATAGGGGTAAAGACCATTAGCCTTAGCTTGTTGGGGCGCATCGTATTGTCCCAAAACATTACTTAATAGACTCATATTAAAAATAAGTGTTTGTAATTAAAAACGGCTGCAAAGATACAGTTTTTTTGTGGAATATTGAAAGTGTTTTGATTCTTAAACTATAAATGTCTACTTTTGTAATTCCATTTTACACATAAAATTCAGGTGAACAAACTAATAGACTTTAAATCATTGCCTTTGCGAGCTGCAAAATGCGAGCCTGAATGGAAGCGTTTTCAGGTAAAAAACAAAAAGAAACTTGAAGGAATGGATTTGCAGGTTCATGCTCTTCACAATAAAATTTCCCAGCGTACTGATTGCTTGTCATGTGCCAATTGTTGCCGTTCTCTTGGCCCGAGAATTACCGATAAAGATTTGGAACGTATGGCCAAAGCTTTAAGAATCAAAGCTTCAGATGTTATTTTAAATTATCTCCGTATCGACGAAGATGGCGATATGGTTTTTAAATCAATGCCTTGTCCGTTTTTGGGAGCCGATAATTATTGCTCCATTTACGAATCACGCCCCAAAGCCTGCCGAGAATATCCGCATACCGACCGCAAAAAGTTCTTTCAGATTTTTAATTTGTCCATTAAGAATGCGTACACTTGCCCAATTGTGTTTGACGTGTTGGAGGAATTGACAAATAAACCGTAATATATACAAGGAATTTGAACTAACTGATTTCAAATATCAAAGCAAATGTTTTATTCTTTACTTCTTTCTATAAGCTACTTGCTACCCACTATCTTCAATTCTACCCTTCTGTTTTTTGCTCTGCCAGATTCTGCATCGTTTTTAGCCACAGGTTTAGTTTTTCCATAACCAAACATGTTCAAATTTTTGGCAAGACATCCTTCGTTGACTAAAAAATTTCTCACAGCTGTAGCTCTGTCCATCGATAAACTCTGGTTTTTATTGTCATCGCCCATAATATCGGTATGTCCCATAATTTCAATTTTAAGCTGGTTGGCAATGATAACTTTGGCGGCAAGCTTCAATTCCAGTTTTGCATTTTCAAGCAATTCAAAAGAAGCTGTATTGAATAGCAAATTGCTTAATGGTAATAAATTGCCTTTTTCGGTAAGGTCTTTGTAGGCCGTCAAATTTATGTTTGTGTCAATGTGCGTCGGCTTTTTCTGGTTACGCAAATCCACATCTGTTTTTACGGGAAAGTATTTTTCATGTTCAATATAATAACGATAATTTTTCCCTACTGGCAACACAATGAAGAAATTGCCATCGGTTGGGTCACTTTTCGATTGCCCAATTTCTTCGCCAGTGTCAATGTCTTTCCACCTAATTTCAACACTTATTGGTTGATTATTCTTGTCAAGTATTTTACCCGAAACAGTTACTACCGGGTTGGGTTGCAGTTCTTTGGGTAGGTTTAAGTAAAATATATCAAAATTGTGACCATTTTCATTACTCTTCGCAAAATAAGCCGTTTGCCCATCAGTTGTTATTTTGTAGCCCCAGTCCGACGATTCAGTGTTTATTTCTTTCCCTAAATTTATTGGTTCGCTCCAGCAATTCCAACAACTATCGGAAAGTCGTGTTGATTTGTACACATCCAACTCACCTAACCCGCCATGCCCATCGGAGCTGAAATAGAGCGTTTTCATGTCGGGATGCAAAAATGGCATTCTGTCGCAGAATCGGGTGTTGATTACGGGTCCCAAATTGATCGGTTCGCTCCATTTGTTTGATTTATTGAGCAATGAAACATATATGTCGGAAAAATACTGATTTCCACCATGGAAAGTTTCTGAAGGATTGTTTTCCGAAAACAAGTTGTAGCCTCCTTTTTTCGTTGAAGCGAATAACAAGGCTTTTCCATTGCTCGAAATCATCGCATCAGCTTGCCAGTTGGATGCATTTATGTTTTTGGGAAAAGCAACGGCTTCGGTCCAGCCTTTTGCCGATTTATCGGAATGCAATATTTTTCCTGACTTAAAAAGTAACATCGATGTGCCATCTGCCGAGACGCTTAAGGGCGCATCATTCGATTTTTTGACGGATAGTGCTTTGATTATTTCGGCGGGTTGCCAATCACCATCTTTTTTTTGCGAAACAAATATATCTTCGCCGCCAACATTGTCTGTTCTGTCGCGACCACAAAAATACAAGGATTTATCATCGGCTGCAATTACTGGTGCGTATTCTCCTCCTGTGTTAGTATTCACTACATTACCTATTGGATTTATTTTAATTGATTTATCGGTCTTCTTCTCCAGAAGAACCTTCAAATCACTAATTTCTTTGTTCGATTTCCCGAAAAATGGAACATAAAGCTTAACTGTACGCAATGCCTCTTTCCATTTTTTTTGATTCAAATCTAGTGAAATCATTCTTTGTAAAGCCACGAAAGCTTTTTCGCGAGGAGCCGCCAAACGAATGTATGCATCAAATTTCAAACTTTCTTTTGGATTAAACGGCAAGTGCAACATCAGCTTTCTAGATAAATCAACCATTTCATAATCAGTGGTTTTAAGCTTTGAGAGCGAATCATCCTTGTACTTTTTGTAAAATAAATCCAAAGTCATCTTTTCACCGTCACTTGTCATCAATTGGTGCAAAACCAGTAACATTTCTTCTCTTCTACTTCCGATTGCATTGTCCACAAAACATTGCATTGCATCAATATTTTTTGTTTTTTCGGCAAAAGAATATATACTGTCGAGCGCTACAGATTTCCATGAATTATTGGGGAACTTTTCGCAGAAAGCCTTAAATCGCAGCCAATTGCCACCGCGGGAAGTATTGTCAATAAATTGCTTCTCTTCAAATATTTTAAATGCTTGATTATATTGTGTACTTGCAGGATATTCTTCAGTAAATTTGCGGAAAGACTCCGAAGTATTCAGTTTTTTGGCTTCATTATAAGCCAGATTGTAAATTTTTATCAAAGCCTGATTTGTCTGTTTTGCTTGGGGATAATCATTTACAAACGCTTTGTAAAACAATATACTATCAGCTTTTAGTGCATTTGCGTAAGCAATACTGTCTCTTTTGTCTATTGCCAGTTGATATTGTGGGGCTTTGGTATATCTGGCAACAAATGACTGATAGGATTCCAAAGTATTGCTCGAACTAACCAATTGGTAAGCAAGGCTATCTCTTATTGTTGTAGCTTTTTGGTGATAAATTGAAGGTGCGGTTTTGTAATAATCTATGTATTTGTTGTATTTTGCAACTGTATTTGTTTTCAAAGCATCTTCCAACGCCAACCGACAAATATGTTCGTTGAAATTTTCAAAAACAGCCAGATTAATCGGAATTTTATTCAGGTTTTTAATAACTCGTTCTTCTTTATTTTTGACAAATAATTGTTTTGATTTTGTTAAATACTTGTATGCTTTTTCTGTGTTATAACGTTTGTAGTTAGGTTCAATTAATAACATTGCCATGGCATAATTCATCACAATATCATCGTATTTGTCATACAATTCGTTCGAAATAAGTTTCTCTGCTTTTTGAAAATTATTCTGTTTAATCAAATCAAGGTATTTGTTTTGTCCAAAAAAAGAACTTTGCACAAAAAATAAAGCAAATACTAAAGCTATTATGGTTTTAATTGATAGATTCATATTTTTGGTATAGCTTTGTTCTCAATTGATAAATATCGGGTAGTGATATTTTTAGGTGGTAAAAATAGTAATTATTTTAAACATACCAATTGTTTGACCAGAACTTATACTTAAAATTGTACTTGTAGTATTGCAATGACTGTGAAACTAGATAATTAATTACTTACATTTGCACAGAAAATTTTAAACTTTAAAATGAAAAAATCAGTAATTCTCATTCACTTTTTGTTTTTTTCTTTAGCTGTAGTTTTCAGTCAACAAGCCAGTTTAAATTCACACTTGGAGTTGCCTTATATCACAAAAAATGATGTAGTTGTGAAGCATCTTGGATATACTTTGTCGTATAACGAAAAGTACGAGCAAGCCAATTGGGTGGCTTACGAACTCACCGCCAACGAAACTGATAAAATAGTGGGACGTTCCAATGATTTTAGACCCGATACCGAGGTGCGAACTGGTTCTGCCGATAATGCCGACTATATAAACTCGGGCTACGACCGCGGACATTTAGCGCCAGCAGCAGATATGGGTTGGAGTGCACAAGCCATGCAAGAATCGTTTTTTTACAGCAATATGTCGCCGCAAACACCCAGTTTTAACCGCGGTATCTGGAAGCGGTTGGAAGAACAAGTGAGGCAATGGGCAGCTGATAATCATGCAATTTATGTGGTGACAGGTCCCGTTTTGAAACCCAATTTACCAACCATTGGACACGACAAAGTAGCGGTGCCCAATCATTATTACAAAGTGATTTTGGATTATACCCAGCCCGAACTGAAAGGCATTGGTTTTATTATGCCCAACACATCCTCCACTTTATCCATTAGTAACTATGCAGTTAGCATAGATAGCGTAGAAACAGTGACCGGAATTAATTTCTTTCCAGCCTTGCCCAACGAATTAGAACGAAACCTCGAGAAATCACTGTGCTTGGAATGTTGGTCGTGGAATGCTACTCCAAGCCACAGCTCTAAAAGTGTACGTTCAACAAGCGGTTCTGTACAATGTAGTGGCATCACCAAAGCGGGAAATCGCTGCAAGAGAATGACAAAAAGTAATTCTGGAAGATGCTCACAGCACGAAAATCAGTGATTCTTTTTAAATACAATCCGTTTGTTTAAAAAAAACGACAATTATATTTAAAGTCATATGATCAATAGTTCGTTAAAAAATATTTAACATTATGCGGCAATAGTGCCGTACAAAAGAAGTTCTTTGACATTCTGGTTATTTTTGAGTACGTTTGCTTTAATAGCAAACATGCAAATAAATCTTTCTAAT
>Ga0247844_1002667_pt1 | contig 28511 bp, 27 predicted proteins | sample LaCtaG_FD_192421 | JGI IMG/M metagenome (GOLD analysis project Ga0247844, IMG submission 192421) | Freshwater microbial communities from meromictic Lake La Cruz, Castile-La Mancha, Spain - LaCruzMarch201714.5m_1 | ecosystem: Environmental > Aquatic > Freshwater > Lake | place: Spain: Castile-La...
TGGAATTCCCCAAATTTTAGTGACACTTTCTTAAGCGAATTTTGTTAATAATTTATACTTCTCTGGACTTAAATATCCAAGTGAAGAATGACTTCTTTTTTTGTTGTACCAAATTTCAATGTATTCAAATACTAAACTTTTTAATTCTCTCTCTGTTGAATAATTGCTCCGATAAATCCATTCCTTTTTCAGTGAAGCAAACCAAGACTCCACATAGGCATTATCATAACAATTTCCCCGACGTGACATACTAGGTTTTATATTTTTATTTTTCAAAAAATTTCTATAAGCTTCACTTGCATACTGTGACCCTCTATCAGAATGGAAAATGACTTCAGCATCTGGTCCTACTTTTCTCATTGCTGAATCTAGTGCTCTTAATACTAGTCCAGTCTCAAGACTTTCTCCCATGGACCATCCAACTACTTCACGATTATAAAGATCCATTACAATTGCCAAATATATAAATCTTGATCCCAATTTTAAATAAGTTATATCTCCTGCTAAAACTTTCCCTGCTGCCATTGGGAGAGAATGTTCGCTTTCAACTTTAAATAGCCTAGGTGCTATAGGGTCATGATGATTTGAATCAGTTGTCTGAACTCTATATTTCTTTTTAAGCCTGGCATTAAGTTTCATTTCAGACATATATTTTGCCACTGTATTTTCACTGATCGAAATTCCTTGGGAAATTAATTCTTGATGTATCCTTGGGGAACCATAGGTTTGCTTGCTCTCCTTAAAAATGGCCTTTATGTGAGTCAGTATTTTTTCCTTAATTTCAATTTTTTTTAGTTTCAAATTGTTCTTCCAAAAATAATAGGAACTTGGTGAGACTGAAAAATAGCGACACAAAAACCTTATTGGAATTTTAGAATTTAGGATTTTTATCATTTGAAATCTCCCAGTTGGTCCACTGAGAAAATCGCTGTGCTTTTTTTTAGAACTTGATTGATTTCTTTTAAGTATCCATTTTCCTTGCTTAGGCGTCTGACTTCTTTTTCCAAATCAGAATAAGATTTTCCCTCTAAAGATAACTTTGGATAAGTCGGGTGAAATTTAGTTTTCCACTGTCTAATCTGAGATTCATTAATTCCTAGGTCACTTGCTGCTTGTGAATTACCTACTTTTTTAGCAAGTTCAACTGCCTCTTTTTTAAACTCTAGGCTAAACTGACGTTTGATTCTTTTGACTTTTTCTTCCACGATTTACTCCTCCCAAAGGGCTTAAACCGCTTAACCGAAAGTGTCCAGTTATTTTGGGGAAGTCCAAATTATAGATTTCATGGAAAATATAATTTTGAATATTTAGATCAACCAAATTCTTCGGATTCTAAGCGCAGGTTCAACTATGATTTGATTGGGGATATTGCAGGGGGAACAATTAAAGTAGGTGGAGGACTTGAATCAAAACAAAAACATGAAGCGGCTAAATACAAAACCTTAACATTCAAAGATAAAAAGTATTTCAAAACATTAGACTTGGGAGACGTCTTTTACAATAACAATGGTACTAGTAGTTTAATCCCGGACATTTCTGCAACTAATGGAATAAAAATAGATACCAGAGAAAGAGAACAAGGAGCAAGTATTAGTTCCAATGTTAACGGTCAAACACTTCCAGGAACTGAAGTAGAATTATATCGAAATGGTGCTTTTTTAGGAAATAAGATTGTTGGTGAGGACGGACGCTATGTTTTTGAAAATATATTGGCCGCAGGTGGAGATAACATCCGTGTAAAGTTTTTCTTTACAGATGGTTCTATAGACGAAAAAAACTTTAAAGTTGCTGATGATAATGCCCAACTATTGGAAAAAAATGAATCAGAAGTACAATTATTTTCAGGTGAATTTAATGACATCAGATTTTCATTGCTTAACTATCGATATGGTTTATCAGAACGGATTTCTACAAGTTTAAAAGTGGGACAAGTTTCTGAAAATTCAAACAGACAAGGAATTGATAACTCAATTAATGATAGACCTTTTATACTTTCTGATGTGGTGAGCTTACCCTTTAAATCATTAAATGTAGGAGCCGAATCTTTAATTTCTGAAAAAGATTTTGATTACTTGATAAAAATGAATACAACCATTTTAGATCCAAATATTATTAATTTTCAATATAGACATGCACCAAGTACAAGCCCACTTTTAGTCTTTCGAAATAGTTTTGAAGGAACGAGCTGGAAAATCAATCATGGACTAAATATTTGGCGATTTCAGGTTTCTGATTTTTACCAAAAAACGGAAACAACGAGAAATTCCGGTTTAAAAATTACTGGTTTTGTTACTTCCAATACAAATTTATTTGTGGATGCCACAAGAGATATAATTATTAATCAATCAGAAACAGAACAAATTAAAGGCGGCTTCCGATACAGACTAAATGATAATACCAACATTCAATTTTCTCGAGATTGGCTTGAACCTTCGAGGGCCATCAACTTGGCCTTTAATGTGCAAGGAGGTCTTGATACTCCTTGGAATGCAAAAATAATTTACAACAAACCTGACGAAGGGAATGCATCATACACTGGACAAGTATCATACACTTTGTCACGAAGATTAACGCTTCAGTTATTGGCCTCAGATGACAAATTTGGGTTTCAAATTAGTTACGCGGATCTTGTTTCGCAAAAGCCAGGTCCTAAGTACAATGAAGATTTTGGATCTGGAACAGTGAGTGGACGAATTTTATCACCAGTGGATTCAAAAGGAAATTTTTTCCCCATTGTTGATGCAATCGTTACTGTTGATGGAAGATCAACAAGAACAAATGAAAATGGATATTTTGAGTTATCTGGAATTTCTCCTTACCGAAATGTGGAGTTCAAAGTTGATCCTATGGGAATGGATGTAAGCATGGCCCCTAAAAAAGCCCATGAGATTATGTATTTTAGACCAGGAACCCATATTGAATATAATCCGGAGTTAATAAATACCGTAGGTCTTGATGGTTTAATTATACTTTCCGATGGGCAAGCGTTGAGTCCGAACATGTCAATTGATGTTAAACAGGTTGATCGCGACGAAATTTTGCAAAGTGTATTTATTGAAAGCGATGGGTTCTTTGTGATTGAAGGGCTTGGCCCAGGGGAATATATCTTAGAAATAGTGGATTCTTCTAAAAAAATTATGACGCAAACAAAACGTATAAGTGTAAATGAAGGGGATGTATGGATCAAAAATGTAACTTGGAATCTGAAATAATAAATCTAGAATGGCCCCGTAAGATCAGACATTTTTTGCAAATCTGTATTTTGTCCTTAACAAGTAAAAATCAAAATTTTAAGCTCCAAAAAATTCATGAATACAAAAGAAACTTGAGGGGCAAACCATCAACAGCCATTCTCATACTGAACACTTTTAAAAATGGCCTGTATTATAAAAAAAATAAGCAGAAACTCATTAAAAATCATTTTATTGATATCTGGCCAGGATATGACACTTTTATTTGGCATTGGCTTCATTTTATAAAATGTGTAAATCCTTGTTTTTTATATCTAAAACCTAATACTTAAAACCTAAAACCATATTTCACATAACATTTTATTAAATGAAATCTTGAAATTTTCACTAGATTTCAAAATAGATTAAACAAATAAACAAGAGGTTTTTATGAACGTTTTGAAATTAATGGCCATCATGGGATTATCTTCAATGATATTTTTAGGAAAGGCGCAGGCTGGTAGTGCACGTTGCGATTGTTACATAGAAAAATCAAAAGGATATTTTGTTAGTACTTTCCATAGTAATGTTACTGGTCCAGGTAAACCTAAAAAGTGTGAAAATCGATGTAGAGATTCATTAAGCTACTTGGATAGTGATTTTAAAGAAGTACCTGGGGCACATTGGGACTTTCTATCCAGCCTCCGAAACCAGTTAAATCGTAATCTTAATCATTTTTACGATAATTCTCAAAAAAAATCAGTTAAAGATGTCTTGTGTAAGGATCAAAACACAATATCATTTAAAAGCTATGTATTTGCGGGTGTTAATTCTGAAAGGAAAGGTAAAATATTTTTTAATGAAAATTTGTGCGAATATTTTGATTAGTAGTGTTAACAAGTCTCTAGGAATTAATAGCTAGTAAAAAAATAAACTAACAAGCTAAGAGACAAAGTAGCGAAGAGACTAAGAATTTAGTGTATTCACGTTTGCAAAAGATAAATAAAATTTTTGGGCCATTGGAATCTTCCATGGGCCATGTATTTTATAAGCCACACCTCGAATACCGCCAAGATCTAGGACTTTCTTAGACAATTTAGGATATTTTTTTTTAGCTGTTTATTGATTTCTGACTAATCAGATTCAGTGCTTCAATAGAATTTTTTAAATTCTTCATCTTATTAAAGCTCGGGAAAGTCGTGGGTATGGCCCACAGGAATCCTTAGATTTGAATTTTAATATTTTAGAACTCTAGGAATAGGTTTTAAATTTTTAGAACTCATGGGAAATATATTACCTGGTCTAAATCCGGTGGAAATTTAATAATTCTCACACTTTTTTCAAATTAACTCTTACTGGTGGAGGTGAATCCTCATCATGGCAGAGTTGTGAGTTTTGTGTTGCGTGCTGAGTGTTGTGAATTGTGAATTGTGAGTTGTGAATTGTGTGGCGTTTCAAATTTAAAATGAAAATTAAAAATGAGAGTAATTCTCTTAGAATCTGCTTTGATCACTTTTTTTAGAATGAGAATAAATATTTAATTTCACTAATGTAATGTCCAATTTTTCTTTTCATTTCCTCTAGGATAGTGATTTTTTTTTACTAAGTCGGCTCAGATTCTTTTTATCTTTTTACTTAAATTAGCCCCCATTTTAGAGGTCAAATTTTAATCAATAAATAGATATATAATGAAAGAAAAATTGGAGAAAAAAATGAACTACAAACATTTCTATTAAAGCTGTATGCCTCGGTGTAGTTGATGGTAAATATATTCTGCAAGTAAAATATGATTTTGAATCTTCTCATTTCATAGAAGCGGTTGAAAAGCGAGTTAATCTTAAAATGGATGATAAATTAGTTTTAAGTGATAACAATGTGGATAGGCTTTTGCATTCTGCTAGAACATTAAAAAATAGAACGTATTATTCAGCTTCTGAAACTACTCCTACTTCTGAAAGTGACACTATTATAGCAACCGTTAGCACCTACTATTTAACTATGGAACCAGAATATATTGAAGGTAAGGTTATTAATGCATTAACTAAAAGCGAAATTCATTTCAAGGCAAATCTTTAACTCAAATTTTATATTGAGTTAGCTAAAAAAATAGTTTACTTCATTATCCTCTAGTTTTTTGATGAACAGAGATCGAACAGATTCTAAAAGATTAAGTAATCATAGGGTCTTGATAAAATATCAAGACCCTATGATTATTTATTGACGCCCTTAAGGCAACGACAAGCTTTCGGGACATTGTAATTGTCCGATCACCGCTTGTCTTATTTTTTTATTTTTAAAAAAATTTTACGCCAAAGAAGCGTGAAGAACCAAGAACCACGGTGGTTCGTCCCGTGGAGGATATGGTGGGACCAGTAGGACTTGAACCTACAACCGCCCGGTTATGAGCCGGGAGCTCTAACCAGTTGAGCTATAATCCCATGAAAGAAAAAATTTAAGAATAATTAAAACTGGAATTGAAGTAACACCCCATTTAAACTGAAGTGGAATTTTTTGTAAATGTTTTAGAGGTGTTATTGTGCAAAAATTATTTGTTGTGACTGGCGGAAATGGCTACATTGGATCTCATTTTTGTCGTTTGGTGGTCGAAAAAGGTTATTTACCACTTATTATCGATGATTTTTCCACTTCGCCAATTAAGCCTACCCATCAATTTGGCGAATTTTATCAGGGCAAAATTAGTGATCCTGAAATTTGGAATAAAATTGCTAAAAGAGGAAATATTGAAGCGGTTTTTCATTTTGCTGCTCGGGCATTAGTTGGAGAAAGTGAAGATAAAAATAAACACTGGGATTATCTCGATACCAATGTTTCACAAACAATTAAAATGCTCGAAGAAATATCAAAAAATAAAATTAAGAATATTATTTTTAGTTCTAGTTGTGCCACTTTTGGATTAACAAAAGAGAGTAAAATTTCTGAAAATCATCCACAAAATCCTGTGAATACCTATGGATTTTCGAAATATCTGGTGGAGCAAATATTAAAGGATCTGGCTCGAAAAAAAATGCTTCGTTCAGTTGTATTGCGTTATTTTAATGCTTCCGGTGCTTCTCACGATGGACTACTTGGTGAAAATCATGATCCTGAAACTCACCTGATTCCCAACGTCATTAAAAGTATTTTAAATAAAAATAAAACTAAAAATACATTACAAGTTTTTGGAAATAATTTTCCCACAAGCGATGGAACATGCATTAGAGATTATATTCATGTGGAAGATCTGGCACTAGCACACTGGAAAGCCTATGAATACTTATTAGAAAATCAGAATATGTATTATGATGATTTTAATTTAGGATCTGAGTCTGGTACAAGTATTTTAGAGTTAATCGCCATAATGGAGAAGGTGGTCAGTGAAAAAATACAATATGAAATTAAACCTCCTAGAGAGGGAGATCCTCCAATACTTGTTAGCGATAGTCGCAAGGCAAGGTCTCTATTAAAATTTATCCCTAGTAAATCCATTGAGAATTCTTTAGTAGATGCATACAATTATCTGAAGAAAGGAATGCTATGAAATTTGTTAAATACAATGCTGCAGGTAATGATTTTATTGTTACAAAAGAACTTTTAAATAAAGAGGAAATTATTAAATTTTGCCATCGAAATTTTGGTATTGGCGCCGATGGAGTGATATTTGTTGAGGCATTTGAGGAGGCAGAACGACTTGTTAACATCAGAATTTTTAATAGCGATGGTGGTGAAGCTTCCATGTGTGCCAATGGGACTCGTTCTGTGGCCCATTTTATCGCTGATAAATATTTTCATGGCATTACATCGCTTACCATGAAAACTTTGAGCGGTATTTATCGCTGTGACGTTAAAGATGGGGTGGTTTCACTTTCCATGCCTCGAGAAATTATTAGACAACTTACTGGAGCAAGTCACCTTCTTGCTGAGAGTGAAAAAGAATATTTTGTTAATACTGGTGTGCCCCATGCAGTTTATTTTGTGGAAAATGTAGAATTAATTGATCTTGCAAAAAAAGCGCCATTTATTAGATTTCACCCCTCATTTTCAAAGGGAATAAATGTTAACGTTGCCTCTTTTGATCCACATTTAAAAAATATGATTCACATGCGAAGTTATGAGCGTGGTGTTGAGGCCGAAACACTTTCCTGTGGTACTGGAGTCATTGCAACCGCCTTTGCTTGTCAAGAACTCTATGGTTTTAAAGATTCGATTCAAATTAAAACCAAAGGCGGAATTTTAGAAGTGGATATTGGCGAAAAGTATTTAACCTATGGGGGAAAAGTTTTCGCTATTTATGATGGGGAGACAAAGTAAGTATTATATATTTATGATGTATAAGTTTTTTTTTCTGATTTTTGTTCTTTTTATTCAAAATTCAAATGCACTTTTAATCGGAGAAAAACTCAAATTTCAGTGGGTAAAATTTTATCTTGCCCAAAATGTTGCGGCGATGAATCGTGGTACAGAAGATGGAATCAGTTTTAGAGAACATATTAAAGTACTAGATTCTAAAGATAGTTTTATTGCACGAGCAGTGTGCATCAAAATATTGCCTAAAATTTCTTTTTGGAAAATTTATCGACTGCCAGAATCGAGCATGATGGAAGTTAATGATATTTATAATCTTGTTTCAATTAATCTCTCGGATACAAAACCTGGAATATTAGCTGAAGTGTTGACAGTTAATACTGATTTTCTTGCAAAGGAAAATTCAGAAGAACTTTTAAATATTACAAAAAAATAATATTTTAATTCTTTTCAGTATCTACTTCTACTTTTTCAGTCTTAACTTCATTTGTCGCAGTAGTTTCAGTGCCAGGAGGTTTGACTCTGAGAAGTTGTATATAAGCAGATACAGCTTTTAAATCATCGTCATTTAATTTTTGAATAAAAGGTAACATTGCTTCATTTTTTCTATTGCCATTTTTAAAGGCAATTAATTGTTCATAGGAATACCAGTCTCCTTGGCCAGCAAGCAGTGGTGCTTTTTTTTCAGGATTTCCCTGCCCTTGATCTCCGTGACATTGAATACATTGGCCTATTTCATGATAAATATCATGGCCTTTTTTAGTCATTGGATCATTTAGGTCGATGACTACAATATCAGAAACAACTTTTTTTTCTAGTTGCTCGCCTTCGCTGTGAAGGGCAGCAAGTTTGGCCTGTTCTTCCTCAAAATTTTTTTTAGATTTATCAAAACTTAAAAGGTTTAAGGGATTATTTGGCTGAAAACTAGTTTGATAACTCGTTAAATAAAATAAAAAAATAAAACAACTAATGCCTAATAAAAATAAAATGATTCTTTTTCCCATATGAGAAAACCCTTAATAAAAAAAGTCTGATCTAAGAAGAAATTATAAACAATGATTTTCAGTATTCAAAGAGTGATTTGAGGTTGTATTCACTATTCATTTTATTGAGATGAGTTAAATTGATTAGGAATAATCCACCGTTGACTTCTAGGCCTGCCTTACTACAAAGTTCATGGGCAGCTCGGTAAGTTCCCCCAGTTGCAAGGACATCGTCAGCAATAATAATTTTTCCCTTTGGGATGCTAGTGGAAATTTCTAATGTGTCTTCGCCGTATTCCAGTTTGTATGTATGGGAGATAACTGGTGGAGGAAGTTTGCCTTTTTTTCTAATGGGAATAAATCCCTTTTGGTGTCTATCAGCAAGGGCAGAAGCCATGATAAAACCTCTGGATTCAATTCCAGCTATAAAATCAATTTCATCCCAATTGATTAATAGTGAAAGTGCATTGATTGTCTCATGGAAATATTCTCTTAAAAGAGGAGAGATATCCTTGAAACTCACGCCAGGTTTGGGAAAGTTATCAATATTAACAATAGAATTTCTTAACTTTTCAACCATAATTTTTTCATTTTATTTTTATTACAACTTTCTCACTGGATAATGGGCCAACCTTGCTTCCAGTGGGCCGTTAAAAAGGATCCATTTTTTATCGGGCCTAAGTGAGATTCTTTTTAACAAAGAAAAATTTGAGGAGAAAACAAAGGCTCGAGTTTCATCATAATCATGTTTCCATTTTTCGCCTAAGGAAAAATAAAGATTTTCTAAATATTCTGTCTCGCCTGCATTTAATCTTTCTCCATAGGGAGGATTAACTAAAACTAATTTTGGTCCTCGTTCAGGAGTGTACTTTAAGCAATCCATCTTTTTTACTTCAATGGATTTTTCAGCTCGAAGTAGTTGTCTAATTTTCTCAGTAAAATGGACTGACTGATCATCGATATCAATTCCTAGAAGGCGTATTTTTTTTGAATTATTTGCTTTCACTAGTGAGGTTGTTGTATCGGCTTCAAAAATAGGGCTGGAGAGTTCCCAATATTTTTTCATCAGGATATTAAAATTATCAATTAAGTAGGCATCTTTTTTAAACCATTCAAGATTTTGGAAGGCCCAAATTTCATCGTGGGTTTTTTGGTAAAGATCTAATCTAAAGGCCGATGGAGGAAGGCTTTTGGCCCACATATAGGCTTCCATGAGAAGTGTTCCACTTCCGCACATGAGATCAATGAATTGTTCACTATAGGGTTTCCATTCAGTGAGAAGAACAAGGCCAGCTGCTAAGTTTTCTCGAAGTGGTGCAACAGCTCCTCTAGCTAGTGGCCTATAGCCGCGATCGGAAAGTGGGTCACCACATAAATCTAAAAGTATGGAAACTTCGATGATTTCACTACCTTCTTCCTTTGGATAAGTAAGGTGGCAGTGAATTGTAACTTTTGGATGTTCTGTATCCACTGTGGGTCGAACTCCTAAATCGGATTTAAATCGATCTACAATTCCATCTTTAACAATTTGAGAGACATAAAGTGTATTGGAAAAATCAGCAAAAAGGTGAAAGTGAGTTTTTTTTGAAGTTGTCGTTATTATTTTAAAAGATGATTGAACGTCAAAAATCGCTTTCCACTTAATATCTCTAGATCTTCTATAGAGATCATTAATTTTACCAATTTTAAAGGAGTAGTATTTTTTAAAAACTCGACTTGCTATTCTGCTTGTAAAAATGAGTTCAAGGGCCTTTTCATTATAGGCTTCAAATTCAACTCCACCTTGAGCTAGTTTGGTGGATTTTACCTGGAGTTGTTGAATTTCTTTTTCTAAAAGTGGTTCTAGTCCAGGAGGGCAGGATGCAAAAAAATCTAATTTATGTTTTTCAATATGATCAAAGGGAAGTGGGCGCAAATTTTTAGGAGAAGTTTTAGGAGTTGATACAGGTTTTGATGCAGGTGGTGGTGGATTAGTTTTCATAAGCTCACCATAGGGCAATTTGCAGCTGTTCGTCGCTAAAATCTTTTTGGAAATTTAAGGCCCGTGTAATTAATTCTTGGTAGCTATCTAATTTATTGGGGGTAATTTTTGCAATATTAAATCTAAAAATTCTCCAGAGTGCTATTGATAAAAGTCCTAGGTTAATGGAAAAACCCATGAGACTTTTTTCAGTTTCAGATAATGGACGAATATGTTGATATCCATTAAGAAATGATTTGATGAGATCTAGATTGAGATTTTGATTTTTATGGCAACTTCCAGAGAGACTAATTCCTAGATCAAATAAAAAATTTCCAAGACCTGCCTGTTCAAAATCTAACATGATAGATATGTCATTATTCCTATCAAAAAGGGCATTATCAAAGTAAAAATCGCCATGAATAATGCCACTAGCAAGGGTATTTTTTGCATTTAAATATATTTGTTTTTTTTCGAGATTAAGCAATTTAAAAAATGCCTCTTTAAAATCCTTAGGACAGTGAGCGGAAGTTTCTTGAAAATGATTGATGTCTTCGAGATCAAAGCCAACAGTGCGAGCGCTTCTTATTGGAATATTTTTTTTGTTTATGGTAGTTGATTTTGATAAAGAAGCTTGGTGTAGTGCTGCTAGGATTTTTCCTTGCTCAAAACAACTTTGAGTTGTTGGAAAAGCAATCACTGATCCGGGAAAACGAGGACTAATTGTTCCGTGCCAGGAATGAAGTCGATAGACTAGATCTCCTGTTTTCGTTTTAAGTGGGTAAGGGCTGTGTTTAAAACCAATTTCTTTTAATTGAAGAAGAATTTTTTGTTCTCCCATTAATTGATCAAACTGTTTGTCATTAGCAATTTTAAGTATAATTTCACTTTGGTCCTCAAGTATCGCTATATAGTTAGTATTTGAGATCCCATGTCCAACGGGTTCTAATTGAATACACTTAGGCAAATCATAGAGTTCTAAGATACTATTTGCTTCGTTAAGGCTAATTTTGGTATATTGTGCCATGGGAAAATCCTTAAAAAATATTCTCATTAAATTTAGTTTTAATAATAATTAATTAAAATTTCAGTTTTTTTGATCATGCAAGATATTAAACACAATTACATTCGGATGAAGGAGTCCACATGAAAGCAACAGATTACACTCAGGCTTCAAACAAACAAGTCTTATCCTATAAAGTTAAAGATATTACTTTAGCAGATTGGGGTAGAAAAGAAATGAAACTAGCTGAAGCAGAGATGCCAGGACTTATGGCCCTTCGTCAGGAATACGGAGCAACTAAACCTCTTAAGGGAGCAAGAATAGCTGGGTGTCTCCATATGACCATTCAAACGGCAGTTTTAATTGAAACACTTAAGGAATTGGGAGCGGAAGTTTCCTGGTCATCCTGTAATATTTTTTCTACTCAGGATCATGCAGCAGCGGCGGTGGCAGCGGCAGGTATTCCCGTTTTTGCTTGGAAGGGAATGACTGAAGTGGAATACGATTGGTGTATTGAACAAACACTTTTTCATTTTAAGAACAATGAACCTCTCAATATGATTCTTGATGACGGTGGAGATTTAACAAATATCGTTCTCAATAAATATCCTGAAATTGTTAAAAATTTAAAGGGAATTACTGAAGAAACAACTACGGGAGTTTTAAGACTTTATGACCGAATGAAAGCAAATACACTTCCCGTTCCTGCCATTAATGTTAATGACTCTGTTACTAAATCAAAATTTGATAATAAATATGGATGTCGCGAATCCTGTGTAGACGCTATTAGAAGAGCTACAGATGTGATGCTCGCGGGAAAAATTGCCGTTGTTGCTGGATATGGAGATGTGGGTAAGGGATCTGCAGCAAGTTTAAATTCTAATGGTGCACGAGTTATTGTAACTGAAATTGATCCGATTTGCGCGCTTCAAGCTGCAATGGATGGATTTGAAGTAAAAAAAATGGATGATGCTGTTAAAGAAGCTGATATCGTAGTAACAGCTACAGGAAATAAGGATATTATAGTCGGTCGCCATTTTAAGATGATGAAGGATAAAGCAATTGTTTGTAATATTGGACATTTTGATAATGAGATAGACGTAGCATGGTTGAATAAAAATTATGCTGGAACAAAAACTACAGTAAAACCTCAAGTTGATATTTATAACATCGAAGGCAAGGAAATTATTTTACTTGCTGAAGGACGTTTAGTTAATTTGGGTTGTGCCACAGGACATCCATCTTTTGTCATGTCTTCATCATTTACTAATCAAGTAATTGCCCAAATTGAGCTTTGGAATAATAAAGAAAAATATGAAAATAAAGTTTTTGTTTTACCAAAACATTTAGATGAAAAAGTGGCCATGCTGCATTTGAAAAAAATAGGTGTTGAACTAGAAACTTTATCTATTGATCAAGCAAAATATATTGGCGTTGAAGTAAACGGTCCATTTAAGAAACATGAATACAGATACTAAGATTTTTATTGCCTGTGATCACGCTGCCTTTGAAGAAAAGCAGATGATCATAGGCTATTTAAATTCCTTAAAAGGATACACAGTAGAGGATCTAGGAACACATACTAAGGATAGTGTTGCCTATCCAGTTTATGCTCAAAAGCTTTGTGAGACTCTTTTAAAAAATCAGAATCAGGATTCTTCTCGAGGGATTTTAATGTGTGGAAGTGGGATTGGCGTTTCCATGGCAGCAAATAGGTATAAGGGAATTAGAGCTGCCAGGTGTGTAACTGTAAATGATGCGAAGCTTTCCAGAGAACATAATAATGCGAATGTTTTATGTTTAGGATCTAGGATAAATAGTGTAGAAGAGCTAATCGCAATGACAAAGATTTGGTTACAAACAGATTTTTTAGGTGGACGGCATCAGGAAAGAGTAGATTTATTTTAAGAAGGTATAATTGCATGCAAGAAATGAAAAAAATTCAACACACTCACGATCATGATCTAACTCATTCAATGGTACATTACTTATTTGCCATACATAAATTAAAAGAAATCCATGGATATGCTAGAGTTACTGATATTGCTAAAACTTTAAATTTAACTAAAGGTAGTGTTTCAACTGCTCTTACAAATTTAAAGAAAAAAAATCTTGTTGTTGAAGATGAATCGAGATTTTTATCACTATCTGAAAAGGGGCACGAAGAAGTTCATTTAATTTTGGCCAATAGGACATTACTTTTTTACTTTTTTAAGGATGTGTTAAAAGTAGAAACGGAAGTAGCCTATAAGGATTCCTGTTTGATGGAACACTTAATGAGTCAAGAAACTCAAACTGCGCTTTTTAATTTTTTGAAGGCAAAGAAGGGAATGGACCCTGGTTCCACAATTGATTTATCAAAATTTGCTGGCATATCTGATTTTCAAGAAGGGCAAAAGGGCGATTCTCATTGGATGCCATTATCTTAATATTATAAATTTTATATAATAAAATTTACTATAATCTCGGTATATAATATCAATACTAGTAAATAATCTTCAATTAGGAAGACGAAAGCGAAACGACTGAGACTTGCTACTGCAAGTCCCAGGGAAGTGAGTCTGAAGTCTGAAGCTAGTGAAGGTTGTTTTATAGAATTGATATAACTAAAGGATTAATTATATGTCATATAAATATCTAACTGAACTATCTAGTCTTCCACATAACGCCATTCCATTTAATCAAATTAAAATTGCTGATCTTGTTCCTGCAATGGAGAGTTCTATTGTTGAGGCAAAAAAGAAAATAATAGATTGGAAATCATCAAATATTATTGATTACAAACATGTTATATTTGATTTTGAAGAGATTCAAAATTCTATTTCGGCAGTTGCTAATATTTTTTATAATCTTTATTCAGCCAATGCCACAGATGCGTTACAGGAAATTTCTGAAAAGTTTTCAGGTTTAATCACTCAATTTCAACATGAAATGACTACTGATGTTGAAATTTTTGGAAAAATAAAAAATCTCTGGGAAAAATCGAAAGAGTTAAATTTAACTTCAGAAGAAAAAAGAATTTTAGAAAAAACTTATGAGGAATTTACAAGAAATGGTGCACTCTTAAATGCAGGAGATAAAAGCAAATTAAAAGAAATTGACCAGGAGCTTGCACTTTTATCGCTCAAATTTTCCGATCAACTGCTCAAAGCGACGAAAAATTTTCAACTTCATATTGAAAATAAAAATGATCTTCTTGGATTGCCAGAATATTTTATTGAATCAGCAAAAAATGCTGCGAGTGCTCTTGATAAGAGCGGTTGGATCATCACCTTAGATTATCCAAGTTATATTCCCTTTTTAAAATTTTCTAAAATGAGGAATTTACGAGAAATTGTTTATAGAGCGAGCACAGAAAAAGCCACAGAAGGTGAAAATAATAATTTTCCTATCGTAAAGCAATTAATTCTTTTAAAAGTAAAACGAGCTAATTTACTTGGAAGAAAAACCCATGCTGATTTTGTATTAGAACAGAGAATGGCCAAAACTCCTGAGAAAGTTCTTCATTTTTTAAATCAATTTTATGAACGTGCGATGAATGCTGGAAAAAATGAAATTACAGAACTGAAAAATTTGGCAGAAACACTTGATGGTCTTAAGGAAATTCAAAAGTGGGACGTTGCCTATTATTCAGAGAGATTAAAAGAAAAAAAATATAGTTATAAGGAAGAGGAACTTCGCTCTTATTTTCCACTTAATCAAGTGATGGATGGATTATTTAATATTGTAGAAAAATTATTTCAGTTAAAATTTATTGAAAGAAAAGATCTCCCAGTTTATGCCGAAGATGTTGTTGCCTATGAAGTTGTAAGTGCTACTTGTAATGAATATCAAGCACTACTTTATTTAGATTTATTTCCAAGAAGTGCAAAAAAACAAGGTGCCTGGATGACTAATCATCTTGAGCAGGGGAAATATGGAGATAAGGTGATGCGTCCTCACGTTGGGATTGTCTGCAATTTTCCCAAGGCCACAGAGGGTAAACCATCGCTTTTATCTTGGATGGATGTGACAACACTTTTTCATGAATTTGGACATGCACTTCATAGCATGTTGTCAAAGTGTCATTATAAAACTTTAAGTGGCACAAATGTATTTTGGGATTTTGTGGAGCTCCCATCGCAAATTATGGAAAATTGGGTTAAGCAAAAGGAATCCTTATTAATGTTTGCAAAACATTATGAAAATGGAATGCCATTAAGCGAAGAATTAATTGAGAAAGTTTTACGAGCAGATAAATTTCAAGCTGGTCTTGGAACTTTGAGACAATTAAGTTTTTCAGCTCTAGATATGAGATATCATTCCATGAGTGAAACTGAAATTAATTCATTAAATGATATTAGAAGTTTTGAAAGAGAAATTTTAAAAAAATATTCTATGTTGCCATTTACAGATAAAGAAGCAATGAGCACAGGATTTTCTCATATTTTTGCTGGTGGATACAGTGCAGGATATTACAGTTATAAATGGGCAGAAGTTCTTGATGCCGATGCCTTTGAATATTTTCTTGATAAGGGAATTTTTAATAAGGACGTTGCTGGAAAATTTCGCAGTGAAATTCTAGAGAAGGGCGGGACTCATGATCCCATGGAGTTATACAAAAATTTTCGAGGACGTGAACCTAAAGTTGACGCCCTACTTACAAGATCAGGGATTTAACTATTTTCAAGATTAGGGATTTATTCAGACAGAAGTGGTCATTGGCAGGTATACCCTGTTGTGGTATAAACAATCATGGCGATTCTTAGTTTTGCAGATGAGAGAATGAGCAATTTTTTTTATGAAGGCAAAATTCCTTCTAAGATTGGTTGGAATTCAATTCATTCTGTCGCAAGGAGAAAACTGGATATGTTGCACTATTCTCATACTTTGCTGGATTTACGTTCGCCACCAGGCAATCATCTTGAGGAATTAAAAGGTAATTTGAAAAGTTTTTACAGCATTAGAATTAACAACCAGTGGCGAATTATTTTTCAATGGACTGATAGTGGCCCAGCTAGAGTGGATATGGTTGACTACCATTAATGAGGTTTTTATGAAGACTAAACATTTTACTAGAAAACCAACTACTCCAGGAGAAATTCTTAAAGAAGAATTTCTTGTTCCTCTTCGCCTAACTCAGAAACGTGTGGCCGATCATCTTGGAATTGATATCAAGGTAATTAATCGTCTTGTAAATGGAAAGACTTCCATTTCTTCCGAACTCGCATTGAAATTGGCAGCGGCTTTCGATACTTCTCCAGAATTTTGGTTGAATGCCCAGCTTGCTACAGATTTATTTAATGCTCAGAAAGGACTTAAGCAGGATAAATTACCTAGTAAACTGAATAGATGAAAAAGGAAGAGTTTTTGAGATTTCACCCAAAATACTAATTATGCAGATTGGTGAAGGGGGGGCTTTCTCCTTCTAAATGATTAAAGTGAATTTTTTTTTGATTTTCTATTGTGTGTAAGAATTTTTAGAAAATGTTACTGCCATGAATTGTTCTCACATTTTGTTCAAAGTTATTTAAAATCCATTTCAATTTATTAGTAATTCAAGATATTAGCGCGTCGGAAGAAAAATTTTTTCTTTTTTGGTAGAATAAACTCTCACACACAACAACTTTCATTCACAAGGATGTGAAGAAAATGAAATTATTTTCATTCAAGTATCATTTATTAATGCTGACTTCTTTCATTGCGATAACCCAGTCCTGTCAAAAAAGCAGTGAATTTTATAATAAAACGACCTTTAGTGAGAGCGTTGTTCAGGATCCGCCTGGAGGAGCGCCAACTGATACTGGGCCAAAAACTACTGATGATAATGATCCCACAATTAAAATTACTCATACTGATCCTCCATTAGTTGAACCGAATAATCCAGTACCGACGCCAGTAGAAATTCCACCAGAAGTAATACCGCCTGTGTTTGTTCCGCCACAAGAGGTGCCCCCTACTGAAGTCATAACCACAAATGTTCCTCCTGAAGAATCTACTGCTACCCCTGTAGTGCCTATTGCTACACCTGAAGTGGAAATTGTCGTGGTAACATCAACGCCAATTCCTGAAATTATCGAAGTTCCAGTCGTTGATCCCATTCCTGAAGTGATTCCAACAGTTGAACCTCCCATTATTGTTATAACAGCATCACCTACGCCAACTGTTGAACCAACACAAATATATGTAGCTCAAGATTATGTGAATCACTTTGAGTTAATAAGCCCGCAAAATAATCAAAGATTAATTTTTATTATTGATACATCGGGGTCAATGGAAAGGGAGTTAAAAGTATTAGAAAAAGAATTATTACTTTTTGCTGATAAGTTGAAGGATTTTATTATTAGAGAGAGTGCTAAAAGCCCTCATCCTATTAATTTTTCCCTAAATATTTTAACAACCAATGTGACTGAAGCATTATGTGGTGTTGATCATGCAAGAGAATTTGGATTAACTAAAAATTTGCTCATGAGTAATACCGATAAATTTAAATCTCAATTAAAAGAAATGTTTAAAAAAGCTATCATAAAGAAAAATTCTTACGAAGCTCCACTGAATGCATTGAAATGTTTTGGACAAAGATACGAAGAGGAGCTTCACAGTATGACTGATACACCTGTCAGTGTGGTGGTTTTATCTGATGAAGACGATTGTTCTGCTTATAAATTGCCCGTTCAGAATAAAAAATTTGATTCTAGATTAATTCCAATTGATGCATTAGTTGATGATGTTAAAGACTATTTTGAATTTTCTGAGTTGCAAAAAGAAAGATTATCATTTTTTATAATTGCTGATATCAAAAATAAAATAAATAAAAAAATTGAGTCCACTCCAGTTGAGGCAAATTCGGGACTACCTGGAGCAAGAAGACTTCTTGAAATTGGCAATGTGATGTCTAGTACCACGTATTATGATATTACAAAAGATAATTACACACGTCCCTTAAATGATATAAAGGAATATTCATTCGGAAATAAATATCAGACAGTTCAAATAGCGGAGTCAAATATTATAAATGAGAGCCTGAAAATATTCATGAATAATCAGGAACTGCCCAGCGGAATTTGGATTTATGATGAATCCAATAGCACTATTAAAATTGATGTAACTGAAGTAGCTAAGATATTTGGAGAAGCAATGCTAAGTTCAGACCTTGCAAATAGAACTATGGAAGTCATTTATAAAAAATAGAAACTTAATAAACTGGAGAAATTGGATTTTTAAACAATCCAATTTCTTCCTCGATTGAGAGTTGTTTTTTGTTTTATCATTGGCAAAATTGGCTTATTACTCGATTTGTCATTGATGAGCTTAGTAAAAAAATTTCATATATAATAATTTTATCTATAAATAGTATCTAGACTGAAAATATTATCAATTCAGATTGAATTATAGTTTTGATTGAAAAAATATAGAATAATATCAATATGATTTCAATGAAACAAAAAATTAATTTTTTATTCTTTATAACATTATTATTTCAAAACTTTGTTTTACTTAGTTGTTCTAAAAAAAATTCATCTCCTAAAATTATACGGGTTGAGAAGATTATTTATCAAAAGAATCCACAAAAAGAAAATGAAGGTAATGGCGGAGGTATTGATAGTGGTGGAGGAAATGGTTTAAGCTATCGTCTAGAAAAAGCATTATCATTTGCAAAAGAAGCACTCACACTGGTAAAAGCTCAAAGTCTTGATACTACTGGTAGTGAAAATGAGGTTTTTACATTCTACCAAAAGCACTATGAGGAACTACTAAATGAAGTTGCTAAAGTGACATTTGAGTTAAAACATCCTGAAAATATTTTTATAATGAATAAATCAAATAATACCAACATAAAAATTCATGAATCAATGGTTACAGAATTAAGGCCTTATGCCCCTATCCAGGTTGCAAATAATTTAAATGTTACAGATTTGGGAGAACTGGCATCAAATATAATTCATGAACTTGGACATCACCTTGGATATACAGAAGATGATGATGATTTATTAGTAAAAGTTGGCTCAGCTGTAATTGAACAGGCAAAAAAAATGAGTCTGGATTTTAATGATAGAATTAGTTTGTGTATGAAGCCCGAGAATTTTATTAAAACCATCCTTGGGAAATGGACTGGTTTTTCCAGAGGTTCTTGGAGCGAAAAATCAACTCCCATTGAAATTACTTTTGATGAAACAGGTCATTATAGCGCAAAATCTACTTGTCGCGGAAAAAGCTGTTACCCAGCATTTTACTATGGTTCAGATGAAGATTCTGATTTTAAAACATTTAGAATTGAACAGGCCTGCGGTGGAATGGGGGAAGGATCCTTAGATCTATTTTTTTCTAAGAAAAACACTACGTCGGGAAGAATAACTTCAATGATTCAATCAAGAGAAGGATCAATACAATATTTAAGTTTTAAATACTTTCACTTGAATACAAATTTAATTATTTTTAATCTTCAGCGTCCCATTTAATTAAAAATCAAACCAGTCAATATTAAGGCAGGCAACTTTTTCAGGATTTGTTTCTTTGACGAGATTGCTGATTTCATCAATCATTTGTAAAAGTATTTTTTTAACTTTAACACTATCCTTAGTGGAAAGAGACATGGGTGCTGTGAACATGAGTTCATGTTCTGAAATTTTTTGAATTTTTTCTAACCCTTTTACTCGCCAATTCTGGTGATGTCTTGTAACAAAGGGTGAATCAGCTGGGATATGAATTCTGTTTGGACCAATGATAATTTCTCCATTTTTTTCCACACACAAACCATTAGCAAGTAGAAACTCAATCGTTTGACCAACAAGAGATTTTGGTAAGTTAAAATAATCAGAAATTGTGTCTACGTTTCTATGGCCTGGAATTGAAGATAAAAGTCTTATGCCAGAATAAAACCAATTTGAATAAAAAATGGCTTGAGTTGTTTCAGATAATTGTTTGTTTTGAGGTAATCTATTGACGAGTTTTTCTGCTCTTTTACGAAGGGAGTTCAATTGATCTTTTAAGATTTTTTGTAAATTAATTGTACTTGCTTTATTGTATTGAAGTAGCAAAAAAAAGAATTCAGTTTCAAGCGATGTTAAACCCCAGTACTGACACAAGTCACAGGCCTGTTCTTGATTTAAGTGTCTGTCTCCGTTAAATATTTGACTGATTAAAGTGGTGTGCATATTAAGTTTTTTGGCCATTAAACGAAATTGCCCTCTACCTCCATGGGGCATGGATTTAATTCGCTCATTCACGTAATTTTTATATAGTTCATATTCAAAAATATTTGCCATTTTCATGGATTGCTCACGATTTAATTTATTAATATTGTTACTTTTTTCGGACTTAGTTTACAAAAACATAAATTTTAATGTTTAAAAATTACAAATAAAATCTAGATAAAAAACTAAATTGGTTGGATAAGACAACTGTCGATTAACAATAAAAAAAATGAGGATTTATGAAAATGAAAATGTTTTTTGGAAAATTTGTAACTATCACAGTTTGTAGTTTCGTCTTTTGTCTTTCGCCGGTGTGGTCAAAAAATTCTTTATCAACTCAACCTCGCCCTGTTGAAAAATTAAATGAAGAATTAATTGGTACTTGGGAAGGCATTGTGAATACTCCATGGACAACTCCATACCAAATTAAGCTTACATTTCGTGCTGATGGTACTTATTCTTCAGAGGGTGGGTGGACCTGTTTAGGCCCAAAACTTTTGCTTGGACAGTATTGCGAACCAATTAAGAGTCCAGCACTTTATTATGGCACTGATGTTGATTCAGTTGAAAAAACTTATAATATTTATGAGACCACAAATGGAAATGCTGAAGGAACTATTAATATTTATTTTGAGACAGATACTGTTGTTGAAGATGAAATAAAAGAGATGCGGATTTATGAAGGAGAAATGACCAAAAAGACCTACTTAAATTTTAAAATGTATCATTTAAGAAGGTATGGCCCATTAAGTTTTAGCCTTGTTAAAAAAATTTAATAAATTACATTTTTCAAATGCAAGTTCATAATAAATGATCTTGCATTTGAAAAATATTTTTTAGAATTAGGAAAATTTATTTTTTAATTCGATTTGAGATGTTTCTAATTCTTTCGCAATTCTATTTACAATTATTTCGATAGACTCTTCTTTATTACTAAATTCAATGGAAGGCCCTGCGCACCACACGGTTTGATAGGATGCTTGAAAGGCTGCCTTTTCGAGAAGTTTCATGCCGCGATAATAGGTAAGCATGCGGATGTATTTTTTTAGTTTTTTATTTTTATAAAGTAATTTTTCAAACCAGCTTTGTGAGGTTCCAATTTTTTGAACATAGGGTGTGTTAATAACCGTACAGGGTGTTCCTGAAATTTTTGTAGAAGTCACAATATCTTCAGCGCCATAATTAAGACAGGCATTTTTATATTCCGGTGAAATTGGCGATTCAGTTGAGGCAAGAAAGGGTGATCCAATGGAAGCACCTTCAGTCCCCAGGGCCAACATGGATAAAACTCCACTACCACTTCCCACTCCGCCAGCGGCGATAACTGGGATTTTGCATTCTTTTTTTAACATGGGAACAAGAATGGAAGCGGGAATTTTGCCTAGATGTCCTCCAGCTCCAGAATTAACGGCAAAAATGGCATCAGCCCCCAAGGCCTCTACTTTTTTTGCATAGAAAGTATCAGTCACATCGCAAAAAACTAAGATATTTTTAGCATGGCTTTTTTTTATGACTTCGCTTGGATTTCCCAGTGAAGTGAGAATGAAACGGCATTTTGAATTTAGGATTATTTCAAATTGCTTCTCCCAAAAGGGATTTGATTGATTCACGATAAGGTTAATACCATAGGGGATTTTATCGTTATCAAGTTTAGTTAGAGTAGTGGAGAGTTCTTCGAGAGTTCGGTAGTTTTGTGCAGGTAAGCAGCCAATAATGCCAGCTTTGTGAGCAGCAATCATCATCTTCGCATTGCTTACTAGAAACATGGGTGCTAAAATAATAGGGTATCGAAGATTGAATTTCTCAGTGAGAAAAGTTCTGAAATGTCTACTCGGTTCCATGCAAGTCCTTTGTTACTATTATTAAAGATTAATGCGATAAATTATGAAAGAAGATTCTTTGGTTAATTCAAAAACTCCTGAAAAAATTGCTGACTACAGCATTCAAGATACTCATATTCAAAAAATTTATGATTCAATCGATGATTGGTGCGATAAATTTTTAAAGCATAATGAAACGGATGAGGAAAGAGTTGGTAAACTTGAAGCGGCAAAGCTCAGGTTAAAATTTTTTGATTATGTCTCTACCTTTTCAAAAAATAAGATTGAGAAGTATCCTTCACTTATTGAATTATTTGAGGATAGATTTATTCCACTTCACCAACTTGGAAGAGTGGAAGTTCTTAAGGAGTTTTCATTTACATCCCGAGAGATTTTTGCTCACGTAGATTTATTTTCCTTTAATTTTAGTTACGATTTATCAGGTAAAATTTTACAGGAATACTATGAAAATTTCCCGAAATGGTGGGAATTAACCATTGAGGATCATGAGCATACTCAAAAAGAATTAAGGGAACATTTTAAAGAAGATGTAAATTTTAATGAATCGAGATGTCTTTGCTCTGATTGCGTACATATTTACAGAACGAGACTCAGAGAGGCAGTTTATGATCGCTTAAGTGCCTTGATAAAAAATTCCGAAGAGAAATTGCAGGATCAGATTTTAGAGAGAAAAATTAATGACATCAGCAATTTGGTTCAAAATATTAAAAGAGAGATTGAGAGATCACTTTATCAAATAAGATTTAGCTTAAAGCGATCCTCCCTAAATAAATTAGAGTCTGATTTAAAAAATGTATTCCAAATGCATTTTTCTAATACTTCAAGTTTAAGTAGAGTGTATCAAGAAAAAATAAAAGCATTTTTGAATGGAATTTTGGCCGATGAGAAATTGGGTCTTCAATATCTATCAGAAGATGATTACGAACGTTTTTTTAAATTACTAAATACGAATATTTGGCGAGTGGCGACATTCCTACGAAAGGAATTTCTTTCTTTTATTCAAAGTCTTATTACCTTAAGACGTAAGGACATATCTTCCACTATCCTTAGAGATTATCTTGGACAATTTTGGGTACATTCAGAAGCTAGACGATTTAAGCGAAAGATTATCTATCACATGGGACCTACAAATTCTGGAAAAACCTATCAGGCCATTCAATCCCTTTGTGAGGCAAAAACAGGTTGTTATTTAGCTCCCCTAAGGCTTCTGGCCAGTGAACTTTACGATACTATGAATCAAAAAGGTACAGTGACAACTCTTCTTACAGGAGAAGAGATCATTGAAAGAGAGGGAGCAACTCATTATTCTTCAACTATTGAAATGGCAAGACTCAGAGAGACTTTTGATTGTTGTGTAATTGATGAAATTCAAATGATTTCTGATCCCCAGAGAGGATGGGCTTGGACGAGGGCACTGGTTAATATTTGTTCGCCAGTGATCCATTTGTGTGGTGATGGTTCAGCCATTAATTTAGTGCAGGATATTTTAAAATTAACTGGCGATGAATTAGAGATAAAAACATATCAGCGAATGACGGAATTAAAAGTTGAAGAGAGATTTATTCAACTAAAAGATTTACAGCGCAGCGATGCCATTATCGTTTTTTCAAGAAGAAATGCTTTAAAATTTAAAGCCGAATGTGAAAAATTAAATTTTAAAGTTTCCATTATATATGGGATGTTGAGTCCCGAAGTGAGACGTGAGCAGGCCCGAAAATTTGATGAGGGTGAAACTGATATTATTGTGAGTACTGATGCTATTGCCATGGGAATGAATTTACCCGTAAGAAGAATTATATTTTCATCCTTTTGTAAATTTATTGATGGAAAAGATCACCCATTAAGTATGAGTGATATTAAGCAAATTTCAGGACGAGCTGGTAGATTTAATCGATTTCCTGTGGGCTTTGTTACCTGCTTAGAATCAGATGTTAATAAGAACGGTTTGCATTTACTAAAGAGTTCCTTGACTGGAGATTTGGAAGAGAAAATTTTGGCCATGGTTGGACCTGATTTAGATATTTTTAGTAGTGTTAATAAAGCATTAGAAGATAATAATTTAAGAAAATTAGATTTATCGGAATTTTTAAGACTTTTTAATACCATGACTTTTCAACGGCCATTTCACTGCGTCCAATTAAGTGAGATGATTGAAATAACCGAAATGGTGGAACGCGCCAATGAAAATGCGCTTTCACTCTCTATGGCAGAAATGTTTGGATTTGCCTGCGCTCCAGTGAATTTAGGGCTAGTTGATCACGTGCAGTATTTTTTAACAATTGTGAATAAGTTTGTTAATTCCCAAGTAATTGAAAACGACTGGATTGATGCACAATCATCAAATATTGATTATCTTGAAACTGCCATTAAGTGTGTCGAGTTATTTCAGTGGCTCGCAAGGCATTTTAGTGAAAAACATTTTCAATATGATAAAATTGCCCTTCAAGAAAATAAATCAAATGCCATAGAAAGATTGAATCATTTGTTATCAGAAAAATCCTCAAAATATTTATTTAATGTAAGCGATAGATTTTCCTTTGATAAAGAACGTCAAAGAAAAAATAGATTTCAGTCTCGTGATAGAGATAGAAATAATAATAGTAATCAAAGAAGTTCAAGTCAAAGTACTAGTGCAAGTTCTGGACCTAGCAGTGGTGGTGGTGGAAGCAGCAATAACAATAACAATAACAAACAGCCGTGGAAATCTCCAGCCAAAGGAAAGTGGAGTGGAAGAAAAAGAAAATCATTTTAAAAAACTGAGATTTATTGCTGAGCAGATTTTTTTTGGTAAAAATATTGAAGAGAAATTAATTTCCAATGAACAATTTGCCAATATTGTTCCAAGTTTAAAAATCCCCAGGGTCGATGGCATTTTTCAAAAACCTAATAGATCAAATTTGCTGCAGTTTTCAGAAAAAAAAATAAAATTTCCTTCCTCTAAAAATCTCAATTCAAACTTAAATAGAGCATTGACACTGCATTCATTTGCTAACCATGAATTGATGGCCATTGAATTAATGGCCTATGCATTATTGAATTTTTCTTTTAGTGAAAAAGGGGAACAGAATTTAGATGTTGGCATTTATAGTGCACTAGTAGATGAACAAAAGCATTTACAGCTTTATATTAATAGAATTAATGATCTTGGATATCAATTTGGTGATTTTCCTTTAAATGATTTTTTATGGAAAAATTGTTCTCGCGCAAAAAATTTATCTGAATTTATGTCACTTGTTGCCCTCACATTTGAATCGGCCAATTTAGATTTTTCCTATTTTTATGCAACTATTTTTAGAGAACTTGGAGATGAAGTAACAGCAAAAGTAATGGACATAATCTATTTAGATGAAATTAAACATGTCAAAATTGGAATGAAATATTTAAGTAAAAAAGCTGTAAGTGAAAACTGTGCACTGTGGAAATATTATCAAAATAATTTACCGATACCCATGACTCCTGCAAGATCTAAGGGACTTAATTATCAAAGGCTCCACCGAGAGAGGGTCGGATTTGATAATGATTTTATTTTAGAATTGGAAAAATATGACGATCATTTTCCAGTAACAAAAAGAAAATAAATGATAGATAGATTTGATCCCTCTGAAGAGCTAAATTGGTATCCACAATCTAAAGAAACAAAAAAATCTCATCATTTACAAAATACTATTCGAGAATTTTATAAATTGGATTATCTTTATTTTTGGTTATTTGAAGAAACACTAGTTACTTCCAGCAAATTTGATGAGGAATATTTAGATTTTGTAGAAAATCATGTGAAAAAAAAACCAATATTTATAAGTGAAAAAGAATTAAAAAAAGACTTAGTACCCATTTTTAATAAGTGGTATTTTGAAAATTATAAAATAGAACAATTTTTGGAAGCTTCTTCAAAGTTTTTACTTGCCCAGTTTCATCTTCAACATCAAGCCTATACTCATCAAGTTGTTTGTGCCCCCAGTTTAATGGAGATTCAATTGGCTTTAAAAAATGTAGGAAAAGTTATTTTGAAAAACGAATTTGGATTTGCCGGTAGAGGAAATCTTATTTTCTCTTTAGGAGAAACTTTCTTAGGAGATACTTCAAGAATTGTTCTAGAGAAATTTCTAGATAGAGTTTTAGATTTTTCAATTCTCTGGATCGATGAAAGAAAAATTATCTATCAAAATAGTGTTTCAGCTAAGGGACAGTATCAGGGTTCACTGTTTGAAAAAACTCTTTGCGATGACGTGGTTGCTTTTCTACTTAAAAATCAAATCTCTGAAGAACAGATTTTTCAATTTTTAAAGTATTTAAAATTGTTGGAGGAGTTTTGGAGGTCAAAACTAGACTCTACAAAAAATTTAAATGGCGTAGCAGATTTTTTTATTTTTAAAGATGAGAAAAATTTTCTCCATATCCATCCCTGTTGTGAGTTTAATCCTCGCTGGTCAATGGGCCGAGTGTCTTTTTTGTTGTTTAAGAAAATAGGTGAATTGAGCAGGGATTATGATACTTGGAGTTCTTTTAGATTAGATTTTTGTAATGAAAACGATTATTTAGTACCGGTTACAAAAGGGACTAAAAAGGTATTGATTTCACCAAAATCGAGAAAGCCACTAGTCCTGTCAATTAATTTTTAAGGTAAATCATGGCTTAGAGGCAGTAGTATTTTTCCTATATAAATAAACAAAAATAATTAGTGATCAAAAAATTGTAGGAAACTATAATATTATCATGTCTCAAAAACAAAAAAAAATTGACGATTTAAACTTTGAATCAACAAATAGTGAATCACAAAATATCTCGCAAAAAAGTAATCTTGAATCTGTGCCTGTTCCACCTAATTTGCAGATGACACCAGAATTTATTAAAAAAGTGACAAATATTTTTAGAATCAATAAATCCACAGTTAATAGATCCTTAGAGGAGAATCATTACTTAGATAATATTGAGTCTGGAGATCCATCGAGAATTATTCCACCTAAGAAAATTTCCCAATCAAATTCCAATCCAAATATGAAGATCGTAAATGTTCAGGTTCCTAAAACTTGGACACCTCCAATTCCAGAGCTTGAGCTCAGTATGGGAGAAGAGGATAAGAAGGATGTAGATTTTTTAAATCATTCACAAACCCAAAGCTCTATTGGGGCAGTTACTAAATCTGCTGCAACAATTTCAGAAAATCATACGCTTCAAGGCAGAATTTCAAAATCAGATTTATCAGAAAAGGGCCACAGTTTTGATACTACTGGATTTGAGATAGGTAGTTTAAAACTTAATCCTATTCCCTCAACGTATAAAAAAAATGAAAATGATTATTCAGTTAGTGATTCCGCAATAGCAAATTCAACTTCACTAACAAATATTGATTCTCAAACCCTAACAAATATAAAACTTGATTTATATAATTCAGGATTTATTGAAAATAAAAATTCTGGAACTAAAAGTAAATTAACAAATATACTAATTAAGGTAAAAGAAAAGTTTGTTCCAATTATGGGTAACACAAAAGTGCCCATTTTGCATAATCTAGATAATACTTATGTTCCACAATCAGGTGAAGACACAGTACAGATTGCCTTACCTCGAATACAAAAATGGAAAAAAAGAATCATTTTAATTTCTCTTGTTTTATTAGTTGTTACCGGAGCTGTTTTTTATTCTAAGATTTTACATTTTTTTATAAATGGATTTGCAGTTGAAGAAAAAATTGAAAACTACAACGAGCCAATTGAAAATAATCTTGAATTGGATAAGAGCTTGCCCGTTTCAAAAGATATTACAGATCAAGCTGAAAATAATGTAGGTTCTTCATTGGAAGAAAATGTGAATCCTGATTCAACTAGTAATATTGTAAATTCTGTTGCAATTCCACCAACAATAGTAACAGCAAGTGAAGCAACTAATGAAAAACCGTTGGAACAAAATGCTATAGCTGCTGCAAGTGAAAATTCTAATGATGATGTCACAATGATGAAAGATGATGGGCAGCATCCTGCAAATAAAATGGGAAATATGGAGTCAAATTCAAAGGTCACAACTGCAATAACAAATAGCGAAACTCAAGAATCCCCAGCACTGAAACCAAGATTAAATTCTG
>Ga0247844_1002671_pt1 | contig 28489 bp, 24 predicted proteins | sample LaCtaG_FD_192421 | JGI IMG/M metagenome (GOLD analysis project Ga0247844, IMG submission 192421) | Freshwater microbial communities from meromictic Lake La Cruz, Castile-La Mancha, Spain - LaCruzMarch201714.5m_1 | ecosystem: Environmental > Aquatic > Freshwater > Lake | place: Spain: Castile-La...
GCAATTGCAACAGTCGTTGGCACAGTAGGCTTTGAAGCCATTTGCAGAGGAATTCCTGCGCTCATTTTTGGAAATGTGTGGTACCTTGGATGTGAGGGAACTTACTACGCAGCTTCAGAAAATGGACTAAAATCAGCCTTAAAAGATATCCTTAGTGGAAAAAAAGTTGACCCTATAAAAGTACAATTATTTCTTCAATCCCTAATTGAAGTTGGGGAATATGTTTGGAATAAAGAATTACATCGTGAATACGTAAAAATGAATCTGACCGAGGAAGAAAATATCCATCGATTAGTAAAGTTATATAACAATGCCTTTAACCACTACTATAAATCGACATCATTTTTAGGGGAAAAACTCTTAAGTAATCATTCATATATAATAAATAGCTAGATCTAATCGATTAATGAATTTTGAGGAAATAATTTAAATGACTGATTATATAAAAAAGTTTTTCTTTATTTTAGGAAATGACAAAAAAAAATTACCACTAATTTTTTTCATATTTCTTATCAACTCTTTTCTCGATATGATTGGTGTATCACTTCTTTCAGCCTATATTGTTTTAATTGGCTCACCTGAACTCATCCTTAATAACACAACTTACATCAAGGTCATGTCAAATTTTCATTTTTCTAAAATTCCACAGTCAAATGATTTATACTTCATTATTGGGATTTCACTTATTATTCTTTTTGCAATTAAAAGTCTTTCCACTTTTTTCATTCAAAAATACATCATTTACTTTGCATTTAAGAATCAAAGTAAATTAATGGGAAGACTGATGAAAGCCCATCAACGGATGCCTTACGAATTATACTTAAATCGAAGCTCCTCTCAAGTAATTGAATTAATCCATTTGCAAACTGCTTATTTCACTTCTCAGTCTTTACTTGCTTCACTTAATTTCTTCTCTAATTCAATTCTTTTTATACTGATTTTAAGCCTACTGATTGTTACAAATTTTTATGCAACGGCCTCAGTTGGAATTTTACTGGCCAGTTGTTTTTTACTATTTGATCGATTTTTTAAAAATAAAATTAAATCAAATAGCGTCCATTCAAGTCATGCCTATCAAGGCATAGTTAAAACAATTAAAGAAAGTATTAAAGGCCTTGTTGTCATAAGAGTTCTGGGTAGAGAACAACATTTTGTTGATAAGTTACAAAATCATGCTAATGAATATGCAAAATCCTACTCTCAGTACCAAGCTCTCTCTATAATTCCAAGATATATTTTAGAATTTGTCCTGGTCACCTTTATCGTCTTGATGACACTCATTTACCTCTCTACTGGAGAAAATATTTCCAAACTAATGCCCACGATTGGATTATTTGCAGCTTCCGCAATGAGACTAATGCCTGCATTCGCGCAAATGATGCAATCCTTTAATAGTCTCCGATTCTCAAAACGCACCATTGATATTTTATCAAAAGAACTTGAAGACTCAATCTCATTGGAACATTTAATTGAAGACAATCACTCAAATCACGAAATTAAATTTTTTAAGAGCATTAAAATATCCAACCTAGATTTTCAATATGCGCAGGCAACAAAACCCTCTATTAATAATATTAACTTGTCCATTCATAGAGGTCAGACCATTGGACTTATTGGACATTCAGGTTCCGGAAAAACAACCTTAGTAAATTTATTAATAGGATTGCTAACTTCAAAATCAGGACAAATTATTTTAAATGACAAACAAATACAATCTGAAAAAGATTTAAAAATGTGGTTAAATTTAATTGCTTATATCCCACAAGATGTATTTATTTTAGAAGATAAGCTTAAAAATAATATTGCACTTGGAATTCCTGAAAATGAAATTGATTATAAAAAACTAAAAAGCTCCATCGAAATGGCAAAGCTAACACAGGTTGTTGCAAACCTTCCAAATGGTCATGATACGATTTTAGGCGAAGATGGTAATCGACTTTCTGGTGGCCAAAAACAAAGAGTAGCTCTGGCCCGTGCATTCTATTTTGACAGACACATTATCATCATGGATGAAGCAACAGCAGCACTTGATAACGAAACTGAACAACATATCGTTGATGAAATAAATGAACTAAAATCTGAACGAACAATCATTATTATAGCTCACAGACTCTCTACACTTAAAAACTGTGATGTTATTTACAAATTACATGATGGTCAAATTTTACAATCTGGAAAATATGCTGAAGTTATACAAAGCGCTATATAAATTTTTATAAAAAAATTATGAACTTAAAAATTTTAATTTTAACTACTCAGACAATTCACCATACTTGGTTTATACATGAATTACTAAATTCTCATAAAAATATACAGGCCATTCTTGAAACCACTTCAATTCACCCCTCATTTGAGGTTTATCATCCTTTTGAGAAACAAAGAGATGATTATGAATTAGAATATTTTTTCCAAAATAAAAATGTTTTAATATCTGATCTGTGTCCAACCTACTCAACCACCAATATTAATCTCGATGAAAACCTAGAATTAATATCAAAAATGCAACCAAATATTGTAATTACATTTGGTACACGAAAAATTAAACCAACACTAATTAATTTATTACCTAATAAAATGTTAAACCTCCATGGTGGTGACTCAGAAAAATATAGAGGACTCGACTCACAATTATGGACAATTTACCATGAAGATTTTTTCAATATAGCAACCACCTTGCATTTCCTTAATGAATCATTAGACGATGGAGAGCTAATTAATAAAATCACATTAGATATTTCTAAAATTCAATATCTATACCAATTGCGAAGTATCAATACAAACGCCTGTATAAAGCTTTGTTTAGAGGCATGTGACGAATTTATTAATACAAAAAAAATAAAATCAAAAAAACAGATATCTTCAAACAGCAGATATTATTCATTCATGCCCAGAGATTTAAAAGAAGTATGCGTAAAAAAATTCAATAAATATAAAGAAACAATTTTATGAACATTGAAAACTATCTTAATTTATTAAATGAAAAAAAAATTGTTATCTTTCTTTTTCATGGTGTCATTAATAAGCATGAAAACCCGGTTCGAAATTATAATTTAAAACATCTGCTCGCCTCTGATTTTCAACAATTAATTTCAAAGTTAAATGAAAGAGGCAACGCTATTGCCTTGGATCAATTAATTTCTCCTCATAATCTCATTCCTTCCAATTCCTTTGTGATCACTTTTGATGATGGTTTTGAAAACAATTTAAGTGTAGCTGCACCTATCCTAAAGGAACTTAATACTCCAGCCACATTTTATATAACGACTGATTTCATTGAAAATAATCACATGTCTTGGATTGATCAAATCGATTATGCAGTAGAAGAAACAAGAGAAACCAAAATTCAACTTAGTTTTTTTAATGAAATAATTTCATTAAACTCATTTAATGAAAAAATTGAACTACTCAAGAAGATCAGAAAACTCAGTAAAGAAAGCAAAATCTTTTTCCTGGAAAAGGAACAACACATTCAAGAAATTTTTCATGTAACTAAAGTTCCATTTACCAAATCATTAAGTACGCCTATTGATAAGAAAATGAACTGGGAAGAAGTAAATAAACTTGGATCAAATTCACTTTTTACTATTGGTGGACATACTCACACTCACCCAATAATGAGCTACCTTAATCAAGAAAATCTTGATTTTGAAATTGACCACTGCCTCAATCTCCTTTCTCGAAAGGGACAATTGAGAAATCTAACTCATTTTTCATACCCTGAAGGACAAACCTATTGTTATGACCAAAAAGTCATTGATGCCCTTAAAAAAAGAAATATTCTCTGTTGCCCTACTGCCATCGAGGGAATTAATAATTATAATGAAGACCTATTTCACCTAAAAAGAGTAACAGTTATATGAAAAATCAAAATGAATTATCTATTATTGCTGAAATTGGCCTTAACCATGAAGGATCAATAGAGTGCGCTAAAAAACTCCTCACTGAAGCAGCAAGCACAGGTGTTCAATATGTCAAATTTCAAAGCTACACAACTGAAAAATATGCTGCAGCAAATGACCCAGCTAGAATAACTAGACTTAAAAAATTTTCCCTAACTAGAGATCATTTTTATGAACTGGCCTCTCTTGCAAATTCACTTAATGTAAAATTTATTTCAACCCCATTATCTGAAGACTGGGTTGAGCTTTTAAACCCCATCGTTTCACTTTTTAAAATTGCCAGTGGTGATATTACTTTTAAACCAGTAATAGAGGCTGCTGCCCTTACGGGAAAACCACTCATAATTTCCACTGGTGCAGCAACGATTTCAGAAATTGATCAGGCAGTAGAATGGGTTAAAAATATTGTTGGGGCCAGTCTCCTATCGGAAAGACTAACTCTCATGCACTGTGTTGCAGCCTATCCAACTCCCATTGATCAAGCTAATCTTCACTCTATTCCATTTCTTAAAGAAAAATATAAACTAAATATTGGCTATTCAAATCACGTCATGGGAATGAATGCCTGTATTACAGCTGTAGCACTTGGCGCAAGTCCAATTGAAGTACATTACACGGATAACAAGCATGATAGAGAATTTAGAGATCACGCTCTATCCTTTGACTTCGCAGATTTAAAATCTTTTGTGACACTGGCAAATGTTGTTAGAAGTTCATTAGGTACCTTTGAAAAAAAAGTGCAGGATTGTGAAAAAGAAATTATTCCCAACATTCGAAAGGGTATAATTGCAAAAAAAAATCTAGCTAAAGGACACGTATTAACAAAAGAAGATTTGGCCTTTGCTCGTCCTGGAACAAATTTTAAAAGTTCAGAACTTGATTTAATTATTGGAAAAAAACTAAGCGAAGAAGTTCAAGAAGGTTTTTTAATTCCTAAAAATTCCGTCATCCTTTCATGATAAATGATAATGGAAAACATATTGAGATTTTATAATCTTAAAATCATTTTTTTCATAAAATCTTAGAGATGGAATATTAGAAATTTGAGTACCAACAACAATGCTCGAAACGTCAGGAATTAGTGTATTTAACTGGCCGATTAATTGATTTCCAACTCCTTGTTTTTGAAAATTCTCATCCACGCCAATTAAATCTATAATTGCACCATTATGCTTTAATAATATTTGGTTAAATCCAACAATTTTATTATCTTTAAGGGCAACTAACATGTGATCACCTCTTTTGCCATGGTAAAAATTTTCTACCCATTTTTGCTTAATTTTATTTGCAAAAACTTGCGTACGTGGATCAAGATGAAATCTCGTAAATTTAAAACATTTTGAAGCAATTGAATTAACACTTTCCATATCACTGGGGGAGCTTTTTCTAATCACTAATTGCCCCATAGCATTTTCTTTACTAATATCAAGAGATTTTTCAAATGTTACATTTGTATCAATTAAGTAAAATCCCATTTTTGTAATGAGTTCAATTAAAGGAATATTTTCAGTGGAAATTTTAATATCAGCAAATAGAGGTTTTGATTTGAGATCCTTCAGAAATTTTTCAAATAAATCCTGAGAGAAATTTTTCTCAGAAAAATGAAATGAATCCTTCTCTAATATTGCACTTAGCCAAGAATCTGAACAATAATCATCATTCATACATATCTGGAAGTAGTAGAGACTTATTATCTCCAGCCATACTTCTATACCATTCGATATAGCGGGTAAAACCCTTCTCAAGAGGCCATTGAGGATTATAATTTAGCAATTTTTTAGCTTTCTCTACAGAAAGCGTACCTCGCTCTGGAGTTAATTTATCTCGCTTTTCATAGATTGATTTCATTCCAGGAAAATAATTTGAAAGTGTTTCTGCCATTTGAGCAATGGAGCGAGACTCACCGTAGGTAAGATTAAAAATTTCGTTATAAGAATTTTTATTTGTCACAGCAAGTACCACACCGTTAACTAAATCTTTTATATAAGTAAAATCTAATCTATCTTCGCCAACGCCAGCAATTTTTATGTCCTGATCATTAATAGCATTTTCAATAAAAATTTGTCCTACCCGTCTACTCACGCAACGCTCACCATAAAGTGCCGAAGGTCTAACAATGGTATAGGGCATGTCATAAACTTGGTTATAAGCAATAACCATTTTTTCACCAGCTAATTTTAATGAACCATATATTCCAATGGGATTACAGGGTGTTTCTTCCTTTGCCACACCATCATCGGGAAAATTTCCATAAACCATACTTGAAGAAAAATAAATAAAATGACTCTTTGATTCCTTGGCAAAATCTAAGGAATTTTCAAGAGTACGAAGACTATGGTCAAAAGTACTGTAGGGATCCTTATTTGATCTATTGGCGTGAGCAACTGCAGCAAGATGAACAATGACGTCAGGCTTTAGACTCGAAAGTGTTTTTGAAAGAAGGTGATAATCCCTTGCATCTTGAATAATGAGCGGAATTTTTGCTGAGCGAAGTAAATCTAATCTCTGATTAACAAAACTAATATAGAGCTTTCGGTTTAATTCATTGCAATCATCGGAATAAAAGGAAACAAGATTATTGACCGTAAGCCCATCGATAACTGAAACATTGGCACCAAGTTCTTTCATTTCAAGGGCCATATTATGACCAATAAAACCAGCACCACCAATAATGACAATATTTTTATTATTTAACATCTTTCCAGTCATCATCATAAATTACTTCCTATTATTTATTTGCTGTTATTGCTTGCTTCACCATATCTGCAATGTAATGCATATCTTCCACATTTAGATGAGGACCAACTGGAAGTGCAATGGAATTATAGGCGATTTTAGCAGCCACTGGGAATTGATTAGGCTTGTATCCATATTTATTTTTATAATATGTAAAATCACTTACAGGTTTTGGATAATAAATACTTGTGCCTACGCCCTTTGTATTTAAATAATCGATAATATCGAGTCTCTTTGGAACAAGGGCATCTGTCAGTCTGATGCTGTGGCAATAATAGCTACTTTGAAAATCACCATGAGTAGATTTAAATAAATTCACCTCTGGTATATTTAATAATTTTTCCGTCAAATAATTATAATTTTCTCGTCTTTTTTCAAGAAAGGAATTAACTTTTTTTAATTGGATAATTCCAATGACTGCTTCAATTTCATTCATTCTATAGTTATAACCAAGATCAATCACATCATAAGATCCTGGTAATTTCCTCTCTCCCATATGTCTATCAACACCAAAGGCTTTTTTATATTTTACGGATTTTGCAATTGTTTCCTGTTGCGTAGTGAGCATTCCCCCTTCTGCAGTAGTCATATGCTTTACTGGATAAAAGGAAAAACAACCCGTATCACCAAAAGTTCCCGCATGTTTGTTTTTGTAATAAGTGCCAATAGCAAGTGCACAATCCTCAACGAGAAATAAATTGTGTTTTTTTGCGATCCTGCACAACTTATCCATATCTACAGGCATACCGAGGTAATGCACTATGGAAATGGCCTTAGTTTTTGGCGTAATTTTTTCTTCAATAAGTTCTAAATTAATATTCCCAGTTTCGATTTCTGCATCCACAAAAACAGCTTTTGCTCCAGTGAGTTCCACGGCATGGGCAGTGGCCACATGGGTCATGGCCGGCACAAGAACTTCATCACCCGCTCCAATTCCTAAATAAAGGTAGGATAGATGGAGTGATGCGGTACAGGATGATGTTGATACAGAGAACTGCGACTTAGTATAGGCAGAAAACTGATCTTCAAAATCTACTGCTTTTGGTCCGTGCACCAAAATGGGATTAGATAGAACTTCGAGAACAACATTTTTTTCTAAATCATCAATTAATGGGCGGGCAAAGGGAATATTTCTGATCATAAATATCTCTCAAAAATAGTAGTTTACTTTAGATTTTTTACTATATCTTAATGATTCTTCGATAGCAAAACAAATGGCCATGGCATTAAAAATATCGGCCCTAGAAACTTCGAGACTCTCACTAAATTTAATGGCCCTAATAAAATTATTAATATGCCCACCTTTTCCCACTCCAGGATAGGGTAAATCTAACTTTTCCACATCAGCATTTGGGTCTCTTGAAGTAATATAGGTTCCCCCTGTCAGATTATGTAAAAAAGTTTTTCTTGTTCCGTAAATGGCAAGAGGATGAAAGTGAGGATATACACAACCAAAATTACAACTGACTTTAGCTATTGAACCATCTTCAAATTCCAAAACTGAAAGGACAAAATCTGCAAATTTAAAATCAGAATCCCTAGTGACAATTTTATTTTGTATGGCAAAAACTTCTGTTACTTTTTTCTTTTTTAGCCACAAAAAAAGATCAATTAAATGAATTCCACCACCAGCAACAATGGAATAAAAATCTTCTTTACCTCTCCAACCATCAATTATTTTATGAATTCTTCCATAATTATAATCACCTTCTAAATAATAAACTTCGCCAAGTTTTTCAGCATCCATTTCGCTCTTTAAATGAAGAAACCTTGGATATTTCCGCAAAATTAAATTTGATGAAATATGTAAGTGAGGACGAAGTTTTAAAATATCAAGAATTTTTTTTGCCTGCTCATGGGTTTGAACAAAGGGTTTCTCCACAAAGACATGTTTATTATTTAAAAGAGCTAATTCAATTTGTTCAAAGTGAAATGAGTCATAGGTACAAATGGAAACAGCATCAATTGTTGGATCAGTTAAAATTTCCTGAGCATTTAATTCTAACCTTACCCCAGGAAACTTTTTTCCCACTTCCAAAAGTTTGGCCTCATTAAAATCACAAATGGCGATTAATTCACAATGCTCTTGATGTTGATACTCATGGGCGTGGGCCTCACCAACACCTAAACCTATGACTGCCACTTTAATCATTTTATACCTTCGGATAGCTCTAATTTTAGGTACTGCTCGCATTTTTCCTGGGCAGTATATTCATAGTGTGGTCTTTTAAGAGCTGAAAATAGTTTATTAATTCGGATTAGATCTTCCTGGGTATCAAAAGCAAAATGACATAACTTTCCAAGTTCAGATTCAAAATGACTATTTTTATAATGAAAGAGTGATAAATTTTCATAAAAATATTTTGTCACATGTTCAAAATAAGAAGGGTTACTAAAGCTTTTATAATATTTCAAAAAAATCTCTGTTTGAAATAGCTCCACATTAAATCCTGCAGGGTAATCCTTTCCAATGGCAGTAGTCACAAAATCTAAATTTGGTTCTGCAAGAAAATCCTTTTGTAACTTCTGTAAAATTCGATAATCAAGTAAAGGGCTATCGCCACATATTCTAAAAAAATAATGTGTTTGACTTTTTTCTAGGATTTCCTTAAATCGCGAAGCAACATTAGTTTCATCTCCAGAATAACAATGAATATTTCTCTTTAGTGTGTATTCCCGAATGGGATCATTTTCAATGGGAACAGATGTGGCAACGACAATTTGATCTTGATTAAATCCTTGAAGCAGTGAATCCAAAATATGCCCAAGAGCTGGTTTTCCCTCTATGGGAAACATACTCTTCCCTGGAAAACGCTGAGAATTCATCCGAGCTTGTATGATAATTTTAAACATGACAATTCACTAATTAATATCGTCTAAACCTTTACCACCCACTGTATGTCTTAGTTTCCAAGTACCAGATTCATCTTTTTTCCAAAGGTGAGGAGATCTGAATTTATCACATAATTCTATAAATCTTTCGGGCGTCATCTCAAGCCAATTTAAGACTTCATTAAAATATCGATCAGGAAATTCTCCATCAAATTTTTCTACGAGAGCAACACCCTCTTCTCTAGTCAAATGATTATTTCTTATTTCCTGAGAAGCATCATAGGTGGCCCTGCCAATCCCAAATTTTATAAAAGTAGAATAATAATGAAGATCATCAATTTTATCGTCAATACTTTGATATTTACTATAAGTCCCCTGACTTCTAAATGGTCTTGCCTTAAATCCCGTATTTTCTACGGCATAATAGTATGCTTCTTGAGGAACCCATTTTAAAAAATAGCCAAGATAACAAACTTTTACATCTGCTTTTTCTAATTCTTCACGGGTCGGTGGCATATAGGGCATAAGATCAACTGGTTTAATACCATATTTTTCTTTTAATTCCTTAACTGAAACTCCACCTAAATAAATGTCGTCCATTTTATCAAAGGTAAAATAGCTAGCACTTTTATAAGGAGTTGCATCACCTTCTGCTGCATTGCCATATTCCGTAGGATTTTCACCGTAAAAAATGAGATTAATGCCGAATTTTGCTGCAAGTTTTGGAGCTAAATTCATTTGACCAAGAATAAAAGTTTGAAAGGGATGAAATAAATTCTCAATAGATAACTTAGTTAATGTCTTGAGAACTTTTCCATTTCGGTAATAACTAATATTGTCAAAACCTCCCACATCAATCCAATTAATAAAATTTTGTCTTCCATAGTCTGTATACATAATTGGTGGCCAAGTGACTGTAAGTGGATTCATACCATATTTATATTTTAAAATATGAGCTTGATAGGCACTATCCTTACCACCACTTCCAGGAATTAAACAATCATAGGAACCATCATTTTTTCGATGCTTATCAAGAAGAGCGACTAATTGTTCTTCTCTTTTTTTCCAATCAATTTGATTGTCCTTATTGTTTGTGATTTTACAAGCCGAGCAAAGTCCATCCTCACTGATGAGAAGTGTGTCTTTTTTACTATCAATCTTATGAGTAAATTCAGCGGTGGAATTTGGTTTTTGATTGGACATCACACAGTTCTTACAAAAAAGAACATTTTGAGGTAGACCGTAGTAGGCTTCTAATTTTTGCTTATTCATCACTTCATCTCATTTTTAAGATCATTAATAAAAATTAATTCTTTCCACTGTTGATAAATTGTTAAACCAGGTTTTCCACTTTTTTCAGGATGAAATTGGGTCGCAATTAAATTCTTTTTTTGAATCGAAGAACAAAATTCAAAGTCATGATAATTTGTTAAGCTTAAAATAGTACTTTGATCAGTTGGCGTTACATAGTAGGAATGAACAAAATACATGAATTCATTTTCTTTTATTTTTGAATATGCTCCACTATTCCAATTTTGCTTTGCTGAATAAATTTGATTCCAACCCATGTGTGGAACTTTTAGTACATGACCATTTATTTGTTTGGGAAATTTTCGAATAATTCCCTCAATTAATCCCAGCCCCTTTGTCTGATAAAATTCTTCGCTCTCAGAAAACATTAACTGGAGCCCTAAACAAACTCCTAAAATTGGTTTTCCACTTTGAGCAAAATCAATTAAAGGTCCAATTAAATCGAGATCCTTGAGATTTTTCATAGCATCTGGAAATGACCCAACACCAGGTAAAATAAGAGCATCTGCATTTTCTAATTCAGCCTTATTACTTGAAATAAGTGGCTCAAAACCCACAAGTTGGCAGGCATTACTAACGCTAAATAAATTGCTTAATTTATAATCAACAATAAGAATTTTTTTATTTTTCATCATAAACTCAGGCTTCATATCGACATGCTATATTTTGTTTTAAAAGTGTTTTTTTAATTTCTTGAATTGTGGATGGAGTAATTTTAGAAAAAGTTTTTCCACTTTCCATAAAAGTCCTATTACCCTCAGAACCTGCAGCGATTGCAGTAGTACTACTTTGAATGCCTTTATAGTGCAAAATGGAGGCTAATGACACCCCGTCAGCTTTTCCCTCTCTTATAGCAAGTACCACATCATCTGGATTTCGACAGCCTCCGTGGGCTATAACTGGAATCCCTACTGATGCAGAGACTAATTTGATCAATTCAAGGTCAAATCCTAAACCAGTTCCTTCTCTGTCAATGGAAGATAAAACAATCTCACCAGCTCCAAGCTCTTCCACTTTCTTTGCCCAAGTTAAAACTTCTATCCCTGTGTGTTCTCTACCGTTATCTGTAAAAGCCAGATATTGTCCATTCGATTGTTTACTCGCTTCAATTGTCACTACAATTGTGGATGACCCAAACATTTTAGCTGCTTGGCCGATAATTGAGGGATTAGTAATCGCTGCAGTATTTAGGGAAACGCGATCTGCTCCAGCTCTTAAAACACTCCTAATGTCTTCAATTGTGCGAATACCGCCTCCGACTAGAAGGGGTATGGAAATTTCCTTGGCAGTTTTTGAAATAATATCATTAAGGCTATTGCGATTATATAAACTGGCAACGACGTCTACATACATGAGTTCATCGGCGCCCTGCTCATAGTAAAATTTGGCAAATTCCTGAGGCGAACCCAAAACTCGAAGGCCTTCAAAATGAATTCCTTTAACTAGGTTTGGTCCCTTAATATCTAAACGAGGAATAATTCTAAAGGTTTTCAATGTTTAAATTTCCAGATTACAATGACACTTGAAATAGTATGAAGCTCTTTAGTAAAAATCAATATTATTTCTTCACTTTCTTTCTCACATGTAAAGGAATCAAAATTTATGGGTGCCTTTTATTTGTCAAATGAACTTAATGAAATGACCCTTCCAGGGGTATTAAAAATATTTCAAAAAAAAAATTTAAACAAATTCCATGAGCTAAAAGCCAAAAGTTTCACATTACTTTATTTTGAAAAGGCCATGATAAAAACCGATTATCACGTTTATCAAAAAGGTGAAGACTGGATTGTCGGACTAGGCTGCTTTTTTTATAAAAATGAATTTATTGAAAAAGCACTGCCGTTACTTCTTGAAGACTTAGTAGAAGAAAATGAAATTTGTGCTAATGAGATATTTGGGCATTTTAATCTCATTCTATTTAAACAGGGTAAATTAAAAATCATCACGGATAAAACGGGAACCTACCATTCCTATCAGACCAATATTAGTAAAACTAACAAAATGATTTTTTCAAATTCTCTCATTGCCATAAAAGAAAGCCTTGAATCAGTTACTCCATCAAAACAGGAATGTTTAGAATTTATTGCTAGTGATAGCAGCTATGGCGGAAAAACAATTTGCAAGGAAATTGATTTTATCACATTTGGTTCAACCTTAGAAATCTCCCTAAACTCAAAAAATAAATTAACCTATCGAAAATATTTTAAAGAAAAAATTTTAAAATCAACTGACCACATTAAATTTATCATTGAAAATAATACAAAATTAATCAATCAACTAAAAAAAGTTCCCATTCCTATTACTGCAGATCTTTCAGGCGGTCTAGACACAAGACTAGTCTGTGCCCATTTAAATTCAATACAAATTCCTTACAAAATTAATACCACAACGAATCAATTTTATGCTGAAGAAGCTAAACTAGTCCTGAGTATGGCAAAAAAGCTAAAACTAGAACTCGACGTGATTGATACTGACGTGGGATTTAATCATAAAAATTTTGATACCTATTTTGAGGAAAATTATTGGGGAAATGAATTATGCCGTGATTTATTTTATGCAATTAGTACAACTAATTTCTATAAACAAACCAGTCATATTGGATCCTTTTTTCTTGGAGGCTATGGTGGAGAAAATTATCGGGATATAAAATACAGATCAAAAAAAATAAAAAATTTTGGCGAACTCTACACCTATAAAAAACATCTCAGTGGTGTTTATGGATATAACTCACTTAAAGTCATTTTGAGTGAATCCGAATATCAAGAATATTTATCTAATCTTGAATCAAAATTTTTTAATAATGGTCTTTTAGAAACTCGATCCATCAATTCAGAAATCACTAAAATCGAGAAAGACTATTACATCAACCGAATGATGTATTGGGGAGGATCAGAAATTACTAGATTTAATCAATACTGCTATCGCTTACACCCACTACTTGATTACAATTCCATTTATCCTCTTTTTGACACGCCCGATTCATTAAAAAAGAATTTTAAATTACAAATGCAAATAATTGAAAAACTGGATCCATACTTAGCAAGTTTACCCTCTGATTATGGTTATAATTTTATTTGGAAGGGAGATAGTTGGGTTAGTTTAATAAAAAAATATCGCGATTTAAAAAAAATGTTTTCTCGAATGAGAAAAAAATACCAGCACTCAACCACAGATCAAAATAATTTTTTTAACCTAGTTGAAAATAAACTTCAATTTTTTACTAAATCCCAAAAGCAACACATCTCTTTTATCAATCTTGACCCTGGCTTAAATATCGACACACGAACAAAGGGGAATGTGCAAAGTCTTAATTATTTTTTCAAATCATAGAATTTTTTTATTATTAATTTAGTAAAATCTGTTTTTTCTAAAATCCCTAATATCATTTCAGCAGCAGTTCCCTCTCCATATAAACTTTTAAAGTTTTTTAAACTCTCCTGAAAGGATTTACTACATATTAAATCGATAGCTTGATCAATAGATTTACTTTGAGGCTCCGCATTTATAATACTAGCGGCCTGCATTCTACCACCCTGACGAGATCCAATATTAATCGTAGGAACTTTAAGAAATGGTGCTTCAATAATTCCGCTCGATGAGTTTCCAACAACTGCCGTAGCATTTTTTAAAAAACTTAAATAATTTTTTTGACCAAGATTAGTATAGAGATAAAAATCATCATTTTTACTTTCTTCTTGTTTAAGGAGGTTATAAATATAATCAGAATCTGGATCAGCATTTGGCATAGTCCATATGATTGTAGCATCTTGAATTTTAGTCATAGAAAATATTAATTCTTCTATACCTCTTCTCGATTCTGTCAAATCAAGTGTGACTGGGTGATAAGTCACTAAAAATAATTTCTCTTTTATTTTTATATTATAGTTTTCTGATAATTCCTTTCTACTAAAAAATTGAAGGCTTTTTATATAATCAAGTCCCGGAGCCCCCACGTTAAAAACTCGCTCAGGGTCTTCGCCTAGCTGAATGACTCTATCTCTGTGCACTTCGTTACTAGTAAAATGAAGGTGTGATAACTTAGTTAAGGAATGTCGTATGACTTCATCAATTGCACCTTCAGTTAATTCTCCCCCATGAATATGGGCCATTGGAATTTTTAAAAACATTGCAGCTTGGGCAAAAGCAAAAATTTCAAAACGATCACCTAACAATATTAATAGATCTGGCATATCTTTTTCAAAATATTGCCCTGACCTAAGAAAAGCCTCTGACATGGATGACATGACATTCATCACATTGGAAGAATTAAGATGAATGGGTAATTCAATTATTTTTTGTATATTTTCTTTTTTAATATCATCAATTGTTCGACCAAATTTTTCTTCTAAATGAGTTCCCGTAACTAGTAGCGTTAAATCAAATTTTGGATTTTTTTCCAATAAATTTATAGTTGAATGAAGGAGTCCAAAATCGGCCCTTGAACTTGTGACGACAGTAATTTTTTTTTTTAATATTTCTCTCATTGCATTCCACTATGCTAAAGTTAATTCTAATAAGTTTAGGATAAATCAACTACGTAAAATTGTATCCAAAATGATTAACTATAAGAAATTAGCCAATTATCAACAATATCTTTTAGATAGTTACCGTCAGAAGAAGGGGCAGCCAGGATATCTCCAAACTTTTATCCTTCTTAAAAATGCCATTTTAAAAAATATTTATTTTCTTTATACAAATTTAGCTCCGATTACTAAAATGACAAAAGTGGACCTCGATGTTTTAGTTATTGGCACCTGTAACACAGACATTGAAAAATCAAAAAAGTGCTGGGATTTACTTAAAAATCAAGGTCTCAAGGTTGAGATCATTGTCGATCATAAAAAAAGACATCTTGAAATTTTAAAAACGACTAAGCTTCCCGCCAGTTACGAAGTCCCTTCACTATTTTTTCTTCATTATCTCTACGTGCTCTTTTTAAGTTTTAGATATAACCCTAAAGTTATTTGCCTCTTTCACTCTAATGGTGTTATCCCAAGCCTTGTTCGTTCGCTTATGCCATCGGCAAAGACTATCTATATTTCCCACGGAGTTTTTCCCATTGAATTTTTTTATAGTTCATTTGATTTTGATTATTTTTTTTTATTTGGAGAGGCTTCACTTCAAAATGCTCAAAATACTAAAAAACGTTTTGGGAATACGAAGGCACTATTGACAGGCTCGCCTTTTATTCATGAAGACTTTCTTCGTGCTCATCCATTGAAATGTGAAAAATCTGTGCTATTTTCAGCAAACTTTCTAGTTAAAGTTCCAGGAATTTATCAAAAAAGTTTTTTTATTTTTCTTGATTGGATTAAATCTAGACCAGATATAACCTGTTATATAAAAAAGCACCCAATTGATGAAGAACTTTTTATTAATAACCATGCTCGAAATATTCCTAATGCCATAGTTATGCCAACTGATACTTCCCTATACAATGCACTTCAAAATGTCAGCTTTCTTATTAATACTGACTCCTGTACCTCAGTTGAAGCGGCGTTAATGGGACGTCCTACAATTGTTTTAAATCATTATGACTTTGATCCAACACAAACCGATAACCATCTTGTATCAGATAATTTTCTTCATCTGGAAAAATTTTTTGGACCAAGAGCAAAAAATGTTGATGAGTTAAATATAAAGTTTGAAGATTTTTATAAGAATCATACTCACTATGAAAAAAAGGCCAAGGATTTTGCCCAATTTCATTTATCTAAAAAGAATTCCCAATTATTCATAAGCGAGTTTATTTTGAATCTGGTTCAGAATAAACCACTCAATCAGTACCAATTCACGAATCTTGAGGAAAAACTTTAAATCGAATGTCTTGGACCACTACTTCCAATTACGTGTAAACATCAAATCAATATGGCTATTGGCAATGGCAAAATGTGATAAATACTCATCCCAGCTTTTTACAAGGTGGTGTTCATTTTTGTAAATTGCAGAAATTGTGTCTGATTTTTGAAATAGACTTTCTAAAAAATCCTTGTAATCAATATAAGCCTTACTGGCCGAGTCAATGGCCGTTTCCAATACAATTCTATAACCAGAACATTCATCGATTAATTTTTTTGCGCTATAGAGTACATCGAAATCTTTTTCTTCAACATCAATTTTCATTAGAAGCTTGCCACTTAAATTTAAATTTAACTCTTTAGCTATTGTTTCAGCTCTTTTAAGAGTTGTTGGAATTTTTAAGGTTCTAAGACCAAAAAAAGTCTGAGCTTTATTGCTGACTTCACTTAATAGCGTTGAGCTACCACTAGTGAATAGATCTATATTAAAAATTGCAGTCCCATCTTCCTCGGAAAGTGCTACTTTAAGAGGTGTGCATAAATCATTGATGTTTGAAATTCGAATAGATGCTTCAAGAGATTTGAACATTTTTGGATTTGGTTCAACTGAAATAATTTTTACATTAGGTTTTAAATTTTTTTTAAATTGCCCTAATGTAAATTCTCCATAATTTGCACCTATATCCCAAATCAAATCAGCATGCCTTGCTTCTTCAATGAAATCTATTAACTCAATGCATTTTTCTGTTTTTCTAGATGCAACAAGTTTAGCTCTCCAATCAGTCTCCATGTAAAGATTAATGCAATTACCGCTAGCTAGCTGATGTGGTGTCATCTTCTCAGTTTCATATTTCAAGCGCGACAAAATGACTTTGTATAAATTTATGGGATATTTATAAACATTATAGAAAAAAACCACGGTCCCATTTAATAGAGCATAAAAATCTGGGTATTTTTCCTTCATTCGCTGCTTAAATGTTTTGCTAAAATTCTCAGATGACAGATTAGAAATTTTTGTATTCATATTAAAAATTTAAACGAATCATCAGCTAAACGTAAAGCTAAATTCTAAATAGATAAACTTGGCTTTAGTTCCTCTCTATGTGCTAAAATCTTCGGTAAACTAACATATCTAAATCTCGATGATGCTTAGATTCTTTAAAATAAGGATAGAAATATGGTGGCCCTTATAAGTCGACTACAAAGGATGGATAAATTAGAAATAATTTTTAAAATCCATAAGTTCCTGCGAAAAAAATCTTTTTATTTTCCAGATTATTTCATCTATCCAGTTCTCAATTATCTTGGATTTCATTTAATAAGAGTCTTTTTTTACGAATATTCAAATAAATTCATCAAACTTTTTTGGAAATATCGCAACCTTCAAATTTCAATGGAAGTTGAAAAAAAGGGATTTTGTGCTGTACCAGATTTTTTTGATGAAAAAACAAAGGCTGATTTTGATAAACATTACCATAGTTTATTCGCTGTTCCCGTTGAAGTTTTGAGAAATAAAAAACTACTACACAATCATAATAACCAAGTTACTAGAATCAATATTACTAGTGATAATTTTAAAACCCACGAATCTGCGACTTTTATCTATAATCTTTTTAAAAATCTTAAACTATTCCGTGAAGTTGGTAGTGATATTTTAAATATGGATCTTAATTACGGACCAACTATCCAACTAGAGGCATTCAAAGTTCCAATCGATCAAACAGACTATTATGATCATAATCATAGCTTACACGCAGACAGATCCTGTCATTGCATTCGTTTTTTTTATTTTCCCGATGAAACGAAAAAAGAAAATGGAACTTATCAATATGTCCCATTTTCACATCATATGAATTTAAAACGAATTCAGTTTGAATGGAAAAAAAGTATTCGTTTTGCGAATCAATTTATACAGGCTGGTTTTGATAGAGAAAAACTATTTGAACAATTTAATCACCTTGAAAGAGTATCAGAAGCTGATATCAAGTGGATGAATTATGAAGTGCTACCACTTGAAGTAAAAGCTAATACCATGGCCATGTCTGATAATCGTGGATTTCATCGACGAGGGGTTATAACACCTGGAAAGGGAAGAAATCTTTTACATTTTTGTTATTATCATACTCATAAAAGTTACTTCTGGTATTTTTTATGGTCTATTTGGAAATTTATTTTTGCTAGAGAATTAAGACTCTATAAAGCATCAGTTAATTTAAAATAAAAAATATCAATTTCTAAACACAATAAACTCATTCAATTTTAATGAAACTTTTCTAAAAAATATTTAGCATTTAAAAAATTAAATAAAAATTTACTTTCACTATTTGATAAAACCCTATCCACAAAATAGGATTTTATTTTATCCCGATTAACTATATCAAAAATGGGTGAATCAGCTAACAACTCAGACTGAACTTGGGGATCAGAAAATTGAATAAAGTCTTCTAGTGGGGCATTAAATCCCACTTTTTTTCTATTAAATAAAATGGAATCAGGAACGATATCTTTAAGCGCCGATCTTAAAACAAACTTGGCCATTCCCTCTTGAACAAAATATTTTGTAGGGATTTTTAGTGAAAATTCAAATAATTCTCTGTCGAGAAAGGGCGAGCGATTTTCAATGGAATAATACATACTATTTAAATCATCCTCGTGGAGAATAACAGGAATAGATTCATGAAAGAGCTCATTCAACATTCGATTTCGAAGCAATTCACTGCTATAAAAATTTTCATTAAATGGTTCAGACCATGGTTGATGTAAAACTTGTGAAAAAAGTTCTGCTTCAAGATATTGATAACCACGCTCAAAGGGGTTTTCTAAAAAGAGATTTGCTTTTTGAAGAAAGGGATTTCGCACCACATTTTTTTGATGCTCATTCCAATTATTCATGGACGTATCATAAAGTTCTTTATGATTTCGCATGTCATATAGATAGGCATTATGATGATCATAATACCCACTAAATAATTCATCGGCAGCAGTACCACTTACGGAAATTTTATAATCAAATTTTGCAATTTCTTTCATCATAAGCCAGTGGGCATAGTAACTAATCGTGTATACAGGTGCATCGTGATAGGAAATAAGTTCTTTTAAATTTTCAAGAAAATGATCGCGCTTTATCTCAACACTCGAGTGTTTTAACTTAAATTCATCAACTACTTTTTGAACTAGTGAAATTTCTTCGTAGCGAGCATCCTTATTAACTACTGTAAAACCATGAACATCATAGTTAAAAATTTTCTTTGCAATACAAATGAGAGAATTTGAATCAACACCGCCACTCATGCAAAAAGCGATGGGAACATCGGACCGAAGTCGAAGCTCCATGGATTTTATCAATCTCTCTCTCACGCCATCAACGGATTCTCTAAAGGTCATGTCCTGCTGTTTTGAAAATGTTGGGTTCCAATATTTCCATCTTTGAATTTGACCATCTCTATTTAAATGAAGAATTTCACCAATCCCTACTTCGTTTATTTCATGAAAAAAAGTAGCGTTACTTTTATAAAGAGATTTGTATCCATTAATGAGGTACCTCTTTAGGTGTTGATCATTAATTTTAAATTTTTTATCTTCAATTTTTGCAATGGCCTTTACCTCTGAAGAAAAACTAAAGGAATTCTGGGATTGATAATAATAAAGAGGTTTTTCGCCAAAGCGATCACGAGATAAATATAAATCCCCCGTATCGGCCCTTAGAAGAGCAAAACTCCACATACCCTCACACTGATCAAGAGCACCTAGCCCCTCTTTAATAATAAGTTTTAAAAATACTTCCGTGTCTGAATCTGTAAAAAAGGATTCTCCCTTTGCCTCTAGAGATTTTCTAATTTCTTTATAGTTATATAATTCCCCATTAAAAAGAAAATGATAATGACCAATAATAAAAGGTTGATTCGATCGGTTATCTAAATCAATAATTTTCAATCTTGTGTGAAAGAGAGAATAGAACTGATTAAAAGCATTCAGGTGCTTAACTCCAAAGGCATCTGGGCCACGCCTTTTTAAAGATTCTAATGTTTGATTAATAGTTCCCTCTAAAAGAGGTTTTTTTCCAACGTATCCGGCAATTCCACACATAATATATTCCTAATATAATTGATTTTATTTCTTATTTAATTTAACTAAAACAATTGTCCAAGGGATTGGAGTTTTACTGCTTATAATTTCACCATACTGTTGTAGTAAATGCAAAAATGCAGACCTTGACCAATGTTGAATATGACCAGGAGTGTTCCCCCATGAGGTCCAATATTTTCCTCTTATAAAATTTAAAAAACACCAAATTGGTTCTCTCGGCACAGATGTAATAAGATAACTTGCATTTGTGGCGAGAACTTCTTTTAAAGCAAGTTCTGGATCCTCTAAATGCTCCAAAACCTCTAATAAAAAAATCACATCTACCTTCTCTAACTTTTTTGAAATATCATAGACACTTTGATTGGTAATATTTAAAGCGGGATTGCGTTTTTTTGCTTCAATAATTAATCGATCCTCAACATCACAGGCATTATAGGTGAATGTAGCTGGGTGGTTTTTCTTTAAAAAGGAATTAATTTTCTCAGAACTAAATCCTTCACCACATCCAATTTCATAGTAATTGTGGGTAAAAGGAACGAGTCGAAGCAATTCAAATAATGAATGATAAAACTTCTCTAAAACAAAACTGGTCAGCCAATTCACTCTTGTGTATTTGCTTGCAAAATCATACTGTGTTTTAGTAGTCGTCATTACTATCCCAATTGCTAATTTATTATATGCTAAAAAAAATTTATCATTTTTTACACACAATTACATTTCCTTTGGAAAATAATCATTCTATTTCGCAACCCAAAGATCAATTCCAAGTTAAAAGCTCAAAAATACTCACTATAAATCTCCTGAGTATCCTATTCATGGGAATCACGGGACTTGCAATGAATTCCCTGATCCTCATCATCTATGATGTTAATCATCTAGGCGTTTTTAACCAGACACTATCCATTTACATTATTATTTCTCAAATTGCTTCCATGGGGATACATTTTTCAATTCTCAAAGAAACTGCTGCGATCGATAATAGTATAGGTAATTTTGAAAAAAATAGTATCAACATCATTTCAGCCATAATTGCAACTAGTCTATCGGCAAGCTTAACAGCGATTATACTTTTTCTAATAGCACCAGCAATCTCAAATCTTTTTCAAAGCCCAAATCTCCAAAATAGTCTAAAAATAGCAGCACTATCACTTTTTTTTTATGCATTAAATAAGACCCTTATTAATGTTATTAATGGTAAAAATCTGATGCTTGAATATGGAAAATTGCAGTTATTGAGATATGCAAGTCTCCTATTTTTTTTTCTCATTCTTACTTATATAAAAATAAATCCAGACTATCTTTTTCTAAGCTTTCTTTTCACTGAATTAATCTTATTATTCACCTCAATTTTCATTTTAAAAAACTATCAATATTTAAATTTCACTTTCACAAACCTTATTGAAATAAAATCTTCAATTAGAAAACATCTTGGTTTTGGATTGAAGGGTTTTTCTAGTGGATTACTCATCGAATTAAATTCTAGGGTTGGCATATTAAGTCTTGGAATATTTTGCAGCGACAGTGTTGTGGGAAAATATAGTCTTTGTAGCTTTTTTATTGAAGGAACTACTCAAGTTTACACACTACTTCGAAATTTTAATGCACCCAAATTAGCTCAAATGCTCCATGAGAAATCCTATCTTCAAATAAAAGCATTTTTTAAAATCTATGCAATAAAACAACGATTTTTTTCCTTCTTTTTTTCACTATCCATTATTTTACTTTTTATCCTATATGGACATCTTTACCTCAGCTCTAAAGATTTTATCTTTAAAGAATTATTTATAACTTTAACCATTCTACTGTTTGGCCAAATAATTAATTCTCCTTTTTATGCATTCGATAATATCTTTATTCTCACAGGACTACCTGGACAACATTCAATTTTTCTAACTATTAGCTGTGGCTTGAATTTCCTCTTTAATCTCTTTTTTATTCCCTTTTTTCAGTCTATTGAAACGCCTGAAATTTATGCTGCAAGCATAGGTACATCTATCTCTATCATTATTTCCATTATCATTTATAAATATACGGTGAATAATAAATTGGGTCTTAATTTAAATTAACAAAAATGAAAAGGATCATTTTTTTGAAAAAAATTTTAAATATTTATTGGAAAAATTATTGGGTTTATCTAGTTATCTGTTTAGTTTCATTAATATATTACTCAATAACACCACTCACTTTTTTTAGCGACAGCCTAACCTATTTAGATTTTGCCCAATTTTATCGCTCAGGTGCACTTGCAAAATTTGAAACAAGTATCTCATCGGGCTATCCCCTCATAATCTGTCTCTGTTATTTTTTATCCGATAATCCCATAAGTTTACTTGTTGGTATTCAATCTCTTTCTGCTCTAGCTTTAACAATTATGTGTTACAATTTGGCAAAAAACATTCACCCTTATTTTGCCTTACTCTTTACTGGGATCACCTTTATACTCCTCATTCCCTTTGCTTACTCAAAAGCAATTTTGACTGAACAATTTTATATTTTCTTTTTATTTTCAATGTTTTATTTATGCTTCCTCATTATTTCAAAAAATAAAAAAAATCTTGTTTTTTTTATTCCTCTCTTATCATTGTTTCTCGTTCAAATTAGACCAGCAGGAATGCTCTTTCCCTTTCTCGTACTAATGTTTCTAATCCTATGGAATAGACATCGCGATAAAGCCTTTTCATGGAAAATCATTTTTAATATTTTAATTTATGTTGGCTTAACTTTTTCTTTTAATTTTATACTTAATAATTATTTCCATAATCAAAACTTAGAAAAAAATACCCAATTTGGTAAACAAATTTTTCTACATGCCTATCTTAGTAGTGGTCTTGAAGATGAGACTACTCCAAAAATTCAAGAAAATTTTGGCGCTAATTCTAGAGAATTTCTCACTCACCTTAGGGACATTGTTTTTGACAAAAAAATGTTTCCGGAAAAAAGATATTTTAATTCTAAACATAAAGTTGAATCACAATTTTATCTTCCCTATGAAAGTAATCCTCAACTTCTACTAGAAAAAATGATTAATTCTCCAGTTCGCTGTTACTGGAGCACCATCATTGGTGGACTAAATGATAAAATAGGGGGCAGAAAATCAAATAATCTATTAATCGGTGTTAGCATCGAAATCATAAAAAACAACCCATATTTACTTTTTAAATGGGTTTTAAAAAATGCCTACATCTATACATTCGGTCTAAATGCTAATTACAAATCAAAAATTGAATATAAAAGCCGCTTTGCTAAAACTAGACCTTATTTAGCTTCCTTTTTTCAACATCCCAGCCTGGATTATCTTACGCAGTTTACCATTGAACAAATTGATAAAATCATTAGTCATAACCCAAGCACTAGAGTGCAATATTTTTTAGAATTCTATGCACTGCTTATTTGGCCTAAAGCTTTTATTTTACTCCATTTTACATTCTTTATGTGTGGACTTTTTGGACTATTTCTCATTAAAGATAGCTATTATCCTATTATCTTATTAGGAAACTTAATTTGCCTCTCTCATGCGCTTGTCATCGTTGCTATTGGAGTCCCAATCGTGCGATATAATACTCACACCTATCTTATTGAACTATTTGTGGGACTATTAGTTGTTTGGAGAATTAATCCATTATTAAAAATAAAAAATCTCATTAGGAAAAATTAATATGTCAAAAAAACTTCTTATTTCCATTCCCTGCTTAAATGAAGCTGAAAACTTAGGACTTTTACTTAAAGAAATGCCTCAACAAATAAATGACGTTTCTAAAATTGACATATTAGTGATAAGTGATGGTTCAACAGACGATACTGGTAAAATTGCAAAGAATTTTAAAACATTTTTAATCGAATTTATGGAAAACAAAGGACTTAGTGCTTGCTTTCAAGCAGCAGTTGATTTTGCCATTATAAACCAATATGACTACCTGGTAACAATTGATGGAGATCGCCAATTTAATCCAAAGGACATTCCGCTCTTAGTTGCTCCAATGGCAAATGATGGCGCTGATTTTACAACAGCTTCTCGGTTTATTGATCAAAAACTCTATCCACAAGGAATCCCAGGAATAAAACTCATCGGCAATTTATTAATGTCAAAATTAATTAGTTTGCTTACTTCTAAAAAACTCTACGATGTCTCCTGTGGCTTTAGAGGGTATTCTAGAGAAGCACTTTTAAACCTTAACTTAATTGGAAATTATACTTATACACAGGAAGTTATCCTAGATCTCAGTTTTAAATTAATTAAAATAAAAGAAGTCCCAATACAAGTGCATTATTTTACAGATAGAAAAAGTCGCATCGCTAGCAACCTCTTTAAATATGCCTACAAGACATCTTTTATTATTTTTAGAACATTTCGAGATTACTCACCACTAAAATTTTTTTGGGGGATTGCAGCTGTACTTGCTATTTTAGCATTAAGTTTTGCGGGAGTTTCCTTTAAACAATATTTTGAAACAGGGGCATTTAGAGGAAAAATTTGGGTCGGTATCCTTGGAGGATTTATGGGAGTTGTATCCATCTTACTTTTTATGACTGGAATGATGGCAGATATGCTAGATAGATCCCGGAAAAATCAAGACAAAATTCTTTATTTACTCAAATCGAAAAGGTAAAAAAATTATTTTTTGCCAATTTCCTTCAGAACAATTTCTTCCATAAATTTAACGAGATTTATTTTCTCTCTTAATAATTTTTGTCGCCTTAATCTAAAGATATTTTCTAAATCAGAAATAGCGAGTAATTTTTCTACTTCAAATATAAGTTTATTATTAAAATCTATTTCAGGTAAAACACCTACCGTTAATTCATACTTGCTGGCCAACTCTTCTAGGACAGTTATTCTTCCCACAAATGAGTTATAACGTATCGAAGGAACCCCTAAAACTGCAGCTTCCATGGTCATCGTCTGTGAATCAGAAATAAGCATTTTCGAAAATGCTAAAACATGGTGCATATCTTCAAAGGCAATTTTGCTTTCCTTGGAGTTTTCCCAACTCTTAATTATTTTATAGTCCACCAGTAGGTTTTCTAATTTGGGAATTAAATCCTGGCTCAGACCTTTAACTCCATGATCGTGGTGAGCTGTGAGGGAGGAAAAACGCATAATGACATATTTATTTTCTTCCAGGTTATATTTTTTTAATACTTCAGGATTAGGCACAAAATGATCTGGATGAAGATAAGCTAATTCATGGTAAGAGTTATGATAAATTCTTTTATTAAAAAACTTTGAACCTCTTAAACCAACTGGATTTAAAATTTTTGAACAAAAGGGGTAGGCAAGAATTGAATAAAGGGGCACCAGATCATCGTCATCTTCATTATAATTTAAGCTAGGTATTTTAAAAAACAAGGTAAGAAAACCTATGGAAACAGATGTTCCTATGGCCAAATCAAATTTTTCCCTTTGATGTAATCTTAATATTTTATAAGTTCGGTATAAAAATTCGCCAAAGGATTTTATTAATCCTTTTTTAGAAGTAGATAAGCAGATATAGGGAATTTTATAAATATCCAACAACTGATTAGTGATATCCTTATCTCTAGAAACCACAATAACTTGATGGCCTTCACTTATTTGTTTTTTAATAATATTTCGAAAAAGATGAACGTGGGCCGGATGTCCAATGTCATAGTGAACTTTCATAAATTCTCTTCTAATTTTTTAGTAATATATTCACTGCTCGAACCATTTCCATAGACATCAGTAACTTCAATTGATGGCAATTCTAGAAAATATTGAAAAGCCTTTAATATTTTATCTTTTGAAGAACCAGCAAGTATATTGGCGCCAAGGGTAACTAGTTCCTTCCATTCCGTTTCTTCACGAAGAGTAATACAGGGTTTTTGACAAAAATAACTTTCTTTTTGAAGCCCTCCACTATCAGTAATCACCATGGAAGAGTTTTCAAGTAACTCTAGCATTTCAAGATAGCCAAGTGGTTCAATTATTTTAAATTTTGGGGTTAAACCTAATTCTTTTAATTTTTTTTGGGTGCGGGGGTGCAGGGGTAAGACTACGGGTAAAAGATTATTCATTTCTTCAAGAGAATTGATTATATTTTTTAAATTTTCAGGATTATCTGTATTTTCCTGTCGATGAAGCGTTGCGAGAACATATTTCAAAGGAGTAATATTATTTTTCTGTAATTCATATTTTTGTGAAGGTAATTTCTGGCGGTAATATTTTAAAACATCATACATGATATCTCCACAAATCCAGACATTCTTACCATGAACTTGATTTTTGATTCCTTCATTTGATAAATTATTAAGGCCCTCTTCACTAGAACAAAAAAGGTACTGAGACAAACTATCAACAAGTACCCTATTAATCTCTTCTGGCATTTTTCTATTAAAACTTCGTAAGCCTGACTCCACATGAACAATGGGAATGTGCATCTTGGCGGCAACTAGTGCTGCTGCGAGAGTTGAATTGGTATCACCGTAAACAAGTACTGCATTTGGTTTTTCAATTTGAAAATGATCTTCTAATCCAATCATCATTTCACCAGTCATCTTACTATGGCTGAGATTTCCACAGGAAAGTTGATACTTTGGTTTTGGAATTGATAATTGTTCAAAAAAAATATCGGACATTTTCTCATCATAATGTTGGCCAGTATGGATAATGATTTCTTCAATAGATGTTGGAATTAGAGCACGACTAAGTGCTGCAGCCTTAATAAATTGCGGCCTAGCCCCAAGGACAGTAATCATTTTTTTAGTTTTTAGCTTTTTTCCATGGTGATTTAATGCCATATTTAACCTAAATTCTCTCTACTAAAATGTTGATTTTGATTTAATTTACTCATGGAATCCTTCCAATTAACAAGTGCAATAATAATCCAAAGTCTCATGGAATGATCCGCAATACTTTGTTGGTGCTGATTCCACATTTTTCTTATGGGAGAAAAATGAATATATTCAGAGAGAAATTCTTCACTTCCAAAAATTTTATCTTCGCACCATTTTTTCAAATCCCCTCTCATCCAATTTGCCAGTGGCAGGGAGAATCCCTTCTTGGGTAAATTGGCAATGTGAGGAGGTAATTTCTTTTTGGCCAAGTCGCGTAGAAGGACTTTATTTATTCGTCCTTGAATTTTCTGTTTTATGTCAATGGAATTAGCAAATTCCGCAAACTGATGATTGAGATAGGGAGTTCTACATTCTATGGAATTACTCATGGAAGCAATATCTACTTTTACTAATATATCATCGGGCAAGTAATGCCTTTGATCCACGCTCATCCATTTTTCTACAGGTGTACCAATGGTTGTTTTTTCAAATAAATCTAAAAAAGTCCCTGGTGAAGTTGTTAAATTTTGTTCTTTAAAAACTTGATTTAACCAATCTTCATGAAACATAGGGCTTCGATTTTCACCCTTCATTTTTGTGGGGCAAGAACTTATTATAAAATCGCGATATTTTGCTAAATGCAAAGATTTTGGAAGTAATTTTTCTAAAATATTGAAACTTTTTCTTCGAGCATTTAAAGGGAAATAGGAAAGTATTTCTGAAAAACTATTATTAAGGTAGCGAGAATACCCACCAAATAATTCATCTCCTCCATCACCACTAAGAACGACTTTTACAAAAACACTTGCTTCCTTACTTATAAGAAAAGTGGGAATGAGTGAGTAATCAGCAAAGGGTTGTCCATAATGAGGAGCTAATTTTTCAGAAATTTCAATAAAATCTGGGCGTGCCTCAAAGACGTGATGTTCAGTTCCTAAAAAAGCAGCAATTTCCTTTGCGGCAAGTGATTCATCTTGAATATTATTTCCCGTACTTAAATTAAAAGTTTTTAGTTTTTTACCGGCCATTTTTGAA
>Ga0247844_1002672_pt1 | contig 28475 bp, 29 predicted proteins | sample LaCtaG_FD_192421 | JGI IMG/M metagenome (GOLD analysis project Ga0247844, IMG submission 192421) | Freshwater microbial communities from meromictic Lake La Cruz, Castile-La Mancha, Spain - LaCruzMarch201714.5m_1 | ecosystem: Environmental > Aquatic > Freshwater > Lake | place: Spain: Castile-La...
AAAAGAAATGGACGAGAAACTTAACAGGTTCTACACTTTTGTAGATAACTACCGAAAAGCAGCCAACAGTGTGGCTGCTTAATTTACGGGAAGCGTCTAAGTGTCATTATTTAACGGTTCAATACGTATGAGCGGCTTTTTAATGAATGATCTTCAAAATCAGTTAGCGTTTAACTGCACGGCTCTTACCACTTGGTCTTCTTGCGCTTGGAATTGCCTCAAAACCGGGTCTTTTACCACCCTCACCACCATTCTGTTGAATACATTTTGCTTCACAAGGGCCGCAACCATGGGCCTGCTCTTTACAAGAAAGACCAGAACTTGCATTCTGCCCAGTCTCACCTGATTTGGAAAAAACTGATGTTGAGGCCAGAAGTAAACCAAGGGCTAAGACTAAATTTAGTTTCATATAATCTCCTTAACAAATTACATATTTAAATTAACACCAGCTGGCTTCACAATCGTGAGTAAATTCTGAAACGCCTGAGTCACTTGAAGTGCCATCTTGTGCCCAGCACTTGAATCTACTTTTTTAATCTCGCCATAGTTATCATAGGCCACGTTAATCTTACCTATTTTTTCCATTTCAATCTCTACTGGCTTACCGAGGGCATTGTATTTGAACGCTAGAATACGTTTTTGAGATGCATCTTGATCAACCATCTTAGAGATCTTACCTTTTGTATCATAAATCAAAAAAACTGTTTTTCCAGCATTGTTAGCAGCTTTAGTCAGATTACCTTTGGGATCATATTCAAAATTAGTTGTACCATCATTGTTAACAACTTTTTTAATCTTGTTGATATTGTCATCGTACTCGATATTAACAAAGTCACCTTTCGTGGAAGATTTTTTAGTCAAAAGTCCATTTGAATTATATTCAAAATTGGTTACGTGAGTACCACGAGCAATCTTAACTGGAAGCGAGTTATCGGCATAGATTGTTTCCGTTTTTATTCCGTTGATCTCAGTTAAAATTCTATAAGTGTAACGAGCACCATCGTCCTTAGCTTTAATCTCGTACTCGTAACGATTGGCCACCGGTTTACCATCAAAACCTGCTTTTGTTACAGTCGTCCAATAATGATCTTCGGTTTTTGCTGGATTAGAACCATATTGATACTTCGTATTTTCGCTATTTCTGTCTGTAATCTCTGTTACAAAAAAAGTCTTAGGATCATAAGCCACTTTCAATTTTGTCTTATCGCCATATCGGATCTCACTTAAGTTGTGAGATTTATCATAAGCGAATTCATATACATTCCCACCAACATCTTTAGTGTAAACAAGATCAGTCTCTTGATATTTATAAAGTGCCTTTTTATCACCTGCCGACCAAATTTCTTTTACCATCCCATCAGGGTACCAAGAGAAAAATATTTGTTTAGCTTGAGAATCTTTTAGGGAAACAAGATTTCCGTCTTTATAAGTGAAACCTACAAAATAACCTGATTTGTCAGCAACTTTTACAAGTAAGCCTTCAGTATTAAAATAATCTTGTTTTCCATCTGGCTGCGAACGACGATAACCTTCTTTACTTACATGAAGCTCTTGTGGGCCACGGTCGTTTGAATATAGAACTGAACCTGGAGCGATAGTTGCTTCAACACCGAAATTCACAGCATACGTGTGCCGTCTCTCTGCATTTTCAGCAAGTGATTTTACAAGATCTGCAGCGGACTTTTCTGAGAGTGCTGTTTTCTTTTTCATTTCAGCTACGATTTTCGTAGCAGCTGCGACAGCATCAATCGGAGTTTTAGGAGTGAATCGAACTTTTGAGCCCGAACCATGTTCATGAATAACAATTGAACCATCAGCTGAAACTTCTAAACGAGTTTCAAACTCACTTCCCCATCCAAAACCAAACCAACCAACATCAGTTGATTTAGAATTATATGTTCTTGTGATTTCTAACTTTTTCCCGTCTCCAGGAACGACGATATCTGTATATGAGATATAGAAGTTACCATTTTTTAAATTCACACCAGCTTGTGCGAAAGTCGCCATTAAGGCGATCATGAGAGCGAGGAAAAGTCCGTTTCTAAACTTCATAGGTCCACCTTTTACACGTAGTTAGGTCCGTCGCATATATCGGTATGACGGAGACTAAACTTTAATATTAATTATCTTCATAATAACCCACATCCCTAAAGCTACCATTCCACAGATTACGACCATGGCGATTAAACCTAAAATCGTTCCGAAAAGCAGAGGAAAATACTCCGGGTCACCACTTCCAAACATCACAATCATCGCAAATGGCATTGCTGCAATGATGTAGGCCTGAATTTTTCCAGACGCAATATATGTATCTATTTTTAATTGAAGCCTAACTCTTTCACGGATCACGCTTACGATGGTATCGAAAGTTTCAGCAAGGTTACCTCCAGTCTCACGAAGGATGTTCACACTTGTCACAAACATTTCGTTATCTTCTGTATAAACTCGCTTTTTTAAATTCTCTAAAGCTTCATCTAGAGGAACACCGATTTTTGCTTGTTGCAATACAAGATTAAACTCCTGACTCACTGGAGGAGGAAGCTCATCCACTACCATGCCAATTGATTGTGGAACAGTTAATCCTGCTCTTAGGCCATTGGCCATGAGATTTAAAGCATCCACCATCTGCATCTGATATTTCTTTTTTCTTTTTTCCTCAAAATAATCCACGATAGGTTTAGGAGATTTCCATCCAACGATAACCACTACAATACTCAACAAAACAGCAAGGGCCAATTTACCCAGGAGAGCGAAGATACAAAAAGTCATAATTCCCATGCCAAAAGACATAACCAGAAGACCTATCGTTATTTTTCTTGGCTCAACCTCAATAAACATAATTTCAAATTTTTTGAGAATATAGTCGCGAGTACCGTAAGTCTGATCATCAATCCAAGAAAAAATCTTGATACTATTTCTATAGGCATAAACAAACACGAGTGTGCCAATAACGCCTAAAATACCTTTCACTCCTAAAACATCTAAAAAAAAATCTGTTTCACGCTTACGTTTGATTACGTCCTGTGCTTGGGCATTATTTAAAATAAAATATAAAAATGAAAATAATATTTTTATTAGCATTATTTATTCACAAAAAGCCCTCTTGGGACCTTATATCCTTTTTTCTCAAGAGTTTCGATGAACTTAGGAATAAAACCAGAGGCCATAAACTTGCCTGTAATTTTCCCATCTTTCCCCATACCTTCTTGTTTATAAACAAAAATATCTTGAAGAGTCACAACTTCACCCTGTAATCCACCGATCTCAGTTATGTAAAGAATCTTACGAGAACCATCATCAAGTCGTGATTGCTGAATAATCATATGTACCGCTGAAGCAATCATTTCTTTAATCGCTTTTTGAGGTAAACCCGCACCAGCATATTGAACAAGTGTTTCAAGGCGACTGATAGCATCTCTGGGTGTATTTGAATGGACTGTTGTCATTGAACCATCGTGTCCAGTATTCATCGCTTGTAACATGTCCAAAGTCTCACCACCTCGACACTCTCCCACCACAATTCGATCAGGGCGCATACGCAGGGTTTGTTTAACCAGGCAACGAATATCAATTTCACCATCCCCTTCCAATGAAGGTGGGCGGGTTTCAAGTCTTACAATGTGGTCTTGTGGAAAATTTAACTCTGCAGAGTCTTCGCAAGTAATAATTCTTTCATTCGACTGGATGAATCCACCGAGCATATTAATCAGAGTTGTTTTACCAGATCCTGTACCACCTGAAACAACCATATTTCTATGAGCTTCAACAGAAATTCGTAAGAAATCTGCCATCTCTTCGGTCAAAGAACCAAACTTAACAAGGTCTTTATAATCAAGGCGTTTATCTGGAAATTTTCGTATTGTGATACAACACCCATCAATGGCACACGGAGGAATGATTGCATGCACACGTGAGCCATCCGGAAGCCGGGCATCTACGTAAGGTGTTTTTTCATCAATCCGTCGGCCAATAGGGGCGACAATACGTTCTATCACGTTCATTACCTGACGATCGTTAGTAAAAGTAATTTCTGATTTACGAACCTTACCTTTTTGTTCGTAATATATTTTTTTTGGACCTACAACCATGATCTCTGAAATTGATTTGTCCGCCAACAAATCTTCCAAAGGGCCAAGGCCTAAAGCTTCATCCAGAATCTCTTTAACGATCCTGTTCATATCTTCACGATTGTTTAAAATCGTTTTTGTGTCTTCTTTTCCCAATAGTTCAACAACCATCTTTTTGGTCTGCTCACGTAAAATAATCTTTGCTTTTGGATCATTTTCGTCCTGTTTCTTAAGATCCATTTCTTCAACAAGAGCTTTGTGAATTCTACTTTTAAGTTCCGTCCACTGATCTTTTCTTTTCGTATCGTCTGCAATGGCTCCGGGACTCCCAGGGGCATTTGTTGAACCTACCGATACTGTGTCTTGCGGTTTAGAAAGTTTCTCTAAAGTCTTAAGGACATTCTTCTGTATAAGTTTTCGAACACAATCTGTAATCCCGTTACCAAATGGAGAACCTTTAGCACCTACCAGAACTGGAGTTGACCTTGAAAGAGCAGCGATACAGCTTGCATCGTCTTTAGGAATTGCATGAAAAACTGGTTTTCCGATTTGTTTGCCAATAACGTCTGGACTTACTGGGTGACCATTTACTGCCTGATTCACCAAAATCTGAATCATATCTTTTGGAAAAAGCATGGTAACCAGGCCTGAATACATTCTACGACATTGATTAACCGCTAAAACATCTGGGGTCGCGACAATAAAAATCAGGGTTGAAAACTCAAGCGCTTTAAGTGCCAGAGGGGTTAAATCACTCCCTACATCGATAATCGTTACGGGATAAAGATTAACCAGAGCTTTAAGCACCTTTCCTAATCCTTCTTCATTAATCTGATTAGCAGCTATTGATTCTGTCGGCATACCAATAAATGAAATACCTGACTTGTGTTCAGCCGTAAAAAGCTGAATAGATCTTGGATCAATGGCCCCGGAAAACTCAGCAAGTTCCTTCACATTTTTTTTTGATTTTAATCCTGTAATGATGTTTTGATCACCACAGGCTTTTTGGTCAAAATCCAACAATAAAGTTTTGGCACGAATTTCAGCTGCATAAGCAAGTGCTAAGTTCGCAGCGACCTGAGATTTACCCACGCCTCCCTTGCCTCCAATTATGCTAATAATATGACCGGCCATAATTTCTTACTCTCTTCTTCTAAACTTCTTTCTAATTTCTTCAGTACCCGCAGAAGCAGATTCAATTACTTCGGGTGTTACAAAAACAACATACTGACTTTTGTTTGTTTTATAATTTTTTGCTCTAAATAATCTGAACAAAGGAGTTCCACCTGAACCTGCAGCTGCTTGTGCTGGAGCGGGATCATCACCTGTGTTATCAAAATCAGTACTTGATTGATTCTGAACAACACCCCCGATTGCGGCCGATTCCTTTGACTTCACCACCAGGTTGGTACTAATGGAGTTGCTCGTTGTGATGGGCGGACTTGAACCCGATGTCACACTTACCGTAAGATTAATAGGAAGTTCGATTTTTTCTTGTTCTAAAATTTTTGGCTGAACATCCATCGTAAGGCCAGCTTTAGCAGTAGCTGGGCGAGTAAAATCTCCGGAACCGATAGCAAATGGAATCTCTGTAGTTTTTGTAATGTTCCCTTTTTGCTGATCTCTTACGACAATCATTCCAGATTGAATCACGCGAGCATAACCAGCAACTTTAGCTGAATTAAGTTTTGGAAATAGATTTGAGATAGTGGCACTTAGTGTTCCAGAAGAAGTTGAAGTTACGTTTCCATCGGCAGTTTGCCCAAATGAAATTTGACTATTATCTTCACCCATAAGAGGGGCCCACTTAAAAGCAAAAACCTTCCCATAAGTTTTTGATAATTCCACAAACTGTGTTGTGATCTTAATCATTTTAGGTGCTGGCTGAGGGTCTTTTTTCTCATTAACGGCAATGAAGTCCAAGATATCATTTGTTTTAGGCGCTGCGAATCGAGCATCACCAGAAGAAAGAGTTTGAATTTTAGGAGGCAAATATGCATTAGCAATATTAAGTGCCAGTGTTTTTTTAGCATCTGAACTGACAACACCTTCTAGCCAATAAGTTTTATTAACTATTCGTACACTCACATCTTTTAAATTATTTTTGGCCAGCTCATCACTCATCTTGCGTGCAATAATTCTCTGAGTTTGTGGCGAAAGCTCAATCAGTGTCAGAACTTCGGGATAACTAGCAAGTACTTTTGATACTCTTCCAATATCATCCGGAACAACGATCTCGCCACCGACGAAGACCTTGCCTCCTCGAATTCCGATTTCCAATCCCTCTACGTTCCCGATAAGTTCACGTAGCTCAGAAACCACATTAGACTTCCCTGTTGTGGTAATTTGGACAGTATAAACAAGCCTCACATCTCCGAGATTGTCACGAATTGTAACTGTAGTCCGTCCAGGCTTCTGTCCTTGAAAAACGATCTCTTTTTTTTGAGGTATAAGAACAAGTTTTATCAGCTGTTCGTTACCGATACTCACCTTGGTATTATAGTCAAAAGCAATTTTTTCAATGATGTCGATACCAATTGGAACTTCCAACTCTTTACTGGTGCTTCCCGCAGGAACATCCTGAGCAAGTGTAACCGTGCTAAAAAGAAGCGTTAGAAGTATCAGTAGTAGGTGATTTTTAACGACCACCACCGACCCCTGTTTTTTTTGCGTCTTTAGATAATTGTTCTGCAAAATAAGACCTTGCTTCATTAGCGTCTTCACCTAATACATCATACAGGCGAGTCGCACTAATTCTTTCAATTGTTTTATCATCGTTATTTCTAAGTGAAAGATGGATATTACCACCAGAGGCGATCATAAAAACCATCTTCTGAACTTCAAAAGGAGTTAATTCCACGGTAATCGTATTATAATTGGTGTATGTGTTAAGTTTAACCTGTCTAACTTCGCTGTCACTTTTCATTCCTACAAGCGGAACCGAGTTTGTCACATAAAGTCCAGTTGAGAGCACAAGCACATCTTGTAAGAACGTTTTCACTTTGATTTTTTCTTTTTTACCAGAAGCATAATCCACAAGGGCCAAAATATCTACACGATCACCAGGTTTTAAAAGTCGGCTAACTGCCTGTCCTTCAGTTACCTGAATAGATAAAGCTCTTTTCCCTATGGATATTTGTCTTGATAAACCTGATTGCGCCCCTGGATATGTCACGCGTGGGACGGTTATCTGCTCATCTTTTTTTATCGGAACTGATGCAATTGTATTATATAAATCTTCTACCCTTGAAAAGTGACCGGGCATTTGAAAGTTTTTAGGAACGTTTTTAAGGTATACTTTTCTGTCGTCGATGATTTCGAGTTCTTTAATATCTTCACGTGCAAACACCACAGGGGTTGTATTCCCGTACTCACTGATCAGCTCAGATTCACGTGTTGATATGTATGAGTACACCATAAAAACAGCAATTCCGGCGAGGATCAGGCTGGTAGTAAAAGCGCGGCTATTCATAGTTCATCCTAAACTTTGAATGGAGTTCTAATGACTTAATAATATCAGATTTTGAATTTAATAGAGGAAAAAGAGCTTTTTACCTATTGAGTGAGTAGACAACTTTGAACGTCAACTACCTGTTGAAAGGTGGCCCCTGCAACATCTGGTAATGGGGTGGCAAGATTTCCGGCAGACACATAAGTCGCCCCACATAATCCAAAAACCGTTCCAACTCGAATGAACTGGGAGTTGCCATTTTTTGGACGTGCCTCACAGGTGTCTTCATCCTGGTTGTTTCCGGCCAATGGAATACTTATACGGTAACAAGTTAGAACTGGAACATCATCTGGTAAACTCTCTGCCCAACCAAAAAGGTACATACCGAATGTTCTCCAGCCTTGATGCACATCACGACCATCTGGTTTAGGCATGGTTGAATTATTGTTAAGACGATAAAAATAAAACCCTCGAGTAATTTTCTGTTGATTGATAGATCCATTGATGGCGTTGGCAAAACCACTAATTAAAGAATAGAGGATAAACATCAATGGTAAAAAGATGATTAACTCAATTAACGCCTGACCAGACTGATTTTTTTCATCTTTTCGTTTCAAGATCAACATCCATCATCAAATAAAGTAATATCTAAATTACCTGCGCCACAATCACTGCTAGAGGTAATGGCAAAACATGTTCTGGCCGCACATTCTGTTCTCACTGGTTCTTTTCCTAAAAATGATTCTGATACAAGTTCTAATTTTTTTTGACCTGCCACTTGCCCCACAGCATCTATATTTGCCTCAAATAATGTCAATGCACCTACAGTTAGATAATCAGCACTTGATGTATTTGCTGTTGGTTTATTGATTTTAAATACTAAATTTTTGACATCAAAAATGTCTAATCTATACGTATTAAACACGGCCGTCGCTTCTTCAACACCCTTTTCTATTGCCGTGAGCTGACTGCCTTCAACCCCTGCATAAAGCTCACTCGTTAAAAAAGTTCGACTGGCCATGAAGGTTCCATAATGAATGAGATACCCTGTGGTATAGTTCATGGCAGAATTAAAAATAACAAGAACAATACTCACACAGAATGCAAAAGCAAAAATAAACTCAATCGTTGATTGGCCATTTTGATTATTTTTTTTATTCATAAGGCAGTCTCGCACCAAAAAATCTTGAGCCCGAACCATCCGGGTTTGAATATGAAGGATGACTTGATCCATCTCTTTGCTCCCGTCCTTGAGTGTCGTTGAAACCCGCCTTCATGAATGCATGTCGATAGCCAATTTCGGTTTCTGTTTTAATCGCTATACCTAGAGATCCACTTTCACCAAAAAATCTTTTAAAAGTATCACTTCGAAAAAATGTTACAACTAAAGAAATTGCCACAGTAAGAAGTAACATATACTCCACCATGGTTTGACCTTTTTCATTTTTTAGAACCATTGTTCTACTCCTAAAATGATCCAGGCCAAAAGAATGACTGGCGCGTAACTTATCCGTGATTTTAAGATCTCCCTTATACCCTTCCAGTATCTCGTTAATAGATACGTTCTCAGTTTATAAAAGTTCGGAATTGTTTTGATCAAAAGCATAATCAAACCCACAATAACGGTACTTAAAAGTAGTTTTTCAAAAAAGCTTAAATGCATTTCAAGTGGCAAAACAAAAAACAAAGAAGAGAGATACTTGCTATCTCCTGCACCCATGATCCCCATAAGAAAAAAAACAAATCCCACGACGATAAATCCCACAGGAAAAAGAAGAACCTCCCAACTCCAAAGATAAATGTCTTTGACCGTAAGATAAAATAAAATGGCAATGATGACATTCAATAGAGACCAATAATTAGAGATCTTGTGGGTTTTAATATCGATTCTTGCAACAAAGAGGAGTTCTATTAATAAAAGTGTGAAGAGAAAAATCTTCATAGCTCCTCAGCAGCACTGTTGCTGTAAGCTTCAAAAAAACAATTTTGAGAACAAATACCAACCGTAAGATGTGAGGAAAGTGTTTGGCCCACTCGGCCCATGGAATTACGAAAAAAATCTGAAAAAAGTGTCGTAACCTTGAAACCGAGAATCACGGCGAATGCTAGTATAAAAATATACTCGACTGTAGCTTGACCACATTTCTTATTGTCCATCATCTTAGTATGATAGCGCCGGGCTAAATAACCGTAAAGCTTCTAGAGACTGACTAGAAGCCTACTATTCATTAAAGCCACTAAATTTGCTTTCATCAAGCACAGTCCCGAGGATCCCCCCGCTTCCGTCACCTGCAGCACCAAAAAGTTTTGTGGTAATTGCGCCCTTAAACTTAAGAACGATCGTGGCCACAACCGCTACGAGTAAAATGTACTCTGTAGACGTTTGCCCAGTCTCGTCCTTAATATAGGCTAAAATCTTGTTTTTCATAATTCCCCCTTGAAGGATACCTAGTGCTTATCGCCCTTTGTTCGAAAAACTTTAGATTTCCTTCAGTACTTGAGTATTCTACCACGAAACTCAAAAAGCCTTAATTTTGTAGACCGTGCTGCCCAACCTCTTAAAATCACGATCGCGTCTTTTGTTCATCTGCCAACTTTATTTCTCACCCCATCTGCCACCCACTTCAAAAATGCGGTATGATTAATTTGGGTCTAGGTAGGGCCATAAAGTTTCGCCCCTACGATTTATTTTTCGGGAGCGGTCCCTGGTCACGGTGTGCAAGCTTGCCTATCTCAGTATTGAGTTAGAATGTGAGAAGCCTAAAGTGATTACTAATTGCGCCCACCTTGTTTTCAAGGGGCGCGAAACCGTTTTAGTCCCTACCTGGACCTTTTTTAAGAGTACAATTCTGCTCCCTTTGTTTAAAAAAGATGTATTAAACCATTATTTTAAGACATTTTTCACTCTCCATTCATAAGTCAGTCCTTATACAGGCTCTCGTAAAAGCACCTCGGAACAATTACAAAAAATTTTTTTGAGAATTTTATTCCCTTTGAATCACTAAATGATTCAAAAGCTTTAAGAGCAAAAATAAACCCTGCTCATATCAGAGGGCCATATGATGTATTTTGGTGGAGACTTTTATTCTATTGGTCATGAACAGGAAGCATTGAAAAATTTAATAAAGCATAGAAGTAAATTTATCACCTATTATTATCTTGACGAGAGCGGTCTTAAGTCAAAGAATTAATATATGGATACCATCAACATCAATGATTATCAAAATGTTTCCTGGATTGAGTCCCTAGCACTTGAAGAAGTGAATATGGAGGAGTCTGGCGTCATTCGTTTCAATGATCATCTGAATACTCAGCAATTGCTTGAAGAATCTTCTTTAAATTTTGTGAACAAACTCAAAGATCGTTTTGAATTTTATGTATCCCTTTTTAATCAATATCGTAGCAACAAAGATAATTCACGCGCCATCAAAGTATTTAGAATTTCAAATACTGTGAATGACTTCATTTTATTTCGCAATTCTCTTAAACTTATTGTTGCAAGACGTGCTCCAGATGTCGTCAGCATTGGTTTTTTATCAAATAATGGTGGTTTGTTTGCGGCCCGACTGGCCAACGAAAAACAATCTGTTCATGCCATTCATGAAATTAAAGCTCATGTTGGTCCATTTAATAATATTTCATGGCGTTTCCAAGGTGAGCCCGTGGATATTGAACCACTGGTAAAGTACTACCTTACAGAATTTGTAAAAAATTCTTCTCGCTAAGATTTGATATGGAAGCGTTTGTAAGTTAATTCTAATGAATCTTCAATTTTAGGCATTTTTGTATTAAGAAATTCCTCTAAATTAGTGGTATCAGTCTTGAAATAGAAACGATCCGGAATATGATTATTTCTTTTTAAATTTTGATCCACGGGAAATACATTGGAGACACGCTGAATAAGTTGTTCATCTTTTTTGAAAATCTTGGCATATGCCCGCGCAAAATCATAACGATTCATCCAGTCCTTAGAAGAGACATGAAAAAGACGATTAGTCACATTGGCCTCTAAGGCCGTTTTGATAATTCGTGCAACAATATAAATATCTAAAAATCCCGTCATCACTGTTTCATCAACATTGATTTGTTCATTTTTGGCCAGTGACGCCTGCAAGTACTCAAACCAGTTATTATGTTTTGGATTATAACTTCGTCCATAAATTGTCGCACATCTTAAAATGAAATAATTTAGACATGAGCGTTGAACATAAAACTCGGTGGCAGACAAAGAGTTACCAAAAACGGTACTTGGAAAAGGAGTATCCCCTTCTTTATAAACGACATCTTCTCCTCCTAAAACATATGAGGAAGATAGATAAACGAACTTTGAATTTAAACGTTCACTGGCCTTACAACAGTTAATCGCACCCGTGGTATTAAGAGCGTTTGCGAGATTATTAAAATTACTACAATCAGTGAGTGAACTTAAACCTACCGCATAAATCGTAATATCAGGTTTAATGATAGCAACTAAATTTGAAACATATTCTTTTTTGAGAACATCACATGGGAAACATGTCACACCAGGAATAAACACCGGTGTTTTATTATACGTGCCCACAATACGAAAATCGTCCTTAAGAAATTGAGCAAGGTTTGATCCCACAAAAGAAGATATGCCAAAAATAAGGATAGTTTTCTTCATGGAATTAATTTTATCACGGTGGGGATAAATAAAAAGAAAAACCTTGCCCCATTCGGGGCAAGGTAAGTGGGTGTGTATTAACCAATTAGCTTTAAGGCAGCATTGGGAGCCTGGTTGGCCTGAGCGAGTACCGAAACACCGGCCTGGTTAAGAATGTTATTCCTAGCCATGTCTGCTGTTTCTGCAGCTACGTCCACATCGCGGATTCGAGAGTTGGCCGCACTAAAGTTCTCTTCCGTAATCGCAATGTTATTACTTGTCGATTGCAGTCGGTTCTGTAGTGCCCCAAGGTTTGCTCGAGTTCCGTTAATCTGTACGAGCGCTTTATCCAGCTTATCCAGTGATAACTGTGCTCCTTCCTTGCTCGCAATAGTCTCGGCGACAAGACCAAGGCGTTCAAGAGAGGCGTCTGTAGTCGAGGCGTCGAATTTAAGTCGATCGTTGAATGGATCGTTGTGGATACCCACTTGGATCTCAAACAAACCGCCTGTTCCATCGAGAAGTTTTTTTCCATTGAACTCAGCACCTTTTGAGATACGTTGTATCTCTTCGAGCAAATTCTGAAATTCAATGTCCGAAAACCCTCGTTCAGTGTCGCCGACAGTATCAGAGGCAGCTTGGACAGAAAGCTCTCTGAGGCGAATAACGATGTTAGAAATCTCATTGAGGCCACCTTCTGCTGTTTGAACAAGTGATACACCATCATCTGAGTTCCTTTTCGCTTGTCTGAGTCCTCTGATGTGAGCTTTCAGTTTTTCACTGATTGCTAAACCAGCAGCATCATCAGCCGCGCGGGTAATTCTTTCACCGCTGGACATCTTCCTAAAGTTAGAGTCCAAGTTATTCTTCGTAATTCCTAAAGATCGTTGTGCAGCAATGCTGGCAACGTTCGTATTTATTCTTAAGCCCATATTTTAATCTCCTGTAGATGACATCTTGAACCTCCTGTTCATGTTCGGACTTACTGTCCTGTTGTTTTTAGTTGGTAATGTTTTTTAAAAACACCACCTTATTGCCAAACCGTTAGTACACCCACTACTAGTTTTGCAGGATTCGTTTCACGCTATAGGTCTCAATGTAAACTTCTTACGCTTTCTAGCCGTTCGAAGCAGCATTGATAAGAGTAAGGGCATTTGTCGAAGACTGGTTCGCTTGTGCCAATACTGATGTACCTGCTTGCATTAAGATGTTCGTTCTAGTTAATTCAGAAGTAGCTGAAGCAATGTCTGCATCACGGATTCGAGAATTCGCAGCTGACAAGTTTTCGTTACTAATCTGAATGTTATTGATCGTCGACTGTAAACGGTTCTGAAGAGCACCGAAATCGGCCCGGATGCCTGAAACGTTCTGAATCGATTGATCGATTGCCGCTAGAGAGTTCTGAGCTGAAATCTTGTCAGATACTGATGCAAGGTTAAGCCCAAGAGCAGCAACGTTGACATCTGCTGACGAAGCATCAAATGTTAATCTGTCTGCTAAAGGATCATTTCTTGTTCCAATCTGGATATCAAACACTGAACCAGTTCCATTAAGAAGTGGTACTCTATTGAACTCTGTTGAGTTCGCGATACGATCAACTTCTGAAAGAAGCTGTTCAAATTCAACGTTAAGGAACTTACGTTCTGTAGAACCGATGGTGTCAGAAGCTGCTTGTACTGCAAGTTCTCGAAGACGAATCATAATGTTTCCGACCTCGGCCAAGGCACCCTCTGCGATCTGCACTAAAGACACACCATCTTGGGCATTTCTTTCTGCTTGTCCTAAACCTCTAATTTGTGCTTTTAAATTCTCTGAGATTGCTAATCCTGCAGCATCATCGCCGGCACGATTAATCCTCTGACCTGAAGAGAGTTGCTCTAACACTTTCTGTTGAGCTCCCCTTGTTTGACCTAAGTTTCTCTGCGCATTTAGCGAGGAAACGTTCGTGTTAATCCGCAAACCCATAAAATCCTCCTTGATTCGGGTTTCTCTTTTCTCGATCCTTGAGAAGAGAGATGAGATGTCTTGATGACAATCTCGTGACTAACGTTTCGACAATCTGCAAAAAGACTTAAGTAGAGTTGTAAAATAATTCGACACCCTCTAAAAACAGGGCTAATCTATCGAAATTACGAGGTTTTCATGGTCGGCAAAAAATTCCCCTTAATCACAAACTTAAAAGAAAAACCGTCATGTTTTTCAAAAACGATTCAATTAATCGAAAAATCTTTCAAATATGATGGCCCTCAGTCCTTCATCAAGGACTTTGCCCCTCTCGTGGCGCCTGAGAATCATCAAAACTGCTATATCCTCATAGATGAAAATGAAAATGTACTCGCTCACATAGGTGTGAAAGAAAAAAACATTTCTGTGAATGGAAAAAACTTTCTTGTTTCACTCTTAGGTGGCATCGCCGTTGATGAAACCCAAAGAGGCAAAGGACATTTTCAAACGCTCATGCAAGATGTATTGGCCGAAAAACGGAGTGACTCTGCATTTTTCCTCTTATGGAGTGATCTAGAAAAACTCTATCAAAAATTTGGTTTTTACCTCTGTGGAGATCAATTTGAACTTTCTGAGACGAACGGAGAAAAGAACTTCGTAAAAACAAAATACTTTTCACTCTCCTCACAAGAAAAAAAAGATGTTCATTTTCTATATGAGAATTCATTCTGTAAAACCTACCTGACACTTAAACGGGATGATGAAGACTGGAAATCTATCGAAGCCATTGAATCCGCAGATCTTTACATTAAAAAAGAACATGAAAAAATTACGAGCTATTTTTTCATGAATAAGGGTCAAGATTTAAGTGGTGTAATTTACGAGTACGCAGACTTAAAAGATCTTAAAAAATTCATGCAAGAGATTCGTTGTTATGGAAAAGTCTGGATGGGCGCCCCCCTCCTGGAAACTGACAACATTCAGTTTCAGTTTTTTATGTCACCAGGGGACACTAAACTCCTTTCTTCATTTATCAATGAGCTCACTAAAGGTCAGATCCTCATCCGAGACATCAACATCATGAAACAAGAAGTGTATTTTGATTTTGGTGGAGAAGTACTAGCCCTTGAAACTCAAGATTTCCTGAGAGGAATATTTGGTCCAGGAATATTCGAAGAGTTGGGAGTGGAACTTAAGCCAATATTTTTAAGTGGCTTAGACAGTATCTAGATTCTTTCAGAAACACAGACCGCATTGCTGATGATCGCGTCCGGCGACTTTAAGTCTTGGGTCTGTTTGCTATTGTAAATCATAACGGCTCGAGCGGTAGTCTCCACGTTATAAACATCCATAGGCCCAAAGATTTTAACGCCAGCTGAATAACATGAAACTTTAGCATTAATGTTTTTCATGATTTGAGAACCGCTGATCATGGTCTGCCCGTAAGCACTTCCCATGACTAAAAATAAAAATAAAAATCTCATTCTCAAGCCTTTTGCAGTTTTTGCGAAAAGAAGAAAACGCTTCACCCATCTGGGTCACAAAGGGTGCGCGAGTGGCGCTCAATACTCTAATACCTTAACACCATCGGGAATGCCTTGAGTTTTATGAGCAACCTTAATTAATTTTTTATTAAGAGAATCAGTACGCAGGCTTCCAGAGGAAAGTAGGTATTTCATTAGTATTTTCTTATTGTTGCAATCCGAACTAAAAAATAAGCACCAAATGCCCAAAAGATCCAAGTCAATATAGGAATGTCATATACGGACGTAACAGAAATATTTCTCACAAAAACTGCCCCTGTGATAATAAAAACACTGGCAATGAGTGATAATCCTAGTCCATAAAATGAGCGAGAGATATTTTTTGAAAATCGATCAAAATCTTTGATCCTCATTTCCATAGAATAATTTTTACGCGAGACTTCTTTTAAGAACCACTTCATATGCTTGGGAATAATTCTCATCGAGCCAATCATATCCTTGGCCACCCACATGAGTTCTTCCTGGGCGTTTTCTTTAGAAAGAAGCTCTGTCACCAAGTGCTTCATGTCTTTTTCAAGAACCTTAAAGATATTAAGATCAATTCCAATAGAACGACCAACTCCATCGAGAGTGATTAGGGCCCTGAAAATGATAAACCATTCTCTTGGAAGATACAGTTCGTGTTTGGTCATGGTTTGAATTATTCCTCGAACCAGTTCTGCCATGTTCGTTTCACGAATGCTTAAGCCAATATACGGTGAGATGGCATCTTTAATATCTCTAATTAGTTCTTCGTGATCTGGGACTTCTTCGTATTCGGCAACCTCTAAAAACTCATACACCAAATTATCATAATTATGGGTAATAACGGCATAAAGAATGGCCACAAGATTAGCACGGTTCTTTTTACTTAATGTGCCCATCAAACCAAAGTCGATGATCCCAATTTTATTATCTGGAAGAACAAAAAAGTTCCCACCATGAAGATCAGCGTGAAAAAAACCGTCTGATAAGAGAGTATGGGTGAATAACTCAACACTTTTCTCTAATCGTTCTACCATCACTGGACCAAGCTGTTCTAATGAATGGTATTCGTTGAAGGGTTTACCATTTAAAAACTCTAGGACTAGAACCTCCTGAGTACTAAATTCTCGATAGGTTTTAGGAACAACAAGAAAGCCCTCTTTATCAATCTGACCCAAATTTAACTTAAGGCGCTCGCAGTTCTGAGCTTCAATTAAAAAATTTAATTCGCTTTGCGTGCTCTTAAAAAAATCTGCTATCATTTTTGAAAGACCCAAAATTTTAATGTCGTGAGAAACACCTTCAAGCTTTTGAATGATGTAAAGCAGAATCTGAAAATCTGTATCAATGATTTTAGCGATCCCAGGACGACGAACCTTAACGACAACCTTCTCACCCGTTAAGAGTTCAGCACGATAAACGACACCGATTGAAGCCGTTCCAATGGGTACATTGTCAAAGCTCTTAAAAACTTCAGCTATTTTTTTATGAAGGTTATCCTCAATTACTTTTTCAGCAACATCAAAAGGAATTCCTTTAACTTTGTTCTGTAATTTTTTGAGTTCTTTAATAAGGGAAGGATCAAGAACATCTTCTCGTGTGGACAAAAGTTGGCCAAGCTTCACAAATCCAGGGCCAAGTTCTTCAAAACTCATTCTGAGCTGAGAACCAAATACTTCCCACCACTCTTCATTTGATAAATCTTCCCGTTTTAACTCGGAGACCCGTGATGGAAGCACAAATCCGGGAATGACTTTATCCAAACCAGATTTTAGAATAAGTTCAGAAAATCCATGGCGGCTTAAAACTGTAAGTATTTCGCGGAAACGTGAAACGTTTCTGATAGTCTTAGAAATGCCTAGGCCTGTTTTAATGAGATCCATAAATGATAATGTCGCTTTTTTATTTTATGATAAGATAAAAAAACCCGGATACCCATAGAAGAACTATTTACCGATGTTTAAAATTACAGGATTAATCTTATCAATCATACTTGTATTGCCCCTATGGGCCGCTACAGGTACAACCGCTACGACTGAAACCTGCAGTCGTATCGCTAGTATCAACTATCAGGAAGTTTTGGTTGATGTAAGTAACAATAACCGAGGTGAAGGCCTTCGTTACTATCTTGAAAAAGATCAGGTCGCAAAAGAGCTTTTGGATGAGTACCAGGAAAATAATCACTCAACCTGGAAAAGTGCTGCACTGAGCACCTTGGGGTCGGCCATGATTTTAGGTGGTGCTCTGCGAACCTCTTCAGGTCAGAATGAAAAATTCACGAATAGAAATTTTCTTATATTTGGTGGAGCTGCTTTCATTGCTTTGAGTTATCTGATTTCTAAAACTAATCAATTTAATAATGAGTACCTCCTCATAAAATCGGTCGAGGAATATAATAAAAGAAATACCCCAAAAATCTTTTTTTCTCCTACTGATCCCAAAAATGGAGTTGGTCTAGGTATAGGTGCTTCCCAGGAGTTTTAAGTTGTCATTACAATGCTACAAATGCGGAAAATCTCTTTCAGATACTTACAAGGTCATGGTGAGTCGGGTCGACCACTGTCAACAATGCATGTCAGACATTCGATGCTGTAAGATGTGTCAATTTTACGATCAAAAATCCTATAATGAATGCCGAGAACCTATGGCCGACCGTGTCCCAGATAAAGAGAAAGCTAACTTTTGTGACTATTTTAAGATAGGCTCATCAAACACAGACGCGGAAAATAAACGCCAGGAACTTCTGGCCAAGGCTCAGGCCTTATTTAAAAAATAAAAAATCGCGCAGAGGAATTTTATGAGCGAATGTCCAATGACTTTGCTAGGTAGAAAATTATTAGAAGATGAACTCAGTCAGCTTATTCGAGTTGAGCGTGAACAAATCAAGCAAGCTATTTCTGAGGCACGTGAGCTTGGAGATCTCAAAGAGAATGCTGAATATCATGCTGCAAAAGAAAAACAATCTCATATTGAAGGTCGTATTTTGGACGTGCAAAGCAAGATTGCACGTGCTCGCGTAATCGATACTTCGTCCCTTATTTCAAATAAAGTTGTGTTTGGCGCAACTGTTACTTTTTACGATAATCAAAAAGATGTTACAGTGACTTATCAGATTGTCGGCGAAGACGAAGCTGGAACTGATGCTAACAAAATCTCTTATAACTCACCCCTGGGTAAAGCATTGATTGGAAAAGAAGTCGGTGACGAGGTGGTAGTTAAAGCACCTAAAGGTGATTTGACGTATGAAATCAAAAACCTCAAATACTGCTGAGATCTCCTGGAACAACGCTCTCACTGATCTAATTAATAGTAAAAAACCTTCTCCTACTTTAGAAAAACTCTCCGAAGCTGGTGTGGAAACTCTCTATGACTTATTATGGATTCTTCCTCTGCGGATTCATAAAATGCCAAACACCCAACCTTTCAGAGAGGCCGAGCTTAATCAGTACTTCAAAGGATCCGGTAAAGTTATTCATCTCGACATCAAACCAGCTTTTGGCAGACGAGGTAAGGGCAACATTCTTCTTTATAATGGCCATGTTGTTTTAAAAGATAATTTATCTTCTGAAACTCTAAGTTTACGATGGTTTAATCTTTATCCTAATCAAAAAAAACAGATTGAATCTTTAGAGCAATTATTATTTTTAGGACAGGTGCAAGAATTCAAAGCACAGAAGCAGATTATTAATGCTCAAATTCTAAGCCCAGATAATCCAGCTGAAGCATCATATATTTTAGAATATCCTACTATAAATAAGATAGGTGGAAGCCACCTTAAACGTGTTTTTAGCATGATCCCTTCAAAGGCTTGGTTCGAGATTCCACAGCTTTTGCCGGAACTTGGATATGATAAAAAGCTAAGCTTGGGTGAAGCATTTCGTATCATTCATGGCAAAATCCCTTCTGAGAATTTTAATTTAAAACTCAAGGACAGTGCAGAGGAGAGGCTGATCTATGAGGAATTTCTCAAAGATCAGTTAAAAATTCTTACTCGAAGAAAATTCATTAAAATAAAATTGGCACCACTTTTTCCAGTTAATCAGATAGAGAAACAAAAACTCCTCATTAATCTTCCTTTTAAACTAACTATTGATCAGGAAAAAGTTTTTGAAGAGATTCTACGTGACCTCGCTTCTGGGCATCCGATGATGAGAATGGTTCAGGGTGATGTGGGCTGTGGAAAAACCATCGTTGCCTTCTTAGCGGCTCAAGTTGCAATTCAGAATGGTTATCAGGTTGCACTCATGTGTCCAACTGAAGCTCTGGCGATTCAACATTATGAATCCTTTAAACAACTTGGCCCTCATTTAAATATAGATCTTTTCCTTGGATCATCAAAGGCCAAAGAAAAAAAACTCACACATGTACGACTTTCAACTGGAGAAACCAATCTTGCCATTGGCACTCATGCTCTTTTTCAAGAAACAATTATTTTTAAAAAATTAGGTTTAGCGATAATCGACGAGCAACACAAATTCGGCGTTGAACAACGTTTACGGTTAGTCGCCAAGGGTAATGGTGTTCACAGTCTTATTATGACGGCAACCCCCATCCCTCGGACTTTAAGTCTTGCCCAATATGGGGATCTGGACATCTCATCCATTAAGATGATGCCTTCAGGACGCAAAGGAATAAAAACACGTATCACTGAAAAAGTGAATTACGAAAAATACGTAGAGTTTATTAAAACCAGACTCTCTATGGGTGATCAGGCCTATTTTGTTTTTCCCGCCATTGAAGAAAGTGAAACGATGGATCTTCAAAATGTAAAAGAAAGCCTTAAAAAATATCAAGAAATATTTAGTGATTTTAAAGTGGATATGCTTCACGGCCGGATGAAAGCCGAAGAAAAAGAAGAAGTTGTAAGAAAATTTCGCGAAGGTAAGATCCATATTCTTGTTTCTACAAGCGTGATTGAAGTTGGGATCAATGTGGTGAATGCGACGATCATGAGTATCTACAATCCTGAAAGATTCGGTTTAAGTTCACTCCATCAATTACGTGGCCGAGTGGGACGAGGCGATAAGGCCGGTTTTTGTTTTTTAGTTTTGGATAAAGACATCTCCCCTGAAGGCCATCACCGCTTAGAAATTATTGAAAAAAACCTCGATGGTTTTATCATTGCAGAAGAAGATTTAAAATTTCGTGGTGAAGGTGATTTATTCGGAGTAGATCAATCAGGAACCGTAACAAGTAAAAAACTCGCTAACTTCATCACTCATACTGCCATTCTGGAGCAGGTAGTATCTGATTTGCATAAACTTCAAGAAGAGAGGCCAGAACTTCTTGTTCCTCACTTTGAAAAGCTCGCAAAAGATCAAAAAATCCTAGATACTATTTAACATGATCCAGTTTGAAGTTATTCAGAGTCCGGATTTAAACGTCCTGACTTCTTTCAAATTTCATAAGAACGACGTTTATCTTGGTAGTTCTGCCGGGGATCTTGTCATTCGTGATCCATCTCTAAGCAAATCTCATCTTATGTTAGAGGTTATTGAAGGTGAATTTTTGGTTCATCCACAAAAAGATGTTCTTTTTTATCTCATTAACGGAAAACGGTCGACCTCCATCAGAAAAATAAAAATTCAAGATACCATTACAATAGGCACCACTCAAATCAAAATCCTTGCTTTTAGCTGGACAGAAAAAAAGTCTAAAAAATCCATCCTTAATGAAAAACTATCTGCACTTATGGATAATGACTCTCCTCGATTAACAGTGATTGAAAAACTCACAAAAATGATGAAATAACATGTTTACAAAAAATGATTCCAATTTTTATAAGACACCTGATAATGAACAAATTTTTTATACAAAAAACTTTTCTACTCTTGATTCAAATAAACCTGTTTTAGTATTCAACTATGGGCTTGTGTGCAGTAATTATCATTGGAAATTCCAAACTGAATATTTCGATAAGTTAGGTTTTCAAATTTTAGTTCATGATTACCGTGGACACTTTCAATCAACAGGCAATCAAGACATTAAAAAGATTACTTTTTCACAAATGTCTAAAGATATAAGTAATTTATGTGAATTCTTAGGAATTAAACAGGCCATCATGCTCGGTCACAGCATGGGTGTGAACATTTGCCTTCAACTAAAAAAAGACTATCCAGATCTAGTGATTGGCATGGTTCTTATCTCCGGAACTTTCATGGCCGTTAAAGACATCATGTTTGATACTAACGCCATGGAATTTATCATTCCCATCGTTCATGCAGGATTGGATAAATATCCCGAAATCGCTAAAAAAATTTGGTCCAGTGGAGGTCATAATCCACTTATTCGTGCCCTTGTCCATGCTACTGGTTTTAACAAAGAAAAAGTCTCAAAAGAATTTATTGAAATTTATCTTAACCGTGTGGGCCAACTCGGAATAGATATTTTTATCCAGCTTTTTGAAGAGATGGCTCGCCAAAATATTATGGGACATATTGAAAGAATGAAAATTCCAGCTTTAGTTATCGGTGGCCACAAAGATAACGTCATACCGAATTACTTACAAAGACAGCTAGCGACCATGTTACCAAAATCTGAGACTTATTTTTTAAAAGACGGCTCTCACGTACCTCAGGCAGATTTTCCTGAATTTATTAATGAAAGAATGCATCTCTTCTTCAAGCAACACTTTAGTCCAGCTTAATACCTTTAAGTTCAATGATAGGCCTGAAGATCCGTTTCATAGCCGAACGAAGCTGGGATTTTTTATACTCATTGTGAGAAGCTTCGCCTTGAGTGTTTTTTAGATGACTTTCATAATCGGTAATCTGCACCTCAAATGGATAAAAGAAGCGAACATCCCGAGATATGGGCGACGTATCTAAATTCAGCAAAGACTGAGAAAGAGGATTTTCTTTATCACTCAACGCTTTTTTTCTGACTTCATTAAACGAAGACATGAAAGGGTTTCGGTACTTAATGAGTTGTCGTCCCGTGAAATGAATTGCACGGTACTCATCTGAAGTGTGTCTATTTTCATGGCTGTTCTGAGAAGGTGTACAATCTTCAATCAAATTATTCAAACGCTGATAAAAGTCCTCTTCAGAAAGATTAGCACGAATGGATTCTTTATAAAGGGTGAACATTCTCTTTCTTAAAAGCTCAAGATCCACCAAGGTGTTTTGAGAACGACTTGGTTTAATATTATTAATCATGATGACATAGTTTCTATGCAGAAATTTAATCACTCGGAGTGCATCCAACTTATTATAAGTGATGATTCTCACTCCAATTCTATCAAAAAGTTCTTCCGCGACATTTTCTTGTTTGTGCAAAAGCTTAATGATGATGGAATCACGAGTCTTTTTAGCTTTTGTCTGGAAATCATATAAGGGAATAGTTGTTCCTGTCTCATTTTTTAAAAAAAGGCGGTTCTCCTCATCCCGATGAATGAACTTATAAAAACGATCAAATATTTGCTGCTGAATTGTTGAATAGTAGCGATACCTAAGATCTTTGTCTGTATGCAGAATAGTATGCATGACTTTTAATATCACTCCGGCCCATAACGACTCTTCCGTTTTTAACTTAAAACTTGAATTTCCTGTGGCCGCTAAAAACAATTCAGAGATATTTGTAATTGAATAAAGATAGTGAGGAACTGTGAGTTCCATTCCGTCAGAATTTCCCTCTTTTAAAAAATAACGTTTAATAAATTGCATGGCTTCTTGAAAAATACCAAACAACTCGGCACTCTCGATAGGATCGCTTATATCAAAGCCATATCCATTGAGAAAATTAGTAACCTGCCCTTTATCATAAATTTCTGTGAGGTAACTTGTGGCATCCAGTGAGGATTTACCACTACAGACGACATCAAAGGTTTCCCAATTGAAAGCGTAGTCCTCGAGATAACTGGGACGTTGTGCCATTTTTGCCAATCTCTTTCATCGCGTTTAAACTGCTTATGGAGCAAACTAACGTAAATTATATGAAAGAGCAAAAAATTCAGAATCCACCGTTTCTTACTATCTTATTCCTATCATGGTTTTATTCTGGAAAAGTACCAAGGGCCCCAGGGACTTTTGGTAGCCTTGCGACGCTTCCATTAATTTATCTACTGCATTATCTGCAATTCAATATTTATCATTTAATCACGCTTATCGTTGTTCTCTTTATCGTTTCAGTTGTTGTGACAGAAAAAGTTCAACAAAAATATGGTCTACATGATCCACAGTGGATTGTAATTGATGAAGTTATTGGCATGCTCATCACATGGGGCTTTCTCATGCGGGTTGATATTGCGAGTTTATTTTTAGTGTTCGCTTTTTTTCGATTATTTGACATCATCAAAATTTGGCCCGCATCGTATTTTGATCGACTCCATCACGGAATTGGAACAATCACTGATGATGTAGTCAGTGGTCTTTACGCTGGGATTGTCGTGAAAATTTGTAGCCTAATATTCTGAAGCTGTGGCCCTTTTTTTCTTTAAGTTTTCCCGCTGTTGCTCAAGTTGCTTAATAAGCTCAGTTGTCGAAACGCTAATATCTTTTTTATAAACTCCATCTGGGCACTCAATAATTAGACCCGTTTTTGTACAACCAGACAGTTCATGTTTATCTTCAGAAATGGAATTTACTTTGTTGTTCCACTCTTCGCTTGTAATTTCATCAAACGATTTTCCAAGAACACTATAAAGACCCGTATCACATTTAACAAAACGAGTAGAACCTAAAGAAAAACTCACGGCACAACTTTCATTAGGAATCTTTACACCCTTAATCCCATTTTTTTTATGAATCTCATTTAAATGTAAGCTGTATTTTAAATCCACCCACTTTTCGCCGCTCACTCTACTTTGTACTGGGGAACTTAAACGTGTCTGAATGATCTCGCTATCGCAATACCAATAATAATCAGGTCCCACATGAATTAATGTGGAACATGAATCATTAGGAGGAGTTTGCGCCCATGTCGAAAAACTTATCATCGTAAGAATAAATAACATCTTTTTCATATACGTCTGATCGACACATGGTAAAAAAGCTTGATTTAACCATTCCTTTTTTTGACGCTTTGACTCAGACTTGTAAGATATCAATTTCTTAGGCATACGTAAACTTTCCGTAAAAATTGCATGAATTCCGTTGTCGAAAACGAGGCTGGGTGTTAGCTTTTAACTATCAACCCGACCTCATAATTAATTGATATAAGGAGAAACCACATGGCCTTCAACACACCGATCACTTCAGGACCTAACGATGCTTCCAACAAAAAGAAAGCCCTTGATCTAGCTCTTTCTACGATTGAAAAGCAATTTGGGAAAGGGGCGATCATGCGCCTTGGAACTGATCAAGCCGAAGAAAAAATACCTGCCATTTCTACTGGGGCATTAGGTTTAGATCTTGCTTTAGGCGTTGGTGGTATTCCTCAAGGAAGAATCATCGAAATCTACGGACCAGAATCTTCAGGTAAAACAACCCTCACTCTTCATATTGCAGCTGAATGCCAAAAAGCTGGAGGCACAGTAGCTTTCGTAGACGCTGAGCATGCCCTTGATACTATTTACGCTGGGAAACTTGGTGTAGATGTTCCTAACACTCTTATCTCACAACCAGATTCTGGTGAACAAGCTCTAGAGATCACAGATATGTTAGTCCGTTCAGGTGCTGTAAATCTTCTTATCGTGGATTCGGTAGCTGCTCTTACTCCAAAAGCTGAGCTTGAAGGTGACATGGGAGATTCTCATATGGGTCTTCAAGCAAGACTTATGTCTCAAGCTCTTCGTAAACTTACTGGTTCAATCTCTCGTTCAAATTGTACAGTTATCTTCATTAATCAGCTTCGTATGAAAATTGGTGTAATGTTCGGTAATCCAGAAACAACAACTGGTGGTAACGCACTTAAATTCTATGCATCAGTTCGTATGGATATCCGTCGTATCGGCGCCATTAAAGATGGTGAGGCCATTACTGGTAACCGGACAAAAGTGAAAATCGTTAAAAATAAAGTGGCTCCTCCTTTTAGAGAAGTTGAATTTGATATTATGTATGGCGAAGGTATTTCCAAAGAAGGAGATCTTCTAGATGTGGCTTCAAACGAAGGCATCGTAGAAAAAGCTGGTTCTTGGTATTCTTATAATAATGCTAAACTTGGCCAAGGCCGTGAGGCTTCGAAAGAGCATTTAAAACAAAATCCTGCTCTTATGGCCGAACTTCGACAGAAAGTTCTCGCTAAACACGGGATTGTTAAATCTGCAGAAGAAGCAAAAGTTGATAAAACAACTGGCGAAATAAATGAAGAAAAAGAAGAAAAACCAACAAAGAAAAAAATTCAATAATTTCTCGCTATAAATAAAAGCCACTTCACTTTTTTACAAATATTTAGGGCCAGAGAGAAAACTCCTAGAGTTTTCTCTCTGGCCCTTGCGAAAGGAGTGTTCTGATGAAAAAGAAACTTGAACAGGATGGGATAAAAAATTAGATACTTAAGCCATAATTTCAGTGGCCCCTTATTTATGAGAGCAATAATATGAACCAACGTATTTACAACTACTCCATTCATTTGCTTGCTCGGCAAGACTATTCAGAGTTTAAACTCCGCCGAAAACTGCGTTCAAAAAAAGACAACCTTCCGCACGAAGTAGAAGAAGTACTTGTAAGCTTAAAGACTAAGGGACTTCTTCGCGAAGCCAATTACAAACGACTTTTTATTCGTAAATGGATGATGAAAGGTGAGGGCGAGGATAAGATCAAAAAACGTGGTCACATGGAAAAGCTTGAATTTGAAGAGAATGATTTTGAAGATGTGGCACGTGAACTCGGATTTACTGATGATGACAGCTTGGAAAAGCTAGTTTCTAAAAAACTACGGGCCAAAGATATCCCCACTGGCCGTAAAGAACTGCAAAAGCTTCGGGACAAAACTCTACGATTTCTCATTTCTAAAGGCCATAGCTACGAAGAAGCTAAAAAATCTTTAAACAAATTTATGACCCCTTCTCAAATAAGTGAGGATTTTTAAGCTTCTTACTATGAAACTCTTTCAATGCCCCCTGTTCGTTTCCTTTAAGCTCGCCTAGTAAGACATATGCCTTACATCATTAGAGAAATCCTGCCAAAGTTATTGTTAACTTTGGCTCTATTCAGCCTTCTCAGTAGCCCACTCATCGCCCAAGACTTCATAAACATTTGTGATCGTGGAATCGTGGGTGATCTGATCGCTAAGAATGTGGGTTCTTTAAACTGTGCTCATGTTGAAATTAAGGCCATGGCAGCCCTAGAATCACTCAACTTAAGTGACTTAAGACTCACTGAAATCAATAATGATTTATTCGTTGGTCTTTCATCCTTGAAAATACTTTTCTTAAATCGAAATCGTATCACTCAAATTTCTCGTGGTTCTTTTAAACCAATTGCTCAACTTGAAGAACTATACATAAGTGACAATCGCTTAACTGAAATCAGACCAACTACTTTTCATGATCTAACAAAGCTCGTTATACTTTCACTTAAAAACAATAAATTTCAATCTCTGGATCCTCAGATCTTCCAAAACCTCGGATGGTTAAAAGAACTAAATCTTGCAGACAATATGTTTGAAGAAATGAATAAAAATCAATTCCAGGGACTTGTTTCTCTTTTGATTTTGAATCTTTCACAAAATGATTTCACTGAGCTTCCAACTGAGGCGATTAAAGATTTAACAAACCTTCGGATCTTGGACCTCAGAAATAATGGTTTTTATACTATTCAAAACAATCTTTTACCCAACTCATTTGTAAAAGTACTTGGCCCAGCTTTAGTGCCTTAGATTTTGATCTGAAATTCTTTATGCACATCCGGTTTTTGGTATAGAAAAATTCCAAGGGCCTTACTGTAATGGATAACCTCTGATGGAACAGTTCTTGTAATAATATTCTGTGGTTGAGATAAAATTTTCTGGGACTTGATCTTGTTTTTATCGCTTAAAATGCCATCAAAAACTTTAAAAAACTCTTGCACACAAGATCTCTCCCCAAAGTTATAAACAATTTGATAAGCGTCACTGTTTCCTTTTTGTAGTAAAGCTTCAAGAAGTCGAGAACTCTCTGGTTTAGATAGTTTTACTGCATACTGCTCAACAACATGACCCTGTTTTATAACAGCGTGATTTACGTAATCAGACATAGCGGCAAAAACAAAACTATTTATCACATCACCGTTAAGTGCCTGTTCAAGTCCATAAATTTGATTAACTGGACCCATACCCATCACGGTCCACACAAAATCTCTTTCATAGGCAACAGACGAATCACTAGAGGTATCTTGTGGGGTTAAAACGACATCTTCGTCAAAAACAAATCTTATTTGAAAATGATTAGAAGGCCAAACACCAAACCATTCAATTTGAAAAATTGTTTCCTTAATCTTATTAACTGGAATTTTAGCGACATAAAACTCATCGTTTAAAACAACGTTTGCGAGAGTTAATGTTTTTTCATCAGAAGAAGATAAAAGTATGGCATTTCGAAAACTACAGGTATCTAAACATTGCCCAACATTTGAACCCGCAATTGATTTCACTCTTGGATCATATGGATCAGTACAACTACACGAACATGGAATTCCTGGACATCCCATCATGTCTGGAACTTTCGGTGCAAACTGTCCGGCCTTATATCCCCAAGCAGTTGATACGAATAAATTCAAAATCAACATGGCCATTGAAATAAGTTTCATGATTATCCCCTAGTATTTAATTAATTAGATGCAATTTTTTGGCCAATGTTTTTAAAATATAAAAACGAATGCTTTCGCCTGTTGTTAATTTCGTATTGAACCGTTAAATAATGACACTTAGACGCTTCCCGTAAATTAAGCAGCCACACTGTTGGCTGCTTTTCGGTAGTTATCTACAAAAGTGTAGAACCTGTTAAGTTTCTCGTCCATTTCTTT
>Ga0247844_1002674_pt1 | contig 28462 bp, 24 predicted proteins | sample LaCtaG_FD_192421 | JGI IMG/M metagenome (GOLD analysis project Ga0247844, IMG submission 192421) | Freshwater microbial communities from meromictic Lake La Cruz, Castile-La Mancha, Spain - LaCruzMarch201714.5m_1 | ecosystem: Environmental > Aquatic > Freshwater > Lake | place: Spain: Castile-La...
GGATGCGCTGGCGCGCGGGCAGTCAAACTGCGTTCTCATCCCCGGGGGTCGCTCCGCGACGAATTTCAATGCCTTCGGCATTTTTGGAGGTATGGGGATTCGAACCCCAGGCCTTCTCATTGCGAACGAGACGCTCTACCAACTGAGCTATACCCCCGGCATGCGGACGAAATGCCTTCATCCGAGCCGGTGTATTCTGCATGGAGGCATGTTGTGGGGCAAGGAGAAAGACGGGGTCCCCGCGAATCCGATGTCCGGAGACTTCTTTTGGAGCCGGAGCATGGCCGGAGATCCGGGCAGGCAGGAACAAAGGCCGGCCGTTGCCGCTGGGGTCCACTCGATCCCGGCCCGGCCATGTTTCGGGCCTCGAAATTCAGGCGACATGTTACAATGATTGTCACACCTGTGACATTTATTGTCAGGGGGTCCGGCCCGTTTGTAGGAACGATTTGGCGCATGAGCGAATGGGAGGCGATCGAGAGAAACGCCCGTGTGCGTTTGGAGCGGAGGAGGCTTGGGAGCCGTCAAATATCCATTGCAGCCGGGCCTGATCTTTTTGTCGGTGTCTGCTCGGCTCGCATCTTGGAGCCTTCGGGGGGGGTGCCCGGCGCTCGCGCCTTGCATCGACAAAATCTAATGCGCCAATTTCAGAAGACCTGATTTTTTGAGGGCTGCTTACCCGGTCTGGATGAGCGACCGGTTTTTTGCGAGGTAGGCGGCGCCGGAGTAGACGGTGAGGAAGACGGTGACCGGGACGAGGCCCCAGGTGCCAAATGCCCATGCGAGGCCCATCCACGGGCCTGCGGCCCACTCGCCGACAGCGAGCAGCAGGAGAAAGTAGATGATCGTGACCATCTGCCAGGCGGTCTTGTGTTTGCCGAGCTTGTCGGCGGGGACAACGATGCCCTTGGAGGCGGCCAGCGAGCGGAGGCCGGTGATCAGGAACTCGCGGCTGATCACCACGATCACCGCCCAAGCGGGAAACGAGTGGATGGCGGCGAGGCTGATGAATGCGGACGCCGTCAGGATCTTGTCGGCCAGAGGGTCCATGAGCTGGCCGAAATCGGTGATGAGGTTCCTGCGCCGGGCGATGACCCCGTCGAGGTAGTCGGTGACCGTCGCGGCGATGAAGACAGCCAGCGCGAGCGAGAAGCGGCCCGGGAAGTGGAGGGAGAAGCACACCACGAAAAGGGCGGTGAGCCAGAGCCGGGAGACCGTGAGCTTGTTCGGGAGGTTCATGGCGAAGAAGACGGTTGCATGAGCGGCGTCCCGCACTCTACGATGCCCGCCTTTCACCTGCCAAACACTAAACCAAAATTCCCATGAGCAATTGTGACATCGGCCTGATCGGCCTCGCCGTGATGGGCGAAAACCTCGTCCTGAACATGGAGTCCAAGGGATTCCGCGTCGCCGTCTTCAACCGAACCACCGCCGTCACCGACAAGTTCGCCGAAGGCCGCGCCAAGGGGAAAAACATCCAGCCGTGCCGCACGCTGGAGGACTTTGTGCAGTCTTTGGCCCGGCCGCGCAAGGCCCAGATCATGGTGAAGGCCGGCGCTCCGGTCGATGCCGTCATCGACCAGCTCATCCCGCTTCTGGAGCCCGGGGACATCATCATCGACGGCGGCAACTCGCTGTGGACCGACACCCAGCGCCGCGAAAAATTCCTTCGCGAGAAGGGGCTGCATTTTTTTGGTGTGGGCGTCTCCGGCGGCGAGGAGGGGGCCCTGAAGGGTCCCTCGATCATGCCGGGCGGATCGGCTGAGGGGTGGAAGGCGATCGCGCCGATCTACACGCGGATTGCGGCTGTTGCCGAGGGCGAGCCCTGCTGCCGCCACATGGGAACCGACGGTGCGGGGCACTACGTAAAAATGGTGCACAACGGGATCGAGTATGGCGACATGCAGCTCATCTGCGAGGCCTACGCGATCCTGCAGTCCACCGTGGCTCCGAGCGCCGACGAGTTTGCGGAGATCTTCTCGGAGTGGAACCGCGGCGACCTCGACTCGTTCCTCATCGATATCACCGCGAACATCTTCCGCCGCAAGGACCCGGAGACCGGGCAGGCGCTTGTCGATGTGATCCTGGACAAGGCCGGGCAGAAGGGGACGGGCAAATGGACGGTTGGGCATGCGGTTGAGATGGGCGTGCCGCTCTCGGTGATCGGCAGCGCGGTCGAGGCCCGGATCCTGAGCGCGATCAAGTCCGAGCGGGTCGCCGCCTCGGCGGTCCTTCCTGCTCCTGAGGTTGTGAAATGGACGGGGGACCGGGGAGAGATGATCTCCGCCGTGCGCGATGCCCTCTATGCAAGCAAGATCATCAGCTACGCCCAGGGGTTCGTGCAGCTCGGTGCCGCCTCCGAGCTCTACGGGTGGCACCTGAACTTTGGAGATATCTCGTCGATCTGGCGGGGCGGGTGCATCATCCGCGCCCGGTTTTTAAACCGGATCACCGAGGCCTACCGCAAGGACCCGGAGCTCAAGAACCTGATCCTTGATCCGTATTTCACCGGGATCATCGCCAAGACGCAGGCCAACTGGCGTGCGGCGGTCCAGACCGCCATCGGCCGCGGAGTTGCGGTGCCGGCGTTCAGCGCCGCGCTCTCGTATTTTGACAGCTACCGGTCCGCCCGCCTGCCGGCCAACCTCCTCCAGGCGCAGCGCGACTATTTTGGGGCGCACACCTATGAGCGCGTTGACAGGCCCGCCGGCGAGTTTTTTCACACCGAGTGGTTCGCCTGACGGCGGGCCGATTCCGGGGAGCGTTTAAAAAACGATGGGCTCGCCCTCGTTGAGGAGGCAGATCCGGCCTGAGAGGTCGAGGTTGGCGGCGTGGTCCATGAGGCGCTGCGGGGGTTCGTGGAGCGGCTCGTAGCTGAGGCGGAACGTGCCGAAATGCATGGGGATCATCGTGCGGGCCCCCAGCTCGACGAACGCCTTGAGCGCCTGCTCCGGGTTCATGTGGACGTCGCGCCCGGTGGGGGCCTCGTAGGCGCCGATCGGCAGCAACGCGATCTCCACGGGGAGGCGCTCGCCGATCTCGCGGAAGCCGTCGAAATACGCGCTGTCGCCGCAGTGAAAAATCGACCGCTTGCGATAGGCGATATGGAATCCGCCGAACCCGCGGTGGTTGTCATGGAGCACGCGGGCCCCCCAGTGCCGCGCGGGGGTGAGGGTGATCTTCAGCTCTCCGAGTTCGAAGGATTGCCAGCAACGCAGCTCCTGGACATGGCGGAAGCCGAGGCCGGCGACCAGCCCGCCGACGTGTTCGGGCACGACGACCGGCTGGTCGCTGGCCACGGCCCGGAGGCTCTTGCGGTCGAGGTGGTCGAAGTGCGCGTGGGTGACCAGCACGAGGTCGATCGCCGGAAGGTCGTGGATCTCGATCCCCGGCTGGCGGATCCGCTTGATCACTTTGAGCCATTTCGCCCAGTTGGGGTCGATCAGGATGCTCTGCTCCGGGGTCTGGATCAAAAACGAGGCGTGTCCGATCCACGTGACGCAGACCTGCCCGTCACGCAGCGCAGGGAATTTCGGCCTCACGCGCTTGCCGTGCCGCCTGGTGAAGAGCGAGGGGATCACGACCTCTGCGAGGAAGTTCCGCCTGTGCCACCCGTCCCCGAGCTGCATGTCCACGTGGTGGTCGGGGAGCGGTCTTTTGCGGTTTTGAAGGAGGCGGCGGACCATGTCTAGTCCTCCGGAGCCGCGACAAGGTCGTAGGTCTGGGATCCCACGACGCGGGCCCGGACGAACGAGCCGACTTCGCAGGGTTCGGTGAGCACGACCCGGCAATCGACCTCTGGGGCATCGTGCTCGGTGCGCCCGATATTCGGCTGCTCGACGAGGACGCGCACGGTGCGCCCGGTCTGGGCGGCGGCCGCTTCGAGGGCGATCCTCTGCTGGAGCTTCATGGCCTCGCGGTGGCGGCGGTTTTTTATTCGCGCGGGGATCTGTCCCTCCATCTTTGCGGCGCGGGAGCCCTCCTCCTGCGAGTAGTTGAAGACCCCGAGCCGCTCGAACCGGACAGCCTCGATAAACTCCATGAGCGAGGAAAAATGCTCGTCGGTCTCGCCGGGGAATCCGACGATAAACGTCGTGCGCAGGCCGAGCCCCGGGATCCCCGCCCGGAGGCGGGCGATCAGGTCCTCGATGTGCTCCCGCGAGGTTTCGCGCCGCATCGCTTTGAGCATCGCCGGGTGGATGTGCTGGAGCGGCATGTCGACGTAGCGTGCAACCTTCGGGTTGGCGGCGATCGCCGCAATGAGCTCGTCGCTCCAGTGCGCCGGATGCGTGTAGAGCAGGCGCACCCAAAAGTCGCCGCCGATCCCGGCGATCTCGTCCAGAAGATGCACCAGCGATGTCCCGCGGGCCGAATCAACCGGCTGGCGGGGCCCCGCCTTCTCGTCCCACAGGTCCATGCCAAAATACGTGGTGTCCTGGCTGATCAGGTTGATCTCTCTGACCCCGTCCGCCACGAGCAGCCGGATTTCGCGGACGACCGAGTCGATCGTCCGGCTCCGGTGCCGCCCGCGCATCTGCGGGATCACGCAGAAGCTGCACGGGTGGTTGCAGCCCTCCGCAATCTTTACATACGCCGTGTGCGCCGGGGTCAGCCGGAACCTGGGCGTCGCGTAGTCCGGGATGTAGCGCGACTTCGGGGTCACCAGGTTGAGCACCGAACCATCCCCCTCCAGGACCTGGCGGAAAATTTTGCCGGCCCCGGCGACCTGGTCGAGTCCGATGAAGGCATCGACTTCGGGCATTTCGCGGGCGAGTTCGGCGGAGAACCGCTGGGACATGCACCCGCTGACGACGAGTTTCTGGCCGGGGCGGGAGCGGAGGCCGCGCAGGCGGTGGGATTCGAGGATGGCATCCACGGACTCCTGTTTGGCCGAGTCGATGAACCCGCAGGTGTTAACGACGAGGATGTCCGCCTCCTCGGGGTCGGCCGTCAGGTCAAAGCCCTCCGCCCGGGCTGCTCCGAGCATGATCTCAGCGTCCACGAGGTTCTTCGCGCATCCCAGGCTGATCATCCCGATCTTTTGAGCGGAGGCCTTCATGGGGCAGGTTCCCCGGGCTGGGTTGGCGTGGCGGCCGGGGAGGGGAGGGGGCTTGGCGAAGCGGCCTCGGACGGGATGGGCACGGTGAGGTCGAGGGTGGTTTCGACAAAGACCTCCGCGGCCGGGGGCTCGGCCATCGGCACGGTGAGATCCACGCCCTCCTGCGCCGGCGCTGGCACCTCGGCAGCCTCATCAGAAACCTGAGGCGTCCTGCGGGGCCCGCCCGCCAGCTCACCCAGCGCCTTCGAGCCGGCCACCCGCTCGATTTTTTGGAGGGTTTCATACGTGTAGAGCCCGATGGCGCCAAGAGCCAGGACCACCGCCAGAGCGACGGCGAGCCCAATGATCCGGCGCCGGCGCGTGCGCGGCGAGGCTCCCTTGCCCGGCAGGTCCGCCGAAAGCGCTTCGATGTATTGGAACCCTCCTCCTGCCGGCCCGGCGCGGTCGGGCAGGAGGGGGCGGATCTCGTCCTGGGGAATTCCGAGGTATTCCGCGTAGTCGAGCAGAAAGAGCCGCGCATACGTCGGGTGCGCAAAACCGGAGAAGTCGTCGCTCTCGATCTCCCGCAGCTTCGTCAGGCGGATCCGCGTGTCCTTGGCCGCCTTCTCCAGCGAAATGCCCGCCTTGGCGCGGGCCGCTGCCAGCCGCGCCCCCACAAAAAAGTCCGGAGTATCCATACGTAATTTAAAATTCTTCGTTGAGGTCGACAAGGATCTCGCGATCCTTGGCCCCGTCTTTGGGGCCGACAATGCCACGTTGTTCCAAAATATCCATCACGCGGGCGGCGCGGGTGTAGCCGAGCTTGAGGCGGCGCTGGAGCATGGATGTGGAGGCCCGGTTTTCCTGGCGGATGATCTCAAGGCATTTCGTGACGAGCTCCTCGTCCTCGTCGCTGACATCCTCCTCCGGGGGCGCGGTGCTGGTGAGCTTTTCGTGGATGCCGGAATCGAACTTCGGCTCGGCCTGCGAGGCGACAAACTCGACGATCCGGTGGATCTCATCCTCGGTGACCAGCACGCCCTGGGCCCGGGTGTATTTCGAGGTTCCCGGCGGCAGGTAGAGCATGTCGCCCTGCCCGAGAAGCTTCTCCGCGCCGTTTTCGTCCAGGATCACGCGGCTGTCGATCTTCGAGGCCACCTGAAAGGCGATCCGGCTCGGGATGTTCGCCTTGATGATGCCGGTGACGACATCCGCCCGGGGGGTCTGGGTGGCCACGATCATGTGGATGCCCGCCGCGCGGGCCATCTGGGTGATGCGGGCAATCGCGCTCTCGACGTCGGCCGGAGCGGTCTGCATCAGGTCGGCCAGCTCATCGACGATGACGACGATGAACGGCATGCGGTCCGGGATGATCAGGTCGTCCGAGCGCGGGACGCGAACGGGCGGCATCTCCTCGTCCGGGGGCTCGTCCCCGGCTTCCGGGTCGGCGGATCCGGTTTGGGGGGGCGGTTCCGGAGCGGCGGCGGCCTCCTCATCGAGCTCCTTCTGCGACTTCGGGAGCGGGCGGTCGTTGAACGCCGCCACATTTTTGACCCCGCACTTCGCAAAAATCTTGTAGCGCAGCTCCATCTCATCGACGACCCAGCGCAGGGCGAGGAGCACTTTTTTGGGGTCGGTGACGACCGGCGTGATCAGGTGCGGAAGCTTGTTGTAGATCTGCATTTCGACCACCTTCGGGTCGATCATGATGAATCGCAGTTGCTCGGGGGAGTAGCGGAAAAGGAGGCTCGCGATAATCGAGTTGATGCAGACGCTCTTGCCGCTGCCCGTGGTCCCGGCCACGAGGCAGTGGGGCATCTTGGCGAGGTCCCCGATGATCGTGTGGCCATACACGTCCATGCCCAGGGCCAGAGGCAGCCGCGAGCTGCTCTCCCGCCACGCGTCCTTTTCAAAAAGCTCGCGGAGCGTCACCTTCACTTTTTTCGAGTTGGCGATCTCGATGCCGACCGTGTCCTTGCCCGGGATCGGGGCGAGGATGTTGATCCGCTCGGCGCAGGTGGCGCGCGCGATGTCGCGCTCGAGGGACACGATCTTATCCACCCGCACCCCGATATCCGGGTAGACCTCGTAGCGGGTGATCGTTGGGCCCTTGGTGATCGTGCCGGGGGTCGCCTTGATGCCGAACTGTGCGAGCGTCTCGATGATCAGCCCCTGGATTGTGAGCAGCTCGTCGCGGTCGAGAGGCGTCCGGTTTGCCTCGTCCGGCGGGTCCAGGAGCTCAAGCCCGGGGAGGGTATAATTCTCGAGATGCACCCCCGCAAGGCCCGGCTGGAACGCGGCGTCGCGCTCCTGTTGGAGGTCCGCGAGCTTCGGCTTTTTCGCGGCCGGGGCCGTGGCGTCGATGATCTCGGGCTCTGGCGGCGTGCCCGGGGATGCCGCTTCCTCCCGGGCTGCCTCCGGTTCTTTTTTTCGAAGCTGCTTCTCCAGCTTCACGGCCTTTTTCTCAAGCGCCCTCCTCTCCGCATCGACCCGTCGCTCGTCGTCCAGCCGCTGGAGCCTGGCCACCCGCCGCGCCTCGCGCCAGGCAAGGAACGACTTCCATGCGATCCGCACATCCCGCACCGGGTGGTTCGAAACGGCAAAGACGAGGCTGATGAGGTAGAGGATGACCAGGAGCCCGGCCGAGGCGGTGCCGAACGCCCCCTGGATCGCCTTGCCGCCAATCCAGAGCCCGAACCACCCTCCTGGCCCCTCAATCCCGATGTCCCTGCGCCAGCTGTGCAGGACCCACGGCTGGATCTGGAACAGGCAGGACGCCAGAAGGACCATCAGCCCGCCCCAGCCGGCCCTCTCCTTGAGCGAGTAGCCGGACACAAACCACTTCGCCAGCCCGTAGCCCACCAGGGCGACCGCCAGAAGATACCCTGCCGCGCCGAACAGGTAGAGCACGTGGCCCGCCAGAAGCGCGCCGAACAGCCCGCCCGCATTGTGCGTGACCGACAGGCCGGAGGACTTCGTGTAAATCAGCCATGCCCACGAAGGGATGTCCCCCGCCGAATAGGTCAGCAGCGACACAAATAGGTAGGCGCCCGCGCAGACAAGAAGCAGCCCAAGAAAAAAATTGGCGGCCCAGCTGTTGCGCGATCGGTTGGTCATGGAACCGTCCAGAATCCCGCATTTCCGCCCGCAACGCAAGCGTGGCGCGCTTCAAAGGAGTTGGGAATTGGGACGCGGGGATGGAGGATTTGTCTCGCGCTGGCTCGGGAGATATCATATCCTATCTTTATGTCCTCCCGACAGCAGCCCCTTGCCCGGAAGTTGCTTGAAAAGTTGAGCAACTCGAGGGATCTCACGATCTCGTTTATCCTGCATGCGATTCTCGTGGCGCTCTTCGGAACCACGGTGCTTTTTCAAGCGGCTCCGGAGCCTCCGGATTTTGCTGGGGAGCCCGGGCGATTTGTCGGTGCCGTAGATGCGGTTCCGGCGCCACCGGTCGCGGAGTCCGAGGCCGCTCCGCGCCCGGACATCACGGTCAGCCCCTCTCCGCGGCCAACCACCTTGGACACGATCCTGACGATTCTGCCGTCCCCGGCGGATTTCACGATGGCGACGCAGCTCGTCGCTCCGTTGCCGCCGCCGGTGGCTTCCAAGGCCACCACCGCGACCGCGGCGCCGGGAGGGGGTTCGCCCGAGGGGCCGACCGCCCCGCAGGCCTCCGCCATCAAGGCATTTTCCGACGGCTGGGTCAAAGGGCGCAACGGAATCGGAGGGCGTGTGGGATCCAGGGACGCGGAGTTTGAGTTCACTGCCTACATCGGCCAATATGCGGGAGGGGACTGGAACTCGACGATCAGCCCCCCGGTCAACGGCAGGATTGTCAACGGCAGCCTGCCAAACCTCCTCTATTTCATGAGCTCCCGGTCGAAGAACAGGGTCAAGACGAACTACAAGAACGTGGTGGCGGTCAACCTGGGGAGCGATGAGCTGTTCACGGCAAGGCCGCCGTTCATTTTCCTGACGGGGACGAGGGATTTCCGGCTGAGCGAGGGGGAGGTGGACAACCTCCGGAAGTATGTCCAGCTGGGCGGGGCGATCTGGGGCGACAGCTCGGTGCCCGGCCGGAACTCTCGCTTCGATATCGCCTTCCGGCGCGAGATGCGGAGGGTCATCCCGGATGTTGGCAAGGACTGGGAGGTGATTCCGCCGAGCCACCCGATCTTCACCAAGGCGTATTTCCCCGAGGCCGGCGAAATCCCCCCCGGGCTCAACCACTCCCGCGAGCCGGCCTACTGCCTGAAAATTTACGGAGAAATCGCCATCCTTTACACCGCAAACGACTACGGCGACATGTGGCAGGTCGGCCTCACCGACCAGGGGCAGGTGGACTTGCGGCAGAATGAAAAGGGGCAGTTCGTCGCCATCCGGGGGGAGGTCTGGGACAGCCGCGATGTTTACCTCCGCAACGTCGCCCCGGAACCGCTCGCGCTCACCTACAAGTTCGGGACCAACGTCGTCATCCACCTCCTCACACGATGGGAGAGCAAAACCCGCTCGGCCGCCCCGCTTTGAGTCTAATGGGGAATTCGGAGTGCGGAATGGGGAATTCGGAGTGCGGAATGCGGAATGGGGAATGGGGGGAAATTTTTCGGTTGGGTGCGGTCATTTTTCTCGCGCGGGGCCGCGTGATATCCTAGGGTGTTGGCATGTCCTCCTCGCAACAGCCCTTCGCTCAGAAGCTGCTTGAAAAGTTCAGCAACTCGCGTGACTTCACGATTTCGTTCATCCTGCATGCGATTCTTGTTGCCGTGTTCGGGACCACGGTCCTTTTCCAAGCGGTCCAGGAGCCTCCGGATTTTGAGGGGGAAAGCGGGGGGTTTGTTGGGGGCCAGGATGCCTCGCCCACGGCGCCGGTCACGCCGCAGCAGACGCCGCAGCAGCCCAATATCACGGTAACGGCTTCGCCGACCTCCAGCACGCTGAACACGATCACAACGATCGCGCCGTCTGCAGCCAATTTCACGATGGCGCCGACGATCATCGCCCCGGTGACGCCGACCGTGGCCCCATCGGCCGCCCAGATGGCCGCGCCGAAGCCGGGAGGGGTCTCCTCGGACGGGCTGACGGGGGCGCAGGCCTCGGCGATCAAGGCGTTCACCGGCGGGTGGGGGAAGGGGAGCGGCAGCGGAACCGGCACCCGGAATCGCGAGTTTGAATTTACCGCCTACCTCGGCCAATACACCGGGGGCAACTGGAACTCGACGATCAGCCCACCGGTCAATGGCAAGATCGTCAACGGCAGCCTTCCGAACCTCCTCTACTTCATGAGCGCATGGTCGAAGAACAAGGTGAAGACGAACTTCAAGAACGTGGTGGCCATCAAGCTCGAGAGCGACGAGCTGTTTTCCGTGAAGCCGCCGTTCATTTTTCTCACCGGGACGAGGGATTTCCGGCTGAGCGACAAGGAGGTGGAAAACCTTCAGAAGTATGTCCGCCTCGGGGGGGCGATCTGGGGGGACAGCTCGGTGCCCGGGCGGAATTCGCGGTTCGACATCGCGTTCCGGCGTGAGATGAAGCGGGTGATCCCGGACGTGGACAAGGACTGGGAGGTCATCCCCCCGAACCACCCGATCTACACCCAGGCGTATTTCCCGGAGATCAAGGAGATTCCCGCCGGTCTCAACTACTACCGCGAGCCAATGTATTGCCTGAAGATCTACGGGGAGATCGCGATCATCTACACGGCCAACGACTACGGCGACATGTGGCAGATCGGGCTCACCGAGCAGGGGCAGGTGGATATGCGGCAGAATGACAAGGGGGGGTATGTTGCGATCCGGCGGGAAATCTGGGAAAACCGGGACGTGTATTTGCGCAACCTCGCGCCCGCTCCGCTGACGCTGACCTACAAGTTCGGGACGAACGTGGTGATCCATCTCCTGACCCGCTGGGAGAACAAGACGCGCACGGCCTCCTCGCTTTGATGCGGACGAGCGGGGTTTCAGGAAGCCCGGCCCGCCCGGCGGTTTCGCGGGAGCGCGTGCTGGCGGCGGTTGGCTCGACGATCCTGAAGGCGCTCTTTTTGACGGTCCGCCTCCGTTTGGACGACCGGTGCGGGCTGGGGCACAACGCGTTCCCCGAGCCGTGCCTGATCACGTTTTGGCACAACCGGATCCTTGGGATCACCCTGGCGTTCCAGCGCCGGTATCCGGGGCGGGAGCGCGGAGGGGTCAGCGTGCTCACGAGCCCGAGTCGGGACGGGGAGATCCTCGCGCAGCTGGTTGGGGCCTTCGGGATGGGATCGGTGCGGGGGTCCAGCTCGCGGCGCGGGTCGCAGGCCCTCCGGGAGATGGTGCGGCGGGTGCAGTCCGGCGGCGACATGGCGATCACTCCCGACGGCCCGCGCGGCCCCCGCTACCGGCTCGGGCCGGGGGTAATCCTGCTGGCTCAGGCGACCGGGGCGCCCATCGTTCCCGTCCACGCCAAGTTTTCGCGGTGCATCCGCATGAAAACCTGGGACGGGTTCATCATCCCGTTGCCATTTTCAACCATCTCCGTCACGATTGGCGAGAGGCTGACGATTCCGGGAGGCCTCAGCGACGAGGACTTCGAGAGGGCCCGGAAAAACCTGGAGGACCAATTAAAAAATGAAGCGGATTGATGGCGTGGCGATAGCGGCAAAGGTGATGGCGGAGACGCGGGCGAGGGCGGCGGAGCTGGCCGTGCGCGGAATTTCTCCGGGGCTGGCGGTCGTGCTGGTGGGCGACGATCCGGCCTCGCGGGCCTACGTGCGGTCGAAAGACCGCCAGGCGGCGGAGCTCGGATTTCACTCGGTGAAAAAGGAGCTTCCGGCCTCCACGACCCAGGAGGAGCTGCTGCGCGTGGTGGACGGCCTGAACCGCGATCCGGCGGTCCATGGGATCCTTGTGCAGTCGCCGCCGCCTCCGCACATCGACGAGGCGGAGATCGTGCGGGCCATCGACCCGGCGAAGGATGTGGACGGGTTCCATCCGGTCAACGTGGCGAAGCTGGCGATGGACGACCCGAGCGGGTTTGTCCCCTGCACGCCGCTGGGCTGCCTGCGCCTCCTGGCCGAGGCGGGGGTGGAGACCAGCGGGTGCCGGGCGGTCGTGGTGGGCCGGAGCATGATCGTCGGCAAGCCCATGGCGCTGCTGCTCCTGCGGAAGGGGGCGGGCGGGGACGCGACCGTGACGGTGGCTCACTCGCGCTCCCGCGATCTCGCCGCCATCGTGCGCGCGGCGGACATCGTCATCGCCGCCGTCGGGCGCCCCCATTTCCTTGGAACCGACCACATCCGGGACGGGGCGGTCGTCATCGATGTGGGGATCAACCGGGTCGAGGACGCCTCCTGTCCCAGGGGCTACCGCCTGGTGGGCGATGTGGACTACGATGCGGTGGCGGAGCGCTGCTCCGCGATCACTCCCGTCCCGGGTGGGGTGGGGCCCATGACGATCGCCATGCTCCTCTCCAACACGGTGACGGCGGCCGACCGGATCTGCGCCTGACCGCTCTCAGGCCTGGATGATGTGGTTGCGGACGGCGTAGCGAACGAGCTCTCCGATCGAATGCAGGCCGAGCTTGCGCATGATCGCGGCCCGGTGGGTTTCGGCGGTTTTCACGCTGATTCCGAGCTGGGAGGCGACCTCCTTGTTGCTGAGGCCCTCGGCGAGGAGCTGGATGATCTCGCGCTCGCGGGACGTCGGCTTCGAGCCGTCATCCTCCGATGGCGCATGGGGCATGTCTTTTTTTTGGAAGCTCTCGAAGAGGACCTCGGAGATCTTGGAGCTGAAGTAGTGGCGGCCTGCGAGGACGCTCTCGATGGCCGAGATCAGGTGGCGCCCGGCATCGGACTTGAGGACATAGCCGTGCGCCCCCGCCTGGAAGACCTCGTAGACGAGCCGCTCGGCATCGTGGACGGTGAAGATGAGGACTTTCGTTTCGGGCGAGGCCTTGAGGATTTGGCGTGCGGCCTCAATCCCGTTGAGCTCGGGCATCGAGATGTCGAGGATGGCCACGTCGGGCTGCAGGTCGGTGCAGAGCCGCACCGCCTCGCGCCCGGTCACCGCCTCGGCGCAGCACTCGTAGTCCGGCACGCTCGCAATCAGGTTGCGGACACCCTGGCGGACGATCTCGTGGTCGTCAGCGATCAGGATTTTTTTCTTTTTCCGTGGCATGGAATGGGATGGTTGCGGTGAGGCTGACCCCGTAGGGGGACGAGCGGATTTTCAACTCTCCGCCGAGTTGGGCAAGCCTTTCCCGCATGCCGGCGAGGCCAACCCCCGCGCCCGGCTCGGCGGGAGAGTCATTTCCGGAGGGGAACCCCGTCCCGTTGTCACGGATTTCGAGGCGGACGCCCTGCGGGTCTTGCTCGAGGGTGATCCAGGCCTTGGAGGCGCCGGAGTGGCGGTGGATGTTGCTCGTGGCCTCCTGGACAACCCGGAAGAGCGCGGTCTCGGCCTCGGCGGGGAGGCGGGGGAAGGTGGGCATCAATTCCAGGAAGATCTGGAGCTGGGTGCGCTTCATGAACCCCTCTGCGAACCACTCCAGAGCGAAGGGAAGCCCGACCTCGTCCAGGAGCGGGGGGTGCAGCAGGTAGGAGATCGTGCGCAGCTCCATGCAGCAGTCCCGGGCGATCTGGCGGGTCTCCGCCACGATGCGCTGGAGGTATTCCTCCCCGGCCAGCGGTTCGAGGAGGCTCATGTTCATCTCAAGGGCCGAGAGGCTCTGCGCCGTCGAGTCGTGCAGCTCGCGGGCAATTTTGCGCCGTTCGTCATCCTGGAGGCGCATGAGGCGGTTGGACAGGGTGCGCAGCTGCATTTCCGACGCCTGCAGCTTCTGCTGGGCCTGGACCTGGGGGGTGATGTCGGCGGCGACCCACTGGCCGCCCGCACAGGAGGCGTCCGCGAGAAAATTCGCGCGCAGCGTGCTGCGGAACCACTGGGCCGGGCCCTCCCGCGGAAGGATCTGATGGACAAATGTCTCGAGCGGGCGATCCGGCGAGAGCGCAGAAAACTTTTTGGTGAGGAGGTCGAGCGTGATCCCGGGCAGGCAGCGCTGGAGGAACCCGCCGGTTTCGGGGCTCTGCGGAAACGTCCTCTGAAAAATCCCGTTGGCAAACGTGAGCTCGAAGCCCGGTGTGAACCGGCAAATCACCTCGTTCTGGTCCTCGACCACCGCGCGGTAGGACCAGCGGGCGCGGTCGAGCTGGTGGGCCAGATCCTCAATCTTCCTCGCCAGCGTCGCCAGCTCGTCGCTCCCCTCAAAATCCAGGCGCAGCGGGAGCAGGTCCCTCTCCCGCTCAACCTTCTGCGTCAGATCCCGGATGCGGGCAAGGATGGTGCGGTCCAGAAGGATCCACATGACCAGAAAAAGCGTGCCGCCAGCCAGGGTCAGGACGGTGAGAAAGACCTGGACGGCCTGGAGGCCTTCCGAGTAAAGCGGGCGGGCCTGGGTGAGCTTGATCTGGCCAATGGGCACGCCATTGATCCCACGGATGAGGATGCGGCCGACGATCTCGTTCGGTGCGGCGACCTGCACGACGAACTCGTTGCGGGCGAGCATCGAGAGGAGCGGCTGGCTGCGGTCGTCGCTGATACTCACGGCGCGCAGCGGGTCAAAGTCGATGCGGGCGCCAAACATCCCCTCAAGAAACGACATGGCGCCCGCGTCAAAAATCCTCCCTCCGGCCGCCATCCCGCCCCCGGGCAAGGGATGGCAGACCATCGCCGCCAGGCGGCCGTCCATCAGGAGGAACCCCGCGCACCGGATGGTGGTCCCCCCGCCGCCAGGCAGCCATTTTGTCCAAGGGGCCGATGCCTGGAAAATTTCTTCCACGGCCGGCGAGCTGAACGAGGTTTCGCGGACCCTTCCGTCTGCGGAGGCGAGGGAGAAGAAATCGAGCTGCATGGCGGCCAGCGAGTCGCTGTCGGGCAGGGAGTGGGCTTTCTGGTTGGCCTTTGCCCAGTCGGCAAGGGAGACTTCCATCGGGCGGGTTTCCCGTGCGAGCATGAGCGTGAAGCGCTGGAGGGTGCCGATCATTTCCTGGCGCTCGGTCTCCCGGAACTCGCGGAGGATGATCTCGCTGGTGAGCAGGACGACGGAGATGCCGAGCAGGAACGAGAAGGCTACGAAGAGCGTGAGCGCCTTGGAGTAGACGCTCTGGGTGGGCAGGTGGAGGATCTTGGCCAGCAGGCCGGCCGCCTGGCTCTTCACACGCAATTCCGGGGGTCCGGACATGGCCTCACCGCAGGTTCCATATGAGCCGCCGGCTTCTTCTGCGGGAGGATCACCTTGCTCAGGTTGAAGATCGGCCCGTAGATCGCATAGACCAGGCCGCCGACGATGCCGCCCATCATCACCAGCACGATCGGCTCGAGGATCTTGTCGATCTGGTTGGCGACGATGTCGAGCTCGTCCTCGTAGTCGGTTGCGATCTCGTCGAGCATCTCGTTGACCCCGCCTGTCTCCCCCGCCATCTGGACCACGGCGGCGATCGTCCGGCCGTCCGGCCCGAGGCGGTGGGATTCCATGAGGAAGCTTTCCGGAAGCGAGAGGCCGTCGGCGATGTGCTCTTTCACGGCGAAGTAAAACCGCTCGTATTCGATGTGGTTGGATGCCTTTGCCGCGATTTCGAGGGCGGTGGAGATGCGGACGTTGGCTTGCAGGAGGAGCGCGAGCGTGCGGAAGCTCACCATGGCCGAGGTTTTTTTAATGATGTTGCCGATCGTGGGCAGGTGGCTGACGGCGATCTGGACGGGGGGCTTTCTGTAGAGCTTTGGCCAGTATTTCAAAAACGCGACGATGGCGATGATCGGCACCGCCGCGAGGTAGGGCTGGTGCAGCAGGATATCCGAGAACCCCATGAGCAGCTTCGTGGGCAGTGGAAGCTGGGCGTTCATGGCCACGTAGAGCTTCGAGATCGCCGGGATGAGGGTGAAGGCCATGATGATCACGACGGCGACGGCCAGGATGAGGACGATGGCGGGGTAGATCATGCCGGACTTGAGCTTGCGCAGGATGCGGGCCGACTTGCTCCGCCCCGCCGCGATCTGCTTGAACACGGCGTGGATCTGCCCCGACTCCTCGCCGGCGCGGATGAGGGCGACGACGTCCTCGGTGAAGAGGTCCGGGTGCATGCCAAAGCAGTCGCTGAGCTTGTCGCCGGCCAGGATGCGGTGCGAAATCTCCGCGATCGCACCGCGGTATCTCGGCGACTTCAGGCGGGCGGCCATGAGCTCGAGCGTCTTGATCAGGGAGATGTTCCGCTCCAGGCACCGCGCCATCCCGCTGAAGAGCGTGACCGCCTCATCGATGTTCGGCTTCTTCCCCGTGAGCCGCTGAAGCGACTCGTCGAGGCCGTCGATATCCGAGACGAGGGCGGTCTCGTTCGGTGCCTTGCCGGCCCCCAGCACCGCCTTCACATCATCGTCCGTGTCCACAATGATTTCCGTGGACTTTGACGTGTAGATATTGGTCAGGACGACTTTCTTCAGCATACCCCGGGATGAAACAGCCCTACTCATCGCAGGAAACACCGTGCGGAGCGACCATATTTTTTAGCGGGCCCTTCAAGGTGGAGGGTGATCGAGAGGCCAGGGGGAGGCACAATGCGTACGGGCCGGCCCTCAGGAAAAGAGTTTCCGCCCGTCCCGGGGCTGATATAGCAGGGGGGGCATGTTGACCAAGAATTTCAGCCTTTTCCTCGCCCTGCGCTACCTGAAGCCCAAGCGCACGTTTGTCTCCACCATCACGCTCGTTTCCATCCTGGGCGTCACGCTCGGCATCATGGTCCTGATCCTCGTCATCGCGGTGATGACGGGGTTCGAGCAGGAGCTGCGCCGGAAGGTGATCGGATTTGACGCGCACCTGGTGATTGGCAACCAGTCGGTGATGGAGGACTGGGGCGGGACTTCGGCGCTCTGCGAGAGCGAGCCGGATGTGCGGGCGGTCGCGCCATTCGTCCAGGGACCGGTGATCGTCGAGTTCAACAACCGTCGGCTGGCACCGAAGATCCGCGGGGTTGAGCCCGAGCTGGAGGAGAGGGTGGTCAGCGTGAAGGAGTTTATCGTGGAGGGCGCTTATGATCTGGAGGGCGACAAGACGGTGCTGGGATCCGAGCTGGCCCGGACGCTGGGAGCCGGGGTGGGGGACCGGGTCACCGTGTATTCGCCGGGAAATCTGGATGCGATTTTTGATGAGCTCGACCGGATGGAGCGGGAGGGCGGGAAGTCGGCGGATGCCTCGGCGCTCAAGCAGATGATTCTTCCCAAGGAACTGGAGGTGACCGGAATTTTTGAGAGCGGCCGCTACCTTTACGACAGCGAGTTCCTGATCGTGCCGCTGCATGTCGGTCAGGAGCTCTACAGCCTGGGCGATGCGGTTCACGGGCTGGCCCTCAAAACCTCCGACCCCTACCTGGCTCCCCGGATCCGGGATTCGCTCAACGCCAGGCTGACCCCGCCCGCGTTTGCGCTCACATGGATCGATCTCAACAAGCAGATCTTCGACGCCATCCGCATGGAGCGGAACGTCATGTTCTTCCTGCTCATGTTTATCGTGCTGGTGGCCGCCTTCGGGATCATGAACACCCTCATCACCGTGACGGTCCAGAAGACGCGCGAGATCGGGGTCATGAAGGCGCTCGGCGCGCGGACCCACCAGATCATCGGCGTCTTTCTGGCCCAGGGCATGGTGGTGGGCGTCTTCGGAACCATCACCGGCCTGGCCCTCGGCATCAGCATGGTCCACTACCGGAACGAGGTCAGCCAGTGGCTCGCCACCGCCCTCGGCGTCGAGATCTTTCCCCGGTCGGTCTACCAGTTCAGCGAAATCCCCGCCCAGGTCATCCCCTCGGATGTCGCGATCATCTGCGTCAGCGCATTTTTCATCTGCGCGTTCGCCGCGCTCATCCCCGCCTGGTTCGCAGCGCGCCTTGACCCGGTCAAGGCGCTCCGCTACGAGTAATTGACAAGGTTTCTGCGCCGGGTTATCTCCCCACCATGCTCGATTCCAACGACCCCGAGGACCGCCAGATCCGCGTCATCCTGATCTCCGCCGCCAGCGCCGCCGTGCTCGGCCTCCTCACCGCCGCCACCGTCATCACCGTGATGATCTCGATGAATTTCAATTTTCTGAACTGGATGGAGTAGCGTTCGCGTCGCCGTGGATTTTCGCGCCGGCCGAGCACAGGCAGGCCCCGAGGAAGATGACCACCCCCGAGACATACACCCACAGCAGAAGCAGCATCATCACGCCGACCGTCCCGTAGATGGCGTTGTAATTCACGAACCGCGGAAGGTAGTTCACGAAGGCGATCTGGCAGACCTGCAGGGCCAGCGTGACCAGCAGGGCCGGAGCCCACACCTGGCGGAAGAAGACCCGCCTCCTCGGCGCCAGCATGTAGAGCAGCGTGAAGGAGTAGAAGAGCACTCCGCCGGCAAGCAGGTAGCGGGCAAGGTCGAAAATCCCCAGCAGGCGGTCCAGGTCGAATGCCGGCAGCTGCTTCCCCAAGAAATCCTGAAACGTGACAAAGAGTTTTTTCGCCCCCTGGAGGAGCGCGGGAGCGACGAGCCCGATCAGCAGCGCGCTGCCCAGCACGGCGATCATCAGCAGGTTCTTCAAGGGCAGCTGCCACCACGGAATCTCGATCGTATGCCACGCCCGGTTGACCCCGCGGACCAGGGCTTGAAAAAACCGGAGCGAGCACCAGGTCAGGATGCCCACCGAGACGGCGGTCACCCCCCCGCGCGAGCGCTCGAGCGAGGCGACCATCTGCCACAGGAACTCCTGCTCCTCCTGGCCCAAGGGAAAATACCGCTGCACACTCCGGATCACATCGTCCGGAGCAAAGAGGGCGGAGCCGAACGTCAGGATCAGCGCAAAAAGCGGGACCAGCGAAAACAGGGCGTAGTAGGCGAACGAGGCCGCGCGCTGCTCGCCGTCAATCTCGACAAACGTGCGCACCGCCTCCCAGGCGATCCGCGGCCACTCCACCAGTTGCTTCCACACCCAGCTCATTGCGCGAAACCCTACCCGGAAGCCCCGCCCGATCACAACCCCCGTTTCACCGGGAGCAGACGGGCGCCCCGGGGAGGCATCTCTCAGAATGGCGCTCAGACTCCTGCGAACCGGGCAAACGCATCCCTCTGGCGGGCCGCCATCCCATCGCAGACATCCGCCAAGTCCGCGAGCGGTTCGCCCGTGCCAGGGCGGGTATGGAGGTAGGGCGGTGGCCCGAACTCCGGAGTGAGGGTGGACACGGCCATTCCGCGGGCGCGCTGGGACTCCCAGATCTCTCGCCACCAGGCCTCGTGGGCTTCGAGGTGGGTCCGGTATTCGGGGGCGCGCGGGTCGGGCACCTGGGGGCCTTCCTCAAAGCCGACCCGTGCGTGCAGATGGTGGCAGTGGCTTGCCGCCAGGGAGAGGGTCTCCCCGAAGTCCTGCAGCAGCCGCTCGCAGACGCAGACCCAATGGCTGAAATCGCAGGTCAGCCTGAGGGCGGGGAATTGATTTAAGATCGCGTGCGTGGCCCATGGCGTCGCAAAATACCGCTGCCGGTGGGTCTCGTGGGAAATGACGACGCCATACTCTCGCTCGATCTCCAGCGCGCGGCCAAAAAATTCCTCGGCCTGCGCGGGGCTCCATGCGTCGAGTCCGCTGTGGGCATTGAAGAACATCGGCTTGTGGGGCATGGCCTCGGCAACCTGCTCGCGCAGCGAGCGCACATGGCAATCGACGTCCGGCCCCGCAGGGGTGCGCAGGCTTCCGTCCGGCGCAAAACCGTCCGTGAAGACCTGCGGGATCCAGCCCCAGCCCTCACCGGAGAGGACGGAGAAAAACTCCGCCTGCGAGGGAAGAAACCGCAGCGACGACTCCAAGGCCCCGTAGCCGGCGGCCCGCCAGCGCGGCAAATAAGGGCCGATTCCCCCCGACAGATCAACCCCCCAAAGATGGCGGACGCAGAGCAGTTCCATATCGCGCGGATTCCATCAGAGTCCCCGGCGATTTCAATGAATCCTTTGAGGGTCTGGAGTTTTTCCAATTTGGTGCCACAGTGGGACGCATGGCATTTTCTGCTGAACTTGACGCCGCCCTTGCGCGGAAGTCCCCGCTGCTGAAATCTTTTGAGCGCCTGCTCGAGCCGACCTCCGCCGGGGGCCTGCGGGATCTGGCGGGGAGGGCGGCGGCCCTGACGCGGAGCCACTTTGGCCGGACGATGCGGCTTTTTGCACCGCTTTACCTTTCCAACGAGTGCATCAACTCCTGCGCGTATTGCGGGTTTTCGCGGGAGAACGCCATCCAGCGCGTGACCTTGGAGGTCGAGCAGGTGGCCGCCGAGGCGAGGCACCTGGTGGAAGAGGGGTTTCGAAATATCCTCCTCGTGGCGGGCGAGCATCCCAAGTTTGTTTCGGGCGAATACCTAGAGGCCTGCATCCGGAGGCTTCGGGACTTCGTTCCCGGGATCTCGGTGGAGGTGGCTCCCATGGAGGCGGAGGGTTATGCTCCGCTCGTCGCCGCGGGGGCGGAAGGGCTTGTTGTCTATCAGGAGACCTACCACCGGCCCACCTACGCCCGGATGCACCTGCAGGGTCCGAAAAAAGATTTTGGCTGGCGGCTCGACTGCCCGGAGAGGGGGCATGAGGCCGGCTTCCGGCGGATCGGGATCGGAGCGCTTTTCGGGCTCTGGCACTGGCACGACGAGGCCCTGGCGCTTGCCGCCCACCTCGAGCACCTCCAGCGCACCTGCTGGAAGTCCCAGATCACGGTGAGCCTGCCCCGCCTGCGCCCCGCCGCAGGCGAGTTCCAACCCGTCCACCCGCTCCCGGACCGCGAATTTATCCGCCTCCTCTGCGCCCTGCGCGTGACGTTTCCGACCGTGGGGATCGTGCTGAGCACGCGGGAGCCCGCCGCCCTCCGCGACGTCATCGCCCCGCTCGGGGTCACCATGATGAGCGCCGGGAGCCACACCGAGCCCGGCGGCTACACCGGCCAGGGCCGCGAGTCCGTCCATCTCACCGTCCGGGGAAAACCCCTCGCCGGCGCAGCCAGCGGTCCGGCGACCGAGCAGTTTGCCATCTCCGACGACCGCAGCGCGCCGGAAATCCAGTCCGTCCTGCAGCGCCTCGGCCTGGAGGCGGTCTGGAAGGACTGGGATCCCGGGATTCTTGGGGCCGCATGATTGCGCTGCACCTCAACGGGCGGGAAATGCGGCTGGCCGCTGAGAATGTGGAGGAGCTGATGGCCGTGCTGGGCCTGGCGGCAAGCCTCCACCTGGTCGAGCATAATGGAACAGCCCTCCTGCGGAGCGAGTGGGTCGAAACCCGGCTGCGCGAGGGGGACCGCATCGAGGTCCTGCGCGTCTCCGCCGGCGGATAACCCCAGCAGCCAGCGGCTGTTGCCGCAGTTGCTCAGAAGCCCTTTCTGAGGTGGCTGGGGAGGATGCCGAGCTGCTCGCGGTATTTGGCCACCGTGCGGCGCGCGACGGTGAGGCCCTGCGCGGCAAGAAGGTGCACGATTTCCTGGTCGCTGACCGGGCGGCGCGGGCTCTCGTCCTTGACGAGCCCGACGATCGCCTGGCGCACGCTCTCGTTGCTGACCGCTTCGCCCTCGCTGTTCGTGTAGCCGTGGGTGAAGAAGTATTTGATCTCAAAGATGCCCTGCGGGGTCGCGACGTATTTCCCGGAGGCCGCCCGGCTCACCGTCGTCTCGTGCACGCCCACGACATCGGCCACCTGGCTCATCGTCATGGGCCGCAGGTGGGAGGGACCGTGCTCGAGGAAATCCCTCTGCCGCACGGCGATCTCCCGCCCGATGTTCAGCAGGGTGTTCTGGCGCTGCTGGATGCTGCGGATGAAAAAATTGCCGCCCTTGATCTTCTCCCGGAGGTAGTCCCGCACCTCGCGCTCCGAGCCGGAGAGCATGTCCTTGTAAGAATCGGAAATCCTGAGGGCGGGAAGCCCGTCGTTGCTGAGCCGCACCACGAAGTCCTCCCCGTCCCGCTCAATGAGGATCTCGGGAATCACCACCCGCTCGGGCTCGAAGGAAAAGGCGCGCCCGGGGCGCGGGTCCAGGCTGGCGATGGCCGTGGCTGCCCGCTGGACCTCGGCGAGCGGCACGTCCAGCAGGCGGGCGATCTCGGGCAGCTTCCTGCGCCCGAGCTCCTCCAGGTGGTGGCGGACGACGCGGGCCTCGGTGGAGTATTTCCGGCCCTGCCGGAGAAGCTGAAGGTAGAGGCACTCGGAGAGGTTGCGCGCGGCGATGCCCGCCGGATCCAGCTCCTGCACTTTTTCGAGGACCCTCTCCGCCTCCAGCGGAGTCGTGCCCGCTGCATACGCGACGTCCTCGACCTCCGCCCGGAAGTATCCCTGCTCATCGAGGTTCCCAATCACCTCCGCCGCGATCCGCGCATCACCCGGCGGCCATGCGGCGACCTGGGCCATCATGTGCTCGCGCAGGCTCGGCGGGCTGACCTGCGAGTCAAAAAAGTGCTGCCGCCGCTCCGCCGCCTCACGCGTCCAGGGCTCGGAAACTGAGCGCTGGGCATAATATTCATTCCACTGGTCCTCCATCCCGCTGGGAGGCTTCTCTGCCGCTGCGGAGGGCTCTGGCCCGGCCACCTCCTCCAGCGCCGGATTTTCGCGGAGCTCGGCATCCACCATCTCGCGCAACTCGGCCAGCGGGGCCTGAAGAATATTCAGGCTTGCCTGCATCTGGGGCGAGAGCGTCTGCTGCAACGCCAGCCCGGCCGTTTGTTCCATACCCGCCATGGGGGCATAGTTCCGCCACGCGGCGGGATTCCGCAAGCAATAATCGCGCCATCATTGAGAATTCGAGCGAGATTCCTCTCCCCTGCGGTGTTTTTCACGCCCGCAAAACTCGACAAAAACAATCCTTGACTCCCCCCGGAGCCTGAATAGTTTCGTCCACTCTCATTATGTCAAGAAAGTGCAGCATCACAGGGGCCAAGCCCGTTCGCGGATCCAAGATCCATCGCCGTGGTTTGGCAAAGAAGAAAGGCGGCATCGGCATGCACGTGACCGCTGTGACGCCCCGGTTTTTTCAGCCCAACCTGAAGACCAAGCGGGTGTGGGTTCCCGAACTGAAGAAGTTCGTCACCGTGAAGGCCACTGCGCGCGCCTTCAAGACCCTTTCGAAGAACGGCGCCTACCAGACCCTGCAGGGGGCCGGCCTCGTCAAGTAGCCTGGGCGGCAGCAGGGCTGAACCTGCTTTTCATTAGGCATTGGTGATCCGTGTTGATCCGTGAAATCCGTGGTTCCCACTCGGTTTTTAGGTTGATGTGTTGGGGCGGCATTTGGCCCAGGCTTCGAGGGCGGTGAGGGATCCGAAGTCGGCATGGAGTTGGAGGAGGCCCTGCTGCTGGCGGGCGGAACGCATGAGGGAGCGGTCGACGGAGCCGACGAGCCACTCGCTGGCGAGGCGGATGAGGCCGGCGGGGGTGGTGCCGGGGAGGGAGCAAAGGGACTGGCGGGCCTGATCCAGCGGGAGCGAGGGGAGATACGCGTTGATGAGGAGGTCGCGGATGCGGTCGGGACCGACAAGGGCAAGGTCCCGGTCCAGGCGGCTGGCCGAGAGGTTCCAGTGGCGAGTCCAATACGGGTGGGACAGGCGTTCGAAGAACGCGCGGAAGCCGGTGACGCCGCCGGATTGGATGGCGGACCGGAGGGCGGGGAATTCGGAGGAAACCCTTGCGAGCGCGCCCATGCGGCGGTGGGGGTGGTTCGAAGGGCGGATCCCGGAGAGTTTCCAGAGGCCCTTGGAGACGACGAGGCGGGCCAGCGGGTCGCGCAGCGCCCACCACCTCTCCCAGAGGGGCTTGAGGTAGTCGCGGGTTGGCGGCCCCGCGTCATCAAACGTGCGCGGCTCCAAAAACCCGGCCAGCCCGAACAGGCGTGCTTCACCGTCCGGCCCGGCCGAGGCGCGCAGGCCATTGCGCTGGGCGGCGAGGAGGAAAGGAATGGAGTTGTTTTTGTAGCCGAGCCCGGCGGCGATCGCGTGGAAGAGCGCCGTATCCGGGCCGTGGAGCGAGATCGCGCGCATGTGGGCGGCATGCTTCGCGCGGAGGCGGAATTCGGCGGCTTCCTCGATCATCACAAGCGCCTCGGGCGTGCCGACCGCGCCCGGGGCGTGGCGGAGCGGGCAGGAAGGTTTTTCCGCAGGGTTCAGGCGGGCCTGGGGGACGGCGCGGAATGCGGAGGTGCGCGCAAACGCTGCCGCCGGAGGGGGGTGGACAAATAGCTGGAGGAGGACGCCGTCGTAGGCGGGGTTGGTGGCATGGCCGTGGCGCTCCCAGTCCCGCGGGTCCATGTCCACCTCCAGATCCCCGGACTGTTCCTCGCCGCCATCGAAGGCCATGCGGGCGGCTTTAAAATCCGGACCGGCCTCCCTGTTCCACTGGCCGAAGCTCAGGATTTCGACCATCCGTCCGCAGGTGGTTTTCCATGAGGTGCCGTATTCTCCGGCGAAGAGCCTGGCCTGGATTTCGAGCTCGGAGAGCCGCGGGGAGGGGGCCTCGCGCAGGAGGAGGTCGCTTCGCGCAAGCTCGTAGTTGCTCATGGGCGCAGCTCCGGAAGCGGGGGAGGAGGAAGTGGAGTGGGCGTGGGCGTAGGGGGAGGAGTGGGCGTGGGAGTGGACTCAGGCAGGGGTGCGGGGGCCGGGGTGGCGGCGGAAACCTCGATCGGGCCACTGAGCCCCATTGGCGCAACCGACGGCGTCGGGGCCGGGGCGGTCAGGAAACCGGCGAACAGATTTTTTTGCGCCCCGGGGGGGAGTCCGTCCGTGGCGGTTCGGGCGAGGGCATCGGCCTCGGGGATCCGGTTGAGCGCGGCGAGAGCCTGGATGGACTCGAGGCTGAGGCGGAGGCGGACGAGGGGGTTGGATGCGACGCCGGCGGCCTGCTGGAAGCTGGCGAGGGCGCCCTGCCAGTCGGAGGCCCCGAGCTGGACGGTTCCGAGGCCTTCGGCAAACAGGCTGTTTTTCGTTTGTTGGGAGGAGGCGAGGAGCTGGTCCGCGACCTGCAGGGCGTCGCCCTTGGCGCCTAAAATCAGGCGGCGATACGACTGCCACGGGTCGGAGGGGTCTGCGGGCATCATGTTCCTCCACGAGGCATACGGCCGGTAGAGCGGATCACCGATCACGACGCCCATCCAGGAGAGCGCCTTCTGCGACATCCAGGCGCTCTCCGCGAGCGTGAACCCGGTCATGAGGCGGTCCTGAAAGACATCGAGGTTGGCGGTGAGCGAAAGGTAGGGCTCATAGACATTGCCGAGGGTGGCGGCCGCCCCGCGGGCGAGCAGCGGGCCGCACCAGTTGGCCGTCGTGCTGCGGAGCGTGGCCGCGCTGAAGGAATGGATGTGGACAGCCACGGCCCCGGGGAGGAACTGGAATGCGGGATCTGCGAACGGTCCGTCCGCATTGCCGGCATACCATCCGTAATAAACCGCCGCGTCGGTGATCGGATAGCCAACGGGAAACGTGGGGGGAAGGTTGTCGAAGTGGCTTGGCAGGCCCTGCTGGCGCATGGAGGCGAGCGCATTGGTCATCCAGGTATCGCCCTCCGCGTAACCGCCGGAGGTGATCCCCCTTGCATCCACATAGGACCAGCCCCAGAGGCCCGACTTTTCGGCGGCCAGGGCGTCGTCGATCATGGCGCGCACGATGAACGGGGAGGGGCCATCCAGGCGGGCGGTGAGGAGGAATCCCGGGTAGACCGGCTCATCGCGGATCGGTGTGAACCGCCGGTAGTAGGGGTTGGGGACGATGCCGGCCGGCCCGGGGAGCGGCATGCCAAGGGTGGTGAGCTCGCTGTCCACGGAGGCATCATTCCGCGACGCGATCAGGTCCGGCAGGCCGGGGATCGTGGTGGACGGCGGGATCGCAGGGTCGGGGGCGATCTTCAGCGGGACGCCGCGGATGAGGGCGACGAAGCGGATGGTCGTCGCCGAAACCACTTTTCGTCCCGAGCTGTCGCGCGTGAGCGTCCACCACCGGTTTTTTTCAAACAGGCGCCGGAGCGGGGTGGCGATGGTGGACTCGTAATCGGCCCGCTGGATTTCCTCTGCGGCGGGGCAGCTGAGGCCGACGACCTGGCCGGGGGGGATGCCGCGCTTTTCCGCGTAATACCGGGCGAGGCCGGGCGAGTCGGGGTCGTTCTTGTTGAAGACGACAAGCGTGGAGTTGGCGTCGAGCCCGGCGGCGGAGGCGCTGGCGGCGATCGCCAGCAGGGCCAGGATCCCGCGACGGGCTTTGCCTTGCGGGATGCTGCGGAGAAGCGGGCTAGACCGTGAGGCGGAGTCCATCGTAGGCGAGGCGGATGTGATCCGGCAGCTGCGCCTCAGTCGCGGCGTGGCCGAGGTCGTGGCACATGTGGATGAAGAAGGTTTTCTCCGGCTGGATGAGGTCCACAGCGGCGACGGCCTCCTCGACGGTGAGGTGGGTCGAGTGGCGGGCGTGTCGGAGGGCGTCGAGGACCAGCACCTCCGCACCGGACGCCGCCTCGACCGCCTCCGGAGGCACGGCGTGGCAGTCGGTCATGTAGGCAAACCGCTTCCGGCCCCCGCGCCAGAAGACCAGGCCGCTCGTCGTCATGCGCCCGTGGGGGAGGTTGACGGGAACGATGCGGGTCTCCCCGAGCGAAAATGCGCCCTCGAACGGGCGCGCCTCGGGACGGACGTAGGTCCGGAACTGCGGGCCGCCCGCAAACGCGTATTCAAACTTCTTTGCGAGCTCGGCCAGCGTGAGCGGGGAGCCGTGGACGGGCATCGTTTTGTTTTCGATTTCGCAGAACCGCCGGAGGTCGTCGAACCCGAGGATGTGGTCGCTGTGGGAGTGCGTATAGATGACCGCATCCAGGCGCGCGATGCGCTCGCGGAGGCACTGGTGGCGGAAGTCCGGCGGGGTGTCCACGCAGAACGAGCATTCCGGGGAGCGGACGTGGATGGCGGTGCGCAGGCGCTTGTCGCGCGGGTCGGCGGATTCGCAGACCGGGCACGAGCAGCCGATGACGGGGATCCCATGCGATGTGCCTGTCCCTAAAAATGTGATTTCGAGCCCGTCCATCGCTTTGCTTTCGGCGGGGACAATGTCATAGTCCGCGGATGTCCGCAACGCTGGCCTCACTGCGCATCAGAAATTTGGCACTGGTCGAGGATCTCCTTTGGGAGCCGGACGGCGGGTTCACGGCGATCACCGGGGAGACGGGGGCGGGGAAGTCCGTGATCCTCGGGGCGGTCAAGCTGATCCTTGGGGAGCGCGCGGACAAGACGCTGATCCGGGCGGGGGCCGAGGCGTGTGCGGTCGAGGGGGAGTTTATTTTGGAGCCCTCCTCGCCGGTGCACGCGCTGCTGGAGGGGGCCGGGGTCGAGGCGTGCGAGGAGGGGCGGCTGGTGCTCCGGCGGACGATCAGCGCGGGGGGTGCGGGGAAGCAGTTTGCGAACGGGTCGCCGTGCACGCTGGCCCTGCTGCGCCAGGCGGGGGACTTGCTGCTGGATCTTCACGGTCCTCACGACCACCAGAGCCTGTTTTCCCGCGAGCAGCAGATGGCGCTGCTGGACAGCTTTGGCGGGGCAGTGGAGGAGGGGAGGGAGTTTCAGGGATTGCGGCGGGAGTGGCTGCGGCTGGTCGAGGAGAGGCGGCGCCTGGGGGAAGATGCTGCGGCCACGGCGCGCGAGATCGACCTTCTCACGCACCAGGTGCGGGAGATTGAGCAGGCGGCGCTGAGCCCCGGTGAGGAGGAGCCGCTGCTGGCGCGCCAGAAAGCGGCCGCCAACTCGCGTCGGCTGGGCGACCTGACGGCCGGGCTCTCCTCCCTTCTGGGCGACGGAGAGGAATCGCTGGTCTCGCGATTCACCGAGGCCGTCCGGCTTGCCAGGGAGGTCCACCGCCTGGACCCGCAGGCGGGAGCTGTTGAGGAGGCGGCGGCGGGGATCTTCGAGGGCCTGCGCGAGCTGGGGGGCCTGGTCGACAGCTATGCGGCGGCCCTGGAATCCGACCCTGCGCAGCTGGCGGCCATCGAGGCGCGACTGGATGCGATCCAATCCCTCAAGCGCAAATACGGGGCGAGCGCCGAGGCGGTGATTGCGTTTGGCCGACAGGCGGCGGCACTCCTGGCCGAGCTTCTCGGGAGGGAGGAGCGCAGCGCCGGGCTGGATGGCGAGATCGCCCGCGCGGAGGGCGCGATGAAGGCCGCCGCCGCGAGGCTCACGGAATTGCGCAGGGCGTCCGCCCCGAAGCTCGAACGGCTCGTCAAGCGCCACCTCGCGGACCTCGGGTTCGCGAAGGCCGGGTTCAGCATCCTGCTCGAAGACAGCCCCGGCGCCCACGGCAGCGAACTCGCCGAATTTTTGTTTTCGCCCAACCCGGGCGAGCCCGAGCGCCCGCTGCGCGCGATTGCCTCCAGCGGGGAGATCTCGCGAATGATGCTGGCCATC
>Ga0247844_1002679_pt1 | contig 28442 bp, 24 predicted proteins | sample LaCtaG_FD_192421 | JGI IMG/M metagenome (GOLD analysis project Ga0247844, IMG submission 192421) | Freshwater microbial communities from meromictic Lake La Cruz, Castile-La Mancha, Spain - LaCruzMarch201714.5m_1 | ecosystem: Environmental > Aquatic > Freshwater > Lake | place: Spain: Castile-La...
AATCGAGTCTCGATCTTGTGTATCCGCTTGTTCACACAAAACTGCTGCACCACGTCGTCGTGGAAGGTTTGCGTCTCCTCGCTAAAGGGTACCGTGAACAGTCGAATCGGCATATATGCAGTGGCAGGTTGTATATATGGGAAAACTGGTGACACATATACCCTGCGTTTTAACACGCAGGACATATATCTGAAACACAGTACGATTCTTGTGCCAATAAAACAAAAGCGGCGTGTAGATGACACTACACACCGCTTTGAAGAAGGTAAAAAGGTAAAAATACTAGAAACTAACTGCCCTGGCGACCCGGAACCCTATGCCGTTGCCGCGATCGTCGGGCGAGCCGTTGCCGCGATACGCCGCCCGAACGCCCTGCGGGTAGCTGCCCCACGACCCGCCGCGGAGAACACGGTCGGCGCCAGAGGTTACGCCGTCCGGGTTGCTCTGACTGCCGGAAGGATAAGTGCCGTACCAGTCGGAACACCACTCCCAAACGTTGCCGCTCATGTCATGCAGGCCGAGGGCGTTGGGGCTGTTGAGGCTGCCGACCTCTATGGTCTTTTGGCGGTACTCGCCCGATACGGAGTAGTCTTTTTTGTATTTTTCAGACCCAACAAAGTTTATTTGCGCAGGGTTAGCGATGTCTTTTCCATTGCCAAACCGGACTTTTTTCCCGCCCTCCCTGGCCGCAAACTCCCACTCGTCCTCCGTGGGCAAGCGGTAGCCGTTGGCGTTGAGTTTGCGGGTTACGATCCATTTCTTGTCGTCGCTGGTGCTGGTATTGTTCGGGTCCCGGCGGCTTTTGTCTATGGTATATGCCGGGGTGAGGTTAGCCTTTGGGCTGAGCCAGTTGCAGTATTCCACGGCGTCGTACCAGTCCACGTTGATGACGGGCCGTTTGCCGCGCCCCCATCCCGAGTCGCTTGGTTTTTCACGCCCGGTAGCGGTGCAGAAGGCATCGAAATCGTCGAAAGTGACTTCGGTTTTTCCGAGGTAAAATTCAGAGACCGTGACGGAATGCTGGGTTTCGTCGCTACTGCCCTCTCCAAAAAGGTCGCCCATCGTGAAGGTGCCGCCGGGTATGCGCGCCATTCCACTGGGCACGGCGCTGCTATTGGGAGTGGTGGCGGGAGTTGTGGTCGGTCTGGGTGCGAGATCGTCCTTACGGCGCTGTGCTTCCTTGACATGGCGGCCATAAGGGTATTTTCGGAGGTATTTGTCGCAGTCGGCTATGTCGCCGTCTTTGAGGGCTTCCCAAAAGCCATCGTCGGCAGCGCGGCTGGCCGCATCTCGCTTTTCTTGTTCGAGGCGAGCAGCGGCTTCTTCTTTCTCGCGCTGGCGAGTGGCACTGGCGGCGGCATCTATTTTGTCCTGCGCTTTTCGGATGAGGCCGGGCAGTTCAGGGCATTGGTCGGCATCAGGCATCTTTTGGGCATTCTGCCAGGTGCTGCGCGCGCCTTTCCAGTCGCCTGCATTGTATTTTTTTTGTCCACTGGCCTGGACGTTGCAACAATCGCAGTCCTGGGCCGCGGCCAAGGCGGGGAGGAGGGCGAGTGTCAGGAGGAAGGCTCGGAATAACATGGAGAAGTTGTGATTTTAGCGGTTTTATTTGCCTTCTATCCTTTTCAGTTTTTTCAAAATATCGGCGTCCTGTGGGCTGATGGCGAGGGCTGCACGCAGCTTGGTGCGGGCGTTTTCCCAGTCTTTTTCTTCCAGGTAAATGTCGGCAGCATCGAGGGCTTTTTTGCGTTTTTGTTGCAAAGCGCCTATAAGCTGTTGTACCCGTCCGTCAAAGGCGCTGGCCGGGTTTTGTTGCCGGAATGCCTCTAAGGCCGTGAGCGTACCAGCCGCTTCTGCTTGTTCGAAAGCGTCTTTGACGGGGTCGTTGGTGGGTTTTTCTGTGGTCTTAGTGGTTGTCTCTTGCGCTGGGCTGGCTGTTTTGGCCCAGGGTTTCCACCAAAACAGCAGCAGTACGAGGGCAACCACCCCAATACCGACTAAAAGTCCATAGCGCGGGCTGGAGTTGGCTGCGGGAGTATCGCTGTGTTGATAGCGCCGAGCCGCTGCGGCTTCGGCGGCTTGTCGTTTGGCGGCATCGGCGCGCTCACGCTGTTCTTGTGCAAGGCGTTCTTTTTCAAGGCGTTGCTGCTGGGCTTCGGCTTCTTTTGCTTGTTTGTCGGCTGCTGATTTGGCTTGATGGGCTGCGGCTTGTTCGGAGCGGATGTTTGTGTCGCAATCCGCTATTTTGGCTTGTAGTGCGGCCGCTGCGGGCGCAAACCCGGGCAAGTACACTGCCAGTGCGGAGCTGTACGCGTTTTTGGCTTCGACCCAGTTTTTTTTCTGAAACAAGTGGTCGGCGGCTAAACAAGCGGCATTGAACTTGTGCAAAGATTCCGCTTGTGCAGATTCCTTTTGGCGTCTTTGTTCCAGTCCTTCCACCACGCGTCGCAGGCGGCTCACCACATCTTGAAAAGCCTGGTCGCGGGTGGGCCATTCTACTACTGGTCGACCTTTTTCGGGCAGGGCTTCTAGGCTGCCAAGCGGCGTTTCAGCCCAGTCGCAGTGGCGCAGAATAACGGGCACGACGATGGATTCGCCCCGTGCGTGCCGTTCGAGCGATACGGTCACTTCTTTGCCGTAGAAATAATCGGAGGCCAGGGAGTCGGAGCTTACCAAAAGCAGCACGAGGTCGGCCCCATAAAGCCGCTCCTTGATTTTCGCGTCCCAGTCTTGCCCGGCTTCGATGTCGAAGTCGTCCCATAAAGAGATGCGGCCTTCGCGGAGGAGCGGGCGGAGGAATTTTTTGAGTTCGTCCTTGTGATGGAGGTCGTTGTGCGAATAGGCTATGAATATGTCTATCATTCGGATGTGCTGCCGTTTTGCAAGGCAAATGTCTGCAAAAATTGGCAATATTTAGGATGGCTTCCTGTTTGGTTTGCTCTTCGCCTAACTCGCCAGCAGTTTCTAATAAAAGGGGGGTGACAATTTGCCCCCACCCTTTGGCCAGTTCGGGGTCGCGGCGGCGCATGTCTTTAAACAAAACACCCCTAATTCCGCTCCATCACCATCACCCAAAACAAAGTCTTTGGCACAGCTTGTTCCGGCGGCGGATCCCAGGTGATTTTCGATTGCTTTTCGGCCACATCCACCACACAAATGGTGTGGTAATCCTTTTGCAACATGACCAGGATTTCTTTTACCAATGGGTCGTCCTTGAGGTGTTCAAATTGTCCTCCGGGCAATACCACGAATCGTGGCTTGCGCCCCCAAAGTTCTTCGCGCGTCTGCTGTTGGAATTGGGCTCTGCGGGCGTGCTTTTGCACCACACCTTGAAAAAACAGGTGGCTCAAAGCGGAAGATCGGTCGGCGGCCAACAACAGTTCCGGCTCCGAGCCAATGATGGCGATCGAATCGGAGGGAGCGCTTCTTTTTTTCAATTCCCGGCCAATTTCAGCCATCTCTTGAAAAGAATTGTTCTTATAGGCCCCCCACAAAACACTGCGCTGGTCTTTCCAAAACCAATACCCGTTGTGTGCCAAAACGGGCCATAAAACCACCAAAGCAGTGGCAACCCAGCCCTTGGAGCCATATTTTCGCAGCAAGGTATCAAGTCCCATGACGGCGCAGACAGCAAGCCAGGGCAGGGCCAACACGAAGTAGTGTGGATAAAACGCGCCGCCCAAGGACACGCCCCAAAGGGAAAGTGGCAGCAACCAGGCAAGGGCGCGTTGCTCGGGCGCTTGCTTTTGGCGCAACAAAACAAGCAATCCGTAAACGCCCATTAACCATACCCACCACCAATGCGCAATTACTTTTGGAAAATAAAAATTGAAGAAGAACAAGCCGCCGGGCGCTTGGGTTTTGAACGTTTCTCCGGTTGAAATCTCCACCGTCCAGAACCAAAAATCATCAAAACGGCCTTGAGCAGCGAACCAGGCGGCGCTCAAGCCTATTGGCAAGATCACCCCCACAGCATACAAAGCTCCAAGGCCTAGTGCCCGTGTGATGGAGGCAGAGCGTCCGCGCCCAAAAAACCACCATGCCAAATATAAAGCGCCAAACACCGCATAAAAAAGCGCTTGCTGCTTGATCCAAATGGCCAAGCCGGCGCCGAGGCCTGCCAAGAGTATCCAAACTGCTTGAGGGCCGCGACCTTGCTCCGTTCCGCGCCACAAGGCCCATAAACCGGCGAAGGCAGGCAGCGCACAAAGCTGCGTAGCGTGGGCAGCAAAACCCAACACCTGTCCGCTGGCCGCATACAAGGCAAAAAGTCCCGTGGCGGCCAACGCCCGGTCGCGTCCGATTACGTCGCGCAGCCATAAAAACAATACGGACAAGGTTGCCAACTGCCATAGCAAAGCCCCCAGATGTATGCCCGTTGGCTGAACCCCAAACACGGTTGCAAACAACCCGTAGATCAGGTAAAGTCCGGGCAACTTGTTGTCATACGAGTCCGTGTACAATTGTTCGCCACCCATCAATGCCCGGCCGATGTAGGCAAAAACACCTTCATCGCGTTCGAAGGGAATATTCAGCAGCCGCAATCGTGCAATCAAAGCAATGACTAACAAGGCGATGCCTATCCAGGCAAAGGGAGTGGTAGAGATATCGCGTTGGGCTGTAAATTTTGGAGCAACAGTTGTTGGCTGTTCGGTAGGGGGATGGGTTCGACGCTTGCTTTTTGACATTGCTTTGCTGGAATTTCGTGTTGTCTGGGCGTATTTTACGAAAGCCCAAAGATAGATGCACGAGGGTTGGTTGGACAACAATCTTCTGTGCGGTAGCATAAAACAAAATAGGCCGCCTCATTGCTGAGACGGCCCACGAAAACGCCTATCTTATCCTAGTTTTCTTTCAAATCTGCTGAGATTTTGTCCAATTTTTTGGCAGTCGCGGTTTTGAAGTCGCTCCAGCCATCTTTCATGTCATCTCCAACGCGGTTCATGTCGGATTTCAATTCTTCGCGTTGGGCAGCCAAATTTCTGCGGCGTTCTTGCCACTTTGTCTTTTCTTTGGCAGAAGCCTTTTCGATTTTAAGATCCAGTGCCTCAATCTCAGCATCCAGATCGCGACCAGCTTGACTCATTCTGGCAGACAGATCGTCCCGCTCAGCTTTCATTGCAGCAGTAGCATCTTGACTGGCATCTTTGAGATTTGCTTTGGCATCCTGTAGGTTCTCCTTGGCATCTTGGCTACGTTCAGAAGGCGTGTCGGAGCAAGAAACAAGGGCTAAATTGGCCGAGCAAAATGCCAGTAGGCCAGCGAAGAAAAATTGTTTTTTCATAATGTCTGAATTTGTTGGTGAAATAAGTTTGAGAAATGGTGGCACTGTGTAGCCTTATCTAAAATTCATAGCCCAGTGTTACACCGATACCACGCGTGCGGCGATATGGTTTGTTGTCATTCTGGTTGTTGGCGTCGCTGTCGAGCAAGTTGTTGATTCCGAGATTGTAACGGGCATCCAAGAACATATGACCAAATTTCACCCCAGCGCCGAAGGAAACGCCCCAGTCTGTGCGGCGTTGGCGTTCTGCCTCGGTGTCGTTGTCAAAATTAAAATCATCTTCACTAGTGGTGGTATTACCCAGCAATGTGGTAGTTGTTTTAGACTTTCCACTGATCGCCAACCCTATAAAAGGCCCGCCAAGCACGTATAAGCCGCCGCCGTCTTCCTGGTAAAACTTCAGTTTTGCAAGCACGGGTACTTCTACGTAATTGTAGTAAAGCCGCGATACAACTTTGTTGTCTGCATTGAATACATACGTTGATTTTCCGCCTTTTTGGATAAAAAGGAGTTCCGGCTGGATGGTAAACATGCTCGACAAGCCAAGGTCAAATGATAGGCCCGCCTGAAACCCGGCGACTGATTTGTTTTCCAGCGATTCGTATTCCTCCAGCGAGGCCGATTCGGAGATGCTGGCGTAGTTTACTCCTGCTTTGATGGCTACTTGAGCTTGAGCTTGAGGAATCAAAAACGTTATGGCAAGTACACCTGCCAAGAGAAATGATTTAGTGTTCATAGAATGTTTTGCTAAATTGTTGAAAAGAATGGGTGCTTAATTAATCGGTATTTGAGATTAAAAAACGTTGATTTTTTCAATGCAAAGGTGGGCGGTGTAATGCGAGTTATCTGTTACATAATTGCCAGAAAATCTTGCAAGATTCACACATTGGCTCCGCCAGCATCCTTCAGCGGTGATTCTGTACGCATCCTGTGCTTTTATTAACTTAGCATGCACACGGATTCGACCCGCCTACTGACAGGGCTGAATTCCTAATTCATAAAAAGGGTGTGAAAAACGGTTTAACTACCTGAAAATAACTAGTTATTATTTACCCGTTCTTAAACCTTCCAAAGACGCAAAAACAACACTTCCAAGGCCAAAAACAACAGCGCGAAGACCACACACCAGCGCCACAGCACGATGCCGCGTTCTTGCTCGTTCACCACCTGGCTGAAATTGGCTTCAGCGTTGGCAGAAAGTACCTTCATGTTTTTCGGAAGGTTTTCGCTGAGTGCTTCGTCCGTTTTGAACGACAGATCACTTTCCTTGCGGTCGTAGTTGAACGCAAACTCTGCCAAGGTGCTGTCGCTCTGCAAATGCAGTTGATACCAGCCCGCGTCTCGCACTTGGGTTCCGGGCGTGAGCAGCACTTTTGAACCAAAAATGCGCTGTTCGGGGATGAACTCTTGACTATTGGCTGTTGACTGTTGACCCTTGGCCGTGGGTTGTTGACCGTTAGTCGTTGTTTGCTGGCCCTCTGTCACCAATCGAAGTTTGTAATTTGTTTCACCGCGGGCGGAGATTTTATGTTTGGCCTCCAACACCTCGTCTTTTCCAATGGTGTAGGCGATTTGGCGGCTTTTGGTGCCGGCAATGGCCATTTTGAAGAGCATCGGTACAAAAATTTCTCCGTTGCGTACCAAATCGCTGACTTGCTCATTAAGGGGGGCTGCGCTGAAATAGAGGGCACCTTCACCTTGTGAGAATTTGGAAAGCAAAGAAGAACCGTCCCGGTAAGTAAGGATTTGCTCGCCGCGAGCAGGAGCAATTTTGAAATTACCCTGCGTATTGGGCAAGCGTAGGTTGGCGCTTTTGTTCAAAAAAACATCGCGGAATACAAACTCCTCGGTATTAACCTGGCTGGTTTGACGCGGTGTGGGGTCGAATGCACCCAGATTCCCCGCAGCAAAATTTTGCAGGAACGCATTGTACGAATTCAGGTCAGCGCTCTGGCTGGGGAAAGTCAGGACGTTGCCACCGTTTTGGCAAAAAGTTTTTAGCTCGTTGGCCAAACCCGAGGAAATCGAACTTAACTCATTCAACACAATCAATTGGTAATCAGCAAATTTGGAATAATCCAGCGAGCGTGGGTCGGCATTGTCTAAATGGAAATACTTTGCACCCAGGAAAGCATTGTCTAAAAATTTGTTTTGTGTGGAGCCATTGACTGCCAACACATTGATGCGTTCTGCGACGTGAAAAGCAAGAAAATAATCATCGTCAAATTGTACCGGGTAATCCGTCACCGAAAGCCGTGCTTCGTGCCAGCCGGAGTGGAGGATGGTAAAACTTACCGTGTCGAGTCGGGTGCTGCGGGCCGGAATGTTAATCGCACCGACCGGCTTGGTTTGTCCGTCGTGTCGTAGGCTGAGGCGGATGTCGGTAGCTGCTTCGTCGCTGCGGTTGCTAAGTTTTACGAGCAGGTTGGCAGGCTGGTTTAGGATTTGCACCGGGTTTTCAAACCAAGCACTGTCTACCGATACATTCTGTTCTTGCACCGCACGCATGGGAATAAGATTCACCTCTATAAGCGTGTCTTTGAAATTGGCCACATCCGCGATATTGTTCTGGAAATCACTGACGACAAACGCGGTTTTGTTCTCTTGTTTGCCCGTATTGAGGCATTGCTGCTGACGAGTGAGTGCTTTTGAAAGATCGCGGGATGCAGGGCTGGTGCGGATTTCTTCGATACGCGAAAGAGCATCCTCTTTGCTGACGAGGCGCTGATCCCGGCCTTCAAAATCGTTGGTCAAGACCTGAAAACGGTCCTCTACGCCATAGGCTGAAACAATGTCTCGTGCGCGCTGCTTAGCGAGTTCGAGCAGGGGTGCATCTTTGGATAGCGCGTTCATGCTGAACGAGTTGTCTACAAAAACAGAGACGGCGCGTTCCCCTTTTTTCACCCCCGAAGAAAGCGGGATAAATGGCTGGGCAAAAGCCAACACCATAGCAGCAATGGCCAAACAACGCATCAACAACACCAACAGGTTGCGCAGTTTTTGGCGGTTGCTGGTCTCCTCTTTTACTTCTTTGAGAAAACGAACGTTCGTAAAGTACACCCGCTTGAACCTCCGGAAATAGAAGAGGTGGATGATGATCGGGATAGATATGACCGCGATGGCGGATAGGAATGCTGGGAAAAGGAATTGCATAGTTTATGTGCGGCCCGCTTTATCTGCCGAAGTTTTAACAAAGGCGGATGGGATAGATTCAAAGAGTAATTATTCAGTTTGGAAATGCAAAAATGCGAAGGTTTTGGCGAACGGACTTTGTTTTACCTTTGCGAACGTTCAATTTTAGATAATGATGCAAAAAGAGTCCCCAAAACTTTCGAAAGTGTTTTGGGGGAACGTTTAAAAATATGCAAGCCTACCACGATTTACTCCGACATATTCTTCAACACGGTACCCAAAAATCCGACCGCACAGGTACTGGCACCATCTCCGTGTTCGGTTACCAGATGCGTTTCAATCTGGCCGAAGGTTTTCCATTGTTGACTACCAAAAAAGTTCACACCAAAAGCATCATCCATGAGCTTTTGTGGTTTTTACAAGGAGACACGAACACCGCTTACTTAAAAGAAAACGGCGTGAGCATCTGGGACGAATGGGCCGACTCCAGCGGCAATCTCGGCCCCGTGTACGGCAAACAATGGCGATCCTGGGCCGCACCCGATGGCCGAACGATTGACCAGATCAGTGAAGTCATCAAAACCCTCAAAACCAATCCCGACAGCCGCCGAATCATTGTTTCTGCCTGGAACCCGGCGGATCTGCCTCAAATGGCGTTGGCGCCCTGTCATTGCCTGTTTCAATTTTACGTTGCTGACAACAAACTTTCCTGCCAACTTTACCAGCGCAGCGCCGACGTATTCCTGGGAGTTCCCTTTAACATCGCTTCCTACGCTTTGTTGACGATGATGATCGCACAGGTATGTGATCTCGAACCCGGCGATTTTGTCTGGACGGGCGGCGATACGCATCTGTATGTCAATCACTTAGAACAGGTGGACCTACAACTTTCCCGCAGCTTCCGCCCGCTGCCGACCCTAAAAATTAACCCGGCGGTGCGCGACATTTTCAGTTTTAAATACGAGGATTTTGAACTGCTGGGCTACGATCCCTGGCCGGGGATTAAAGCGCCTGTGGCGGTTTGAAAATTGGGTTTATTGACCATACTACTGGATATTTTTATTTCTCGCAGATGTTACACAGATATGAAACGCAGATTTTACACAGACAAATTCTGCGTAAAATCTGTGTTTCATATCTGTGTAACATCTGCGAGAAAAATGTCCTTGGGAGATTTAACGTTCGTGCTCATGCGCTGACCCAGATTTCCACGACCTTTGCACCTTACCAAACACTGACTACTATGTTTCAAAAAGCAACTACTACCCTTCTTTTTCTCAACTTATTCACCGCCCTCGCATTCGCTCAACCCGTGTTGCAAAACACCGTTCTCCCCGAAATCGGCGATGCAGTCACGATCACCGATGCAGATACCTTGAATGTAAGTCAGGGCAATGCCGGGCCCAACCAGACCTGGAATTTTTCAAACTGGAAGATTATGAACGGCACCACGCCTACCCAGTCTCTGTTCATTTCGCCCGTGGGTACGCCGTATTTTTCAAGTTTCCCCAATGCCACCATAGTTACGAAAGTCAACCAGGACACGGCCATTTATGTTTATTTCCGGGAACAACCCAACCAATATGTGCTTCTGGGTGCTCAAAGCCTTCTTTTTGAACAAAATTATACGGATCCTGATGCGCAATTGAAATTTCCGACCAACTACAACGCTTCTTACCAGGAAGATTTTGCTTATAACTCGGATTCTTACTCAGGGATTATTTTTTATTCCGAAGGCTCCAGGACATTCAAATACGATGCTTACGGCACACTTACTACGCCCTTAGGGACTTTCCAAAATGCGATGCGATTCAAGGGGGTTTCTTCCCAAATTGATTCTGCCGAGTTTATGGGTATCAAGATTGTTAACCAGACATTCCTTACTACCTATGGATGGCTGGTTGCGGGACACCCTGGCAATTTAGCAACGGTGTACTACAGCAATACCATCACAAAGACCAGTTATCCTGGGATACCGCCCATCATTCAAGAATCGCCCGTCACCAAATCAGTGAACTACGTTTCTGCCAGTACGGTGGGTGTTTTTGACCTAGTGCAAACGGTGGATGGAATTTCGGCATTGACTTTAGGCCCCAATCCAGCACTGGATCAATTGACGCTTCGCTTTGAGTCCAATATTGCCAGGCAAAACTTGCAATTGCGTATTACAGATGTCAACGGACGTGCCCTGCAAACGCAATCCCTGGATTCTAATGTCGGAGAAAATCTGATGTCCTTCAATGTTGCTCCACTGCCCTCAGGAAACTATTTCCTAACGCTGACCGACGGGCGCGGTGTGCAAACTTTGAGTTGGGTAAAATATTGATGGTAAATTAAACCGCAAAACCGCAAAACAGGAGAACCGGAAAATTTAAAACAATACAAGATGATCCGAAAAGGGCCAAAGTTTTCACTTTTCGAAATCAATCTCCTCTCACCTGCCTGCCAGTAGGCAGGGTTTTATATTTTCCTGTTTTGCGGTTTTGCGGTTTAATTTATCTACCGAACCACCACCACTCTCCCTGCCGCGCTTACTCCCTCTGCTTCCGCTTTTAGGATGTAAATGCCTGGCTTCCAGTTTCTTACTTCGATATTAAAGGAGCCGTTGGCTGATTCGCCTTCCGCTGCCAATTGCCCGATGGCATTGAATGCTTGCCAGCGGACGGAGGCGTTCATTGGCCAATCCACACGCACCCAGGCACGCGCGGGGTTTGGGCTGATGCGCAAGGCAGGAATGACAGGGCTGTCCGTATACAAGGGGATGGTGCAATCCACCATTTCAGTTCTGTACAAGGCGAGGCCACCGCGCTGGTTTCCAATCACCATGTCCAAAATACCGTCGCTGTCAAGGTCGGCAAAGGCGGGATGCGAGCGATTGCCTTCGTCAATATTACCCCAGTTGAGGGAAATAGCGGGGAAAGTATCCTGATTTGCGCCTTGCAGGTAATAGGCCTCCAAGTGGCCCCTTTGTGCGCCCGTCACGAGGATGGGGCCATCGGGGGTTTGGATGATGGCAGGTGTGCTCATGCCTACTACCTCTGGCGGAACTTTTGTGTCTATCTGGCCAATTTTTGGCAGCGTGGGCGCTGCGGGATAAACCGGCTGGGCAGAAGTCCCGTTGTTTTTGAAAAAATTGATGTTCCCCGAACGCTCGCCTACAATGAGGTCTTGCAAACCGTCGCCATCCAGATCATAGACAATTGGGACGGAAACCGATCCACCTACGTCCAATGACAGCCACATAGGGTCGGTATCATAATTGGGGATCATAGGCTGGCCTGGGCCTGCCGTGTTTCGATAACAATAAATGCTCCCCACGTTGTTTCCTACCAAAAGATCGAGGTCTCCATCGCTGTCAATGTCGCCGAAGCCCGGGGTGAAATCGTAGTCGCTTTCAGAAAAGAGAGAAAGACCTGCCCAATCATTGTCTGCCAATTCAAAGGCTGGGGACGTTGGAGTTCCGATATTCAAATACAAAAAAAGCCTCGAATTGGTAAATTTTGCTGCTCCATTGATGAAAGAATAGTAGCCATAATTGCCCACGACCAGATCCAGCAAACCATCGGCGTTCACGTCTGCAATGGCTGGGTGGGCGGTAGTGCCAACCTCGATCATATCCCCTTGAAAAAGCGCCTTGTTCTGCAATTCAAAATTGTGTAGCCCAGGTGTATTGGTGGTGTTTTTGTAGTACCAAACTCCTTTGCGGTCTTCGCCGCTGGTTGGATTGTTGAGTGCCGCGACGAGGTCTTTTTTACCATCATCATTGAAATCAAAATAAAAAGTGCCGGGGAAGGAGTTTATGTCAATGGGTACGTTGTTGGACGGAAACGCTGTGTCCTGAGCAGTCATCCAGGCATTTTGTGCCGTGCCTCCATTGTACATCAAATCCACGCAGGGGAAAGAGACATTGCCCAACATCAAATCACGGTCGCCATCGTTGTCATAGTCTAAAGTGGTCGCAGTCGCACCGGGGTGGAGTCCATCACGGTCTTCGGCAACACCCGAAGCCAGGGAACAATTGACATAACAGGTGTCCGGGTGGCAGCTCAATTGAGCATGGCATCGTTCCATCCCGTTTTCATAAAAACGCCCCCAGCAATTGTCATAAAGCTCGTACTTTGGCTTTGAAAGGGGTAATCCGTTTTCCACCGAGGTATTTCTAAGCATAGTAAGGCTGGTTGAAGTGCCTGCGGAAAACGCGACAATGTCCAAATCCCCATCGCCGTCAATGTCATCAATGGCTGGTATATCGCCCCGGTTAATGGGGAAATTGTTCCAAAACGCCGGGTTGTTGTCCGGGTAAAAAATATAGATCGGATTGCACACCGAGCAACTGGGCGGATAAGTGAAAAGTTGGGGCGTAAACTTCAGGCCCTGGCCATCGTAATAACCTTTGAACACCTGAATTTCCTGGCTCGCCAGCGAAAAAGCCGCGCAAAAAATATCCATCGCCCCATCCTGATCAAAGTCGCGCATCAGCATCCAATCGGTCAGGCCCGCCGGAAAATTACAGGCGTATTCCGGGCGGAACACATAGTTGGGAGCGCCCGCCGTGCCCTCATTGATGAAAGTAAGCAACACATTGCCCACCCGGTCAAACAATACCACATCTTGCAAAAGATCATGGTCAAGGTCCGCTTGTGACCATTGAGGAGCGTTCAAGCCCCCCGCAAAGGGATAGGCGAGGTCAATGCCGTTTGCGCGGACGGGAGCGCTGATGCGCTCGAACATTTGGGTGCTTTGGGCAAACAGGTTGAATGCACAAAACGCAAGGGAGAATACAAGGAGAAAGGAAACTTTTTTCATGTGTGCAATTTGCTTGGATAAGATGCTAATTCCTTCGCCAGGGTTTTATCACGAGTCGAAGGCTTTGGTCATAGGTAAGATAATTCCATACCCAGTTTAGAAAAACAAAAATTTTGTTCTTGGTGCCCAGGATGTAAAGCAGGTGGATGAAAAGCCACATCACCCAAGCCATAAACCCCTGTGTTTTCCAGAAGGGCAAATCCGCCACCGCCCGATGCCGCCCAATGGTAGCCATGCTGCCCAGATCAAAGTAGCGAAAAGGCTCAGGTGCTTTGCCTTGTACCATTTTGACCAGGTTTTTTGCCAATAGTTTTCCCTGCTGCATGGCAGGTTGCGCTACCTGGGCGTGACCGTTGGGCCATTTTGGCTCATGGGTCTGGAGCGCAATATCCCCGAGCGCAAAGATATTTTCTACTCCTTTTACTGCATTGAATTCATTGCAGCTCAGTCGGTTGCCTCGTCCGTAAGATTCTGCGGGGATACCTTCTATCTTGTTGCCCAGGATGCCTGCCGCCCAAATCACCTTGTCTGCCCGAATGGTAGCCCCATCGTCTATGGTCACCGTTTGACCATCGTAGTCTTTCACCACTTTGTCGAGCCAGAGTTTCACACCGAGTTCCCGAAGGAATTTTTCAGCCTGGGCTGATGCCTCGGGCGACATGGCATTGAGCACCCGAGGATCCCCGTGAATAAGGTGAATCTCGATCTCATCGCGGTTCAAATCCTTGTAATCTTTTCCAATAATGTGCCGCTTCATCTCCGCCAACGCGCCCGCCACTTCCACACCGGTAGCACCGCCGCCTACCACCACAATATCGAGAAAACGCTGCCGCTCTTCGAAACCATCGGCAGTGACGGCACGTTCATAATCTTCAAAAATTGAATTGCGAAGGTAAAGCGCCTCACCCACGGATTTCATGGGAATTGCATTCGCACGCACCCGTTCGTTGCCGAACCAATTGGTATCGGCTCCCATGGCGAGCACAAGGTAGTCAAAGTGCAACGGACCAATATCGGATTCGATGACCTGATCTACAGGCCTGACAGCCAATACTTTGGCCAGTCGAACAAACACATTTTGATTGTTTTGAAAAACCTTTCTAAACGGAAAGGAGATACTCGAAGGCTCCAGACCAGCCATGGCCACCTGATAAAACAATGGCTGAAACTGGTGGTAATTATTTTTGTCTACCAATACAACCTGGAAGTCTTTTGACTTTGCCAACCGGCGTGCCAGCGTAAGCCCGCCAAAGCCGCCGCCAACAATGACCACGCGCTTTTGTGGGGTATCGGGGATGTTAAATTTCATAGGGAATCGTTTTCATCTTAAACCTTGTGACTTGGGGAGTGTTTAGAATTTTTGAATATAAATGGTTGTTTTGGACATTTTTAGGGCGAAATGAATTTCGCCCTACATTATTTCAAATTTTGGCTTGGAAATTGTTCGTACAGTGAAGTACGTTTGCTACGAATAAAAATAATATGTTGAAGTCATTCGCCCACACTTGTTGTTGCTGTTGTCCCACCGACCGGAAAGGGGCCGTAGCCACTTTTGTGCGAATGAAGGTTTCATAACCATCCATATTTTCGCTCGAAACAAAGCACCCTTTCCCGCCCTGCGCAGGAGAGGGTGCTTTGTTTTTCTGGAAAAACCGCAAAATTTAAAACAGGAAAATTTAAAATGTAAAACCAATAAAATCAACCTGCCTTAGTACCCACACTCACTCAATCACTCACTCTCTCATTCACTCATTGATTTATGAAAGCGAACAACATTCTCGAAACAATTGGCAACACACCCCATGTGCGCATAAACCGCCTTTTTGGCGATAGCCACGAAGTTTGGATAAAACTCGAACGTGCCAACCCGGGTGGCAGCATCAAAGACCGCATTGCACTCTCTATGGTCGAAGATGCAGAACGCAAAGGCGAATTGAAGCCTGGAAGCGTCATAGTTGAGCCTACCAGCGGAAACACGGGCATTGGGTTGGCTATGGTGGCCGCAGTGAAAGGTTATCCGCTGGTGCTGGTGATGCCCGAAAGTATGAGCGTAGAACGAAGACGCCTGATGGCAGCGTACGGAGCACAATTTGACCTCACACCCCGAGAAAAAGGAATGAAAGGCGCCATTGCCCGGGCACAGGAATTGGTGGATCAAATCCCGGGCGCCTGGATGCCGCAGCAGTTTGAAAACGAAGCCAACATTGCCATCCACAAGGAAACCACCGTGAAAGAAATTCTGGAGGATTTCCCAGAAGGTTTGGACGTGTTGATCACCGGCGTTGGCACTGGCGGACACATTACGGCAGTGGGTGAGGTATTGAAGAAGCATTTCCCCAACTTGAAGGTTTATGCCGTGGAGCCTACACTGAGCCCGGTTATTTCGGGCGGACAACCCGGGCCGCACCCTATTCAGGGCATTGGAGCAGGCTTTATACCACGCAATTTGCACACAGATGTGCTGGATGGGATTATTCAAGTGGAAAAAGAAGATGCGTTTGAGTACGCTCGGAGGGCAACCTTGGAGGAAGGGCTTTTCGGGGGTATTTCTTCCGGAGCAACGCTAGCGGCCATTGCGCAAAAATTGCCAGAAATACCCGCAGGCGCTCGCATTTTGGGTTTCAACTATGACACAGGGGAGCGCTATTTGTCCATCGAAGGGCTGTATCAATGGGAGGGAGCTGAGTCCATTTCAATTCCTGTTGCTACGGCAGCAAAGTAAAAATTTAAAAAATAGTAGAAAATGGCTTGTTATGCGCACTCCTGCGTATAATGAGCCATTTTATTAATTCCTTTTTAAGTTCATTACATATTTTTTTGCTAAAAGAATCAGACTTTTGCATCTCGTAACAAAATGGAGCAGTTCGTTTGCTAAACACTTTTTATCTTAGCACGATATTTGCTCTTCTTTAATCATGCCTTTCGGCATCAAAATTTTTAAATCTTATGAAGGTATTTCAACTCACTAAAATCTTTGCCCTTGGGGCACTTATCTTGGGTATGCTGCTTGTCCCGCAATCTTGCGGTGAAAACGATCCAGAAGAGTATTCCCTCCCGAATGCCCATGACTTTGACTACAAAGTGTACTGGGAATGGAACGAAACGTTTCTTCAAATTGACCGGTATGCCAGAGGCTATCGCCCCGGTCCTGGCCCACGCGCCTTGGCGTATCTTGGCCTCTCAGCTTACGAGTGCGTAGTATCGGCTATCCCTGAGAACCGCTCCATTGCTGATCTTTACGTTGGCCTTGATGTGCCAAAAGCAGACCCAAATCTTGAATATTACTGGCCTGCTTGCATCAACGAATCTTATGCCTATTTGATGGAGCGTTTTTTTCCGCACATGCAAAACAGCGCGGATCCGAATATAACCCAAGCATTTGATCTTATTGAAATTACGCGCACCAAGTTGCACGGCAGATATCTGCAAGAAACTACGCCTGAAATCCTGGAGCGTTCTGAAAAATTCGGTCGGGAAGTGGCTGCTGCTATTTATGTTTGGGAACAAAGCGACCAGATTGGCCACAACGCTTTTCTGGACCCTCAGCCAATTTCATACAATCCACCCATTGGCCCAGGCTTGTGGGAGCCTACTCCTCCCGATTTCAGCCGTGCCATGTTCCCTCAATGGGGCCAAGTGCGCACATTTGCACTCAGACCCGATGAAAAATTGTGCCGCCCACCCATAACTTACGGCGAGCACCCTGCCTCTCCTTTTTACTCTCAAGCGCTGGAGGTGTATAGTACGGTGAATACCATCAACAACCCGCCCGCCAACGACCCAGTGCTGCAAAACTGGGCCGCTAACCAGCGTTGGGCTGCTATTTTCTGGAGCGATGATATCCTCAATCTAACTTTTGCTCCTCCTCCACGCCTCATGGCGGTACTTAACCAGGTGGCTGCTAACGAAGAACTTGACCTTGCTGGCTGCGCAGAAGCTTACGCAAAAATGGGCTTGGCACTCAGCGACGCAGGCGTTGCACTTTGGCACTCTAAGTACGCTTACAACGTGGAGCGGCCAATAACCTATATCCGTCGCGTAGTTTCGCAACAGTACCCAGATGCAGCCGACTGGCTGACTATTTTGGACGCGAGATCGGTTGGTGGACAATATGGTGTCACCCCTGCCTTCCCGGCCTACCCTTCTGGGCACTCTGGCTTTGGTGGTGCCGGTGGAAAGATCCTCTCTTCTTTTTTTGAGTACAATGCAAACCACCCCGGCACTTATACTTTTACCGACCTGTGCCACCAGCTTCGCACTGAGTTTTTGGGGATGCCTCGCACTTTCACCTCGTTCTCTCAGCTCGGTGAAGAAGATGCTTATTCGCGCATCCCGCTAGGTGTTCACTTCCGCATGGACTGCGAGGTGGGACTTGAGGTGGGCCGCTTGGCGGCACAGCGGGTGCTGGAGTTGCCTTGGAAAAAGTAAGGCGATTTACGAATTACGATTTTGGAAGTACGATGGTTCGTATACTCCAGTTTATAAAAATCGGGGCGAATGGCTTAGGGCTGTTCGCCCCGATGTACTTTTAAACTTAACCTAAAATATTTCTTTCTTATGAGAACAGGACTACTTCTCCGCTGTATTTCGCTCGGTATCTTATTTTCATTTTTTTCCTGTGGGCCTACCGACCCAGCACCGCCCGAACCAAAATTCCCGCTGGCACACCAGTTCGACTACCAAGTCTATTGGGAATGGAATGAGTTGTTCAAAAAATTGGATCGTTTTGCGCCGGGTTATCGGCCTTGCCCTGCGCCCCGGGCCTTGGCCTTACTTGGACTTTCTGCGTACGAATCCGTGGTGCCAGGAATGCCTTCGCATCAATCGCTTGCACCACTTTATGCAGGCCTCAATCTGCCAGAAGCAGAAACCAATGTTGAGTATTTCTGGCCGGCTTGTGTGAGTGAGTCCTATTCTTATTTGCTCGAAAGGCTCTTTCCGCATCTTCAAAATAGCCCAAACCCTCAGGCATCTGCGGCTTTTGAAGAGATTGCTATTTTGCGCAGCGCCCTTCGTGGCCAGTTTTCCGAGGGATTGCGTGAACTCAGCATATTGGAGCGCTCTGAAAAATTCGGTCGCGATGTCGCAACGGCTGTTTTTGAATGGTCAAAAACGGATCCCATAGGACACAACCTTTTTCTTGATCCTCAGCCTATTTTTTATACTCCACCCGCTGGCGCCGGGCTTTGGCAGCCTACTCCTCCTGATTTTAACCGGGCTCTTTTCCCTTCATACGGCCAAGTTGGCACTTTTGCGATAGGGCAAGGAGACAAGCTATGCGCTCCACCGATTCCTTATAGTGAAGACCCAAGTTCCGATTCCTATTTCCAATCTTTGGAGGTTTTTCAGACGGTGAACAACATTAAAAACCCTCCTCCCGGTCTGGAGAATTGGGCTGCTGACCAGCGTTGGCTGAGCGAATTTTGGAGTGATGACAATCTTTATTCCACTTTTTCGGCAGGTACCCGCTGGATTTCTATTGCGGACCAAATGGTGGCCAACGAGGAACTCAATCTCGCGGTATGCGCAGAATTGTATGCTAAATTGGGGCTAACGCTCCATGACTTAACTGTGGCAACCTGGCATTCCAAATATGTCTACAATCGAGAACGGCCTATCAGTTATATCCGCCAAGTATTAGCGACCGATTATCCTGGGGCATCGGATTGGAGCACGCTCTTAAACAACCCAATAACAGGCTTTTCAGGCATTTCCCCGGCTTATCCGGCCTACCCTTCTGCACATGCAGGTTTTGGGGGCGGAGGGTCAAAAATACTCGCGTCCTTTTTAGAAAACACACCGGGGTACGATGACAGCTATACTTTTACAGACCTTTCTCATCAGTTTGAAATCGGATTTATAGGCACTCCAAGGACTTTTAGCTCCATCACGCAAATAGGCGAGGAATGTGCGTTCTCAAGGGTCTCTTTGGGAGTCAACTTCCGCATGGACTGCGAGAAGGGCTTGGCATTAGGCCGGTTGGCGGCACTGCGGGTGCTGGAGTTGCCCTGGAAAAAGTAATTTTGGACGTTGGACGTTTGGACGTTGGACTTGGGACGCTGGCAATTTTTGGAAGGGACGAATAACTTATTTGTCATTCGTCCCTTCGATTAAGGTTCAGCGTCTCAAGTCTAACGTCCAACGTCCAACATCCAACGTCTACTTTCCTTCCTTATACTTCTCCCAAGTGGTCTTGTTGTAAAACTCCTCCGCAGCAAAGCGCAGTTCCTTCATCAAGTCTGGCGTTTCTTTAAACCCTGGAGAAATCATGATGCGCTCGTATTTTTCATTCAAATAAACCAGCGTTGGGTAGCCCATTTGCCCATCCAGCAAAGCGTATGCAAGGGAATGCACTCCACCGCGGCCATTGTCATTGGCGACATAGCCAAAAGTTTCGTCGTTGAACTTGATCTCTTCACGCTGCTCGGCATTTAGTTTCACGGGGTAAAAATTGGCGGAGAGGTAAGCCATCACCGCAGGGTCAGCAAAAGCACCTTTGTCCATTTTTTTGCACCAGCCGCACCAGTTGGTGAACACGTCCACCACGATTTTTTTGGGTTTGGTTTTGTTGAGTTCCACGGCTTCTTCCCAGGTGTACCATTTTAGGGGTTCTGATGGTGGGTTTCGAAACGACAGTGCGGCGGTAGCGACTACAGCAAGAATCAGGGTGGAAAGGGCAATTTTTCTCATGCTTAATTTTGTTTGGATGTTTGCAGGGTCAAAAGACCCGCGCAAAGCGGTTAGAGGGCTGGCAAAAGTACATCGCGTGGATATTTGCTTTCGTTAAGAATAGGCAAAAGCTGACTGCGACCACTTTTGCGGGGTTTTGAGCCGCTCCTGAGGGGAAACGTTATGGTAGTTCATAGTTTTAAATTTTCCTGTTCTTCATTTTAAATTTTGCGGTTTATAATTAGGGCTATTTCAGCAACACATAATTCCTGTACTCGCCCGGTCTCCATCCGGTCCACTTTTCAATCCAGTTGGAAATTCGGTCTTTCAGTGGCCACTGGACTTGGGTAGGGTCGCTCTGAAAATGCCAGTTTTGAGCTTCGATCCGGGGCATCATTACCTTGGGATGAGTACCTTCGAAACGTTCCAGGGGTTCTGAGCCATCATAGGGGAAGTTTTCGTAGGTGCCAACATGATTCAATGCAGCCTCATCCGAGAGATACATTTTTTTGAAATGCAATTGTTTTTGCTGTTGTACTCCGGGATGGCGCACCCAACCATAGTGGTGGATGTATTCGTGGACACGGCGCACGCGCAATTTGGCCCCGGTTCCCTTCCTAAACCCTTGCGCATCCCGGTAAGAAAATATCCTTTTGTCATTTCTTACAATTCGAATCTCCCGGCGATACCAACGGCGGCTCCGGCCTATAAAGTCATAAGAGCCATAAAAGTGGCGATAATCGAAAAGCAGCCCTTCTGTTTGTGGGTCTTGGAGCCAGCGTTTCATACTTGACAGCAGGCCTGGGAGGGCATTTTCATGTACACATTCGTCGCCCTGAATATAAAAACACCAGTCGTATTCAGGCGGGATGGCCTGGAACGCTTTATCGGTTTCCAATGCCAACACACGCCCGCCTTCCCGGAGCGAGTCGTCCCATTCTGTCTCAATAATGTGGATTTTGGGATCGCCGATGCTGCGCACCATTTCGAGGGTGGCATCCTCGGATTTACCCACTGCCACCACGAAATAATCGCAAATGGGCAGGATGGAGGTGATGGCCTGCACCACAGGGTAGTCGTATTGGAGGGCATTTCTGACAAAGGTGAATCCGGCAACTTTCATAGGGTGCAAAACTACGATGATGTTTTCGCAAGGCTTCGGCTGTAAAATTCAGAAATCCGACTTATTTTTGAGGCGATTTTTGAACCAGACCAAACCCTTAAGCCACCTTTTAGGTTCTTTAATGCTGAATAACAGCCTTTCACAACCTTTTTTAAAAATGGAACGCAAAAAAAAGCTCCCTGAAATTGGCGATTTCGCTCCTGCCTTTGAAATAAATACTGAAAAAGGCCTCCTTCGTTTCCCAGAATATTGCGAGGGCTGTTGGTGTATTTTTTTTGCACACCCAGCCAATTTCACTACTGCCTGGACGATGTTCTCCGCTTTTCTCGCCATGAAGGAGCGCTGGCTCAACGAACGCAACACCAAAGTGCTCGCCCTCACCAACGAATCGCTTCGCCAAAACAACCAATGGGCCGACAAGGCCCGGCGTTTCATCGGCATCTATCTTAAGGCCCCTGTTATTGAAGACCTCGATTTTCACATCGCTAAACTTTACGGTCTGGCTTCCGGGCGCCGCCCACAGCTCGGTTGTGATCGCCTCGCGCTCATCATTGATCCTGAGGGAATTGTGCGGCTTATTATCCATCGGCCACTGCCCAATATTGAAAGCGCCTTGATTGACATTGAACGTGAACTGGATCGTTTGCAAGGAAAAGTAGTTCAAGAGGAAGCCCAACATTTTGATCGGATTGGGGTGAGCGAACAACTGGACGCCATCGAAAAGTATTACAAAACCGAACCTGCGTATTTTTCCAGAAAGAGCATCAACCCGAATTGAGGTTGGACATTGGACTTTGGACTGTTGGACGTTGGACTTTGGACTGTTGGACATTGGACTTTGGACTGTTGGACATTGGACTGTTGGACATTGGACATTTTGACAAAATCGTGTTCCAAACGTTATACTTCTAAGACTTTTGTCCAGTACTTTTGTGCGCTGATTTTGTCTAAATAAGGACAGTTGGACTTTGAGACTGTTGGACTTTGGATTTTGAACGATAGATCCGCTCATTCGAGTCCAACAGTCCAAAGTCTTAAAGTCTACTAGTCCAAAGTCCAAAAACTATGCAACGCCGTTATCGCAGCATCCCCGATCTGAAAATCAATGAAAGTGCCCGGGCCATCGCTTTTGATGATTCCGCTTTGGCTTGCAAACTCACCTCTATGGGCCTTTTGCCAGGCACCCGCATCGAAATGATCCGAAAATCTCCTTTTGGCAATGCTTATTATGTAAAAGCCGATGGGGTGCGACTGGCGCTCCGTGAAGAAGAAGCGGCCAGCATTCTTTTGGAACTTTAAATCTAACTTTTTTCAGCGCATTATGAGATACCTGATCCTGACCTTTCTTTGCTCAATCGGCATTTCCGCCATTTTTGCACAGAAGAGATTTGTAGATGATGCCGGCATCGAGCGAGAATATCTTAAATCAGTAGATAGTCTGTTCTTGGCCACCAATCGGCATGATTATCTGTCTGAAGAATGTAATCTGGACAATCTCATTTACCTGCCCGAGAAGGAGTTTTTATATGAATATTATTATGAGCGCGAAGGGCAGCAGTATTTGTTCGACCCTAGCCTGGGAGGACAAAGGATTTGGCCTTTAAATAAACTTCCTCAAAAAAACACTATCGTCCGGCTTGGCTTTTCGATCGAACACGAAAATATGGTTGGGATGACGGTTTGCAAACACAACTATTATAGTGGCGACGGCGAAGTGGGTGGTCTTTTTGAAAAATCAGGTATTATTGAAAACGAGCGCAATACCTGGTTGCACCCTCCCCGAAGCGAGCAGTTTGCGATGCTAGAATTGAATCCATATCCTTATGTCAAATTCCCGCTTAAAATAGGCCGTACCTGGGATTGGGAACTAGAAATAGGCGATGATTTTAGCAGCTCCTTTTGGGTTGCATGGAAAGGGGCCATTCTAAATAAATATTGGTACCGAATTACTGACCGCATTACACTCCAAACTTCCCTGGGAAAAATTGATTGCTGGGTAATTGAATCAGGGGGAACCAGCCAATTAGGGCAAACCTCGTTGACCGCATTTTTCAATGAACTACTTGGCTTTGTCAAATTGGAATACACGAACATTGATGGCACAAAATTGGTCATGAATCTCACAGAAATCAGGGTGACAAAATAGGGCAAGAGCAGCCGCGAGCATCAAATTTGACTATGAACGAAGAAGACTCCCACCCACTCAAAATTGCGTTAATCGGCAACCCAAATAGCGGTAAATCCACGGTTTTTAACCAGTTGACTGGCTTGCGTCAGCGGACAGGCAATTTTCCTGGCGTGACGGTGGAAGTGAAAGAAGGCACGCTCCGATTTCCCAATGGCCGTGATGCCATCCTCTACGATTTTCCCGGCACCTACAGCCTGTATCCTACCTCCACCGATGAGAAAGTGGTGGCTTCAGTGTTGACGAACCCTGCCGACCCCTATTTCCCTGATGTGATGGTCTATGTGGCCGATGTGACGAAGTTGGAAAAACACCTGCTGCTCTTAACCCAACTGCTTGACCTGAACATCCCACTACTGCTTGCACTCAACCTGTCGGACAGCGCGGCGGAGCTGGGCATCAAAGTGAACGCCTCCAAACTTTCCGAATCCTTTGGCGTGCCCGTCATCTCCATCAGTGGCCGTACGGGACACAACACCATGCGGCTCATCCTGGAGTTGGAAAAAATGGCCAGCAGTCAACAGTCACCCTCCTTCGCTGAAGCTACGGCGGGTAAAACAGCCAACAGTCAAGGGTTACCCTCCTTCGCTCCTGCCCGCCAAGACTCGGCAGGCGGGGAAGCTACGACGGGTAAAACAGTCAATAGTCAACAGTCCTTCTACCGCCTCACCGATTCTGAAAAGCAGGTCTCGGAAGCCATTCGGCAAAATTTAGGGGTACAAAACCCTTACCGCGCTTTGCTTCTGGCCCACCATGCGCCCTGGCTTCATTTTTTGAACCCAAACGAAAAGGAAACCGTATCGGCCATTGTCTCCACAAAAAACTTTCAATCGCTCCGCGCCCAAGTGGACGAAACGCTGGAGCGCTATGACCGCTTTATCCCCATCTCTCAAGCTGCTATTGTCAGCCCGCCCGTATTTCCCAATACGCCCACAGATCGCCTGGATGCCGTATTAACCCATCGCGTGGGAGGGCCGCTGATTTTCTTTGCTGTAATGATGCTTATTTTCCAGGCCATCTTTGATTGGAGCGTGTACCCGATGGACTGGATTGAAAGTGGTTTTGCCCTAGTCTCGGATTTCCTGACGGCCCGGATGCCTGCTGCGTGGTATACCGAATTGCTCACCGATGGCATTTTGGCTGGACTGGGCGGAATCCTGGTTTTTGTGCCACAAATCGCCATTTTGTTCCTGTTAATCACCATTTTGGAAGAGGTGGGTTACATGTCCAGGGTTGTGTTCATGTTCGACAAAACGATGCAGCGCTTTGGTATGAACGGGCGGAGCATGGTGTCGCTCATAAGTGGGACGGCTTGTGCGGTACCCGCCATCATGAGCAGTCGCACGATCGGCAACTGGCAAGAGCGACTCATTACGGTGATGGTGACGCCGTTTATCAGTTGTAGCGCACGAATCCCGGTCTATTTGGTATTGATTGGGCTGGCTGTGCCTGCTATAAAACTGGGCGGATTCCTGAGTTTGCAATCGCTGGTTTTTGGCGCTATGTATGTATTGGGGGTGCTGGCCGCCTTTGCCTCTGGATGGGCCATGAAACGCTGGCTGCGTCGGCGTGAAAACTCTTTTCTGGCGATTGAATTGCCGGTGTATAGAATGCCCCAGTGGAAAAACGTGCTGCTGAATGTGTGGGAAAAGGTGAAGGCTTTCATTGTTGGCGCGGGGAAAGTCATACTGGTCGTATCCATTGCACTCTGGGGATTGGCGCGTTTTGGTCCCGGCGATTCTATTGAACAAGCAGAAAGCGCTGCACAAACAGAAGCCATTCAAATGAATCTGGATACGGTGGATGCCCAAGGGCTTGTGCAACAACGCCGCCTCGAAGCCTCCTGGGCTGGGCAGGCAGGGAAAGTCATGGAGCCCGCTATCCGACCTTTGGGCTACGACTGGAAAATCGGCATTGCATTGCTGACCTCGTTTGCCGCCCGGGAAGTTTTTACAGGTACCCTCGCTGTGCTATACAATATGGGTGGTTCGGAAGCTGACATCAACGACCGCTCGGATAACGAAGCCAAAGCCACGCTCCGAGAGCGTATGAAAAACGAAAAATTCAGCGATAATGGGAAGCCCGTTTATACCCTTGCTACGGCGCTTTCCCTGCTGGTTTTTTACGCCCTTTCCATGCAGTGTTTCAGTACTTTGGCGGTGGTGCGCCGCGAAACGGGGAGTTGGAAATGGGCGGTATTGCAGTTTGGGTTTATGAGCGTTGCGGCGTATTTGGGTGCTTGGGCGGTGTATGTGTTGTTTTCGTAACGCGGATTTCGCGGATCAGGCGGATTTTCGCGGATTGGGTTGAACTTGATAACATTGGCTAGAATCAGCGTTCTCCCAGTGACTCTACCTTGCCTCCTTTTATCTTCAAAATCCGCTGTGTCCGCTGAGCCAGTTCAGCATCGTGGGTGACCAGTACGAGTGTTGTGCCTGCGGTGCGGTTGAGCTCAAAAATTAGATCCACAATGCCCGCTGCATTGTCCACGTCGAGATTGCCGGTTGGTTCATCTGCGAATAGGATTTTGGGGCTATTGGAAAACGCCCGGGCAATGCATACGCGTTGTTGTTCGCCCCCTGAAAGTTGGGTTGGGTAGTGGTCGAGGCGGTCGGAAAGACCCACCTTGCCGAGCAATTCACGGGCAACGGTCTCCGCAGATTTATCGCCTCGCAATTCGAGCGGTACCATCACATTTTCTAGCGCTGTGAGCGTCGGGATGAGCTGGAAATTCTGAAAAACAAAACCCACATACTTGTTGCGCACCTCCGCCCGCTCGTCTTCCGAAAGGGTGTCGAGTGCGATGTTGTTTAGTGATACTGAGCCACTTGAAGCGCGATCTAGTCCGGCGCAGAGCCCCAGCAAAGTGGTTTTTCCAGACCCGGAGGGGCCTACGATGGCAAAGGTGTCACCCGCTTCGAGATTGAAACTCACATCGTCGAGGACGGTGAGGTCGGTATTGTGGGCGGTGCGGTATTGTTTAGTGAGTTGGGAGACGGAGAGCATAGGTGATGAAGTGATGGGGTGATAAAGTGATAAAACCGACGCAATAATTAACGGCAGGATATGTCTTTAACACACCGAACTTCAAGTTGTTACAGTTACGTTGAAAAAGCAGGACGAAAACTGTTTTTTTTAGACTGAATGCCTTTTTCCTGTTAAGATCAAATGCTATCGTGCCAGTTTTTGAATTGGTATGCAACACGAAAAAGCATGATTTCAAGGGGGTTCATTCAGTAGTTCCTCGGCAGTATAGCCGTTTTCTTCCCAAACCTTCGTTGCACCGCCGACGGCTTTTTGCGTGAAATAACGTGCTAGCATCGGGCGGATTTCACGGATTTCTTCTTCGGTAACGCCCATAGCAAACACTTTTATAAGTTCCAGTTGGACGTTGGTAAGCGGAAATGATGGCTGTGCACTCATGGCGAGATTTTTTACAAAAGTGGGGTGAAACATAATTTTCTGATGCTTTTGTGGTGTAGTGTTTTTTATAAGTCGAAATTTTGCAGCTTTTTTAGTTAAGAAAACGAGAGGCGTGCTGTATTTTTGGGCGGGCAAAGGCCGCTTACCTGCAACTGACGACTAAGTAGAAAATTGAAAATCACTTAGTCGTCCGTTACGGATATTTAGATTGATGGCAGAAATTAGAATTTAAAAATATGGCACTCAGTCCTGAAGAAAAACTTAAAATAGAAGAAATGCTGGCCGATCTTCACCGACCAAGCAAGGAACAAAATGAAATATCATCTAATATAAATAAATGGAGAAAAAGATACGACGAATATAAAAAGATTAAATCTGAAAAGGATATATTTTTATGGCTTAAAAAAGAAAAGAATAGGTTAATTGAAGATTTAGATGAAATTGATGTCGACTCTATTAAATTTGTTTATTCTATTAGAATAATAAATTTAATTAAATTAAAAATTGAAGAAAATATAACACTATTAGAAGACCATGAAATAGAAGTTACGTCTGAAAAAAAATTATTCAACCTACTTAGGTTAGATCAAATAGATAAAGTTTTAAAAGAGTTATTAACGATAGTAAAGGATAAACAAAGAAGTGACCTAATTAAGGATATCACATTGCAAGGAAATCGCTGGACAACATTAAAGAAAAATTCTCAAAATAATTTGGTTTCAATTCAAGATGAAAATATTGAAAAAAACAAAATTGTGGTTGCTTTATTTGAACTGATATCTACACTTAGTGATTAATTTTGATTATTTTTCACCAACAATACTGCAATCATCTGCTTGCTGTCCTTGCCGCCGAACAGGAAGCCCGCAAACAAAACGCACGAAGGCACGGCAGCAAGCCAACCGATAGCAGTAATAAAAATGAAAGAATTATACATAAATAGTGAACCCGAATTATTGGAACTTGCATTTAGCCTTGGTAAGCCAATCGCATCAAGGATTAATAGTCCCTTGATTGATAACTTGGTGCCGTTGCGTCCAGATGATGCGCATAAGCATTCTCTTTCAGCAAATTTTGGCATAAGTCAATTTCCATTTCACACAGACGGCGCTTATTTTATAAAACCCCCGCGATACATTATTCTTAGATATGTTCAGGGAGTTATTGAGCCCACCCCAACTATTTTTGTAAATTTGGAAGAGATCGAAAACATACATAAAGGCAGGTTAAAATATCCAGTTTGGAAAGTAAAATCAAGAACCAGCACATTTTATTCATCAATCTTATCTGATAATGATGAAATATTTAGGTATGATCCTTGTGTAATGGAACCAATGAATGATAAAAATAACAATAAAACCTACTTTGAAAACCTAATAATGTCTTTGCCCAAGACTGTTGTTGATTGGAGCATAAATAAAACTATAATAATTGATAACTGGAAGAATATTCATTCAAGGCCGGAGGTTAAAGCAGAGGAAATAAATTTCAGAACAATTCAAAGAATTTTAATAGTATGATATCTGAATGTCTATGGGAATATGACAAACTCTGGCAAAAAGCCAAAGTTTATATTCAAAAAGCCTTTGAAGAGGATAGAGAAGGTGAGATGTTTCCTTTCTGGGCTACTATTGCTCTTGAATTTGTCGCAAGAACGACATTAGCAAAAGTACATCCTGTTTTGCTGGCCGACCTGTCCTCTTCCCCATCCGCGCAACCATAAAAAAGTAGAGAGTTTTAATTGAACTCACTAACTTTCATCAAAAAAATGGGATTATGCGAAAAAGCACCTTTTCAGAATCACAGCGTATGGCTATCTT
>Ga0247844_1002681_pt1 | contig 28427 bp, 27 predicted proteins | sample LaCtaG_FD_192421 | JGI IMG/M metagenome (GOLD analysis project Ga0247844, IMG submission 192421) | Freshwater microbial communities from meromictic Lake La Cruz, Castile-La Mancha, Spain - LaCruzMarch201714.5m_1 | ecosystem: Environmental > Aquatic > Freshwater > Lake | place: Spain: Castile-La...
CAAGACTAAGTGAAGAGACACACTCTATTCCAAAACCTATGGCAAAAATTGGAGACAAACCTATCCTTTGGCATATTATGAAGCAGTATTCACACTATGGATTTAATGAGTTTGTTATCTGCCTCGGTTATAAAGGATATGTGATTAAAGAGTATTTTAGCAACTATTTTCTACACAATAGTACGGTAACCATTGATTTAGCTAAGAACTCAACAGAAATTCATAAAAGCACTACTGAACCTTGGAAAATCACTTTAGTTGAGACGGGGCTTCATACGATGACTGGTGGGCGTATTAAGCGTATTCAGGAGTATGTGGGTGATGAACCGTTTATGCTCACGTATGGCGATGGAGTATCAGATGTCAATATCGCTGATTTGGTTGAGTATCATAAAACAAATGGTAAACTTTGTACCGTAACGGCTTATAGACCAAGCGGCAAATTTGGGTCATTGAATTTGAATGAGAAAATGGAAGTTCAGTCGTTTACAGAAAAACCTGCAGGCGATGGTATGTGGGTTAATGCTGGATTTTTTGTATGTCAACCTGAGGTTTTTGACTATATTCAAGAGGGTGATGAAACGATATTTGAGAGAACACCTCTTGAAAAGTTGGCTAAAGATGGAGAGATGCAAGCGTTTAAACATGAAGGATTTTGGAAACCTATGGATATTCTAAAGGATAACAAAGATTTAAATGAGATGTGGGATAGTGGAAAAGCACCTTGGAAAGTTTGGAAGTAAAACTGTGTGAGTGTGAGTGAGGGTGTGAAAATGGAAAAAATATATTCTGTTGAAGAGCTGGAAGTGTATAAAAAAGCCCACTCTTTAACTCTAGAACTTTACAAAGTAACAAAAAAATTTCCTAGAGAAGAGTTACTTGCTTTAGTTTCTCAAATTAGAAGAGCAGCTTCTTCCATAAATGCAAATTTAATGGAAGGAAGTCATCGAAATAATAAGAAAGAATATAGACAGTTTGTTGGTATATCTCGAGGTTCTGCAGGTGAATTAAAATACCATTTACTACTATCAAGAGATTTAAATTATATCAATGAGTTAGAGTATGATGGATTTATAGACCAAGTAAATAGTATTTCGAAAATGTTATATGGGATGATAGTTCGTCTAGGTGAATAGAATTTCTTTTCACACTCACACAGAAACACACACTTATCGACGCAAGGAGATTATTATGGAAAATTTTGGAAACAGTTATAAAGGTAAAAGAGTACTGGTTACCGGTCATACAGGGTTTAAGGGGAGCTGGTTAACCATTTGGTTATTGGAGTTAGGTGCTGAGGTTATTGGATATGCTTTAGACCCTTACACGGAGAAGGACAATTTTGTTCTTTCAAAATTAAGTGAGAAAATAATAGATATTCGTGGAGATATACGAGATAGAACGAAACTTCATGAAGTCTTTGAAACATATAAGCCAGAAATGGTATTTCATCTAGCGGCGCAGCCTTTAGTGAAACTTTCATATTCGCAGCCTGTTGAAACGTATGATGTGAATGTGATGGGAACCATCTATGTTCTAGAAGAGATTAGAGCGTGCGCTGAAACTAAAATTGGTATTATGATTACCACGGATAAGTGTTATGAGAATAGAGAACATCTATGGGGGTACCGTGAAACGGATGCTTTTGGAGGGTATGATCCCTATTCTAGCTCAAAAGGTGCGTGTGAAATTGCGATAAATTCGTGGAGAAGCTCCTATTTTAACCCCAAAGAGTTTGAAAAACATGGAAAGGCAATTGCAAGTGTAAGAGCTGGAAATGTTATTGGTGGTGGAGATTGGGCATTGGATAGAATTATTCCTGATTGTATCAAGGCCATAGAAGCGGGAAAAAAAATAGAAATTCGAAGTCCAAAAGCGGTTAGACCTTGGGAACATGTTCTTGAGCCATTAAGTGGGTATCTGCTGTTAGGTCAAAAACTTATGCAAGAGCCCGTTAAGTATGCTGAAGGATGGAATTTTGGTCCGGAAGTTGAGGAAGTCTATACTGTGTGGGATATGGCAGAAAGATTGATCAAAGATATAGGTAGAGGCGAGTTAGTAGACAGTTCACAGGGTGAAAAACTTCATGAGGCAAATCTTCTACTTTTAGATATTACTAAAGCAAAATTGAAACTCGGGTGGAAACCGAGACTGAATATTGACGAAACGATTGAGTTTGTGTCAAAATGGTATAGAGAGTATTTCAAAAGAGATGTATATGAGTTGTGTGTAGAACAAATAAAAAAGTATTGTGAGAGAATAAATGAAACTAATTAATACAACGATGGATGGAGTTTTTATACTAGAAAATTTTAAAATGAATGATTCTAGGGGAGAATTTGTTAAGATATTTCATAAAAATCTATTTTCTGAGAGTAAGTTGTGCAATAATTTTAGTGAAAGTTATTTTTCAGTATCTCATAAAGATGTCATAAGAGGAATGCATTTTCAGTTGCCTCCGCATGATCATGAAAAATTAGTTTTTGTAGCCAAAGGTGCAATATTAGATGTTGTGGTGGACTTAAGAAAGAATTCAAAAACTTATCAGCATTATATTGTAGTCGAGTTGTCAGAAACAAATAGACATTCCCTCTATATACCAAAAGGGTGTGCTCATGGGTTTAAATCTTTAGAAGATGGAACAATAACAGTTTATAATGTCGGAACAGTTTATAATTCTGAATTCGATTGTGGTATTTTGTATGATAGTTTCGGTTTTAATTGGGAGATAGAAAATCCTATCATTTCAGATAGAGATAGAGGATTTAGAACTTTAGAAGAGTTCAAAAGCCCGTTTTAGGAGAAGATAATGGAGAAAGTAATTATTACAGGTGGTAATGGGTTTGTGGGGTCATATCTTACAAGAATGTTAATTGAAAAAGGAATTGAGGTTAACTTAATAATTAGACCATCAAGTGATTTGAGTTATTTGGAGGATATTATACAGAAAGTTCATCTATATATTCATGATAACTCTTTGGACTCATTGATTAAATTTTTCCAAGTGACAAAAGCGGATGCAGTTTTTCATTTAGCGTCACTGTATATTACAGAGCATAAAAGTAGTGATGTTGGAAATCTCATTCACTCTAATGTGCTGTTTGGTTGTATGGTTTTAGAAGCAATGAAAGAGAGTGAAACGAAGATATTGATTAATACAGGAACTTCATGGCAACATTATCATACTAATGAATATAATCCTGTAAACTTATATGCGGCGACTAAAGAGGCTTTTGAGAAACTGATTAAGTATTATATAGAGGCAGAAAATATTAGATGTATTACACTAAAACTTTTCGATACTTATGGCGAGAACGATAAAAGAAAAAAATTATATTTCTTACTTGATAAGATAGCTAAAAGTGGAGAAAGTTTAGATATGAGTGAAGGAGAACAAGAAATTGATTTAGTTCACATTGATGATGTTTGTGAAGCATTTTTCAATGCGTATCAAGAATTAGTGTCTACTCCTAACATTAAGGAAAAGAGTTACGGAGTTTCCTCGAATAATATCAGAACATTAAAGCAAGTTGTGAGAGATTATGAAGTTGAACATGGAGTTAAACTTTCAATAAATTGGGGCAAACGACCTTATCGAAAAAGGGAAGTGATGAAATTATGGAGATCCGAATAGGGAAAAAAGATGTTTTGTGGAGTTACGGTGCCCAACTTTTTATTTTTGGGTCTAATATTTTGATATTACCAATTATTTTACGAAAATTGACAAGTCAGCAATTAGGTATTTGGTATATTTTTATAGCATTGTACTCATTGGTAATGTTACTGGATTTTGGACTTTTACCAACTATTTCAAGAAATATGACCTATATTCTAAGTGGAGCAAAAAAGCTTAAGGCGATAGGTATAGAGGAAGGAGAACTTCAAAAGACAGTCGATGTAAATTTGTTGTTTTCATTTATTAAAACTGTAAAAAAAATATACGCTCTTATCTCCGTAATTCTATTCGTATTATTGATGGGACCAGGAGTTTGGTATATTCATACAATTACTAAAGGCACGGGACTGACGGTGCAATCCACCTATGCTTGGATCATTTATTCTGTTTCGACAGTATTGAATTTTTACTATTATTATTATTCCGCCATACTTCAGGGAAGAGGAAAAATAAAAGAGTCTAATAAAGCAATTGTATATTCGAAAATAGTATATTTAATAATTATTCTAATTTTAGTATTATTAGGATACGGTCTAATTGGATTAGCTATTGGAAATTTATGCAGTATTATTTTAAATAGAATATTATTTCACTATTACTTCAATGATAAAGAAATGAAAACGTTAAAGAAAAAGTTTATACTTAATAAAAAACAGACACAACAAATTAGGTTATTTAAAACGATATGGAGCAACTCATATCGACTTGGATTAGTCTCTTTAGGAGCTTTCTTAATTCTGAGGATGAACACATTGATTGGAGCTAAGTATTTAAGTTTATCTACTATTGCAGAATATGGGATTACACTACAAATTTTGAATATAGTTCAAATGTTTTCACAGATGTATTTTACAACTCATATTCCTAAATTCAATTCTTTGAGAATGAAGGGTGATATGCATGGTGTGAAACAATTATTTCGTAAATGTTTAAGGATAGCTTTAGGAACATACATATCATTTTTTCTAATTTTCCTTTTATTGGGGAATATAGGACTGAAGCTGATAGGAAGTAAAACAACTCTACTGACGTGGCATGCAATAGCATTGTTTGGTATTATAATACTGTTAGAATTAAACCATTCTATTAGTGCTTCATTGATTACGACAAAGAATGAAGTCCCTTTTGTTAAGCCTGCTTTGATATCTGGGATTCTAATCGTAATAGCGAGTATTGTTATGTTTAAGTTTTTACATATGGGCGTTTACTCGATATTACTTCCACAATTTATTGTTCAACTTTGCTATAATAATTGGAAATGGCCACATGAAGTAGCGAAGGAATTTAAAATGTCATTTATTAAGTTAATATTTTAGAAATCGAAAGGAACAAAATGTATCAAATAACAGTTATCATTCCAACTCTCAATAGGATAAAATATTTAATGGAAACAGTTGAAAATCTAAAAGTTTCGATTGATGGATTTGATCAAATTGAAGTTATTATTAGTGATAATAATAGTAATGATGGAACTTCAAAATGGCTAGAAGAAAATATAATGGGTTTTAAAAATTGGAGCGTTGTATATCACAAAAAGTTATTCCCAATGTATCGTCATTGGAATCAAATTATTAATATAGCTAAAGGCGAATATATTTTGCTCTTATCTGATGATGACTTGGTGTCGAAGAAAATGTTTGAAAAATGTTTGAAAATAATAAATGAAGAAAAAAAAATGTCGATGATAATGTTTGATCATGATTTAATTGATGAAAATGGTAAGATTTTGCAACATTTTAATTTCGGGAAATCTGGAAGAATTTCAAAGGGAACGGCATTTAATTATTTTAAATACGGTGTTTCACATAGACTATGCTCGATTTTTTTTAATAAAAAATTGATAGAGGATTGTGGTGGATTTGATGAAAAATATAATATTACTGCAGCAGATAGCGATCTGATTCAAAATTGTTCGTTAAAAGGTGATGTTTATTTTTTATCTGAAAGTGATATTAAAGGCTATTATCGAACATGGAGTGGTGCCGCTACACAACAAAAATTACTGAGCAATGAGTGGCATGACGAAATATTGCGATGGTGTGAAAAATTAAAGAGTTATTTGAGTGAATATACAGAGTATGATATCAATAACATCATAGAAACAATTCGTTTTAATAATTATATGGCAGCTATTTCAGAAAATTACTTTGCATTACCCAAAAATACGGTGAAAGAGTATATGAAAACAATACCTGATTTTAAGCACATCACTTCAAAAAAAAAGATATTGCTATTTCTGGCAAGAAATAGAGTATTATACTATTTTTACTTGAAATTAAAAAAATTAAAGTAGGGGATAAAATGAGAATAGTATCTATTTTAAAAAAATATAGAATTAAAAAAAAACTAAAAACAAATAAAGATCATATTACATATGGAAATGATACTTTTTTAATAAATAATTTTAATTTTCGATTGACCAATCCGACCCCTAAAAAAAAGTACATTGAAATTGGGTCAGAATGTTTGATAGAGGGTCACTTTATTTTTGAAAGGGAAACAGGACAAATTAAAGTTGGAGATAGAGTTCACATCGGCGGTGGAACTAAGCTTATTTCAATTAATAGCATTGAGATTGGAAATGATGTGACGATGGCATGGGGAATAACTCTTTATGACCATAATTCTCATTCAATCTATTGGAGTGAAAGAAGTGATGATACACCATCTGAAATCCGAAATCTTAAAGCAGGAAGAAATTTTATTGCGGATAAAAATTGGGATGTTGTAAAGTCTGCTCCCATTAAAATTGAGGATAAAGTTTGGATTGGTTTTGATGTTACAATATTAAAAGGGGTCACCATTGGTGAAGGCTCAGTCATAGGGGCTAAAAGTGTGGTGTATCAAGATGTTCCGCCATATAGTGTTGTCATAGGTAATCCAGCAAGGGTCGTTAAAACCATTCAAGAAAATAATGAAAAATAGAGTAGGAGAAAAATTGAAAAAAATATTGATAACTGGAGCTCTTGGCTTTATTGGAATGTCACTTTCCAAGTATCATTCTCAAAAAGGATATAAAGTGTATGGTATTGGGCATGGGAAATTAAATGATGAAAATGAAATAAATATATTTGTAAAATGGGTAGAAGGTGATATTACACTTGAAAATATTCTTCGATTTAATGAGAAGTTTGATATTATTGTGCATTGTGGAGGAAGTGGTTCTGTTGGGGCATCTATAGAAAAGCCCTATCAAGATTTTAAAAAAACCGTGGAAGGAACTGCTGAGGTATTGGAATATATTCGCAAATATAATTCAAATGCTCATTTGATATACCCTTCTAGTCCTGCTGTACAAGGGGAGTGTCAGGACACACCTATTAAAGAAAGCTATGTTGGCAAACCGTGCTCACCTTATGGGTACCATAAAAGAATGGCGGAAGATTTATGTCGAAGCTATTATGAAAGGTATAACATCAAGATATCAATTATTAGACTTTTTTCTGTATATGGCGAGGGACTAAAAAAGCAACTTTTGTGGGATGCATGCCAAAAAATGATAACAGATAAAGATGAAGTTTTATTTTTTGGTACAGGTGAAGAGACACGTGATTTTATCCATGTTGACGATGTTATTCAAATTATAGAGAGAGTTATTAAAAAATCTCCCCAATTTGAGGTATACAATGGTGGTACAGGAAATAGGACTTCTATTGAAGAATTGGTTATGTTGATAAAAAAAGAATTAAGAGTAGAAGTAGATATAAATTTTAATAATGAGGTAAATGTGGGAAATCCAATTTATTATTTAGCTGATGTAACTAAGTTAAATGAATTACAGGTTAGTCCTAAAATAGAATTAGAAGAAGGGATAAGACGGTACTGTGAATGGATAAAAAGCATGTAAAGAAAATTGGCTTCATCTGTGCCTCACTTTCACCAAAATGGATGGGAGGAGTAAATTATTTTAAAAATTTACTGTTTGCTTTAAGTACTTACAAAGAAAATAATGTAGAATTGTTCCTGTTTTTTGGGAAAAAAAGTGATAAAAAAATAATTAAGCTTTTAGAACCGTATGCTACGATAATCCAAGATAGTGTTTTTGACAGAAAAAGCATTAAGTGGTATTTTGATATGGCATGTAGGGTTGTCCTTGATAGGAAACTTTTCACCATATTTTCACTAAAAAAATATGGGATTACCCATCTTTCTCATAGTGGAACTTTAAAACACTCTAAAATCAAGACATATCCTTGGATACCTGATTTTCAGCATATTCATTTACCACAATTTTTTTCTGATAAAGAGATAAATGCCAGAAATAAAGCCTATGAGAGATTTTTCAAGTATGGAACACAGGTCATTTTAAGTAGCTATGATGCTCAAAATGATGCGGAAAAATTTATTCCAAAGTATAAAAATAAAGCTAAAGTTTTGCAGTTTGTTTCTCAACCAGACCCAAGTTATTTTAGTTTAGAGCAAAAAGACTTTGAGGCTTTAAAGGTCAAGTATAATTTGCCAAATGAATTTTATTACTTGCCAAATCAGTTTTGGCAACATAAAAATCACCTTTTAGTTTTTAAAGCAGTAAGGGAGCTTAAGAAATTAGGGAGAGAAATAGTAGTTATCTGTACAGGACACCTCAATGATTCTAGAAATAAGGATTACATTGAGGTCATACGAAATTTTATTCATAATAACAATTTAGAAAAAAACATTTTACTTTTAGGTCTAATAGAATACAGAGAGGTCTATACACTAATGAAGTATTCTATTGCTGTTATTAATCCTTCACTTTTTGAGGGGTGGAGTAGTACAGTTGAAGAGTGTAAAAGTGTTGGAAAAAACATGATACTTTCTGATATCAATGTTCATATGGAACAATATGCAGAATCTGATTTTTTTGAAAAAGATTCGCATGATTCAATCGTTAATTTGATTAGATTTAATTTACAATCAAAAAAAATATTTGAAATAGAAAATATAATTACTAGAACGAATAAATTTTCTGATAATTACTATAAGATTATTGAGACTATATAATAGATATTATTAAAATATGTTGTCATAAAAGAATTTTTGATTATGGATAGTAGGTAAGTACTCATCCTTTGGGAAGAAACACAAAAATAAATCAAGATTCTTTTTTTGTAAATAAGCAACAAAGCTTTGAAATAAAAGGGGAACAAATGAAGATAAAAAAAAATACGCTACTAATTACCTCAATATGTATGCTTAATCCATTATTAGCACTCATGTTGACATTCTTTTTGAGGCGGTGGGGAATAATATTGATTTCATTTTTTTTCGGTTTGATAAATTATTGGAGATTACCAATGTACGACTACTATCAGTATTATGTACAATATCTTATTTCTGATAAATCAATTTTTTTTGGGAAATTAATAAGCAAAAATGATGTTATTCCAACTTTTATTTTTTGGTTAGCAAAAATATTGGGACTTCCTTTTGGGGTTGTAGGGTTTACGTTGAGTTTTTTAGGTTGTATTTTATTTTTATCTGTAATGAAAAAAGAATTTTCTAGAAATCGGAGTAATTTATTAATATTTTACATTGCGATCTTTTCTTTACCGATACTTACTTTTAGAGCTACATTGGCATATGCATTTTTTTTTATGTTTTTTTATTTTGATTATAAAGAAAAAAAAAGACAAAAATTTGTATTTTTGATATTGGCGTGTATGACACATTATTCAATATTAATATTTTATGTTTTTTATGTATTAGGGAAAGTAATGAGTAAAAGAGGCACTAAGTACAGTGTTGTAATTATGATATGGATTAGCGGTGCGATAAGTGCGCCACTTTGTATAAATCTTCTGTATAAAGTTACCCCGTCTAATAGTATGATACATATAAAACTACGAGATTATTTTTTTGGATATTATGGCTCAAGTTTTTTAAGTACGATGTCTATAAAAGGTTTAATTGCATTAGTAATTGGATTCGGATTTCAAGCAATATTGATCTATTTTTGTTATTATAAAATACAGAAATCAGATCGAAAATATATCTATGGATTTATTTTGTTTGCTCCGATATTCATTACTTTTATTACATTTTTCAGTCGATATATGAATTGCTATTTATTGTTGATTGTTTTTTTGATTTGTAAGCAATTTGAAAAAGGGATTGTGAACATAAAAATATTGCAGATAACACTGTGTTTATTACTGATTATATTTATGTTTTCAATTTATGGAAGTAGAGTGGTAATTTTTAAAAGTGAAATAGTAAAAAAAAGTATAACTCCGATTTGTTTTAGTTTTTCACCATATTATACAAGTAATGAGATTAAGTCAAATGTTACAATAGATGGAAGGATGTTAACAAATGAATAGTTTGGATAGGGCGAATAAGTTATGAAATTGTCGATTATAACAGTTTGTTACAATAGTGAGAAAACTATTGAAAGAACATTTCAGTCAATATTAACTCAAAATTATGAGAAAATCGAATATTTAATTATTGATGGAGAATCAAATGATAATACGTTAGAAATAATAAAAAAATATGAACCAGTTTTTAGCGATAAAGGGATAGAATTAAAAATAGTATCTGAAAAAGATAACGGTATTTATGATGCGATGAATAAAGGTATTAAAATTGCAACTGGTGAAATATTAAGTATATTGAATAGTGATGATTATTTTGCAACAAATGAAATTTGTCTGAAAATAATGGAGGAATTTAATAAAAATAAAAGAATTGAAATAATCTATGGTGATTTGACTTTTTTTGAGGACGAAAAGGTACTAAAAACATTTTATGGGAATATATTAGATAAGGCGAATGGGTTTAATATCTCTAAAATGCATTATAATCATCCAACGTGTTTTGTGAAAAAAAATGTTTATGAAAAGGTTGGATATTTTGATACAAAATTCAAAATGATGGCAGATAAAGATTTTATTGTAAGATGTATTCAAAACGATATTAAGTTTTACCACTTGAATTTAGTATTTGTAATGATGGATAATTCAGGGTTAACAGGTGGAACCAAAAGTTTAAAAATGATTATAGACTCATTTGTTGAAAATAAAATTTTTTCGGAGAAACATCATTTTAATAAAATAGAAAAGCTATATTATTTATTAAGTCTTTTACCCAGTCGAGTTTATAATTTAGTGAAATTTAAAATAAAAAATCGATTTTAGGAGAATGAATGATAAAAATAGCATATTTAGTATCAACTCTAAAACGATGCGGACCAATAAATGGGATGTATAATATCATAAAGCATTTAAATAAGGAGAAATATCAAATTTTCATTATCACACTATCAAAAGAAGGTTCTAATACAAGAATTGATGATTTTATTAAATTAGAGTGTGAAATAGTTCCTATAGAGAATGGAAGGCTTTCAGGATATTTATTGAATCCTTTGAAGGTGAAAAAGATTTTACAAGAGAAAAAAATAGATTTAATACATTCAAGAGGAATAAGAGGTGATCTGATTTTAGAAAAACTAGATTTAAAGATTTCATTTTCATCAGTTCATAATGATATGAAGAAGGATTATATAAATACATATGGTTGGTTTATTGGTAATGTGTTAATTTATTTCCACTTAAAAGCATTAAAAAAAATAAAAAATAAAGTAGCTTGCTCAAGCTCATTGGCAAAAAAATACGCTGAATATGGAATTGATATGAATTTCATTCCAAATGGAGTGGATACTCAGACGTTTAATAAAAAAAATTATGATAAGACAAAATTAAGAAAAAAACTAACCCTACCTATGTCTACGATTTTTATATATACTGGAAATATTGTTAAGGGGAAAAACATTGTGTTTATATTGAATTATTTCTTTGAAAATTCGGATAAAAATGATGTTTTAGTTCTAGTGGGAGAGGGAGAAGAAAAAAAACTCTATGAAGAAAAGTATAAATCACCAAAAATATATTTTTTGGGTCATAAGACAAATATTGTAGAATATTTAGCTGCATCAGACTATTATATTAGTGCATCATATTCAGAAGGTATGCCAAATTCAGTTTTAGAAGCAATGTCAATGGGGTTGCCGTGTTTTTTGAGCGATATTGATCAGCATAAAGAAGTAGTAAGAACTAGCAAAGAGCTTCAAAACTTAGTTTTTCGAAATGATGATAGTTTGGATTTATCAAATAGAATTATAAAAACGAAAAAGGATGAGTATAGTATGCTTTCAGAAATCGCTCAAGAAATCGCTGAAAAGAAATTTAGCTCTCAAAGTATGTCTCAATTATATGAATGTGAGTACAAAAAAATACTAGAAACAAGTATTTAAGATTGAAAAAGTGTGTGTAGATAATAACAATATTAAAAAAAATCACAGAAGTGACCAATGCATCAAAAATATTGATAAACATAACGATGTCAGCGATTTTAAAAATGAGTACGAATGCTATAATAGCATTTATGCTTGAATTTATTGGATATGAAAATTAAATTTTTATATATACCGTGAGTGATTATCAAGTGCTATTAAATTTATGAGAGGAGCTAATATGAGCTTTTCAGTTTTAATGTCAATTTATAGAAATGAAAAAGTTTCTAATTTTAGAGAAGCTATGGATAGTATTTTTTCTCAAACATTGCGCCCATGTGAAGTAATATTGATTAAAGATGGTCCGTTACCAAATAATTTATTTAATATAATTACTGAGTATGTTGAAAAAGAGTCGATTATAAAAATTATTGAGAATAAAAAAAATCTTGGGTTGGGACGTGCATTACAAAGAGGGCTGCTAGAATGTACGTGTGACATTGTGGCACGTATGGATACAGATGATATTTGTAAAGAAACACGGTTTCAAAAACAGTATGAATTTTTATGTTCTCATTTAGATATTTCTGTTGTAGGTAGTTGGATTGAAGAGTTTGAAGAAACGCCTAAAGAAATATTATCAGTTAGAAGGGTACCAGAGTATTCTGATGAAATCATAAAATTCGCAAAAACTCGCAACCCAATGAATCATATGACAGTTATGTTTAGAAAATCTGATGTGCTAGAATGTGGAAATTATCAAGATTTTTATTTATATGAAGATTATTTCCTTTGGATTCGAATGCTATTAAAAAATAAGAAATTTCATAATTTACAAGAAAGTCTCGTTTATGCTCGTACCGGTCCAGGAATGCTAAAGAGAAGAAGTGGATTAAGGTATACCTTGACTGAAATAAAGGTATATAGAGTATTTAGACAAATGGGATTTATTTCATATAAAGAGTGTTTTAAAGTACTATGCGTACGAATTCCACTAAGAATGGGACCTCTTTTTATAAGAAAATGGCTATATAATAAAGTTCGTAGTATAAACTCCTCTAGTCACAACTAGGGGATTTTCTTTTACTAAAATTCTAAAAAAATATGATATAATATTAAGAAAATAGTAGTACAAGGAAATATAATGAAAATAAGCATAATAACCATAAGTTTTAATAGTATGCAGACGATAGAGGCGACATTGAATTCAATCTTAAAGCAGACCTATCGACCGTTAGAGTATGTACTTGTAGATGGACTTTCCAAAGATGGAACAGTAGAGATGATAGAGAGTTATATTCCCAAGTTTCTCGAAAGTGGAATAGAGGTACAGTTCATCAGTGAAAAAGATAGTGGGATATACAATGCAATGAATAAGGGAATAAAGCTCTGCACGGGCGATATTATTGGGATTTTAAATAGCGATGATATCTATGTGAGTGACCAAATAGTAGAGGAGATTGCGCAGAAATTTAATCCTTCTGAAGATGCGTTAGAGAAGAGTTTCAAGACACAACTCACCCCGTCCCTCTCTTCAAAAGAGAGGGGGAAAAGAGAGTGTGGAGAAATTGAAGTTGTTTACGGAGATTTACTGCTTTCTAACAATGGGAAAGTATATCGTGAGATTAAAGGAAGAGTTTTTGAAGAAGTGACGGGATTTAATGTAAATGATATGAAATTCAATCATCCTACAATGTTTGTGTGCTCAACCGTATATGAAAAAGTAGGGTATTTTGATGAAAAATTTCGAATAGCTGCAGATAAAGATTTAGTGGTGCGAATGATACAGAATAAAATACGATTTATTAAGTTGGAGAAGCCAATTACAACTATGGATATCGGTGGAGAGACAGGAAGAACACGAAAGATTAAAGAGATAATTGAAGCAATGCAAGAGGGGTGGAGAATAGGAAAAAACAACCATTTTGGTCTAATTCCAACTCTATGGATGTGTAGCCGAAGCTTGAAATACAGGGTATTGGCGTATACAAAGTATCATTTGTTTAAAATGTTAGGAAAAGAATAAGGTGTGTGTGTCAGTGTGAGGAAAATAAGGTGAACTGTGATATTGATATGTCCCTCTCGGAGGCGAGAGGCTAGGTGAGTGGAGTTCAAAGTGTTCAAGAGTTGGAGAAGTTGAAGAAAATAGCCAACTCACCCCGTTCATCTCTTCAAAAGAGAGTGTGAAAAATGAGGGTGAAAAAATTGAAGTTGTTTACGGAGATTTATTGCTTTCTAACAATGGGAAAGTATATCGGGAGATTAAAGGAAGAGTTTTTGAAGAAGTGACGGGATTTAATGTAAATGATATGAAATTTAATCATCCTACAATGTTTGTGTGCTCAACCGTATATGAACGGGTAGGGTATTTTGATGAAAAATTTCGAATAGCTGCAGATAAAGATTTAGTGGTGCGAATGATACAGAATAAAATACGATTTATTAAGTTAGAGAAGCCAATTACAATTATGGATATCGGTGGAGAGACAGGAAGAACACGAAAGATTAAAGAGATAATTGAAGCAATGCAAGAGGGGTGGAGAATAGGAAAAAACAACCATTTTGGATTTATTCCAACTCTATGGATGTGTAGCCGAAGCTTGAAATACAGAGTATTGGCGTATACAAAGTATCATCTGTTTAAAATGTTAGGAAAAGAATAAGGTGAACTGTGATATTGATATGTCCCCTTTCGGAGGCGAGAGGCTAGGTAAGTGGTGTTTGGGGTTAAAAAAAAATACCCCCACTAGCTCCCCCTAATTTAAGGGGAGAATAAAAAAAAGTAACAACTCACCCCAACCCTCTCTTCAAAAGAGAGGGACATTTAAACAACGAGATGTTTCAGATTCTAATCGGGTTCAAAACGGTATTCTCTGAGTCTTCGTGTCTCAGTGTCGAGTTATAGTATTGTTAATTCGTGACAAAAGCAAAGCGGTAAAAAACGATAAAGTAGGAGAAATTTCATGACTTTTGAGAATCAACAACTTTTGAAAAAATTGTTTGAAATAATAAAATCATCGCAAAACAAAGTGATGAGAGATATAAATAGAACCATTGTTTCTACGTATTTTGAAATTGGAAAACTTATTGTTGAAGAGGAGATGAGTGGGAATACACGTTCCATATATGGTGCTAGTTTATATAAGTCAATCTCAGAAAAATTGACTATAGAATTTGGAAAAGGATTTTCAGAAACCAATATTAGACAAATGGTGAATTTTTATCTTCAATATAAAGGTCTAATTTCGCAGACACTGTCTGTGGAATTTCATTTGAGCTGGTCACACTATTTAGTATTGATGAGAATTTCAGATGATTCGGAGAGAAGATTTTATGAAATAGAAGCATTTTCGAACAATTGGAGCTTGAGAGAGTTAAAAAGACAACTTAATTCAGCATTGTATCAAAGATTACTTTTAAGTAGTGATAAAAAAAATGTAGAAAGATTATCAAAAAAGGGACAAATTATTGAAACCCCCAGAGATATGGTGAAAGATCCATATGTTTTAGAATTTTTAGGATTAGAAGAGAAGAACAGTTATTCAGAAAGTGAATTTGAGACAGCATTAATTAATAAATTGCAGCTATTTTTATTGGAATTGGGGAAGGGTTTTTCATTTGTTGGTAGACAGGTTCGCATGAGTTTTGAAGAAAAACATTTTAAAGTAGATTTAGTTTTTTATAATAGGTTGTTAAGGTCTTTTGTACTTGTGGATTTGAAAATAGGGGAAGTGACGCATCAAGATATTGGGCAAATGCAGATGTATGTAAATTATTATGACCGTTTTGTTAAATTAGAGGATGAGAATAAAACGGTGGGAATTATTCTTTGCAAAGATAAAAATGATATGCTAGTTGAAATTACTTTACCAGAAGAGAATGAAACAATTTTTGCAAGTAAATACCAAACGATTATTCCTTCAAAAGAAGAGTTTTCTAAACTTATAGAAAAGTTGTAAATCTTACTCGTGTTCAGAAAATATTTCAACAATGCTTTATGATTAAAAGAAGAATGACCTCTCTCTTCCTCATGCGGGTACGAGGCTAGGTGAGTGGTGTTAGGAGTTTTTAAAAAAATACCTCCACTAGCTCCCCTTAATTTAATGGGAGAATAAAAAAAGTAATATCTCACCCCGACCCTCACTTCAAAAGAGAGGGAGCATTTAAACAGCAAGATGTTTCAGACTGTTTTCAGGCTCGAAACTGTTTTCTCTGTGTCGAGTTATAGTAGTGTTAATTCGTGAAAATTGGGTGCAATTCGTGACAAAAAAATTATCTTAGATGAGATATAATTATGGGTAAGGGAGGAAGTATGGCACTGATTCAAAAAATATTACAAGGGGAAAATAAAACTCTTGAGCTAAAAGAAAAACTCCCAAGTGGTGAAAGTATTGCAAAAACAGTTGTGGCATTTTCAAATTCTGGTGGAGGGAAATTGGTCATTGGAGTCAAAGATAATCTTGAGATGATTGGACTAGAAGAGGATGTGTTTCTATTACAAGACAAGTTGGTTTCAATAATACACGATAGCTGCTTTCCAGAAATACTGCCTGAAATGTATACTCAAAATATAGAGGGAAAAGTTGTTTTAGTAATAGAGATACCGAAAGGAACATTATTGCCATACTTCTTGAGAAATAAAGGAAAAAGCGATGGGACGTATGTTAGAATTGGCGCAACCAATAGAAAAGCAGGGCCGGAGATGATTTCTGAGTTAGAAAGAGTTAGAAGAAATATTGCATTTGATGAAGAACTATTATTGGATAGCTGTTTTGAGGAACTGAATATTCACCCAATAGTGAAAGAGTTTGAGCGTTTGGATAAAGTTTTAACAGAAGAAGTTATGTGTAACTTAAAGTTGATTAAAAAAATAGGGGATAAAAGAGTTCCAACAAATGGGTTGAATATTATATTGGGAATGCATGAGAACTCACAAGTTCAGTGCGCTAGATTTAAAGGCGTGACTAAGAATGTATTTCTAGATAGAAAAGAGTATTCGAACGATGTATTTTCAAATTTACATGATATTGAGGCATTTATTTTAAACCATATCCATTTAGAACAGCGAATAAAGGGATTACAAAGGGAAGAGATTCCTGAAATTCCTAGGATTGCTATTAGGGAAGCACTTATCAATGCCATAGTTCATAGAGATTATTCAAATATGGGGAGAAATGTAAAAGTAGCGGTTTATGATGATCGCATTGAAATCATATCACCGGGGGCATTTCCGAACAATTTACTGTTAGAAGATGTTTTGTTAGGGCGCTCTGAAGTGAGGAATAGAGTGATTGCAAGGGTACTGAAAGAGTTAGGATATATAGAGCAGTGGGGAAGTGGAATTAGCCGAATTATTTCAAGTTGTGAAAGTTATGGTTTAAGAAAGCCTATAATTGCGGAGATGAATGATTATGTAATAATTCAAATATTTAGAAAAGTATCGGACTCGAGAAGCGACTTGGTGAGCAATACCCCGCAAGCAACCCCGCAAGCAACCCCGCAAGCAACCCCGCAAGCAACCCCGCAAGCAACCCCGCAAGCAAGTGAGATTATTCAATTTTGTCGAGAGCCACGTTCAAGAGAAGAGATTCAATTGCATTTGAAATTAAAAGACCGTGAGTATTTTAGAAAGAATTTTTTAAAGCCTTTAATAGAAAAAGGAATATTGAAATTAACCATTCCCCATAAGCCCAAAAGTCCAAAGCAAAAATATTATTCAGAGTAGCTAAATGAGGTGCGAGGTGCTTATTCGTGTCAAAAGTCATATAACAACTCACCCCAACCCTCTCTTCAAAAGAGAGGGTGAATTTAAACAGCAAGATGTTTCAGATTGTTTTCAGGCTCGAAACTGTTTTCTCTGTGTCGAGTTATATTATTGTTAATTCGTGAAAATTCGGAATTTATTGGTGCAATTCGTGACAAAGTTTTTTGAAGTTAGGGAGGTTCAAGATGGAGGATTTAGTATCCATTATCATGCCAGCATATAATGTTGAAAAGTATATCAGAGAGTCCATTGAGAGCGTTCTACTACAAACGTATACACACTGGGAACTCATTATCGTGGATGATTGTTCGAATGATAGAACGTTAGAGATAGCTCAGGAGTATGCAAAGCTTGATAGCCGCATAAAAGTGCTGAAGCAACATCGAAATGGAGGTGTTGTGAAGGCGAGAAATAGGGCTATAAAGGAAGCGACGGGTCGTTATATTGCTATGCTAGATAGCGATGATATCTGGTATGCGGATAAGCTCGATAGTCAGTTACTCATTTTCAAAGACAAAGAGTGTGCCATTGTGTATTCAAGTTATCATAAAATAGATGAGCATGGGGAAGTTTTTTCCTTAGTAACAGTTCCAGAAGAACTCACCTATTCAACACTTTTAAAAAGTAATTATATGGGGTGCTTAACGGTTATTTATGATAGTCATATGCTACAAAAACGGTACTTTAAACCGATGAAGATGAGTGAGGATTATGGGTTGTGGCTCGATATTTTAAAAGCAGTAGGTGTGGCTTACGGAGTAACGGATTCGCTCGCACAGTATAGGGTGATGAGCAACTCTCGTTCTAGCAATAAACAGAGTGCGGTGAAATACCAATGGCAGATATACCGTGAGCGTGAAGGTAAAAATATTTTGAAAAGTATGTACTATTTTACCAATTATACCATCAAAGGGTATCGAAGATATAAAAGTAGAAACACATAGTAGAAAGTAGGGAAAATGGGACTAAGAGTGCTGCAAATGAGCGATAAGTTAAATGGATTTGGAACTCCCACTGTATTTCGATTAACCATTGAGGCTTTAGAGAGTGAATATGAGGTATATATAGCAGCAACACATATGGAACAAGGAGAGAAACGTCTAATTCTCAAAAGTTGGGAAGAGCCAAAATCTCTATTAAAACGCTTTATTGCCTTTTTGTACATAAAAGAAAATCAGAAATCACTCTATGACTTTATGATTAGAAATGATATAGAACTTGTACATTTGCACTCATATCAAAAGGATTTATCACCTTCCGTATTACGTGCAATCAAACGATATAAAAGAAAAAAGAGAATAAAAGTGGTTCAAACGCTGCATGATTACCATTTGATATGTCCAAACAACAGTTTTTATTGTTATTCTAACGAGATTGCCTGTCATGATTGCCTTGAAAAGGGTGCGGGGCAGGTGATAAAAAATTGCTGTGATTATCGTGGGAAATTATTCTCTTTTTTGAGGTACTTACGGTATCTAATCTGCTTTAAAGTTTTAAAACAGAAAGAGATTGTGGATGAGTATATTGTACCAAGTGATTTTTCTGAAGAGATGCACAGTAGGGCAGGAATTAGAACCCATAAAATATATAACCCTGTAGATAATTTTTATTTGCCTTTTGCGAGAGGATTAGAAGAAAAAGAGAATAGAATAGTATTTTTTGGCAGGCTTTCACCAGAAAAAAATATTCCCCTTCTGATTTATGCATTCAGTAAGATAGCACCCAAAGAGGGGTATATTTTAGATATCGTTGGAGATGGCCCACAAAGGGGTAAGTTAGAAGAGTTAGTAAAAAAGCTCGGAATAGTTGAGAGGGTTGTTTTTCATGGGCGAATGGTAAAAGCAGAATTAGCGAATTTTGTGAGCAGATGTAAAATTTCAGTTTCCCCTTCAAAATGCTATGAAACCTTCGGGTTAACCATTATTGAAGCGATATTTTTAAATGTTATTCCTGTGGTGAGTGCTACTGGTGCACTTAAAGAGGTGGTTGAAAGAGCAGGGTTTAACACCACATTTGAAAGCGACAATGTAGAGAGTTTAAAGAGAAAATTAGAAGAAGTGATAGAGAAGTATGATGAGGAATTTTGGATTCTTATGAAAAATAAGAAAAGTGTAGAGGAAACATTTCAAGAGAAAGTTTATAAAAATAGAATTATCGAGCTTTATAATACGATTGTAAAAAAGTGAATTTTTGGGAGAAAATGTGAAGAAAAATAGTTTGGTTTCTGTTATTATGGCAGCGTACAATGCGGAGGAACATATAGAGACTGCGATACGAAGTGTTATCCAGCAAACGTATAAAGATATTGAGTTGATTGTTGTAGATGATGCTTCAACAGATTCAACTTTGAAAAAAATTGAAAAATTATCCAAGTTTGACCATAGAATTAAGGTGTATAAAAACGAAACCAATCAAGGTGTGGTGAAATCAAGAAATTTTGCTACAAAGAAAGCTCAAGGTAAGTATATCGCTTTTCTTGATGCTGATGATATATGGCTTCTAGAAAAACTCAAGAAGCAAGTTGAGTGCGCAAGAGTTCAGAATGCTTCAATTCTTTTTTCAGGATACTATAAAATTAATCCGAATGAAGAGATGAGAGGTGAAGTGAAAGTGCCTCAGACAGTAGATTATGTTAAGTTGTTAAAAAGTAACTATATGGGGTGTTTAACAGTTTTGTACGACCAAGAAAAACTAGGAAAACAGTATTTTGAAGAAATCAAAATGAGTGAGGATTATCTTTTGTGGCTGCAGATGTTAAAAAAGGTAAAGAGTGCTATCTCCATTCAAGAACCGCTAGCAAAGTATCGAGTAGCAAAACGAACCCGTGCAAGTAATAAGTTCAAGGCAATATATTATCAGTGGAAAATATACCGTGAGTGTGAGAAGTTAGGTTTTTTTGATGCTTTTTACTATTTCCTTCACTACGTGATTATAGGGTATAGACGTTATATTATTTAAATGGAGGCGATATGAAAGAATTTCTTTTTTTTCTGATTAGATGTATCAATTTAATCATTCCAAAATCCTCGAAAAGGATACTTTTTATCAGTAAGCCAGATTTTAGTGATAATACGAAAATATTCTATGACTATATGAAGGTGAATGGAGACAAAGAGTTGATATGGCTCTGTTTTGATAGCAAAGTGGCAGCTACACTTAATGAGAAATTTGGGATATCCACGGCAGTTATCAAAAGTTTTAAAGGAATAAAGCTCTATTTTACTTCGAAGTATATTGTGACAAGCAGTGGAAGTTTGTGGCAATTTAAAGCAAAATCTCAAAAACAGTTTGATTTATGGCATGGGATACCATTAAAAAATATAATTTGTCTAGAAGAAGATACTCCCTTAAAAAAACTTGGAAATAATATTACAATGAGATTTGCCACCTCTTCACTTACAAAAACGATACTTGCAGCAGCATTTCAGTTTTATCCTAAAAAAATTTGTATTACTGGTCAACCAAGAACAGATGCATTGTTTACGAAGGGGAATTTAGAAAAGATAATTCCGCAGTATAAGTCGTTTGATAAAGTGGTATTTTATATGCCGACATATCGAAAAGGGTATAAAGATAAAAATGATGGTCGAGAATTTAGTTCGAAAAATATTTTTGGATTTGAAACATTTGATTTTGAGAAATTTCAAAAATTATTAGCGGAAAAAAATATTTTGTTATTGGTTAAATTACACCCTTATGAAGAAAAACTTTTTATCAAAGAGTTTGCATGTAGTTCTAATGTTTCTTTCATTTCACATCAAATGTTGTATGAAAATGGGTTAGATGTTAACGAAATACTAGGTGATATTGATATTTTAATGACAGACTACTCCTCTGTTTATTTTGATTTTTTACTTTTGAACAAAAAATTGATTTTTATTCCAACAGATATTAAAGAGTATGATTTAAAAAGAGGGTTTGTTTTTGAAAATTATAATGACGTTACTCCGGGAGAAAAAGTATTTACTCAGAGTGAATTAGAGAATGCTTTAATGAATGTAGAAGATGAATATGAGGCAAATCGCTTATATTTAAAAAATATGTTGCATCGTTATTGCGATAACAAATCGTGCCAAAGGGTCTGGGAGCATATCAAACATAACATAGGAGCGTAACATGAACAAAATAGGAAAAACTGTTATTACTTACGGAACATTTGATATGTTTCATATTGGACATTTAAGGATATTACAAAGGCTTTCGGAGATGGCAGAAAGAGTTATTGTTGCAGTTTCTACAGATGAATTTAATGCTTTAAAAGGCAAGAAATGTTTGATCCCTTATGAACATCGTGCAGAAATTATTCGGAACTTAAAAATGGTGGATAGGGTAATTCCGGAGACGCATTGGGAGCAAAAAGTGGAGGATGTTCAAAAGTATAATGTAGATATTTTTGCAATAGGGGATGACTGGGAAGGGAAATTCGATTTTTTAAAAGAGTACTGCGAAGTAAAATATATGGAGCGTACGAAAGATGTTTCCACGACTCAATTAAAAAAATCATTGTCTAATTTTTTAACAATTCCAAAAGAGGATATTATTCGCGCGTTAGAAGTATTAGAAATATTAAAAAAAGATTTAGAATAATTTCATAAAATCTCTTTTGAAACATTCAAAAGAGATTTTGTTCTGTATAAAATCTTAAAAAAATGGTAAAATAGGGGTAGTAGATAATGTGCGTGTCGGTGTGAAAAAAAATAGAGTGAAATAACATTTTGATAAGTTCCTCATGCGGCGACGAGGCTAGGTGAGTGGTGTTTAGGGTATAAAAAAATACCCCCACTAGCTCCCCCTAATTTAAGGGGAGAATAAAAAAAGTAACAACTCATTCCTTTCTTTAAAAGAGAGCCAGAAAGAAATGGATCCTGCAACTATGTTCAGGATGACAAATCCATCGATATAAGTATTTTTAGACAGTAAAATATTTCAGATTCTAATTAGGCTCAAAACGGTTTTCTCTGACTCTTTGTGCCTCTGTGTCAAGATATTTGTTATTCGTGTTAATTCGGCAGTTATTCGAGCCAATTCGTGTCAAATGTTTAGGAAGTTTAAGATTTTAAAGTTTTAATCGTGTCTACACAGTAGCCGTGGCAAAATTATTATTTAGGAGGTATAAGATGAAAATATTGGTAACAGGTGGTGCAGGGTATATCGGAAGTCATACATGTATTGAACTTATAGAAAATGGTCATGATGTTGTGATTGTTGATAACCTGTCAAATAGCAAAATTGAATCTGTGAAACGTGTAGAAAGAATTGTTCAAAAAGAAATTCTTTTCTTTGAAGAAGACATTTTAGATAAAGCTGCTATGTGTAAAATTTTTGAACTCCATAAAATAGATGCTGTGATTCACTTTGCTGGGTATAAAGCGGTTGGTGAATCTGTGGCAAAGCCCTTGATGTACTATCACAATAATATCGAAGGCACAGTGGCTCTTTGTGAAGTGATGCAAGAGTTTGACGTGAAAAAATTGGTATTTAGCTCTTCAGCTACCGTGTATGGAATGGGAAACATCTCTCCCTTAGACGAGACACTCCCCCTTTTAGCGACAAACCCATATGGGCGCTCTAAATTGATGATAGAGGAGATTTTAAGAGATTTAGGCGTTTCTGATAGTAGCTGGAATATTGCAATTCTTCGTTATTTCAATCCTATCGGAGCGCACTCTAGTGGAACGATAGGTGAGGATCCAAATGGTATTCCAAACAATCTAATGCCTTTTATCACACAGGTAGCCGTGGGGAAAAGAGTGAGTTTAAGCGTATTTGGAAATGATTATGATACGCATGACGGAACTGGGGTTAGGGATTACATTCATGTTGTTGACCTCGCAAAAGGGCATGTGAAAGCAGTTGAATATGTTGATCAAAATTCAGGTGTCGAGGCAATTAATCTAGGGACGGGTATAGGGTATAGTGTACTAGATGTGGTGAAGAGTTTTGAGAAGGTGAATGGTGTTAAAGTTCCCTATATACTCTCTCCGAGACGACCAGGTGATGTGGCGACATGTTTTGCAAATGCAGAAAAAGCACGCAATGTGTTGAAGTGGAGCGCTCAGAAGAGTTTAGATGACATGTGTGGTGATTCATGGAGATTTCAAAAAAACAATCCTGATGGGTATCAAGGGTAATCAATTTTCGTACTTTGCGTGTTTTTAGTGGTAAAGTTTTATTCTTGCGATTCAAACAGCAAATATTCATATATTATAACTTTGCGATACAATGAATAAGTTTTAACAAAATTAGAAAAATGGCTTTATAATTATGGGGATTTATGGTATAATCTACATAAGCATTACGAAATAGTGGGAAGAGAGGTGATCTCTTATGATAGAAAAAGTTTTGTTTGATGACACACATATTGTAAATAAGTTAGATGAAATGACAAAATCATGGCAACAGGCGTACAAAGAGAATATTAAGTATTTAGTGGAGATAGGTGTTGCGCACTACTATCAAAAGCAAGATAAAGAGGCGTTGGAAGTTTTCAAAAAATTGAAAAGATTAGAGCCAACAGATGAGGATATCGTAGCATTTTTAGGGTTTCTGTTTTATGAAAATCAACTCTATTTTGATGCCATCAGAGAGCTTAATCACTCTCTTGATTTAAATCCGAGACAAGCATTTGTTTATTTTATACTTGGAAACGCTTATTCAAGAGCAGGAAATATTAAGCAAGCGGTTGAAAATTATGAGTTTGCCATATTTTTAGATTTAGACATCTATACAGCTCACATGGATTTTGCAAGAAAGTATGAGAGAATGGGACGTTTTGAAAGAGCGATTAAAGAGTATGAGTATGCTCATGAAATTGATCCAAGAGATGAGTTTGTTTCGAAGAAAATTGTTGAGCTTACAAAAAACTTAGAAAATACTAAGTAAAAGGAAGTGAAATTTGAGTCCAGTAATCATAACACTCGTAATCATTTTGATTATTTTGATACTGCTCGGGTTAGGGATACAAAGAAGCATAACCATTACGGTTTTGCTTTTTGTCTTGTATCTGATTTTTAAGTTTGTGATATATTTTTTCCCCTACATCGCAATTATCGTAGGAATATGGATAGTATGGAGCATTGTAACGCGAAAATCAAGGGCAGCTAAAAGGCAAAAGAACTCACCTTTCGGTCATATGGGAGGAAATGGGTTTAAATATTACCGGTTTGATTCTAGAGGTCAGAATACTCAAGATTTTTCAGGTGTTTTCAATGAAGAGTTTCTCAATGAGTTTTTGAAAAGAAATTTTGCAAATGCGAATTTCAACTTTAACCAAACGGGCAATCAATCAGGAAATTATAACGGATATCAACAGAATAGCTATTCTAATCCAGGAAGTTATTTTACCAATATAGCAGAGTCATACTCTGTATTAGGCATTTCAGAGAAAGCCACCGATGATGAGGTGAAAAAGGCCTATAAATCATTAGCGCGTAAGTATCATCCAGATATGCATGGGTCAAAATCTGATGTTGAAAAGAGTGAGGCAGAAAAGAGATTTAAAATCATCAATGACGCCTATATGAAAATTAAAGATGTAAGACCAAATTTAAACTAGCGGTAACAATCCTGCATACCAATGTGGGTTGATATAATTATAAGATTTCTAATTCAACAAGGAGGAAAGCAAATGGCTTGCAACAACTGTAAAGGTAATGCGACACAGCAAGAGCTTTTTGATAAGCTTGGAGCGTTTATCGATGCACTACCAACAAAAAAAGGAGCGCTGATCACAGTACTTCACAAAGCACAAGGGATTTTCGGATACTTACCAAGAGAGGTTCAGGAGTACATTGCATGTAAACTTGAAATATCATTGGCAAAAGTGTATGGAGTAGTAACATTCTATACGTATTTTACTATGAAACCAAAAGGGAAATACCCAATTTCAGTATGTATGGGAACCGCTTGCTATGTAAGAGGATCTGAAGAAGTTTTAAACGATTTTAAACGTGAACTTGGAATTGGAGTTGGAGAGACTTCTGCAGATGGAATGTTCTCAATCGACGCACTTCGTTGCGTTGGAGCATGTGGACTTGCACCGGTTGTTTTAGTAGGTGAAAAGGTTTACGGTAAAGATGAAGCGAAAAAAGTTAAAGAGATTATCGCTGAATACAAAAAATTAGGATAATTTGTAGGAGGAATTCGTGAGTAAGAAAATCGCAACATACGAAGAGTTATTGAAAAAGAGTCAAGAGCTAGCAAAAAATATTGAGATTAGAATCAAAAAATGAACCAATTGTGCTACAGCAGATGAGATAGTCGTTGAGGTGAAAATCGGTGCGACAAGTTCTAGTTTAGCGGCAAAAGCAAAAGCATCTGAAGTTACTCAGCACGTTATTGAGACGTTAAAGGCGAGTAATTTGCAAGGAATCGCAGTGTTTGAAACACTTTTTGCTTTTGGTGGTGACTGCGTTGCTTTAGAGATAGCTTTACCCAATGTTGGTAGAGTGGTTTTTAGAGATGTGACAGCCGAGTCTGCCTGTGAGTTGGTAAAAAAGTATACAGTAAACATCAAAGAGATTGAAGCAGTGATGATGTCAGACGGCAACACCTGCTCTAGTTGTAATCATTAAGGAGGCTAAAGTGTCATTCGAAAAGCATATTTTGATTTGTGGAGGAACTGGGTGTCTTTCTTCTAAAAGTGCTGAAATTGCGACAAGCATGAAAGCAGCATTAAAAGAAAAAGGGCTAGAAGAGAAAGTTCAAGTAGTATTAACAGGATGTTTCGGATTTTGTGAAAAAGGGCCAATTGTAAAAATTATGCCTGAAAATACTTTCTATGTGGAAGTAAAACCTGAAGATGCAATGAAAATTGTTGAAGAGGATATTATCAAAGGAAACAAAATTGAGCAACTTCTTTATATCGATCCTAAGACGAACGAAAAAGTTCACGAAGGTGAGAAAATGGAGTTTTATCAAAAGCAAGAGCGTATCGCACTAAGAAACTGTGGACTTATTAATCCAGAGTCTATCGAAGAGGCGTTAGCGGCAAAGATATACCTAGCATTAGGAAAAGCACTTCACGAAATGACTCCAGAGACAGTGGTTGATGAGATTAAACTTTCTGGACTTAGAGGCCGTGGGGGTGGAGGATTCCCAACTGGAATGAAATGGGGATTTGCTGCAAAAAATAAAGCTGACCAAAAGTATGTGGTATGTAATGCGGACGAGGGAGATCCTGGAGCATTTATGGACCGTTCTATCCTTGAAGGAGATCCTCATTCAATCATTGAAGCGATGGCAATTTGTGGATATGCAATTGGTGCATCTATTGGTTTAGTGTATATTCGTGCAGAATATCCTTTAGCAATTAAGCGTCTTGAAGGGGCTATTCACTCAGCAAGAGAGCATGGACTACTTGGAAACAATATTCTTGGTTCAAACTTTAGCTTTGATATCGAGATTAAGTACGGAGCAGGAGCATTCGTGTGTGGAGAAGAGACAGCTCTAATTCACTCTATGGAAGGGGATCGTGGAGAGCCTACAAGTAAACCACCATTTCCAGCTGAAGCAGGATACTGGAATAAGCCAACAAATGTAAATAACGTAGAGACTTTTGCAAACATCGGGGCAATTTTACTTAACGGTGGAGCATGGTTCAAAAAATTCGGAACTGAAAAATCTAGCGGAACAAAAGTATTTGCACTGGCTGGAAAAATCAATAACGTAGGTCTTGTAGAAGTTCCAATGGGAACAACTCTTAGAGAAGTTATTTTTGAAATCGGTGGCGGAATTAAAAATGGTAAGAAGTTTAAAGCCGTTCAAACAGGAGGACCATCTGGAGGATGTTTAACAGAAGCAGACTTAGATACTCCAATCGATTTTGATAACCTAATCGCTAAAGGGTCTATGATGGGATCAGGTGGAATGATCGTACTTGATGAAGATAACTGTATGCCAGCGGTAGCAAAATTCTACCTTGAGTTTACTGTAGATGAGTCTTGTGGAAAGTGTACACCTTGCCGTGTTGGAAACAAAAGACTATATGAAATTCTAGAAAAAGTAACCAATGGAAAAGCAACAATGGAAGATTTAACAACACTTAGAACTCTTGGAGAGACGATTAAAGATACTTCTCTTTGTGGACTAGGTCAAACAGCTCCAAACCCTGTTCTTTCAACAATTACAAAATTCTGGGACGAGTATATTGCTCACGTTAAAGATAAAAAGTGTCCAGCAGGAGTATGTACAGCACTTCTTCAATATAAAATCACTCCAGAAAAATGTATTGGATGTACAGCATGTGCGAGAGTGTGTCCAACTAAAGCAATTGATGGAAAAGTTAAAGAGAAGCATGTGATTAATCAAGAAAAATGTATCAAATGTGGTGCTTGTATGACTACATGTAAATTTGGTGCAATTACAAGAAGCTAAATTTAAATAGAAGGAGTTTTTAGCAATGGAAATGATAAATGTTACAATAGATGGTAAACAAGTTCAAGTTGCACCAGGTGCTTCTATTTTAGATGCAGCTAAAGCAGCAGAAATTAAAGTTCCTACACTTTGCCATATGAATATTCCAGAGATGCATATGAACAACAAAGGGGCATCTTGCAGATTATGTGTGGTAGAAGTGGATGGAAGAAGAAACTTAGCACCAGCGTGTACAACACCAGTAATGAAGGATATGGTTATCCATACTCATTCGGTAAGAGCGCTAAATGCAAGAAGAACAGTTCTTGAATTAATGCTTTCAGATCATCCAAAAGATTGTCTTGCATGTGCAAAATCAGGTGAGTGTGAACTTCAAGATTTAGCAGAAAAATTCGGAATTC
>Ga0247844_1002684_pt1 | contig 28391 bp, 19 predicted proteins | sample LaCtaG_FD_192421 | JGI IMG/M metagenome (GOLD analysis project Ga0247844, IMG submission 192421) | Freshwater microbial communities from meromictic Lake La Cruz, Castile-La Mancha, Spain - LaCruzMarch201714.5m_1 | ecosystem: Environmental > Aquatic > Freshwater > Lake | place: Spain: Castile-La...
GTGGGAATACCGTATCGATCAGGCAAATTCACCTGCTCCCTCTCCCCCAACCCAACCAGCGGACAGGCCAGCCTCTCCTTTACCCTCAGCCAGCCCTCCGATGTCACACTCACCCTCATCAATTCACTTGGTCAGACCCTCCTCACCCGCACCTATAACAACAGTGCGGCCGGGCTCCATTCCGATCTCATCGACCTCAGCAGTGAAAGCCAGGGGGTCTATTTCTGCCGCATTGAAACCAAAGATCATTCATCCATCATAAAACTCATTGTAGTAAGATAACTTTCATCCTTAACCAATTTAAACGTAACCCCATGAGGAAATTTACATTTTTCTTAGCGCTTCTCGCAGTTACAGCCCTGAACATGCGCGCGCAGCAGTTCAACTATGCCGATATATCGGGGAAGCCCGGTTATAACCTGGTCGATGCAAAAGCTGCATCCGTCACCGTTCGCTATGCCATTCCCTCCTTTTCGCTTGACGACCAGGTGGTGGATGGCAGCACAATGAAGAATATCAGTTTAAACGGAACCTTCCTCTTCAACGATGAAGGGATGCCCAGCCTGCCCGGAAGCGGCCGTTACATTGCCATTCCTCAGGGAGCCACCCCCAGGTTCAACATCATTTCGCAGCGTACCGAGGTCATTCACCAGGTGGAGATGGCCCCATCGCCCCGCATCCCTGTTGACAATGACACCCGCCCCATGGCCTACGTGAAAAACAGCCAGGTCTATTCAACCAATGCCCTCTATCCCGCATCGCCCGTAACCATGTCGGAAGTGACCCAGATCCGTGGCGTCGATGCCGTTATCCTGGGGATCACCCCGTTTCAGTACAACCCGGTGACGAAAGATCTTATCGTTTACAAAGACCTTCAGGTCGAAGTGACCTTCGAGGGGGGCAACGGCCAGTTTGGCAACCCCGCCTTCCGCAGTACCTGGTGGGATCCGATCTTGCAGGACAACCTTCTGAATTATGCCTCGCTGCCCGTGATCGATTACAATGCCCGCTGGCAGTCGGCCGCTAAAAAACCCCTCGCCGACGAATGTGAATATATCATCATCTCCCCCACCGGCGCCGCTTTTCTCTCATGGGCCGACTCCATCCGCAAATTTCGCACCGAACAGGGCATTTTAACCAAGGTCTTCACGGTTGAGCAGGTTGGCGGAAATACCGTTGCCGCCATTGAGGCCTTTATCGACAATGCATACAACACCTGGACCATCAAACCCGTCGCCTGCCTCATGTTAGGCGATTACGGCACCGACGGAACCAAAAACCTGATTTCACACATGTATGTTCACCCCGACGGCTATCCCAATTTTGCTTCTGACAATAAATATGCGGATGTCACCGGCGACGAAATGCCCGACGTGATCTTTTCCAGGATCACCGCCAACGATGCCACCCAACTTACCACCATGGTCACCAAGTTCCTGAGCTATGAACGCAACCCGCCGGTCAACCCGCGTTTTTATGATAAACCCATCACCGCCTTGGGATGGCAGACGGTTCGCTGGTTCCAGCTTTGTTCGGAGATTGTGGGAGGCTATTTCAGCGCCGTCCAGGGCAAACATCCCCGCCGCATCAACAAGGTGTACGAAGGAACCCCCGGCTCGCAGTGGTCAACCGCCCAGAATACCGCTACCATCGTAAATTATTTCGGACCCAACGGATTAAGCTACATTCCACTCTCACCCGCCACCCTTGGCGGATGGGACGGCGGCACGGCATACCAGGTAAACCAGGCCATCGACTCCGGCGCCTTCATGCTGCAACACCGCGACCATGGCTATTATCCCGGTTGGGGAGAGCCAAGCTACGAGATTGGCAACATTGCCCAGCTCACCAACAGCGACCTTACCTTTGTATTTTCAATCAACTGCCAGACGGGAGCCTACCAGCGCTCAACCGCCTGTTTCGGCGAAGCGTTTCACCGTCATACCAAGAACGGACACAACTCAGGCGCACTCGGCCTGGTCTGTCCCAGCGAAACCTCCTACTCCTTTGTAAACGATGTCTTTGTTTGGGGGATGTACGACAACATGTGGCCCGACTTTATGCCGGCTGAAGGATCTACTCCTACTGAACGCGGCGTTCTGCCCGCCTTTGGCAATGCAGCTGGAAAATATTTCCTGAAACGCTCAAACTGGCCCTACAACACCAACAATAAGCAGATCACCTACCGTTTATTCCATATGTTCGGGGATGCCTTCCAGGTGATGTACAGCGAAATTCCAACTGCCCTCACCGTGGTGCATGACACCGCAATCAACTTTGGTGCAACTGAATTCTCCATCCAAGCCAACGACAGCGCCTTCATCGCACTTACCCTGGACGGAGCGGTCCTGGCCACAGGCTACGGCATCGCCAGCGGTCCTGTTTTACTTGCCATTCCTGAAATTCCGGTAGGCTCACAGGTGATTGTGACCGTCACCAAGCACAACTTCTACCGTTACAGCCACAGCGTTGCGGTGGTTTCTACGACCCTCCAGGCCAATTTTGCCGCAAGCGCCACCAGCCTTTGCGTTGGATCCAGCATCGATTACAACGATCTCTCTTCGGGATCTCCCATTAGCTGGGCATGGGTATTCGCAGGCGGCACGCCGGGAACTTCCACCGAGCAGAACCCGACCGGCATTGCCTATAGTGAGTCAGGTAACCATGATGTGACCCTGACTGTATCCAAGGCGACCGGAGAACCTGTTTTTCTGACAAAAACAGCCTACATCGGCGTTTCAAACCTGCCCGTTGCCGATTTCCAGGCAGCCAACGGATGTCCGGGCGTACCCCTGCAGCTCACCGATATGACCAATCCCAACGGGGGAATCCTCACCAGCTGGAGCTGGAACTTCGGCGATCCGAATTCGGGCAGCAGCAACACCTCCACTGAACAAAATCCCACCCATGCCTTCACCGACCCGGGTACCTATATCGTTACACTCGAAGCCAAGGTCAACGGACTTTGTACCGACACCAAGGTGAAGGAGGTGGTCATCAACAGTTTGCCAGGCGTAGCCTCCAAACCAACCGGATCAGTTACCCTTTGTAAAGAGCTCTCTGGCATCGTTTACACCACCGAAGGGGCAACCAATGCAACCACCTATACCTGGCTTCCGCAGCCCGAATCGGCCGGAACCATCACAGGAACCGGATTAACCGGCACCCTGGCCCTCGCTCCCGGATTTACCGGAAAATTCAGCATCATGGTGATGGGAGAAAACGAATGCGGCAAGGGCATCTACTCCGATGAATTGGCTGTAAACGTCATCGAAGCCCCGGTGGCCCCGCTGAAACCAACCGGCACCGACAGTGTGAACCTCAACAAAGGACTCCAGAGCAGCTTTACCATCGCCGAAGTTCCCGGCGCCCTGGCCTATGTATGGACCCTTACCCCGGCTGATGCAGGCGCTGTTTCAGGCACCGGCCTTACAGGAGCCGTTACCTGGGATAAAACCTTCCGCGGGATGGCTACGCTGCAGGCAAAGGCCTCGAACAGCTGCGGAGAAGGCCTTGCATCTGAGGGAAAACCCGTAACGATCTTTGCTCCGGTTGGCATCACCGAAATCGATGGCATTGCCATCGACATCTTCCCGAACCCCAACGATGGCAACTTCACCCTCGATCTCGCCTCATCCGTGGTCAACAAGGTGAACATTACCATCGTGAATGCACTTGGTGTAACCGTTTACACAGCCAAGGATGTTAAATTCCAGGATAAGCTGCACAAGAATATTCATCTGACTGGTCTGCCGCAGGGGATTTATCACCTGAAGGTGAATGGGAACGGGGTTGCAACCTCCGTCAAGTTCGTGATCGGAAAGTAGGATGCATCTTTTATCACATGGGGCTGGTTCATGCATTTGAGCCAGCCCTTTTTTTGTATAGCGGAAATAATATCATTCAACCGATCAGCCTTATCCGTAAACTTCTCTGACGAAATATCTAACCGACAGTTCATTCTCGGCTTTGCGAAAGTGGTTGATTTTATTGAGGAGACAGGCCTCTTACATAAAAACCGCTTCCCCCAGACCAATTTCGGCCAGAGTATCCCAGACACGCTTTCTTGGTGATTATTCAGGACAGGGCGGTCAGCTAAAATCCAAAAAAAGTGGTCAATTTGACTCTTTTCTCCAATGGTAATGAAGGAAGCAAGAAATAACCTGTACGCTGATACGTTATTTCAACTGGTCAAATAAAAGTACAATGTCTGAAAAAACATCCTTTATACTTGTTTTAATCTTTGCATTTTCCTTGATGGGGTGTACCCATAAAATAGCTCATGACACAACGGATACATCGGAAAAACAATATATCAGCCTTCCTGAAAATTTAATTGCATTCAATGATGACAGTACAATCAGCGCCCGATATGTAGATCCTACCGGGAGGTATAATCATGGTATTTTGGGAGACACAATCGAGGCCGGGGGATTGCTTGTCATTAAAAACAAGAAAGAGTATTATTACAAACTTGCAGAAACGAATGTATTTGAAGACTTACGCCCCAAGCTGAAAGATGTCGATAATGACGGCGAACCTGAATTCATCACTATTCAGACACACATGGACCTTGGAGCAAGTGTCTGCATTTACAAGATTGTGAATGGGAAGTTCCTTAAGTTATGTCAAAGCAGTTATATAGGTCAGACGCACCGGTGGCTGAATATAGCGGCAATTGATGATTTGGACAACGATGGGAATATTGAAGTTGCCTGGATCCAGACCCCTCATATTGGCGGGCTATTAAAAATTGCCAGGGTCGAGGGTGACTCTCTGCAAATAGTGGATGAGATAGACGGTGTAAGCAACCATCAAATCGGATCAAGGAATTTATGCCTAGCCGTTGTCACATTCTCCGGCAACCAAAAAATCATGTATGTTCCGGATAATTCACATACTTCCATCCTCGGTTTCATTTTTCTGAATAACCATATAACATCGCATGATACAATAATACTGGCCGTAAACCCTTCAATCCCGCTGTTTATGCAATATAACTTCCCGGACATTTCCAGGGACGAAAACTGCATTTATGTACGGAATCGGAATAAATAATCACGGCCTCCAATATGGCCGCAGTTTCAAAATTCAATGATTTAAGCACATGTCCAACCAACTGTGTTACTATCTCGATGCAAGGATATCTGGTAAATACACGTCAATTGCAGGAGCAAAGTTGCAATACCCGGATCTGAAAAGGTATAATTAAGATACCCGTTCCTTTCTGGGTCTGAAAAAGGTCTAACCGGATATCCAGTAAAAACATTTCTTAACTAACGCCTTATCAATCAAGTAATATTATTAAATAAAAAACTCCTCACGGGTTTTTGTGCGGAGTAATAGTTGGTACCCGTAGCCGGGTTTGAAAATTGCAATATCAAGGTAAAGCAAAACCCCAATCAAATAGCCGTTTTTTTTATTTAATGCACTATATTACAGTATTATAAATATATGACTCATATTAGTGAATCTTTTTGCGCAGGGCATCCCGGGATTTCTTTGACCGGGATCTTTATGAAAAAAGCGATCCTCCATTATTTATTGAAATGCTTTTCTATTAACCCCAGTAATTCATCTTTGGCAATGGGCTTTGAAAGATAGTCGTTGCATCCTGATTCTATGGCCTTCTCACGGTCGCCTGAAAGTCCAAAGGCTGTTTGGGCAATGATGATCACATCCTTGTTGAACCTACGGATTTGTCGTGTGGCTTCATATCCATCCATATTTGGCATCCTGATATCCATCAGAACCAAATCAATGTTGGGATGATTGAGGCAGGCTTCCACTGCATCAAATCCTGTTCTTACTTCAAGCACTTCATTTCTATCCTTTTTCAGTGAGATGGAAAGGATCATTCTTGATGCTTCGTCGTCTTCAACGATTAATATCTTCAGGTTTTTCGCCTGTTTATTTTTTTTCAAATCTGAAGGAATATCTTGACCTATGGGCTTTGGCTCCGTTTCATTTGCCTTCGAAAGGGTAAAATAAAAAGTACTTCCCATATTATTTTCACTTTCAACCCATAGCTTTCCGCCATGTTTTTCTACGAAATCTTTGCAGAGAATCAGTCCCAACCCAGAGCTCGGTTCGCTTTCAGTACCTTGACGGGTGGTATTTATTTCATTCTGAAAAAGGTTTTCAATCATTTCCCTGGTCATTCCTATACCAGTATCATTAACCGAAATCTCAACCCATTCGGACGAAATTGGCTTCGCACTAATCGTAATTTTCCCTCCATTTGGCGTAAACTTCATCGCATTGCTGGCTAAATTACGCAGGATGCCGCCAACCATTTTTTCATCAGCAAAAACCATTAAATCTTCCGGGATATCATAACTCAAATCTATTTCTTTTTTAATCGCCGACTCTTTCACAAACGCTGTATCAATCAAAACTTTTTGCTTTAATAATATGGATTCAGGATTATAAAAGATAAAACCTCTTTGTAACTTCGACCATTCCAAAAGGTCTTCAAGCAGGTTGTAAAGGCCGGTTGCGGATTTTCTCAGAGTCACGGCAATCTTTTGAGTCTGTTCTTGTGTCATTGTTGGCAGCTCAACTTCCAGTAATTTAGTAAAGCCAAGAAAGATGTTAAACGGGCTCCTTAAATCGTGGGCTATAATTGAAAAGAATTTGTCTTTTTCGATGTTCGCCTGATTAAGTTGAATGTTTTTTTGTTCGAGTTCTTGTTCTGCTTGCTTGCGAGAGGTAATATCTTGTCCTTGTGCGATGGTTGCTAAAATCTTTTTACCCCCTTTTTCATATATTGTGGCTGAGTTCCATAGCGCAATACGCACTTGACCATTCTTATGGAGAATTGGAATTTCAACCGATTCCCAATGCTCACCAGTGGAAGTTTTCTCAATCTTGGCAAGTGATTCTTTGATGCTTGACTTGGGAAACAAAAAATCCAGTTTTTCTCCCATGGCCTCCTCTGCATTATAACCTGATAAATGTTCGAACGCATGATTAAACCTTGTAATCTTGTACTCAGGATCCCAAACTATGATCGGAGCATTTGCATAGGTTATCAAATTTTCAAGATAATCTTTTGTTGTGCGCAATTCTTCCTCAGTATGCACGCGAACGGTAATATCCCGTATATTACATTGGATAACCTTATGTTTACCTGCAAAATAGACATTGCTGACGAACTCTACATTTTTCTTTTGCCCTTCTGCCGTTTCAAGCGGCAAATCCTCATATCGTACATATTCTTTTTGCTGAAGTTCAAGAAATTTATCTCGATTAGCAACAATATCTTTGAAAAAACCAATTTCCCAGATTGCCATTGCAATAAACTGCTCTTTTGAATAACCCAGCAACTCAACTAAAAACGGGTTCACATCTACAATCATTCCGTTTTCAGCATCGAGAATGAGAATCCCGTCTTTCGCCGATTCAAAAAGGCGGCGATAGCTTAATTCAGAAGATGTGAGCTTTTTCTGAGTTTCCCTTTCTTTAGACTGGTCTTTGAATACTAAAACAACGCCGATTATATTACCGTCTTTACTTTTAATGGGGGCTCCACTGTCTGCAATGGATATTTCCCTCCCATCTTTTGAAATCAGCAGTGTGTGGTTGTTAAGACCAACGACAGTTCCTTTCTTCAACACGGCTTCCACTGGATTTTCCGAAGCTGTTCGTGTTTCTTCGTTTATAATTTTGAATACCTCAGCGATGTTTTTTCCCTTTGCTTCTGCCGAAGGCCAGCCGGTTAATCGTTCGGCAACCTGATTCATATAATTAACTTTCCCGTGTTTATCGGTACTTATCACCGCGTCTCCGATACTGTGAAGCGTTGTCGCAAGTTCCTCTGAAGTTTTCCATAATTCCCGGATGATTTTTCTTTGACGATTGCCATACAGCGCAATGAATCCGATGGCCATGATAAGAAGGAAAAGGCATAAACCCACGATGAAAAAAGTGGTTTGGCGATACAACTCCTGAAAAAATTCACGCTTATCAATCTTTGTCACCATAAACCAATTGGTTGCAGGTACAGCGCTCAGATACGATACGACATCGACATCGCGATAGTCCTTTCCATCCCACATTCCTGTGCGACCCAGGGCTGCTAAAACTGATGGCCGCTCAGTTTCTGTCAACGGGATTTTTGTCCTGAGTGCAGCATGAGGAAGAAATCGCAAATTATTAAGGAATACAATACTGTCCTTTTCTTTCCTGACAAGGAGGGTTTCAAATGTTTTGCTTGGTCTTGACCAAAATTGAATAAGAGGATACAGATTTTTTGAGGGGTCGATGCGAAATACCAAAGCGGCGATCGTCCGGTTCTTTTCATCTACCAAAGGAGCAATAAAATCGTAATTAATCTTATTTTCTTCTTTGCTGTAATAAAAATCCGTGCATGTGACTTTCTTCAAGGTGATGGCTTCAACAATTTTTTCTGAAATGAAAGCATCAAAATGGGCTGATGATCCCACTGTTAAAAGAAGGTCACCGTTTACCGATGAGAGACAAATACTTTTATACCCATAAATCTGATGAAAAACAGCGAGACGTTCTTTGACACTTTGGTTGATATAAACATTATTTTTATTATGGAGCCATTGATCTACCAATCCGATAAAAAAAGGCAAATTGGATAGGACCGTTGCATCTCCAAAACGCTCTTGTTGCCATTGAACAAGCTGGTTTATTTTCAATTTGGAAATGGCTGCAAATTCATCATTCTTTTCGCTCCTTAGGTTGGATACTGCATAACGGATATAAAAGGAACCCAACAAAATAATCAGAACAAAAGCGAGGGTTGCCATTAAACCAATCCGCCATTTCAGGGGCAAAATAAATCTGTTCCATCTGGCCATCGTGAATGGGTATTAAATCACAAATCAAAGATAGTGATCCAACATTGTAAAGGCAATATCTCCAATTATCTATTTTATTACTTGCTTATCGTTTGAAATGCTTTTGCATTAACCGCAGTAATTCATCTTTGTCAATGGGTTTTGAAAGATATTCATTGCATCCCGCATCTATTGCCTTTTTCCTGTCACCTGAAAGTACATACGCTGTTTGGGCAATGATGATCACATCCTTGTTGAACCTGCGGATTTGGCGCGTGGCCTCATATCCATCCATTTCGGGCAACTTCGTCCAATCCCTGGATACCTGTTGGAGTTTTAGAAAGGACCGTGTTCTGAAATGGTCTTGGTAAATCGGCCGAGGGGTGGCCAATTTGGTCGGCATATCCAAATACCTCTACACTGTTATTTTTAAACGCGTTATGCGAGGGTTATGCGAAATCGTATAAATAAAAGATCCAACCATTGACAATCAAATAGTTGGATCTTTATAAGTACACTACTCTGACGAAATATCTAACCGCCAGTTCTTCCTTGATTTTGCGAATGTGGTTGATTTTATTGGGGAAACAAGAACTTTAATGCAAATTTCTCAACCTGATTGTAAATCATACATGGATTTTTGATCAACTATTTTTTCTAGAAGGGTTTGATGATTTTATTCTGACGATGGCTGATAATAATCAGGATAATTGCCGCTGTGAAGCAAAAAAGTGATGCCTGTATTGATCCTTCAGGACCAAATGTGCCGCCGGTAATCAGTTTAGGCCCCTGGATATTTGTATTCAGCAAACTTTTTCCGATTGAATTCCTGGAGGTTACAGCTCCGAAAATTCCTGATTGTGTGAAATTCCATGCAAAATGTATTGCAATCGGGAACCATAAATTTTTGCTGTAAATATAGGCTGCACCCAATAAAAGTCCTGCCTGAACAGCAAGACCGAATGCTGTTAGTAAAGAACTGTTCTGGTTTAAAAGATGAAGTGCTCCGAATATTGAGGCAGAAATGAATAAAGCGATATAACTTCCCAGTTTCTCTTCCAGAATTCTGAAAAGTATCCCCCTGAAAATTGTCTCCTCGAAAACAGCAGTCGTAATTGCGATTATAATGGAAGGTAGCAGAATAACAAAACTGTTGATGGAAATAACAGTGAATCCTTTGTTTAAATAAATTACCAAAATTGTCAGGGATTGCAAAACAGCCCCTAAAGCGAATCCAAGGACCAGGTTCATGGCAAGCCTATTTCCTGAGAATTCAGTAATTGTTCTTCTTTCATAAAATTTAAAGAGAACTATGTAACAAACAATTACCGCTGATGCCACTATCATTCCCCCAAGAATATCTGCTATGTCATTATTTAGCATAAGGGTTTTAAATAAACTTTTTGCACCAATTGTCAACCCGGCAGGTATCGCAGCGCAAATAATGACTCCTACCAATATTTTTGTCAATGGGAAATTAAGAATTCTTTGTCCGATCCTTTTGTCCATGTTCACAAATTTGTTTTATGTTTTTTGAGATGTGGTGAAACTTACGCTGAAAAAAATTACAGGAATTTGACGCACGGATTAATTTGAAGTTGCAAATTTATTACACCTAAAAAATAAGCCCGTGTAACAGCATGTTTTACACGGGCTTATTTAATGATAGGGATCAGGAATCGAACCAGCATAAGATACCCCAACCTTACCTGATGACCATCTTTTTTGAAACCGAGAAATCCTGTGTCTCGAGCCGGTAAAAATAGATACCGGGGTTTATAGCCATGTGAAGGAGATCAAACCCTTCAACGTACTTTCCTGCCGGTAGTTTTTTCGCATCCATTAGTCTTACAACTATTTTACCGGTGTAATCGTGCAGGGTCAGCGTTACTTCTGCAGGACGGTTCAGCTTGAATGACATAAAAGTGAAATCAGATGCCGGATTCGGATAGTTCTGATCCAGACTGGCCGTGATGGCTGGTTCCAGTTCCGGCGTCTGCAGGTGGCCTGCTGAATCGATTACGGCTACTACCAGGCTCAGAACCATGTTGGTCATATTCATCCACATAGGCCGCACCCTGTTGTTAAATGCCGCAATAGAGGTATAGTCTCCGAAAAAGATAGATGGGTTGGGGATGAAGGGATCTTCGCTAATCTTGAAATTTCTGAATGTTTCACCTCCATCGCGCGAAACAGCAAGGTATACATCGGTGTTGAGATCGGTGTAATTCCTGCGGTCATAAAAAACAAAATAAAGGAACCCTGTTGACTGATCAATGGTCATGGAGCTTAAAAATTGATGACGGCCAGGCGGGTCGTCGTTTACCCTTTTCGGCTCCGACCAGGTTTGCCCGTAATCGGTCGATTTGATGAGGAAAATGTCGGTATCGGTTGTGTCGTTCCGCTGGTCCGACCAGTTAATATAAATGGTTCCGTGGTATGGACTATTACTGATATCGCAACAGGTCACCGGCATCCCATTGCAGCGGTCGATACCGGGAATGTTAAAATCCCAACCAGGCAGTATAGACGCAGCTTTGACATTCTGCTCAGGCCAGGTAAGTCCGCCATCAATCGATTTTGTGAATATCAATCCGGCAGGTCCGGCCCAGCTTACATAAATCTCACCTTCCGGTCCTATAGCAGGGAAAGCACCTTCAACAGTACTGTCGCTATCGCTGCAGTTTCCGGCAACTTTATTGATCCTGATGGCCTGGCTCCAGGTCAACCCGGCATCGGCCGACCTTGAAAACAGAATGTTCGTACTATCAGTCTTCGTAGTACTGCCATATTTGTCAAATTGAGTCCAGAAGGCATAGAGATTATTGGTCTTGAGATCCACTGCGGCCCAAATTTTATCCTGATGCTTCGGAGAATTGAGCCCAGTGTAGGAGCCATCGCTCCATGAATAACCATTGTCTGTAGATTTCTGGCAAACGATCCGGTCGAGTAGAGAACCTGCCTGAGGTTTGGATAGATGGAAATAGTAAAAATTACCATTTGAATCGGCAATGATGCATGGGTCGCCTGCTACGCCCAGGGTCGACTCCAGTGTATCGCTGTGCCATGTAAGCCCGTAATCGGCAGAATAATAAATATTTTTCAGGTTGGCTCCCACGACCAGCATGTTGGGCGATTTCGGGCTGAAGCACACAGATGGTTCTTCAGGAAAATATTTGGCGCTGATGACCACATTGGGAAACTGCGACCAGGCAACTGATGCCGAAATAATAAGTGTCACAGAGATAATGATATTCTTCATGAATTATATTAAATTTTATCCTTATAAATCAAAGTTTACTTTAAAATTCATAATTCCAATGTCGGTTTTCCCTATCCAAAGTTAGTCCTTAAATCAAGTATTTGTCAATTTATTTGAATAATCACATTCTACTGTAAAATTTGAACTTTTGGTCTCGGAAAAAGTAAAGGATGTTTGAAACTGCCTTGTAATAGGGAATAAAACACTTCTCTGGGATTTTTTTTTATCCCAAGAAAAAAAAGTTTTTTTTATAAACAACACGACCTTACCGTCCCCCCTACCGTCCCCTGAAACGAAAAACCGCCATAAATCATTGATTTACAGCGGTCATTTTCACTTCAATGTACCCGGAGCCGGAATCGAACCGGCACGAGTGTAACCTCATTGGTTTTTGAGACCAACGCGTCTACCTATTCCGCCATCCGGGCAGTTGTTCCATCCGATTCTGGCAATTGCAGAATTCGGGATTGGGGTAAACAAGAGTGCAAAAATACCATTTTTTATTCACCATCCAATTGTTGATACTTTAATTTGCACCGCGCTTTATTATGGCCTATATTTGCGCAAAGTAATTCCCTCCACCTCATGGCAGCAAAGATCAGCATCTTCTCAGGTTCGGCCACGGCCTACCTGGGCGAGAAAATTGCGCAAAGTTATGGCGCCGAACTCGGCAAATCATCAGTAGTCAGGTTTGCCGACGGTGAGTTTCAGCCCTCCTTTGAAGAAAACATCCGCGGTACCGATGTCTTCCTGATCCAGTCAACCCACGCTCCTTCCGATAACCTTTTTGAACTGCTGATGCTCATCGACGCCGCCCGGCGCGCCTCAGCAAAAACAATTGTAGCCGTGATCCCTTACTTCGGGTATGCACGCCAGGACCGCAAAGACAAACCCCGCGTATCCATCGCCTCCAAGCTCGTGGCCAACCTCCTTTCTGCCGCAGGCGTGAACCGCATCATCGCCCTCGACCTGCATGCCGACCAGATCCAGGGTTTTTTCGATGTTCCCGTCGACCACTTGTATGCATCTTCTGTTTTCATCCCTTACCTGAAGACGCTCCACCTACCGGAACTGATCTTCGCCTCCCCCGATACCGGAGGAACCCGCCGGGCCGGATCCTATGCCAAGTACTTCCATACCAACTTTGTGATCTGCTACAAACACAGATCTAAACCCAATGAAGTGACAAAGATGAGGCTGGTGGGCGATGTGAAAGGCAAGGATGTAATCCTGCTGGATGATATCGTGGATACCGGCGGAACCCTTTGCAAGGCTGCCGAGATCATCATGGAGAACGGCGCCGCTTCGGTTCGCGCCATGGTCACACACCCGCTCCTTTCCGGCGATGCCCGTGAAAATATCGAAAAGTCCCAGCTCCTCGAAATGATTGTCACCGATACCATCCCAACCCTGGTCGATAGCCCTAAAATAAAAGTCCTCAGCACGGCCGACCTCTTCGCTGAGGTGATCCGCCGACTTAAAAAACGGGAATCGATCTCCTCCCTGTTTAAGTTCTGAAAGAAATTCTTACCTTTGCACCCGAAAATCGTGACGCGTGACGCGTGACGCGTGACAAAAAAACATATTGCGCTGTTTCTTTTTCACCCTGTTACCTTGTTACCTTGTCACCTTTATAATTATTAACTAAACCTATAATTACATGAAAAAGGTATCATTGAGCGGTTCTCTTCGCGAGAACGTAGGGAAAAAAGATGCCAAAATGCACCGCAAGACCTTTCAGGTTCCTTGTGTTATGTATGGCGGAAAAGAACAGGTCCACTTCGTGGCCGATGAAAAGGTGCTGATGAAGATCATGCACACACCCGTGGCCCACATTTTTGAATTAAGTGTTGGCGGACATAAACACAGCACCATCGTACAGGATGTGCAGTATCACCCGGTCACCGACCGCATGCTGCATGTTGACTTCATGGAGATCATTCCTGAAAAGCCTGTCACCATTGGTGTTCCTGTTAAGGTTATCGGTACTGCCCCCGGTGTGCTTCGTGGTGGCAAACTGATCAAGAAAATGCGTAAACTCGTCATCAAGGCCTTGGTGCAAAACCTGCCTGATGAAATCACTGTATCCATCGACGGACTTGAAATTGGCGATTCTGTGAAGGTTTCCAATATGGTGCTTGAAAACGTGACCTTCCTTGACCCTGCAAGCAGTGTGATCGTTGGTGTACGTACTGCACGTGCAGTTGTTGAAGAGGCACTTCCTGGCCAGGAAGCTGCTGCTGCTGGTGCTGCTCCTGCTGCTGCTGCTGCTCCTGCTGGCGCAAAGAAAGCATAAGGAAAACCAGTTTAATATTTTTGGAAGGAAGGTGCAGGGTGCGTAACTTTGTACCTTCTTTTTTTGGGAATAAGAGGATGTGAGGATGTGAGGATGTGAGGATGTGAGGATGTGAGAATGTGAGAATGTGAGAATTGGCAGGTGATTTATTTTAAATTTTTGCGTTTTCCTTTGTGGTTTTGATCTTTTTGTTAAATATGAAGTACCTGATCGTTGGTCTTGGAAATATAGGGGACGAGTATGCTGATACGCGTCACAACATCGGTTTTACGGTGGCGGATGCATTGGCGTTGAACTTCAAATCAACCTTTGCGGTGGGGCGACTTGCTTCTGTGGCCCGGATGTCACTTAAAGGACGAACCCTGGTCGTGATCAAACCAACAACCTACATGAACCTCAGCGGGAAGGCGGTCCGGTACTGGATGCAAAAGGAAGATATCCCGAAGGAGAACATTCTCGTCATCGTTGATGACCTCGCCCTTCCCCTGGGTGCGCTGCGGTTAAAGGCCAAAGGGAGCGACGGGGGCCATAATGGGCTCATCAGCATCATCGAAACCATTGAAACCACTGAATTTGCGCGCCTTCGGATCGGAATCGGCAACGATTTCGCAAAAGGGTACCAGGTCGATTATGTTTTGGGCCAATGGACGGCCGAGGAGACCAAGACCTTAATCCCGCGAATAGAAACCACCGTTGAACTCATCAAAAGTTCTGTTTTGATCGGAACCGAACGCACGATGAATTCCTTCAATAAAAGATAGCACAAACAAAAATAACTGTATCTGATCTGGCTGTATTGAAATCGATTGATTTACTGCTGATCGCTTGCGCCGCCTTAATCAGAACCTCCGGACGGTGGATTGAATCATAAACCGGCATGACCTCTTTCCCGGTTTCAAATAAGCCATATACGGCCATCTGCGCCGTGCGCACTGAATACTCAACTGTAAACACGCAATCTTTCGGGGCTTCGGCAAACTGTCCTAAAAATGCAAAATTTGTTGCTCCTGCCGGCAAAACATCTGGTCTGTCGCCGATTTCCCTGGGCATGAACAGGCTGTCGACATAGGGCATGGCCACCGGAATGCAGTTTACTTTTCCTGCCTCCATCACCGGATTCATCAGATCCTGGATCTTCAGGTGATACCATAGTTCCTCCAGCATCTCTTTTCCGGTGCATTCGGCCATGGTCTTATTCACAAAATTTCTTTTCCGGTCGGGATAAAGTCCATAATCCCAGAAGATCTTAACATCCTTCGCCTGATTTGGAAAATGGGGCTGGCGGGCAATTACGAACGACATCAGGCAGCTAATCCGAAAATTATATATTTCCAACTAATTGTAATCCATCGGTTTTTATAATCTAACTTAGCTGTTCCGGAATTAACAATAAAGAAATGGTATTATTCAATCCATTTTAACCAACCTCTATCACAGGCAATTTTCAAAATTTTAATTAAACAACTGTATTATGGCGCTGCACGAAAAAGAAAAAATCATGGCGAAGATGGATGAAGATATATATACTTCAACCGATTTGCGCATGAGTGTTCCGAAATTCAAAATTCCGGAAAAAGAGAGCAGAAGTGAAGATGTATATTCGATCATCCACGACGAACTGATGATAGACGGCAACTCCAGGTTGAACCTGGCAACATTCTGTTCAACATGGCTCGATGAAGGGATCCATAAAATAATGGATGAATGCCTGGATAAAAATATGATCGATAAGGATGAATACCCTCAAACTGCTGCGATTGAAGAGCGTTGTGTGCACATGTTGGCTGATTTGTGGAATGCCCCGAAAAGCAAAAACACAATCGGTTGTTCGACCACAGGCTCCAGCGAAGCAGCCATGTGCGGAGGACTGGCCATGAAATGGCGCTGGCGCGAAAAGATGAAAGCCGCCGGGAAGGATAGCTCAAAACCAAATCTGGTAACAGGTCCGGTCCAGGTTTGCTGGGAAAAATTTGCCCGTTATTTTGATGTGGAGATTCGGCAAATTCCCATGGAGCACGGACGTTTGCTGATGAATGCCGAAGAGGTCCTGAAACGCTGTGATGAAAATACCATTGGGGTGGTTCCGACCTTGGGTGTTACCTTTACCTGTCAGTACGAAGATGTAAAAGCGATCAATGATGCCCTGGATGAATTGCAGAAAACAACCGGCCTTGACATTCCTATTCATGTGGATGGCGCCAGTGGCGGGTTTGTTGCGCCATTCCTCCATCCCGACCTTGTATGGGATTTCAGATTACCCCGGGTAAAGTCGATCAATACTTCGGGGCATAAGTTTGGATTGTCACCCCTCGGCGTTGGCTGGGTAATCTGGCGTGAAAAATCAGATCTGCCCGAGGGTCTGGTCTTCAATGTCAATTACCTGGGGGGCAATATGCCCACCTTCGCACTCAATTTTTCCCGGCCTGGCGGCCAGATTATTGCCCAATACTATAATTTCCTGCGTTTGGGTAAAGAGGGATACCGGAGGATTCAGCAGGCCTGTGCAGACCATGCAAAATATATTGCAGGTAAAATAGAAAAAATGAAAATTTTTGATATCATTTATGATGGACAGGGAGCATTACCCGGTGCCTGCTGGACATTGAAAAAAGATGCTCATGTTGGTTTCACACTTTATGATTTATCTGACCGTTTACGCAGCAGGGGTTGGCAGATTGCCTCCTACTCCATGCCCGAAAACCGGGAAGATCTGGTGGTACAACGGGTGTTGATCCGTCATGGTTTCAGCCGCGATATGGCCGATCTTTTGATTGAAGATTTTAAACGCGCCCTTGAATGGTTTGAAAAACATCCTGTGAATAATTCCAATGGAATCGAAGAGGGTAAAGGCTTTAATCATAATTAATCAACCGCATCAATAATAAAAATTTACAATGGAACCGACAAAAACTGTCAATATGACAACCACCCGTCTCGTATTTATGACGGGTGCCGCTGTGTTCAGTCTTCGTGGCCTGTCGTTTATGGCAATTGAAGAATTAACCATGTTTTTCTATGTATTATTTGGCACCGTATTGTTCCTGATCCCGGCCTCGATGGTTTCGGCTGAGTTGGGCGGAGCTTTCGGAACCATCGGAGGGGGTGTTTATACCTGGGTGAAGGAGGCCTTTAATAAAAAACTGGGATTTCTTGCCATCTGGCTGCAATGGATACAAAATGTGGTGTATTACCCCATCCTGCTTGGGTTTGCAGCCTCCATCATTGCCTACATGATCGGCAAGCCCGAGTTGAGCAACAATGGCACCTACGTGGGAATTTTCTGTATCGTGGTGTACTGGCTTTCAACCCTGATAACCCTGAATGGTTCACAGTTAATGTCAAAAATTGCCAGTTACGGCTTCCTGCTGGGAACCATCATTCCCGGCGCTTTGTTAATCCTTTTTACCATCATTTATATCGCATTGGGAAATCCTCTGGCATTTCTGCATCCCTCCGCACTTGACACCACGAATGCTTATGTGATAGAGGGCATTACCTCTCCTCGTTGGTTTCCTCACATAACCAGCCTCGACAATGTCACCTTCCTGGCTGCGGTAATATTGATTTTTGCAGGGATTGAAGTTCAGGCCGTACATGCAAACGAATTAAAAAATCCCTCCAAACAGTTTCCTAAGGTGCTTTTTTTCGCTGCAGCGCTGATTTTCTTTCTCCAGATTTTAGGCTCACTGGCTGTGGCAGTTGTTTTACCTGAAAGCAAGATCACCCTGCAGTCGGGGCTGATGCAGACCTTTGAAAACCTCTTTATCAGCATGGGAGTGAAATGGCTGTTACCTGTTGTTTGTGTCCTGATGGCCTTTGGCGTGCTGGGCAGCGTAATCTCATGGATTGCCGGTCCGAGCCGCGGTTTGTTGTGGACCGCCAAAGATGGATTATTGCCGCCTGCCCTTGCAAAGGTGAATAAAAAAGGAATTCAGCAGAATATTCTCATCATCCAGGGACTGATTGTGACCCTTCTGTCATCCATCTATTTTATAATTCCTAATGTGGGAGTCGCTTTCTTTTTATTAGGCGCTCTGACCATCGGATTGTACCTGATCATGTACCTGTTCATGTATGCAGCCGGTATTAAATTGAGGTATTCGCAGCCTGATCTTGCACGTTCATTCAAAGTTCCAGGTGGAATAACAGGCATGTGGGCGATTGCAGGAATCGGTTTCCTGGCTGTACTGTTTGCGTTCATTGTATCCTTCTTCCCTCCCTCTCAGTTGCCGGTCGGCAGTCCGCTTGAATACGTAGGATTGGTTCTTGGAGGCACGGTACTTTTTACTGTTTTGCCATTTTTAATTACCATGAGAAAAAAATAAAAACCAAGGTGCTATGTTAGAAAAACTGAACAAACACAAATGGTGGATTATCATATCCATTGGAATTGCGATGCTGCTTTATATTGTTCTTACTTAGTCGGTTCAAACAGGTAATACTGACTTGATATTACAGCCAAAAATGAAAATAAAAGCAAGATTTCTTTTACTGGCTTTGGCCTTCTCTTTTCTGTGCACGCATGCACAGGAAACGGATATACAACAGATGAAAGTCAGGATGAATGCACTGGAAAAAAAGGTGTCTATCCAGGATTCGTTGTATAAAAAGTTGTTAAACAATGATCTGCCAAATTCAAGAAATGTGGTTGAAAACAATTCCTATTCCGGGTTTGTGATTTCCAGCATCAAAGGGGTTGTACTCAGTATTGGTGGTTTTGTTGAAACCGACCTGATACATGATTTAAAGCCGGTGGGTGATAAATATTCTTTTACAACTTCATCCATTGAAATGAATCCTGATCCGGGATCACAAAACGTAACAAACTTTAGCATCAGGCCCTCCCGTATTTCATTCAGGGGAAGCAACACCGACGATAGTTTTTCTGCTTTGCTGGAGTTTGATTTCGCGGGAAGCAACGGGACAACCGTCCCTCATCTAAGACATGCCTATATAATTTATAAAAACTGGAGTGCAGGGCAATACTTCAGTAACTTTATGGATAACAACAACAATCCTGATATTCTTGATTTCGAAGGGCCCAATGCAACTATCTCCATCCGTCAGATACAGGTCAGGTACAGTGTTAAGATTGGCAAGAATGACAAGATGGCCTTCTCCCTGGAGGCGCCAGGCGCTGAGATTACGGCACCTGCTGCCTGGAGTTCAAAAAAAGTTTTTCCGGACCTGATAGTAAGCTTTGAGCACCAATTTTGGCAGGGAACCAGTCATGTGCGGGTTGCCGCCCTGGTCCATCCGGTTACCTACCTGAATGGAAGCGGTGCCCAGAAAAATGTTATCGGAGGCGCCTTGAATTTTACCGGAAGCATCCAGGTCACCAAACTGGATAACATCAATGTTCAGGCAACTGCCGGGACCGGATACGGGAAGTACAACAATGACCTGGGTGGCCTGGGTTATGATGCGTTTCAGCGTAAAAGTGATACGACCAAATTGTCAACAGCCAATCAACTGAATTTGTTTGCCTATTACAACCATTGGTGGACTCCCCGGCTTAGCTCGGCTGTGGGCGGGGGCTATGTGGATCTGCTTGACAGTAAGGAGAACACAGGGCCCGATGCCATTCAGAGCACAAGTTATGCCTCAACCAATTTAATATTTTATCCAAACAATAATTTCAAAATCGGGATTGAGGTACTCTATGGGAAAAGGAAGGATGCGGATATGAAAATGAAGGAGGCCTTCAGATTTCAGTTCACCTTCTTTGCAAAACTTTAGCTGCATTTTGATGATGCTGCGTTATACCCACCCCTGTAGTTTGTAATAGGCCAGGGCAAGGTACTCTCTCAGCAGGAGGAATTCGTATTCCATATGCACCCAGAATTCATACCTGAGGGTGATATTTCTTCCGACATCCGGCACCCACGAGCGGGCACCCAGTTTGCCTGCATTGAAGTTCAGGTCAGCCTCAATGGTCTTTTCAAAAGCAGGGACTCCATCGACCTTCATAAAACCAGCTTTTTTAAAGGTAAGAACGGCCCGGTAGAGATGTTCGGGGGAGGTGACAATTAAAAGTGACGCGTGACGCGTGACGCGGGACATGTCATTATTCGTTACTATCTTCAATATATTTAGTGCCTCGGCGCGGGTATTGGTTCCTGAATCTTCAAGAAAAATTCGATCACCGGCAATTCCGCGGAGTTCCATTTCCCGCTTCATTTGATTTACGGAACTCAGGCTGTCCTTTACATCGCCCGGCAGGGCAATGATGATACGGGCCCTGGTGAAGTGATTGGCCACTTCAGAGGCATACCAGCATCGCATAAGTCCCGATTCGCTGGGCATCCCACCGCCTCCCATCACAACAATGAAATCGGGTGGACGATGAATGCCCGCTTTTTTCACGCCCAGGTTATACCAGATCCAGAAGGGCGCCGAGGTGAAAGCCATCAGGATCATCAGGGTGAAAAAAAGACCCATCATGATCAGAAATGCACGGATAAACGTTTTTACTTTTTTCATCGAATGAACTGATCCCCTGAAACTCGTTATCGGATTTTCGTCCGGACGATCGAAGAAATATCATTTATGCTGATCCTTTCCTGCAACATCGTATCGCGGTCACGGATGGTGACGGTGTTGTCCTCAAGGGTTTGATGGTCGATCGTGATGCAATATGGCGTACCCAGTGCATCCATGCGGCGGTAACGACGGCCGATGGTGTCCTTTTCCTCGTAATAACACCGGTAATCGTACTTCAGCACATCCATGATCTCACGTGCCTTTTCCGGCAGTCCGTCCTTTTTGGTCAATGGCAAAACGGCCAGCTTGATGGGCGCCAGTTTAGCCGGGATCCCCAGCACCACACGCTCGCTGCCATCTTCGAGCTTCTCTTCACGATAGGCATGGCTGAGGATTGCAAGGAAGGTACGGTCGAGTCCAATGGAGGTCTCCACAACATAAGGGACATAACTTTCATTCGCTTCGGTGTCGAAATACTGGAGTTTCTTCCCGGAATGCTGCTGGTGGGCGCTCAGGTCAAAATCGGTCCGGCTGTGGATCCCTTCCAGCTCCTTGAACCCAATCGGAAATTCAAATTCGATATCGGCTGCGGCATTTGCGTAATGGGCCAGCTTTTCGTGGTTATGAAACCTGTACTTCGAAGCAGGAAGTCCCAGAGAAAGGTGCCATTTCATGCGTTCCTCCTTCCAGAATTCGTACCATTTAAGCTCCTCCCCGGGTTTAACGAAAAACTGCATCTCCATCTGTTCGAATTCTCGCATACGGAACAGGAACTGACGTGCCACGATCTCGTTGCGGAAGGCCTTGCCGATCTGGGCAATGCCAAACGGGATCTTCATGCGGGCCGACTTCTGCACATTGAGGAAGTTGACGAAAATTCCCTGGGCTGTTTCCGGCCGGAGATAAACCACGTTGGTATCTTCGTTCACCGATCCCATCTGGGTCGAGAACATCAGATTGAACTGGCGTACATCGGTCCAGTTCTTGGTTCCGCTGATCGGGCACACGATTCCTGCCTCTTCGATCAACAGTTTGACATCAGCAAGATCATCCCTCCCCAGGGAGGCATAAAACCGGATCTTGATGGCATCAATCTTATCCTGGTATTCCTTCACGCGGGGGTTGGTCTCCCGGTACATTTTTTCATCAAAAGATTCACCAAACCGGCCGCGGGCCTTATCAACCTCCTTCTGGATTTTATCTTCGGTTTTCTGTAGATGATCCTCAACAAGCACATCGGCACGATAGCGCTTCTTTGAATCCTTGTTATCGATCATCGGGTCGCTGAAGGCATACACGTGTCCTGAGGCTTTCCAAACCGTAGGATGCATGAAAATGGCACAATCAAGTCCCACAATGTTTTCATGGAATTGGGTCATCCAGCGCCACCAGTTATCCTTGATATTGTTCTTGAGCTCAACGCCAAAGGGGCCGTAATCATACACGGCGCTCAATCCGTCGTAGATTTCACTTGAGGGAAACACAAAGCCGTATTCCTTGGCGTGGGATATGATTTTTTTAAAGAGCTCCTCGTTGTTGGCCATAGTCATTCTGAATTAGGGCCACAAAGGTAGGAAATTTAGAAACTGGCCGGCAGGTCAATTTTTGATGCACCTGACAGACAAAGCACTGGGCTGATACTCCTCATACATGGTGACGCCACTGGTGCGGTATTCCAGGTATACGCCAACGGCCGTGCCTTTTGAAATGATCTCAGATGACCAGTAATAACCCTCCCGGTACAAATCATGCCATTGCTTGGCCATGAAATCGTAATATCCTCCCGGAAGCGCTGAAAAACCGCTGAAATTGGTGGCGCCGACGTTTGGGTTTTGCCAGCTCAGGGTGGATTTGAGTTTTCCCCCCGCCTCCGAATTCATGCCAAGGTACCTGATCAGGTTCTTCCAATCCTGGCTCGATGGAACATGCCATCCTGTAGGGCAAATTCCCTGTGCCCCCGAAACCAGCGAATAGGCCATCAATTCATCCCACTGGTAAAGACCTCCCCAGAAATCGCACTGGGTAAAATCGTTGCCGTAGCAATACTTTTCAATGACCCCGTTATCCTGCTCTTTTTGAATCTGGCTTTCATCAGTCCATTTCCCGATATTCAGGTTGTCACTCATCCAGCATTGACTGCCGATTTTCACGGTATGGTACACCTGTCCCCCATAGTTAAGAAGGCCACAGGAGAGGCTGTCAGTCTTTATAGTACTGTCGGGATTGATTTTTGCCTGGGAAACTGCTACTTCTGCTTCAGATTGGCCTTTCTGGGCGAACAGCGGGAATGTCCCCTGCAGCATTGATAATATCAAAACTGCAGCGATCATACATTTTTTCATAGTCAGGATTGTTTTCGAATGTTATGGGAATGGCTCTACAATATCGGCAGATTATTCCAAATGTAACTCGATTTTTTTCACTGTTGTGAAATCAAACTTTAATTTCCCGTGTCGTACTGTGATCATATTGTTGTGCTGTTCCAATGAAACCTCCAGGTGGCGAGCCTTTGCAACATTTACCAGGGTGATGGCCTTTTCGATTCCATCGCCTCGCAGATAATTCACAACCTCATCGGGCAGGGCGAGCCGGTTCCCATCGTATATCGATTCGTTTGGCCATGATTGAAGCTGGGCATGAACGGCCTGCAGGTCTGTGTCGCGGAAATGTTCCACTGAGACCGGGTTGCGTTCGAATGCCGCCTTGAAAAAAGGTCTCCAGTCACATGAATCCATATATCTTCCGGCATAGAAGGCGAGGTCGGCGATAAGGGATGTCGATTCCGTATGACGAATGACGAATGACGAATGACGAATAGATGAGAGATAGGTTATGATCTCTTCGCGGGATTGGCCGGGAGATATTTTGATCGGCCGGGCGACCGTGAACTCTTTTTTAGTTGATGGCAGATGGGGTACGGTATGAACGAATTTTTTTAGATCAGCGAAGAATTCAGCATGTTGTACAAGACCGGGGAAGCTGTTTTTCAGGGCATCAATGAAAGCCTGGTAAGGTTTCAATTCAAACAGTTCGTCCTCATGATAAATCCTATACCTGTGATCGATGGGCTGGAGATAAAGATCCTCCTCATCCATTTCGCAATACAGTTTTCGTCCGGTTTTATCACCAAGCCGGTTTTTGCTGCCGTGTTCATATCCAAAAGCCTTTTCAAGCTGAATAAAGCGATTGGCCCCCTGGCATTGGAAACATAGCTGAAAGAATTTTTGATGACGGCTGTAATCGCGCAAAAAATTCATAAAAATTTCGAAGTCAATCGTCGTTTGGAGGTATTTGGTCAATTTCTCGCGAAATAATTGATATTCCACTGTATCGATGGTGGCTTCGGGATACATGGAGTGAATCCATCCGCTGCTGTGGGCGATGTAGGTTACCTGTTCATGCTCAAGCGCCCTGCGTGCAAGGGCCGACAATTCGGTGCCATTGTACCACATCGATTTGGTGACAATACGGCGGTTATTGGTGAGCACCCCTTCATCGACCATAATAAAGTTTTGGGAATGAAGCGGGGTTCCCATCAGGAATATCTTTTCGAGGGGCACTTCGGCTAAGATGAACAGAGCCGCGGCATACAAGCATGCCAGTGAAACGCATTCCCCTGCACCCGCCTGGTGGTTGGGTTTGTACCGGAATGCATTCATGGCCTCCACGGTCTCCGTTTTCCAGTAAGGGATAATATCGGAATCGAATTTATCAAGGCCAAAATGGCGGCGGATGTCCATGTCGAAATAATACTTGTCTCCCTCGTAGCCAAAAAGTGCATTGGACCTGGAGAGCATTTCCATATCAACAAAATCGTTGAAGCGGTTTATCTCCGTTTGTTTGTCGGTAAGGCCCCAGGTTTCCAGGTCGAGGTTGAAGTTGTAATGCTCCATTACGTACTGTTTAACGCGGTGGATTTTTTTCAGGGGGCCCATCTTGCCAATCCCTGTAAACCATGGGTCTTCCCGCCATTTCCAGATTTCAGGCGACATGATATTGGCCAGCACCAGCGCATACAAAAGATCCGGAAAGATGAAGATCTCCATGTCGCTCAGGGTGAAGGCGGAGCTGTATTTTTCGAGGGTTTTCTTATCCATTATTTTTAGGGTTGAAGCGAAGCCATGCCAGACAAAGGGAATGACCAATGACCAGTGACCAATGACCAATTATCTTGCCACCCTGTTACCTTGTCACTTTGTCACTCTGTTACTTTGTCACCCTGTTACCTTGTCGCTTTTTTCCGGGGTGCAAAGATACGAATAATCGACAGGAATGAGATTTAGCCGTTGCCCCGCATTTTCACTATTTATCTGCCGGCGCGCCATTTGTCCTCAAAATCATTGGATTTTTTTATAATTTTGCTGCACAAAAATTCTACCATATGTATTACTCCGGACAAGAAATCGTGGAAATCGCCGTACGAATTGAAGAGAACGGCAATGCGTTTTATACCGCAGCAGCGAATATGATTAAAGAAGATACTGAAATCAGGCGGTTATTCTTCGACCTGGCAGAAAAGGAGATCGTGCATATTGCCGTTTTCCAGCGACTTGCAGAAAAGTTTGATGCCGAGAGTTTTGATTTCAGCACAGAAGATGCTTCAGCCTATATCAACCACCTTGCAGAATCGCATATTTTCGGGAAATCCGATTCTGGTAAAAACCTGGCCAAGACGCTCACAACACCTAAAGAGGGACTTGATGTCGCCTTTAAATTTGAAAATGACAGTGTCGCCTTTTACACGGAGCTGCTGAAATATACCCGCAGCGATTCAAAACGCCTGGTGCAGCAGATCATCGATGAGGAGAAGGAGCATGCGGGGGAGATTGAGAAGTTTCTATAAGATTCCCATTACCAAAAACGGCAGTACCCCTATCAGAATGACCAGCAAGGTCATAAACATCAGATGGACTTTGTAAGAGCGTCCCACGTTAAGTTTTACCTCATTTGACTCTTTCAAATACATGGCCATGATGGGTTTGAAATAATAGGCCACACTGATGGCCGATCCTGCAATGGCAACAAGGACCAGCCAGAGCAGCCCCTTTTCAAGGGCAGTGGTAAAAAGGTAGTATTTTGCCATAAAACCTGCCAGCGGCGGTATTCCCGTGAGTGAAAGCATGGCAATTGTAAGGCAGAAGGCCTCCAGAGGATTGGTTTTTGCCATGCCGTTCAGTGAGCTGAAGTAGTCATTCCCATGCGCTTCGCGAATCAGGATCAGAATGGCGAAGGCCAGGATGGTGGCAATGGAATAGGAGAGCGTATAGAATAGCAATGCATTGTTTGACATAGGGCTGAAGGCCACCACCGCCAGAAGCATATATCCCGAATGGCTGATGCTTGAATAGGCCAGCATCCGCTTGAGATTGGGCTGGTACAGACCGGTAAGGTTTCCCAGCAGCATGGTAAGTACCGCCAGGATCCAGATCGTAGTTTCCCACACCCCGTGAATGCCATAAAAAGTATGGGTAAAAAAACGGTACATCGCCACGATGGAGGCGGTTTTCACCACGGTAGCCATAAAGGCCGTGAGCAGGGTGGGGGTGCCCTCATACACATCAGGAGCCCAGAAATGGAAGGGAGCGATGGCAATTTTAAAAGCCAGTCCGATGATGAGCAGGAATAGCCCGGCGAGGAACATGGGTGGGTAGATTCCATGGCAGGCAGCAACAAAACCAGATATCTTCTGCAGGTCGAATGATCCGGTTGAGCCATAGATCAATGCAATCCCAAATAACAGGAATCCTGAAAGGAAGGAGCCGAGAAGGAAATATTTAAGTGTCGCTTCATTGGATGTAATGGCCTCCTTATGACTACCGGCAAGCACGTATAGTGCAATGGACAGGGTTTCGATCCCCAGGAAAAGCATGATCAGGTTGCCGTAAGAGGTCATCATCACCGCCCCGACGAGGGCAAAGATCATGACCCCGTAGATATCGTCGAGTGGTCGCTCAACTCCCCGGTAATAGTGGGATGCAAGAGAAAAAATGAGGAAAGTAGAGAAGATGAGGACCAAACTGAAGGCGACCGATGTTTTGTCGATGATGAGCATTTCGTGGTAGTAGGAACGGGCGGTGTTCCAATCGAGGATGGTAAGGATCATCGATGTTGCCAGGCCCACCAGGATAACTGGCAACAGCCATGACTGTTTCTTCTGGATCCCAAGAAAGAGAACCAGAATGCCAAGTATGGTTATGGAGATGATCGTGGTCATGAGATGAATGACGAATGACGAATGACGAATTTGTGATTTTGCATTTTAATCATGCTGTTTTATTTACTTGGTGTAATTCAATATTTGCATCACATCGGGCAATGCCACATTCAGGAAGAGACCCGGGAACATCCCTATCCAGAAGACCATCACAACCAAGGGCACCAGGGCGGCCATTTCGGTCCAGGTCAGGTCATGGATGTTTTCAGTGAATTCATTGGCCTTCCCCAGCATGGTTCGCTGGTACATCCAGAGCATATACACTGCACTGAAAATTATAGTCAATCCGGCTACTGCAGCAAATATGGCTGAATATTCGAACAGCCCAAGAAGCAGGAGAAATTCGCCGACAAAACTGTTGGTGAGCGGCAAGGCAATACTTGCCAGAAGGAAGAGCATGAAAAAGATCGCCAGCCTTGGGGCTGTTCGGGCAATGCCGCCCAGATTGCTTATGTTTCGCGTCTTTGTGCGTTGTTCAATAAGATCGATGATGATGAAAAGTCCCACGATATTGATCCCGTGCGACACCATCTGGATCACGGCGCCCTGCATTGCATAGGTAGTCAGCGACAAAAGGCCTGCAGCAATAAGCCCGACATGGGCAATGGAAGAGTAAGCAATGAGCCGTTTCATGTCGTTTTGCCTGATGGCGATGAGCGAAGCATACACAATCCCGGTGATGGCCAGGATCATGGCAACGCCTCCCCACTCCTGCACAGCATCATTGCAAATGGGGATCATCCAGCGGATCATCCCGTAAAGACCCATTTTCAGCATGATTCCCGCCAGCAGCATGCTTCCGGTCGCAGGCGCTCCTGAGTAGGTATCGGGCTGCCAGGTATGGAAAGGGAAGATGGGGATCTTAACGGCAAAGGCCAGGAAAAAGGCCAGGAAGATCCATGTTTGCTCCCCGGGATTCAATCTGACTGCATAGAGCCCCTGAAAATCAAAAGAGTGCGGAAGGGGAGTTCTGAAATAGAGGTAGATCAAGGCGACCAGCATGAACAGACTTCCCACGAAAGTGTAAATAAAGAATTTAAAAGTGATCCGGATCCGGTCATCGCCTCCCCAGACGGCACAGATAAAATAGGCCGGGATAAGCGCCAGCTCCCAGAAAATGTAAAAGATCAGTCCGTCGAACGATGTGAATACACCGATCAAAGCCATCTCCATCAACAGGATGAGACTGTAAAAGGCTGAAGGGCGGCTGTATGCGTGATTAAAAGAGGCGAGGATGATGATGGGTAGCAGAAAGGTGGTAAGCATGACCAGCAGCAGGCTGATGCCATCCATCCCGAACTTAAGGCTGACGCCCAGGGTGGCAAG